>Ga0115555_1002077_pt1 | contig 13582 bp, 16 predicted proteins | sample COGITO_mtgs_1104_2_FD_87285 | JGI IMG/M metagenome (GOLD analysis project Ga0115555, IMG submission 87285) | Pelagic marine microbial communities from North Sea - COGITO_mtgs_110407 | ecosystem: Environmental > Aquatic > Marine > Epipelagic | place: Germany:Helgoland, sampling site Kabeltonne... | reverse complement strand
TCTTTTTTGTTGTGGGGTGGGTGTGGTCAAATTTTTTGTGGGTTTCCCCCGGGGGGGGACATCCCCCGGGCCGGTTAGAAAATGGGCCCGGGGAGACCAAACCCCCAAAAAAAAAAAAGGGGGGGGGGGGGGGAATTAAAAATAACAAAATTTTTGGAAAAGTTCGAAAGTACAGTAAGTGCACCGAACTCAACAAATAAATTATTTTCAGCTTGACTCCTCTATCATTCTTCGTGCGGCACGTTGACACGTTAGGCTATGCAAAATCTCCTGAAATAAGGCCAGCACCCCATCACTCCTCGTTCCCTTCCCTCGTAAAAGAACGAAAATGAAATATATTCTCCCACCGTATGTTCTGACGGCCCTCCTCACAACGACTCAGGCAGTGGTCACAAGCACAATGTCAAGCATTCTTTCTTCTCTCCCGCCCCCTTTGCCATTGATTTGCTCCACGCTGATCTCGCTCCTTATAGGTGTGATTAGTTTATGTTTGCTGATGGAGGGGAGGGCAAAATATGGACCGATTGCCAATGGTGGGCTTGTTGTTGGACTTCAGTTTTTGGCAGTGTCTGTTTTACCCAAATTAAGTTCGCCTTTAGAAAGTGGTCTGCTTTTTTGGCTGGGCGTGGTGCTCGTTGTTGTGGGTTTGGTCATGCTGCATCGCTCAGAAAGAAATGTTGTCGACTCGGGCAGGTTGAAGGAGAAAAGGGGGTGAAATAGGGAAATATTTCAGCATATTTCTGCGAGTCCGACCTTCGATACGTAGCTTCCACTTTTTTTCGAGATGTTTCTCCTCTTAGATAACACGAAGCAATGGAGAGTAGACAATTTTGCAGTAGAATCCCTGTTAGGTTACACAAAAAATCACTAAATTGCAAGCTACTTTTAGAACACCACGAAGTTGGCCCCTTCAGGCGCCGGCTGCATCAGAAGTTTTTCATTCATTCTGAAGTCAAGGTTTCCTTTTCAATATTCACACCATGCTCCACACAGAGCGCGTATGCCCTCTCAACCTCCTTCCTATACTGATCAACTCTTATCCTCTCTTTCTCGAGCTTCGCTGAGGAAGCTGTGGCGTCAGCCTGGGAGACAGCGAGCATATCCAAGAGGATAGAGTGCTTGAATTTGTGCACATTGAGCTAAAGGTAATAAAGGATACAGGATACAGCCCCGTCATCATGTATATGTGAGTACTCGTTTTGTCAGAACTTCGTGCAGGATAGACACGATAGAAACGGTTTCTTCGAGAAACGATCCGTCCTCGAACCAAAAAACTCGTCAAAGGAATCTCTCACCTGTTTCTTGACATCCTCGACCTCCGCTTTCCACTTCATCCCTTTTCGAGTAGCTTCTTCGACTTCCTTCTCTAACTCAGATATTCGATTTCTCGCTACTATCGCTTCATTCTCCGTGAGCTCCCAAGTCGCGGTGGGGGAGAAGGAGAGAACGTTGTCAGTTAGTTTTAGTGTTATCTCGGTCATGGCCGATAGCTCAGATTCCAGCCGGCTCTTTTGGTCCTGAAAGACCGGTGAGGAATTTGCTGAGCCTGCATCTTTTTGCTCCTGCCCTGCTTCGGCGGCTCCTTTTTTTTTTCCAAAGAGGCCCATTTCCTTCAAAATAAACTTTCCTCTTCAAAAAATAAAACACGAGGAGCATGTTTTCAAATTAAAACTACCCCGGCAATTTAAGCAACCTGATTTTAACGAACTATTGTTTGACTCCCTGTTTTACTCTCTGTGACGGCAGGATCATCTAGAACCCTTCAATCTCATCTCTTCTCCCCTCCAATTTGAATTCTATCTCTCGCCCAAATTACCACAACAACATGGACTCCTCCCAACCTTCATTTTACCATGTGAAGGACCCACTTCAGAATTTGAACATAGAGGTTACTCTTAAAAAAGTGCAGGGCTACACGAAGAAGAAGCAGCCAGCTGATGGTGACGATAACAGCGACGATAAATTTGATGATAATGAATTTGACAACAATGATAACAAGAAGAAACAGGTTTCCGGGCACTCTACAGTTAAGAACGTCCGTTGGCAGAAGAAATCTTTTGGCCCTCGAGAGATTGCAGAATACTGCCCCGGAGATGAGGATCGGAAAAGCCTTCAGACCCCACGGCTCTTCAAATCTACCGGGAGTGGCATCAAGGAGTCCGATTATAAGGACACATTCACCGAGATGGTGAAAGATGGAAAGGAACCATTGGATCTTATTCAGGAAGACATGATTTTTACTTACGTCGATAAAGACGGGTACGTTCCAAAGAGCGGCCTGCAACCCAAGTTGACCACCAGCAAAGGTATGGAAACAGCCGTGCACCAGAATCCCCTCGGATTAGCCCATAGCAGCATGCCTTTGATGCACAACGCCAAGGAAGCACTACCGAAGGTGGCAACGGCGATTCAGTCCCGGATTAAACGCGAAAGTCCATTCAAAGTCATGTACATCATGGCTGCCGTCGATTGTGATGTCAAAAGGATGAGAGACGGTGCAAAGACAAAAAATGAAGATGATATTTACGGGGGGGGGAAATCTCTCGGGGGGGCGCGGTTTTACGAAAAAGTGTTATGTACCATTAAATTATATACCAACGGGACTATGCAAGCTACGCCGGGATTTAGTGAGGAGGAGCCAGAAGAGGAAGAGGTGAGAGGGATAGCTTTTCGAGAGTCGTTTTGAGTTTGAGAAACCTCCTCGGATGACGTGTAGAAATTGCCAGACACGAAACGTGACATGGCATCGATCGGTTTACAGCATGCTAACAAGAAGACTTCGCCTAACCCTAACAATTTTTTCACAGACGAAAACCTTTGCTAGCTCGCACGCCCTGACTGTGAGAGAGAAAGACGGGGCAAAGCTGACAACTTTCCGCTTCACGACCCCCCGAGGAAGTGTTTATGAATACGCCCTGGAGAACAAAAACAGCGTCGACTGTATTACCAGCGAGCGAATGGCTGCAGAACAGTCTGAGAAGGACCGAAAAAAAGTCGAGGAGCGCAGAAACCGGCAGGGAGAGTTCTTTTTTGGCGCCCCGATCAGCGATGATGTGCCCTTCTTCTTACACAGCTATGTGGAGATTGTGAGCGCGAGCGGGTTTTCGGATGACGGGGGGTTACTGTACGCTGAATATGAGGTGGACAAACCGAAGGGATGGACTGGGGTGAACCAGTGCCCGGGAATAAATTGGGGGGGCGTCGAGCCCATTGACAATCAAGACAGGGGGACCACCCAACTATCGAGGCCGATCTACCTGAAGCCGAAAATCTCAACGAAAAAGGAAGGTGTGCAGATGGCCGGATACAAACAGTTCGGGACCTCGTCGGCACCGAGGGGAGATCATTTTGTGGAAGGAGAGGTGGGAAGGTTTTTGGGCGTGGTTCTGTTCATCACAGTCATTTGCGGATTACTTTTAGGAGAGGAGTATTTGTTTTGGCTCTTTTCGGCTCTAATGCTATTCGCTATGATTATCGGCGTCTCGCCATCTGGACAGTACGACCACGTCATCGCAGAACCAGTGTACCACTTTGGTTACCCTGTGAGCTTCCACTTTGCCCCTCCCAGTGATTATTTCTCTGACCCCGTCGCACAATCGCAGCAACCCATGATGCTTTTCCAAGTTTCTTCCAAGCATAATTTCCAACGACACATCATTGAGGGATATGGGTATGTCAAGGTACCCACGAAGCCGGGCAGCTACGATTTCACCGTGAATACTTGGGTTCCCGTCGGGGGTATCTCGAGCGAGGTGCGAAACTTTTTTATCGGCGGAGCCTACAAACTCCACTCCCTCAAGAGTGTGGTCATGAGTGGGAAAAGTGGGGGGAGCTTCTTGAGCAAGTTTGGATTCCGGACTGTCAAAAGCGGTCAACTTCGGATTAGGATGCAAGTGGTCGCTCACAAACAGCCTTTGGCTGTCACCGAGGAGGGAAGCGAGAACAGTGGCGAAAAGACTGGTGGTGTTGACAATAGGGGAAGCATCGATGACATTTTGACCCGGGTGAGAAAGGCTAGGGGTGAAAGGGGTACTGGTACCAAGGAGCCGACCTCGCCGCTGCGCAGACGGAGCGAAATGCTGGAAAGGAGCGCCAGTGGCAGTTTAAGAGATTTAAATACCACGGCGTCGTCGACTCTAAATATGACGAAGACAATAGACAGCGAATCGACTGGCTTTGGTGGCGAGCACATGACTGGGTATGAGAGGACAGGCGATGTTTTGCTGAGAGTGAAGGCCAGACGTGAGGCGAGAGAAAAGGCCAAGGAAGGAAAGAGTCTGAAAGAGGGCGGGGGACGAGCGCGGAAGGAGCGAGATGTCTGAGATGATTGTGCCCATACTCAACAAGGGTGGTCACAAAAGTCGGTCATGTGTATAATAAATGTTGTTAAAAAAAAAATGCTACTGCCGCCCATTACACAAAACTACGTTTTAAAGCATCCGATTTTGGCCAATGCAACATTTGCGCAGTCATCTCATCGCGCGAAGACTCAACTTCAGTTAATCGTTCGTCATTCTTTGTAAGTTGCCTCGTCACTTCCAAGCTGGATTGTCGTGAAAATCCCAAGTGACACAGAGAACAGAAGCAAAATTCCGAGAAGAGGTGTGAAGTTCGGCTCAATCGTTTGCACAATGAACTCATCCCATTCAGCAGGGATATCAAACTCAAAAGCTACTGTAGCCGCCTCCACACAAATAGAAATCCCTGCAGCAACAAAAGCAACAGTTGTTAATGCAAGACCCCCCTTCAAAAATCTGTCGATTAAGACAAGCAAGGGAGCAGGGATTTTACGAAGAATATTCCCTCCTCTATTAAGCTCCTTCTCCTCGATAGCGATTAACCTCTTCTCTTCTGCAATTCTCTCCTTCAGATTCTTGTTGCTGGATTCAGCAGGCTTCTCCAAACCTAGATCTGTCAATATTTTGTCCTGTCGCTCCGAAATACTGGCCGGATCTGTCATTTCTTCTCCGGTGTTCGTTGAGGTAGAGGTAATGGGAGAAGGTGTCATTGGCGAGGAGGCTGAAGCGGGAGGAGCGGGGGTGGGAGGAGCAGGAGCAGGAGAGGGCACTTTCTTTTTCGAGAAACCTTCTCCGGCAGCATGTAGAGGATAGAAGATGTGAGGTCGAGGCGTCAATCCAGGAACAATGAATGAAGTACACCAAGGAGTGGCCCATAGAAGGAGGAATATCCCAAACAACATTTTCGGAAAGGGTGACGCGGAGGGAGGTCCTGTGTTGAAAAAGAGGGATTCAATTCTAATTTTCTGAGCGGGTACCCGGAAGACTCTGAAGACTCGCTGGCACAACAAGTGTATGCTAAAGCTCGATAATCAGAATGTTTTCATTTCGCTATTTCTCCTGGGTTGTTTTTTTTCTTGAGGTTTTATGCAGTCCAAACAGCTTACAAGCAGTCAAAAATGAAGTGCGGCACGTATATTGCATCATCCCCAATGGTACGTAGTAGTTTTTTTTCTTGTATTTATTGCTTTTCAGCGCTCCCTGGTGCCTCCCCAAATCCACTTGCAGGTCGCTCACACACAACTTAACGCACACAACAGGGTTTTGTAGAAGCGATGTATCTTATTGGGGAGTTAAACTTTGGTGACGGGACATTCGGGCGGCTGATGAAGGCATCAACAACATACACGGCGTCAACGACACCAACTACTCTGCCCTCTGTGCAAACGCTTGTATCCTCTTCTCTGCCAATTGAATCCCTTTCGAACTGTCTTAACGCCCTCCTGTATGTTTACCGTGGCTCAACAATCGCCAATAAGGATGAGATGGTGGATGCCGTGCGTTCGATATCAGACTGGGAAGAGGATCGGCTAAAAATTCTGTCCGAATCAATAGATGAATTTCAGAAGAATGTGAAGGAGGCCAATGAGAAAAGGAACATGAATACGAACGCAACGAACTTTCTGAATCTGTCCTGGAAGCTGGGGGTGACAGTATCATCATCTGAGGACCCTGAAGGTGAAAATTTGCAACCATTTGTGTACCTCAACTTTGAGGTGGAGGAGGCAAAGAAGCAATCAAATGTGTGCTGTGACATGACATTTGACGAATTCAAAAGTCTCCACAAAGAACTTAAGGGTATAAGGAAGAAGATGATGACGGCTTGAAAGCTGTTGCCGGTGGCAGGATGTGTAGAATTGATGAATGAATGCTTTGCTTTGTTAAGAAAAGAAAAGAAAAGAAAAGAAAAGAAAAGAAAAGATATATATGCAAAAATTGGTGCTTTGCAGTTAGCTTTTATAAACCAACTGAAATGTCATCAACCTGAAGAACTAAGTCTGTTGTTGTCTCGTCCACTTCTTTTTCCTTGACTGGCGACAGTTGAATCGCCGCTGTCGATGTCGTGGTCATTGTTGTCGCTGACGTTTTGTTGCCGTTGCCAGTGTTCGTCTCACCCTCCCCCATCTCCTCGTCAACAACCATCCCCAAGAAGTCCGAGAACTCGTTTGCCGCCTTGACGTCTTTATTGACTTCGTCTAGAAGCACCAAAACCATCGATACCATCCCGATTTCGCCCAAATTAGACGTTAAGGGGTAATGCATTGCGTGAGCAAGACTGTGCCCCAAGAAGAGAAACAAATTTCCCAGGAACAGACACATCCACGGATTAATGTATGAAGAGTGCACAACCATGGATGAATTTGCCCCGTATCGCCACATGACTATTGCAAAATATAAATTGCATAGCACAAGGATAAGTGACGGGAGGAGGGACAATAATTTGTAAATCTCCATTTCCATGTCCTCACCCTTATCAAAAATGGACAGCCAGCCCTCAGTTCCAGCTGCCTTGTCCTTGTGATCTGTCCACACGAGCTCGAAATTCACTGTTACACCGATCACAATCAGAAAGAGTGAAAGAATACCAACAGCATTTCGCAAAAGCCAACTTGCATTGCTTGTCCGAATCCGCCTTCCCTCGTCGAAATTTATGCCGCAAAACTTCACGCTCCTAGTCTTGTGGACAAAATAGGTTGCCTCAAAGGTGACAATTAGAAGTGTCGGCACGATGAACGGATGCAGTATAAATAAAAGATCCGCCACTGGCCCATCAATATCTACTTCCATGGAGGATGAGACACCCATTACCAAATTATCATACACCATTATCAAAATGGTTATGGGGAAAAGAATCTTTAGCAGTTTGTTCTCGAAATCGGATTTCTTAACTGTTTGCCAGTGAGCGCCAAAAAGGTTGGCATTGTCACAATTTTGAGGAAAAATTATAGAGAAAAGAGGATGAAAGGAAAGAGGAAGTGTCAGTGACTGGGTGAAGGTGAAGGTGAAGGTAAAGGATGGTGTTTTCGCCATATGACCTGACGTTCACGTTCACGTTACACGAGGTTGCTATATGTCAACTTACAGAAGAAGTAGCATGTCCAGAGAAATAGGAGAAAAAGGTACACAGCAAGGGAGATGAACATGATGAACTTTGAATCACTTGTCGTGTCTTTATGGACATCCACAATCGTGAGGTAACGTACTGTCGCGTGGGCTGGGGGGAGGTAAATCATCAGTATTGAAACTCCCCGGATTGCTTCGGCGACGATGATGCCAAATAAGTGGGAGAGTGGGAAGTGGGAAGTGGGAAGTGTTTTATCCGAGAAAAGAGCAAATCCAAGAGAGGATGTATTCGGCTGGTAAATAAGGTACGCTTCGTTTTGAAGAAACTTCCTTGTAGCAGAGGGTAGTAATTGTATGCTGACTAGAATTAATTCACAGAATACGGCTGAAAAATCTTTTCAGTTTTCAGAGTTGTTTACGGTGCATGCGAAAAACAGAGTCGAAAAGAGGAGGAGAGGAGGAGTGGAAGTAAGTACTACTTCTTTTCAAAAAGTGGGGTTAATAAGCCTACATTTAAAGTGTACTACTGCCCGTCTCTCTCTCTCTCTCTCTCTCTCTCTCTTCAGCCTATTGGTATCTACGCATTATTGACAACATTCCTCTTAGACTTTCGGAGTTCTGCCATCTGAAATAGAGACATTGGTAAACCACCCGAGCAGCATATACAATCTGCTGGGTGTTTTACCTGTCCAATGTATATGTTACATCTTAACAAAAGGTGATCAGAAGGCCAGGTGAAGGTCGGCAACACTCCTCCCTCATCTCCATGCCCCGCCTCCTTCATCCCAACAATGTTCATATCTTTGAGCTCAATGTCCACCTCTTCGTCGTCGGCCTCAACATAAATATAATCTAGCGTACCTTTAAAAGATGACGTGAAATTGGTGAAAGGTGGGACCCCCCCTTCACACCCGTCATAACCACTTTTAAGTTTCAGTGGGCACTCAAGACTTGTGGCCTTCAAGGAGGTCAGAGTTGTATTTTGGGGAGGTTTCTTTTTTTCCTGTTCTTTTTTGCTATCTTCAAGATCGATCGACTCAAACATTTCGATGATATCAGTCCGTAAAACGTGTTCTTTATCACCTGATGTGTCCAAATATTGCACACCATTCGCAACACAATCCTTGAATAAATCGATGACCTGCGTCTTGGCTCGATGTGCAGAACTAGCTTCATCAGTGTTCCACCAATAGCACTGCCCACAGCCATCACACTGGAACAATGGGTCAGGCGTAGGAAAATTACGTCCGCCATTTTGCGATGCCCGATCGTACCGAAGGCCGTTATAATTATCTCGATATTCCTCCAATTTTGCGTGAAGAAGTTCAGAGGCAAGTGCCTTGTCTTTGACAACTTTTATGCCTCCGTTGCAAATGACGCATCGGGTGAGAAACTTCCTAGGATTGAGCACAATTTCGTGCAAGTTCAGAAGTGAAGATAAAGTCGCCTTGTTGTCGTGCATATGAACTGCGGGCGTCTTGGCCATGGAAATTAACTTTAATGAGGGAGTCAGAAGGATGCGCTTCTCTTCCCTGGCGCGTTCCAATACTGGTGGATCAGACCGAGGACCTCGCGACTTTATCAGCCTTGACCTTTCATTTGCCTCCTCCTTCGTTTCTATGGCGACATCCAAACCAAGTATTCGCATGTGTCGACAAAGTTTGTTCAAATTGACATCACAAATATACCTCAGCTGTTCCTTCTGATTTCCAAAAGGTGAGATGGTCGTAACGTCAAAGGTTGTTTTGCAGCTGAGCAGTTCAAACACTGGCGATCTAGGCAGAGCATTGAAATCGCCTGCTAAAATAAGAGGCGTTTGGAGGGTAGAGTAAGGAGAGCAAAATCGGAATTGTTTGATTCGCTCAAGGAAGTATTTCATCTGCAGTAACTTCACAAATTCTTTCGTGGGATCCCAGTAAAGGTGCACGTTCGCAACATAAAAGTTCGTGGCGGGACTAGTCGTCTTTGTCTTCAAGAGGACCACTACACCAACATTTTGTTTGAGAAAATGTTCTCGCAAGAAATTGTCTCCGAGAAAATCTCCTGTTGGTTGCATCCCTAAATCATCCATATCGACGCAATCGCACTCAACGTGCGAGTATAGTTCGCGAGGGTACGCAATAGCGACTCCGTCAGGTCGAAGTGTTCGAGGAGGCTTGGTTTGTTGTTTCTTCTGCTGCTGCCGTTGCTGCTGTTGTGGGTCTACTCCTTCGGCGAAATCGTCGTCCGCATTAAGCACCTCTAAATTCCCCTCGTTCCCACGTCGACAATAAACAACCACGTAATTGCACTCCGCAAAAACGCCAAACAAGTGACAACCCGTTTCCTCCTCTCCTCCCTCAAATGAATCTTCCAATTCTTGCAGACAAACCACCGGGCGTTCTCCGCCGGGGCTCATTAAGGTTCTGAGCGTTCTATAAAGAAGCGGGACGCGGTGCTTCCGTCGGAGCAACCTCTGGTCACTGACAACGTGGGAGCTCCCATTTGCATATGATGAAGCAAGCGTGTTCCAAGACACAAAGGGTACTTTTACCTTATCGTCCATCGGTACATTAACTTCCGGAGTGAGGAAGGATGAAGGATGGGGACAGCCGCAAAATCTCGCGTAAGACTTGCTAAAAAGGAGGAGGAATTTAGGTTTTAACTATATGTTTGTTTTGGTTGCATGAAGCTGAAATTCAACGGTTTGTCTTGTGACAGGATACGCTTCTGAAGTTATCCTGCCTCGCAGCAGCAGCATGAGTCGACCTTTGATCAACAATGTGAGTAATTCCCTGGCAGAATACCTCCCCCCCCTCCTCCCCCCTCCCCAACCCAACTCGCTGTCATCTAACCCGCTCTCATCACCCCTCCCACCTTTTCCCCTGCTCCCTCTTGCACCCCTCGTTTCCCTCCAACTACGCCACCCGCCGTTGGCAACGCGAACTTGCCTTGAACATCCCCGCTGCACGATCTGCACTGAACTCGGCTGCTGTCTCCATTTTGCAAATGCAAATCACATATTTTTTAACCTGGGGGGGCTTTTCCTTTTCCCCCTTGCGTAGAAATACCGGATCACTCGGCGTGTTGGGGGCGGTTCGTTCGGGGATATTTACTTGGGAGTTGGTAGCACGGGTGAGAAGGTTGCGGTCAAGTTTGAGAAGCACGGTGCGAGATGCCCACAGCTCCGGCATGAATACAAGGTCTACAGGGAGCTTCAGAATGCCCCCGTTGGCTTTGCCAAGGTGCACTATTTTGGGACCCAAGATAGCTACAATCTGATGGTGATGGATCTTTTAGGGCCCAGTCTGGAGGATCAATTCAACAAGTGCGAGCGCACCTTCTCGCTCAAGACAGTCCTTATGATAGCTGACCAGCTTTTAGAGCGTGTTGAATTGATGCACAGCCGACACTTGATCCACCGAGACATCAAGCCGGCTAATTTTGTCACTGGAGGGGCTGGAGGAAGGTGAGTCGGGTCGGGTCGGGGTGGTTGGGGTGGTTGGGGCTGTGGGATGGTAGTGAGAATCGCAGTGAATTGTTGCGTTGCAAATGTGTGTGTGGCAAATTTTGGCAATTAGGCGCTTTACAACACAACACAACGCAACGCAAACTAACACACATATTCACGCAACGCCTGCAGCCCCAATATCGTCTACTGCATCGACTTTGGACTTAGCAAGCGGTACAGGCACCCAAGAACTCTGCAACACATTCCTCAGCGCGAGGGCCGGTCCTTGACTGGAACACCCCGATATGCCTCCATCAACAATCACCTGGGTGTGGAGCAAAGCCGGCGGGACGACCTCGAGTCCATTGGCTACGTTCTCATATACTTCCTACGGGGCGGCTTGCCCTGGCAGGGTCTCAAGGCCAAGAGCGCGTCCAAGAAGTATAAACTCATCATGGAAAAGAAACAAAATGTGACCATCACGGCGCTCTGTTCTGGCTGCCCTTCCCAATTTGCCGAATACCTGGCCTATTGCCGGTCGTTGAAATTTGAAGCGAAGCCCAATATTGCGTATTTGCGAGGAATGTTCAGGGATTTATTCCGATCGCAAGGATACACCTCCACAAACTCGGCTCTGGACTGGGACTGGAATCGCGTTGACAACCAGGGCCCTGTCAAGGAACCAGGGCCGCCGGGGCAAGAAAATGACAACAATAATGACGATGTGGAAATGATTGGGGAACGGAATGGGGGCGACGAAAAGCGACCGGACACTGCAGCTGCAGTGGGCCGGCCAGACACCGCGGCCGCCATCCGGCCCGACACCAGTGGAACCAATCGTCGGACCTCCGCTCCCACCTCATCCTACTATGATTCCGAAAAGCAACAGCAACAGCAGCAGCAGCAGCAGCAACAACAACAAACCATGCAGGGGGGGGTTTACCAGGCTTACAGTAGCGGGCAGCAGGCAGCTCCACCCCAAAATTTCAGCAAAAACTGGGAAGGTGATGTTAAGAATAGCAGCAGCAGTGGAAATCGTCCAAGGCCTTCCACAGCGAGTCGGGCGATAGGTAGCAGCAGCGGCACCAAACAGGTTTCGAGCAGCGGTCCTGGCACTCGTCCCTCAACGGCCTATGGGCTGAGAACCTCTGGCACCACCTCGAAAGACCAGCACCAGTCTTCAAGCAGCAAGCAGCAGGCGACTGCGGGCCAGCACGTTGCTGGATCTGCCGGGAGAAGCATCATGAGGTATAGGCGGACTAGGGCGGCCACTGACAGTCAAGTCGAGGCTCACACAAACCAGCAAGCTTGGAGGCCCGACAGCAATAGTAGCAGCAATAGGCTGCCAGGAACGAACGGAAATAAAGCGACCTTGCTGCAGCGCAAGGCTGATGTAACACCCGCTTGGGATAGGCCCACCTCCAGCCAGCCCAAGACCTCCAGCTATCAAAACCTAGGTACCGGATACAAATATGGTAGCAGTGGCGGGGGCAGTGCAGGAATGGGAGGAAGGCCCAGGCCGAGCTCCTCTGGCACTGGTAGGCGGTGAACTTCAAACTTGCGAGTTGGTTGCAAGGGAGGAAGAGCGGGATAGGAAAAAGGGAGGGGGAGTTGAGATAACGATGACAAAGAAAGTAAAGGTGGTCGACCGACGTATAGGCTGCTGGACTTCCTTCCTTCTTACATCAACTGTGTCATTTATGTTATAATAGCGAAACAAATAGCCGGCAAACCTTTGATAGTAAAGATCTTGCCGATGCTCTTCTTGCACTGTATTCTGTTATTTATCATCTCTTTATCGTCATTTTTCGTGTTCTCATTTTGCTCGGTTGCCGTTTTCGAGTTTCCGTGTGTGTTCGTGTTCGTGTGTGTTGTGTTCCCTGTTCCATCGCCGTTTTCGATCGTTGGTGGAGTATAGTGTTATGAAGTTTGCTTTATCGTCGTTTTTCATGTTCTCTTTTTTTGGGTTTAGGTCCTGCATTTCCGTTGTTGTTCCTGTGTGTGCACCATCCCAATATAATAGAAATACACGCACGCCACTTCTTTTTTTTACAATAAAACTCCCCATTTTTTTTAGCCATCACTAAGGAAATCCTCGACCTGAAATCTGGATTTTAACGCAAACGCAAACCTAACTATCTGCAATTTTGAAATTCGTAAGCTTAAATACATTTATGTAATACAATTTACTTTTATAAGTTTATTAAAGTATACAATTGAATCATATCGAATTTAAAATAAAATATAAGTTTCAAATTTTTTTAAAAATTTATTATTTATTCAATTAAAAATTTGTGAAAAAAATCATAATTATATTAAGATAATATTTATATTTAATTTTATTATATTAATTTTTATTCTAATTTCTATTTTAAAGTAATTAAAAAAGTATATAATTAAATATTGAATATATTATAGTGAAATAATATTCCAGGGAACCATGATAGAGATATTGAAAAAAATGGGTTTTTTGGGGTTGGATTTTTCATCGTTAAACGTGCTGTTATTATATTTAATAGCTCGTATGGGGTATTATTCAAGCCTTATGAGTAAAATTAAAGATCTTCCGACGAAAGCGACCAATCTAGCCTTTGTACAGACCTTATGTTTCAAAACTCTCCCACTTGGCTGGCTACAAATTATGAAATATAAACTATCCATACATCCATTCTTGATGGTCAGTTGGCCGACATTCCACTGGGTTCTGTTTTCCCCTGATGAACGAGTCGATGTCGTCCATCCGTGGTGCATCGAATTCATTAAAGACCTGGCCAACATGCTGATAATTGTC
>Ga0115555_1002064_pt1 | contig 13617 bp, 11 predicted proteins | sample COGITO_mtgs_1104_2_FD_87285 | JGI IMG/M metagenome (GOLD analysis project Ga0115555, IMG submission 87285) | Pelagic marine microbial communities from North Sea - COGITO_mtgs_110407 | ecosystem: Environmental > Aquatic > Marine > Epipelagic | place: Germany:Helgoland, sampling site Kabeltonne... | reverse complement strand
GAGGAGGAGGAGGAGGACGGTGATGATGACGATGATCAGAAGGTCCAGCTCGATGAGCTTTTGGAGGGACTGGCCCTAAACAGCGGTCCCGACGCCGACGCGGGCCAGGTCGAGGGTCAGGGCGAATCTGACGCGGTGGGCGGCAACGCTGGCGAGAAGCTGTACACGGAGGAGGAACTTGAAAACATGACGGAAACGGAACGCTTTCAGATCTCACAGGGTCGGACTATCTTCGAGCAAGGCGAGAAGGCCAAGATGGACAAAATCGGCTACATCGACAAGGAGCAAAGCAAGGATGCGGACGCTAAGAGCAACGCGACTGTCGTGAAGCAGTTTGGTACCGAGTTCAGTGCCAAGGATTTCAAATTTATTTGATTTGAGAATTGAGATTTGAGATTTGAGATTTTGAGATTCGAAAAATTAAAAATTAAAAATTGTATTATATTGGCTAAAGGAATGATGGATTTTTTGTGTTGTACCTTATTGTCTTGACGCTGTGCGGGGGCATCTGCAAAACCGCGCCAATCTCATCCAATCTCACGTCCACTTCCGTATCTGCCTCATTCAATATGACCAACGTCGTCAACGTTTTGTCCTCCGTTAGAAATCCTCCCACCTGCAGAAACGGCCACCCCGAGGTCAAACAGAGGTCGAAGTGCTCGCTGTACAGGGTTTGTTCGTTTTCTCCCGTTAATTGGACAGTGTGCATCGATCCATCGCATGCTCCGATCCCTAGTTGGCTGCCACTTTCGATGCCGGTTTCCAGCTCGGTGACAACTAAACAACCATCCTCGTCACTGTCACTGTCACTGTCACTGTCACTGCCTACGACTTTAATTTGACCATCGCTCCGCTCTCGAAATACCCCGACCTCACCGGATTCGCACCCGACAAGAACCAGCCCTCCAAATGCTTGGTCGACGTCTCGTCCTAGGCAGGCTCGCACGCCGATCCCCATATCGACGCCCGCGATGCTTATGTGACGTTGGACGCTGTCCAAGAGCCAAGTCTGTCTCGAGCTCCTGTCGCAAGGATGGAACGTCGCCTCGATACCTGGTCGAGCTAGCTGATTCAAATTTATACTGTCGCTCTTATGATTGCCACTGATTTCGTAACTTAAGCTCCCCTCCACCGCAGTCGACCCGGGGCGCAGATGCCTAGAAAAGTGAGACATCATGTGGTAGAGCGGCTGAACAAAAACGCCCACCTCTAAATGTTCTTTCTTCGCCCCAAAAACGTTATGCAGAGTCTCAAAGGAGTACGAGTCCCCCTGCGCGGACGAGAAGGTATTGGTAGGGGTAGGTGGGTAGGGGGGAGAAAAAGAGGGGGTGGAGGAGGAAGAGGGCGAGACAGTCGCGCGATGCGGTATCGCAAGGACCGGTGCGTCGCAAACGTTCCCGACGTGATTCGGTCCACCGAACCTGTCCAACATCAAATTCCACTCGATCCACCCACTGCTTCCGGCCGATAGGTCCGCAAGAATCGCATGTCCGTAGCGCTCCGCCCTACTCCACGCTACGTTCACGTCCCCGCCAGCGTAACCAGTGGAAGGACAATGGCAGCCTTCGGTCTGGAGGAAAATTTTCGATGATGACGACGCATGCATTGACATCCTAGCGGCGAGCTTGTGGAGATTTGGAGTACCTACTCCCCCGTCAAGCAGTCGGTCCATCCCACCAGCGTACCAATGATAACCGATGCCATCGATAAAGGTACTGTTTATGAGCTTCTCCGAGTAAGTAACAAGGTGATCCTTATTGTGATCGAATGAAAGAATCTTCAAGTTCGGGTGGTCTCGTCGCAGTACCGGTCCCAGAAACCTCTCGACAAAATCCAGCTCAAAATCACTCGTGTGCCTGCAAGCCTCCCACGGGGCGGAGAACTCCGGCTCATTCTGGATCGTTACACCCCAGATGTTCACACCCTGTTTCCCGTAGGCTTCGATAAACTTGCTAAAATAAAGCGCCCAAGTCTCGCGATATTCGTCCCCATTTTTTAAGCACTCCTCGTCTTCACTGCCGTTCATTTGGCCGGTTTTTTTCATCCATGCAGGAGGACTCCAAGGAGAGGCAATGATATGAAGATCATCGCCCCAACCATCCAATAGCTTTGAAATGCTGGATCTCATGAAAGGCAACATTGCCTGCTTGTCATGAGTGACCTCAGTGTCAAAGAACTCCAACGTAAAGTCCCCATCAATGTCATCGAACGCATAGTTTTCGACGCTAAAATCGCAGCTGTTTATGTGCGTTCGAGCGAGATTGTACCCTAACCCATCTTCTCCAAAGAAAATATCAAGAACAGCTTCTCGGCCAGCGGGGGAAAGAGAGAAGTAGTTGAGGGCGGCGCTCTCCGTGAAGGAACCACCGAAGCCAAGAATTGGATTCGCCCCCTCTCTCCTGCCGTCGAAACTAAAGGCAGCGACGTAGGGGAGTGGAGGGCACTCAGAGAGAGAATTGATGGAGAATGTCTCCTCCAAGGAAGGGGTGCGGAGAGTTTCCAGCGAGGTCGTGTAAGTCGTGAAACTCGAGTCGATTGTGTTCGAAGAAGATGGCAAACGGCAAAGAGCGCCAAAAGCAAGTGCCGGCGCCGTTGCCGTGAGAGCCATTTCTTCCCTCGCACCTGCAATCAAGCGAAAGAGGGGGATGCTCATTCCCAGGAGAGAAATGCACATCATAATCTTTGTCGCGTTAATCTGGTACCAATAGTTTGACCGAGTGGACTCCCCGATTGGGCTGTAGCCGGAAAACTTGGTCGGCATGGTGTTGAAACTTGCAGCTTTTTTTTGGCTTTTTTCTCTCTCCATCCCCCGGTATCTTTATTTGTAAACGCCCTGGTTTAAAAGAAATGAATATACCCGTCCTCAACAAGGGAGCTCAGCTATCTCAGCTGACGGGTAGTGAAATCGCCATCCATGACAAGGTCTTTGAGGTGTCGAAGAAGCTTGGAGAAGGAGGCTTTGCGTATGTGTACCTGGTGCGGGACGTATCTGACCGCAACAGTGAGGCGGTCCAGATAAATAATTACACACCGGCGTACGCCCCCTACGTCCTCAAGGTGACCTCGATCCAGAACGACAGCGGGGCGAGGGAGATTGCCAACAAGGAGATGGAGATTCTCAAGCGGCTGAATCACAGTAATGTGGTGAAGATTTTTGACTGCATGATGAAACCGAGTGGGAGGGGGCGGATGGACCACATGATGATTCTTGAGTACTGCGACGGCGGGCAGTGTTTCGACATGGTGAAACGGATGAAAGAGGGTCAGATTGGGAAGTGGAGCAACAAGGAGCTGTTAATGTATTTTGGTCAGGTTTGCAACGCTGTGTCTTACATGCACAAGCAGAGCCCTCCTATAACGCACCGCGATTTGAAGCTGGAGAACTTCCTGCTGAAGTCGAAGTCGAGTTCGGGGAACAATGGCAATCTTGGGGGGTACGTGGTGAAACTGTGCGACTTTGGCAGCTGCGTCTTTGGAAATGTCCCCCTCACGGATGCCCGCACTCGGGCTGCCGCCGAGGATTTCATTCAGAAAACCACGACGCAAATGTACCGATCCCCCGAAATGGTCGATCTGTACACTACTCAGGAGTTGACTTCCAAGACTGATATTTGGGCTCTCGCTTGCTGCCTTTTTGCCATGGCCTTCTACGAGAATTGTTTCCCTGCCGAGGGGAGTACATTGAGCATTTTGTCCGGCAAATATCAGTTTCCCGAAAGGGATGCGCTGGGGAGCGACTCCGACAAGTTTAGAACTCTTATCAAGAGGATGTTAGAGGTTGATTGCGTTACCAGGCTCGATATCAACGAGGTTCTCCTGAATCTCAAAGCAATTTACGAAGGTGTTGACTTGCCTCCATTGGCCCGCCAGCCTGCGGCTAACAAAAACGGGGGGGTTGAGCGGGTCGGAAAGTTCCGGACGGATGGACAGGGTGTCGGAGTGGCAACGAGTGTGGGATTGGTGCGGACTGACGAAGTGAAGAAGTTGTCTAGCAACTCGGCGGCGGCCAGGAGGATGAGGGATCGTCGCGGAGGTGGAGGGGATGGAGGGGATGGAGGGGGGGGGAGGGAGGAATCGCAAGTGCAGCAGCCTCCACCGCCTCCTCAACAGACACAGCAACAACAACAACAACAACAACAACAACAACAACAACAACAACAACAACAACAACAACAACAACAACAACAACAACAACAACAACAACAACAAAATGCTTTCGGCGGTTTCGGTGACAGCACTTTTGGCAGCACTGCTAGCAGCGGAGGATTTGATAATGGTTTTGGCAGCGCTGAGGTATGGGGTTCGTCCGTTGGAGGCGGAGAGACGGCAGGAGCTATTAGCAGTGCTGATGGGTTTAACCGCAGTGATGCTTGGGGTTCATCTGGTGGAAATAGAGGGACTGGAGAAACGGGAGCTGGCAGTGCTGATGTGTTTGGCAGTAATGGTGCTTGGGGTTCGTCCGCGGCTGTGGGAGATGGAAAGGCGGGAGAAACCGATCCTTTCGGAAGCGCCGACGCATTCAGTAGCGGAAATGATCAAGGAAAGGGTAGCGCTGACCCATTTGGTGGAGGCAATAACAACAACCAAGGCGATGCCCTTTTTGGTAACGCCGACAACTTTGGGCAATCTAGCGACGCTTTCTCTGCGCAAAGTAGTGTCACTGCCGCCGTTTCCCGTTGCGACAATATGTTCGGTTCTCAAGGAGGTATTTCCTTCGGCACACCACAGCAACAACAGCAACAACAGCAACAACAGCAACAACAGCAGCAGAATAGCGACCCGTTCGGGGCATCGAGCGACATTTTTGGCGCCCCAAGTAGTAGTGACCCACTTGCTGCTGCTCCTACACTGCAACCCTCAGTCGATCCCTTCGCCTCGCCTCAGCTACAGCTACAGCACCAACAGCAGCAAAGTCAACGCAACCCTGTCAAGATGAACAATGACGCCAATAACAGCAACCCGTTCGAAAGTCCCCTAATGCAACAACAACAGCAGATGCAGCAGCCGATGGGAACACCTGGACTATCCTTCGGCGGAGCAGCGACTGTTTCCACTGCTTTCAGCAACATGGGAGCAACGCCACAGCAGAAATTACAGACACCGCCCAACAGTAACGCTGACTACAACGAGTATGTTAAGAAACAGCAACTCTTCAACAGCGTGGGCGGTGGATTTTAAAAAACGAGGAATATATTATTGTACTAATATAATACACTTAACGTGCAGTTTTAGAACATAACGTGCAATTTTAGAACTTAATATACAACGTAAAAATTGTAAAAACCCAACGCAATTGCAGTTGCAATTATCTATTGTCTTGAGACCATTTCAAGTGAATTCACGGCAAACAGGCGTCTGCGTCAGGTTTCTTTCCGGTCAAAATCGCGCGGAGGTATATCAACATAATACTGATTGCACCCCAGCTAAGTCCAACAACAACTCCGGCATCCACGATGTTCTTCCATGGGTAGGAAAGCTTCTTTACCAATGCCACCAATATAACCACCCCACTAGTCACGCTCCAGCTCACTATTTTTCTTTTCTTGGTGGCGTGAAATAATCCCATGGCGTAAAAGGGGCCGAGTAAAATGTGGTGAATCGGCGAACTCATTGAAAGCGACAAACTGAGTGTTCAGCGTGTTAGCAACCTCGGCAGAAAAATAATAAATAAAAACCTCGGCAATTTATCGCAAAGTATTTTACTCACCTTCGCTGCACAACCATTGGGCCGAACTTAAGCTGGAAACCTTTATACCCCTCAGCGTGGGCAAAAAATGCGCATGTGGCGAAGTACAATACCTGCTGGAATTTTGTGAGGGCCACGTCGCCGGTTAATGGTGCCAAAGCCAGGGGAGCCAATCTGCGAATAGACTTTGCCAAAAGAGCGACAAATCCAAGGGCAGCAAAAGAGCTAGGAAGGACCGTGGACATGTCGATGGTTGACCCACCGCCTCGCACATAGAGGGACGGAGAGACAAGCTCTTCTTGCTCATCAATTATTGACTTTGGCATTGATGAGAGTAGGGAGACCGAAGTCGATCGACAAAGGGAAGGTTGGAGAAAGGGTGAAGGTGTCGACAAAGCCGAAGACACGACCATGATGCCTGTCGATATGAGGACTGTTGATGAATTGATTTTCATTATTGGTTTTCATGCGGGGCTCCAACAAAAGAGGGTAACTTTTTTTCGCCTTCTGCTTCTTGCCGTCATCTGGAAAAATTGTCCAATATAAAGCTTTTTTCGTCACAATATTTTCACAGGTGTCCCCTAAGTAAGGGAGAACGGGTCCTAGACATCTTCAAACTTGATAATGCCCCACACACCCTCTAACAAGGAGCTAGTCCTCGCTGCTGCGGTATCTTCTCTATTCACGCTCTTTGCTGTGAAGGCGTATGACTGGTCCAGCAAGAATAAGGCTGCCGCTGGTGAGCGGCGACAGAAGTATCGTCGCTTGTCAAAGGGGGGCATTGCTATTGCTACACAAGAATCTGCCGTCGATGGGACGAATGCAGTATCCACGAGCGAAGAAGGGGGAGAAGGTGGTGAGTTATAAACTTTCGGTGGTTTCCAAACGTAGTGGTTCCAAAAGTAGTGGTTCCTGTTCCACCCACACCTTTGCTAATATTAAACTCACGATAGATAATGTGACAGAAATTGACAACCCCCCTATCAATACAATGTTCTACTACAAGTTGCCACACCTAGAGAGTTTCTTCCCGCATGACAACAAGGGTTTACCGGCGTATACAAATAGTAACCACAGTAGTAATGCTCGTTATGGATCGGACAAGAGCTTTGACAGGCTTCAAGATGCTGCCTCTCATGAGGATACAGTGACCATCAGGTACAACAAGTTGGTGACGGAGGACGAAGTTATCATGGCCGACGCCCGTCGCACGAAGCACTCTCCCCCTCACATCAACAGCTATGTGCGTGCTGGCCCACGCTTCGACCTTCATTACAATCCGAGGGAGGTGAAAGCCGCCATTGTAACCTGCGGTGGGCTTTGTCCTGGTCTGAATAATGTGATCCGTGAGATTACGCGTTCGCTTAAAATCAATTACGGTGCCGAGTGCGTGTACGGGATAGTCGGGGGCTTCGGCGGATTTAAGAGGGCGCCAATGGTTTTGACTCCAAAGATTGTGGAGAATATCCATCACAGTGGTGGGACAATTTTGGGCGCTAGTCGTGGTGGCTTCGAAAAGGACTTGATCTGCGCTTGGCTTAAAAGATTCAATGTTAACCAGCTGTACGTCATCGGCGGCGACGGAACTCACCGCGCTGCTTCCCTGATTGCTGAGGAGTGCGTGTCGCAAGGCCTGAATGTAGCCATCGCTGGAGTTCCCAAGACAATCGACAATGATGTCGGAATCATTGACAGATCATTCGGTTTCAACAGTGCGGTTGAGGAAGCTGTCATTGCCATCAGGCGTGCGAAAACAGAAGCGGAGAGTCAGAGCGGGATCGGGGTTGTCAAGGTAATGGGAAGGAGCAGCGGTTTCATTGCGTGTCACGCGGCGTTTGCAAGCGGAGATGTGGATTTGGTGCTGATTCCGGAGGTTCCCATTATTTTGAAAGGCCCTAAGGGCTGTCTCCCGCATCTATTTTCTCGGGTGAAGAAGAAGGGGTTCGCTGTAGTCGTTCTGGCGGAAGGCGCTGGGGAAGAGCTGCTCGGAACGAGCACTGAGGTCGATGCAGGAGGAAACAAGAAGCTTCCACAGATCGGCAGCTTCATGAAATCGCAGATAGACCGCTACTTGAAAGCCCATTCCCCTGATATCGATATCCCTGTCAAGTACATTGATCCCAGCTACATGATTCGGAGTGTGGCTGCTAATAGTTACGACAGTTTCTTGTGTATGCAGCTCGGGCAGAATGCGGTGCACGGCTGCATGGCGGGGTTCACAAGCTTCACGGTGGGCCTAGTTAACAACAGGATGTCATTTTTGCCAATGTCAGAACTTGTTAAGAAGAGCCCCAAGCATATAGATAACAAAGGCCGAACGTGGGAAAGAATCATTCAGCTTACGCTGCAGCCCAACACGATCGACTGATCTAATGGGTCGACTTGACCGACTAGACCCTTAAATTAACAATTTTGAACTGCACTTTTAAATGTCGCTGCTCGCTGCTGGTAGGCCAAATAAACATCTTCGCACTATTTGTGTCAACGCTAATATCATTTCTTACTTTCCTCGTCGTCATTGTCGACTTCATCGTCGATCTCTTCTTCTTCCTCCTCCTCTTCTTCCTCCTCCTCCTCCTCCTCTTCTTCTTCCTCTTCTTCCTCTTCCTCCTCTTCCTCCTCATCCTCCTCTTCCTCCTCTTCAACTTCCTCTTCGTCATCGCTCTCCTCCTTCTTCTCCTCGGCCTTCTTGCCGGCAGCAGCCTTTTCGGGCGCAGCTTTCTTCTTGGACGACGGCACCTTCGCGTTATCAAACTTTCCCACTCCTCTAGGGGATTTGGCACCCGAGGCTCCACCTGACGTTCCTCCCCCGCCGCCGCTCGTCGCCATACCCCTTCCCCTACCCCTGCCTCTGCCTCTCCCTCCACCTGCCCCTCTGGGACTTCTTTCCTCCTTGGTGGGACTAATCTGATCTCTCTTTTCCTCTTCGGTGAGTTGAAAGTCCGTGGGTAGGCCACTACGCGCCACAAAGCTCTCGTTTTCTTCCGGTTCGGGGAGAGAAATGCCAATAGTAGCCTCCTTGGCAAATGCCGCCCGGTACTCTCGCATCTGGCGGTTGCTGAGAGTGTTGAGGTAGGGCAGAATGTCGCTGCCAATCATTTTGTAGACTTTTACGCTAAGTGATTTTGCTTCACTTCGAACCTCGGTATCCTTGTGGCTGAACCCGTTCCCTGTTCCAATGAAGGTCATGACTTTGCTCGGGCTTACCGCCTCGTCTCCAAAGTCCTCCATTAACTTTGCCAAAAGCTTAAAGCGTGCGCAAACAGCCTTGGGTGCCCTAGCTTCCTTGTTCTTCATGGGCTTTATCGCGTGGTTTCCGATATATGACGGTCCAACGCAGTTGTGGTGCCCGAGCATCCCTCCCAGAGTCATCTCGGCCGCTTCACCGACCCCCCTGTTCCCGTCCGCCAACCTTCCTATTAATGTCAGGAGAATGTTCTCAATCAGCGGGTGGACCTGTTTAGTCGTCATCTTCGCCTCGTCAAACTGAGCCAAGCAGTCGTCAAGTAATATTAACGACGTCAGGAAAACCTTGGGACCACGGTCATCGACTGCCCTCGCCAGCATACTGCAAAGCCCAGCCGCTGCCGCCTCGATACCAGGGTCGGCACTAATGTCAGGCAGGAGCATAGACGTTTTGTAAAGGACGGCATTTCGGAGCTGCCAGTTGCGAGATAGGAAGCACCTTGTCCGGTATTTGCCGATGAGCGCCACGAGCTTGTTCACCTCTTGCCCTTCGCTCACTGGTTCTGGTGGGGGCAGATCTAAAAAGTCCTTGACCCCCTCGAGGGGATGCTCGCCCTCTGGGAAAGTTTCTGGGACTGGGGCATTTATGTTGGAAGACGAAATATTCAGATTGCTGTTGCTATTGGTGGAATCCTCGAGTTCATCGTGCCCAGCTCCGAGAATATCTGGGTCGGTTCCATCTTTGTACTCTTCGCTGTTGTACCCATATCCACCTGAATCACCAGGAAAGGCGTGTTTGTTCGGAGAGGGAATGCTACCTTTACTGACGTTGGCGTCGTTGTCGATGGGGTTATTTATACCGGGGGACACACCATTGCTGCGAAACACATCTCGTGTCGCGATCCCATTCGGGGTTCGGTGGATGTTGCCTGTTTTCTTTCCGCTTGTAGGGGAGGAGAAATTGTTTGTGGCGTTATTATTTGTGCGGTAATCATCCTCGTCATCAGCATAAGGGCTATCAGCGCTATTGTGGCGGCCCATAGTGTGCGCCTTTCGCTGATTTTGTGGTGGCGAGTAGTCAGGTAGCTGAGATTTCACCGTCGACTCTGCATCCTCCAAAGCCTCGATTAAGGCGGCTTTGGTGCTCTCTCTGCTCTTCTTCATCCTGCTAGCCTCGCCGTAATTCTCTTCGGACGCAGCTTTCTTCATTCTATTCTCGATGGAATCGATAGCATCGGCAAGGCCACGAATATTCTGAATGAAGGACTTGAGTTTGGCGGCCGCATCAAAGTCCTCCATGGCAGCCATCTTCCTTTTGACTGTTTCAAGAGCCTCCACCCGACTTAATAGATGTTGGTCATTCTGGAGGGTACTGCCCTTCTTTGTGGTTTGATGATTCGATTGTGGGTCTTGTGGATGCTCGATTCGGTTATGGTGGTGATCGGGATTGTGGAAGTTGTTTGTTGGAACCTGACCTACCATGGTGTTGCTACTTCCCAAGCAATTGATAGCAATTAGTCCGACTTGGTTGTACGCGTTGAATTTATTCACGTGACAGCGATGCACAATTAGCTTTACGAATGAAGATTCGTCAGCATTCACATAAACAGATTTCAACTCTCTTGCCTGGAAATTGCTCCGCTCATTGCTGTCCAAGCTAATGTAGCCCAAGCGCTTCTTTTTACCATTCTCGAACGTCGTCCCACCACTCGAAATAACCACCTCAATTTTTGTTGGTATCTTCGATTGATGCGCCAAGATTTGAAGCTGAGCAATTTTAGAGGAAGGGTCATGGAGTTGCAGAGTGAGAGATTGAGGGTAGGAACAGAAGCGAGGAGACTGCCAACCCTTTGTTTTGGGGCTAGTGTGTTAGGTGGGGGTGGAAGTTTGGGGTTAGGATGGGTTAACGATAACGATAAGAGAGAAAATGAATGGTTTCTTTGTTACCTGTGGGTATTAAGTTCTCGGGCGGGATGGTCAGGTTCTTCCCCTGTTGCGTCCACTACCGAGAAAGCAAGCTTGCTCATCGTTGCAAGGGAGTAGGAGGGGGGTGGGGAGGGGGGGTGACAGTCAAATATTTACTTTCGCGGATTCTTTTTGTTCGTTATTTTATTTTACCAGCACGGAGGGAGGGAGAACCAAATTTGAAAAAAGGAAAAAGGTGAAAACCAGATCCTCAGATTGAATATTGTGTGAAGATTTTCCAAATAAATGGTCCAAATGAGAAAGAATACAAATAAAAAGTTCACCAGCTCAAAAGATCACTGTTCGGGCAGGAACTTGCCATCCCGCTTGTTTTTTTCAATTTATGTCCAAGCTCGTTTTGTCCAAATTCTTTCTTGGGGGTCAAACTTCAATGGTCGGGTTGGTTTCTTTATCGGCAATAAAGAAAAAGAATGAAATAATTCTGTAAAGGCGCTCAAAACGCAATCTTCGGGCTATTTAAAACGCAGGTCAAGTGCCCTGCCCCTTCTTCCACTCCCGAACGCAGACGGCGCTGAAACGCTCCATGAACTCCATAGGTGCCTTGACAAGCATCTTTTTCTTCATGTTTTGTGCCAACTTAGTCTTCATCACCTTTCCGCCCCCGACGTCCCCGACACTTGTCAGTTGCATTAGCAGAGTCTTCCCAGGCTCATTGTCCACCTCGACCATCAAACTGGCGCTCAGAAGGATCTCTGAACGGTAGTTTTCTTTGGCTGGGCCAACTAGCCTGTCTGCAATTTGTTCTGGGACATTACGAGCGACCGAAGCGTATTTTACTGCGCACTTTTGATTCTTGTACGTTATATGGAGAGGAAAGTCCAGTGAGCCGCTAGAGTCGGAGCCCTTGCCAAAGAGAGGATGCTGGGCTTGTGCAGGGAAGAAGGATCGATTTTCAATAATTGTAACAAATTCCCGAGGTTTGAAAGGACCTATTCGCGCCGTCCGGCACCAGTTCACCTTTGTTGTATCACTCAATGTAGCAAGGTGTTTGAGCTCCACACAGTTGTCGTTGTAATCAGCAGCAATGTCATCGTCGCAATAAGTTTTGAACACTGAACTGGGAGGGGCATCTATCAATGTCACTGCCTTGACCATAGGATTTTCACTCTTCTTCCTCTTCCCCTTTGGTAGCCGAATGTCCCACAGCGTGGAGTAGACCTGTATATCAGAGTTGCTTGAGGGTGAGTCCTCCCACAGGGACTCATCATCAACGGCAGAAATAACACAATCCAAGAGGCTCGAAACAGAGTCAATGAGTTCTTCCTGCTCTGCATCAGTCAAAAGTGATAATGCTGATGATGACGAAGAGGAAGAGGAAGAGGAAGAGGAAGAGGAAGAAGAAGTCGAACGGTTTACCGCAGCTTCCGTAACATTGTTGCCATCATCAAGATCCGTTTTATTGTTGTTCCTACGACCAAACCACTTGCCGCCCCCGCCCCCACCACGCGGCAATAAATGTGAAATAGGATACCCACCACCACGCATCCGAACTAAGAAACTATCTAGCATTTCCTTCGCGCGGTTGTTACTATACTCGCGCTTGTCTCTCCGCGTTTTCAGTCCAGTTGCTTTATGGCTGTAGTGCCTTGGGGCAAAAGGCATTTGCCGCGCATCAAGGTTTTGAAACACCACAGCCAGGAGAACTAAAAGGAGTGCGGGATGCATGTGTATCGATGGTATTGATAGTGTATCAGTGTATCGATGGGATTGATAGGAAGGGAGGGAGAGAATTCAAGGTGTACAACAGCGAAGGGGGGGGGTTGACGAGTTTTCGTATTTTCGACAAAATTGTACCCCCAACTTTTTACTGGAATAAGAACGAGACGATTTTTTAGTTGCATCCTGCCTATTATACTCTCTAAATCCAAGCAAGCAATCGACAATTTTCTAAAGGCTTGACCGTTCCAAGGAATTAGCGACACAGAACGATGGGGGCGTCGAGTTCAAATCCAAGCAAGGGACAGCGACCTAAACAGCGACCTACCGTGAAATCGATCACAGCTCTGGTACAATCACCTTTGGATTTACCAAGTTACAACATCCGAGGTGAAGAAGGTCTTCTTTCACTAGGCTTTGAGTATGTGCAGAAGGACTCTTCTCTTCAGGCCTCTAAGAGCACCTCCACAGACCTGGGAGAGGCTGAAGACGATTCTGACCGGCCAATCTCGCTCCGCCATATGCAGTCAGGTGCCATTGTCACGAAGCGTAATTTTGTAAGTGTTTGTGTAGTTGATTTTTTAGTGGGGTCGAGTGAAACATGAAAACATACTAATGTATTTGCATTTCTTTGCTTTGCTTTGTGCTCGCTGCTACGCTGCAATTTTCCTTTTGCGCGATATGTTCACAGCGCATGTACATCAAGGATGGACATCACTACGATGAAGTAGCACGCTGCTGCATGGGTTATGCTCATGATAAGATGAAGACAGACTTCGACTTGGTGGAATACAGCTCGAACCCGTCATCGGCATTTCATGATCCGATGGGTTTGTGCTCCTCTGTGCTCCATTCGAAGGACCTCCATACGTTCGATAAGGTTTTGGTGATTATTCCTGGGAAAGGGAAGGTCCGAGCTGGAATTTTCGGACGCCAACTACTCATGTGCCACAGTTTACAGACTGGTTCTGCCTTCCTCTTTGCAGGTGAGCTATTTGAAGCTATCGACTATCGACGAGCATAGTTTGCTTGCTTCATTTGTATGCTGCTGTGCTTGCTTCATTTGTATGCTGCTGTGCTTGCTTCATTTGTATGCTGCTGTG
>Ga0115555_1002060_pt1 | contig 13624 bp, 8 predicted proteins | sample COGITO_mtgs_1104_2_FD_87285 | JGI IMG/M metagenome (GOLD analysis project Ga0115555, IMG submission 87285) | Pelagic marine microbial communities from North Sea - COGITO_mtgs_110407 | ecosystem: Environmental > Aquatic > Marine > Epipelagic | place: Germany:Helgoland, sampling site Kabeltonne... | reverse complement strand
CCCCCCCCCCCCCACGTCCCTAAAGAAGCTCACGTAGTGCCCGCTCGTCGCCTGCGCCCCCTTGTGCTCGACGACCGCCACGAGCACGTACTCCTCCGTCCTCGTCGTCAACCCCCCCCCGGCGGCGGCGCCGGCGGCGACGGCGACGGGGACCCGGAGAACGTCGTCGACCCCCACCTTGCACCCGAGCTTCACCTTCCTGACCTCCCCCCCCTGGAACTTCCAGACGTACCTCATGACGCTCACGCGCAGGTAGGGGGGGGAACCGGTGACGTGGAGGGATTTCGTGGCCGGCCTCTTGGCGTCGCAGGACGCGCAGTGGTAGAGGTTGTCCGAGTCGTCGAGGATCTCGGGGGTGAGGTGGGAGTCGAGGAGGCCTTGGACGGTCAGGGCGACGCCGGGGGAGATGGGGGGGAGGGGGAGCCGGATCTCCTCGCCGTAGACGGTGGACTGGGAGACGTGCCCGGAGGAACAGGTTATCGACTGGAGGTACCGGGTGCGGAAGATCTTTTCGAGAGGCGTGCAGTCGTCCGCGTCGTCCAAGTCCTTCTTCCCCTTTCCCTTCCCCTTTCCCTTTCCCTTTCCCTTCCCCTTCCCCCCTCCGGCAACGGGGGAGAAGGAGGCGGGCCCTACGACCCTCCTGCCGAGATGGCGGGTGAAGAGCGTCAAGAACTCCGTGGGATCCTGCTGGTCGAGTGGGTCGAGTTCGAGGGCGTCAACGAGGCCTTTCACGGAGATGGAACGGGAGAGGGTCGCGCCTGTTATCGTTATCGACGGCGTTTGTTTAGGGGTTTGTTGGTGAGGAAGGGTCGAAGGGGTGGGAGGAAGGAGAGGGTAGGCGAGAGACATAAATAGTCGCCGTACGCTCTGTTTTAACTCCTTGTCCTCCGCTGCCGCTCCATTTTCCCCCAAAGCCTGTCCGGTCTTTTCCCACTCTCCCCCATTAACGTCGCCGCCGCCCATGCTCAAAACGGCCTCGACGACCGGCCCGACCCTGCAGAGCACCTGCAACACCGACGCTAAATAGCAGGTCGCGCCGAGGTTTCGGATCCCGGGGGGGGTGAGCGTCATTGACGTCGGGGTACGGTGAAGGGTTCGGAGGAGGGTTCGCGGGTGGGGGGGCGGAGGTGGGGACTTGGGTGTCATCGTTGGTGGTAAGGCGGGGGACGGGGAGGGGCGCGTTTCGATTATTTCAATTTCGTCATCGTCGTCGTCGTCGTCGGCGGCGGCGGCGGCGCCATCGTTATCGTTATCGTTGTCGCCGACATCGACGACGTCGATGCCACCGCCGACTTCCTCCTCCCCTCCGGGGGGCGCCGGCACAGTGACTTCCAAGCCCGTCGCGGTGGAGAGGATGCGAAAACAGTCCGTGGAAGGTTCGCGTCCCGGGCCGCCGCCGACGGAGGCGGGAGAGGATCCGTCGGGGGAGATGGGAGAGGAAGAATGGTCGATGACGACGACGTCGTCTTCTGCGTTGTCGTCGTCGTCGTCGTTGCCGCTGCCTTTGCCTTTGCCTTTGCCTTTGCCTTTTCCTTTGCCTTTGCCTTTGCCGGCCGTTCCTCCTTTCTCATCGTTCTCCTTGTTCCCCTTGTTCTCATTGTTCCCTGTCGAGGGCGACGGTGTTCCGGAAGTTGGATACCCCGCCCAACATAATGGACACATGCATTGTTCCTTCTCATCGAAATCGCCGTTAGTTTCCTCCTCCTCGTGATGAGCAGATACGCCGCTGGAAGTAGTCGCCCCACCGGAGGTAATCGCCCAATTCACCAGACCTACACAACCTGAACCGAGACAGAATGGGTTGTGATCGCATGGTATCGTCGGTAGCATAGTATTCCCACCGGCGCTACCGGCGAGGATAGTTTTGAGTCGCGAGGATAGGGATTTTGAAGCGAGGGCTCCCGCGATGGTAGGCGGAGATGTCTTGCCTCCGCCGTTAGCGCCGGGCGACTGAGGATGATCGATATCGCCATCAGGGTGACATGTAGGACAGAATATCCACCCGGGAAGAACGTCGCGTGCCCCGCCGTCATCTCTACGACTGTAGAAACGAGATATTCGAGAAGTGTACTCCGACCCGCCCCAGAGGGGAGGGCTGTCGCCGCCGATTTCGTCGTTGTTGGCGCCGTTGTTGGCGCCGCCGTTGTTGGCGTCGTTGTCGGCAGTTTTACTTTTCGTATTTTTCGGGGGGGGGGGCCAAGACAATACACGTCTTTTGACACAATGGATAAAAGCGATGATATCCTCCTCAAAATGTCAGTGTGCCCATTCCCCGCCGACGACGAGGAGGAGGAAGAAGGAGAAGACGCCTTCCGACCAGTCCAGACTGATTTAGCTGATTCGGTTGTGGAAGTGTATTGTCGACCGGAACGTGAGGACGCTCGGACGGACGGTGTTGAGGGAAGGAGTGTCAGGGTAGTTTGTACCGTCTTGGGTGTTTTTGTTTCTGTTTTCGCCGCGGATTCTTTAATTATAAATTTGGACTTCTTGCCGACTTCTCTATTCTCTGACAGAAATTCGAACGACGAACTCTGCATTTCTTCCTCGATAGACGCGTTAATTTCTGTATAAGCACTGTCAATGCTGACATCAGGGCGCGCGGCTGAAGCATGATTCATCAGGTGACCGAGACCGGTCTGCCTTTTCGCCGTCCCTGGAGGGGGCTGTTTGGGAGGAACAGAGGTTTCGTCAACTTTCATTCCTGAGCCTTGGTCCGAGTTGTCATCGTCGTCGTCGTCGTCGTCGTCGTCGTCGACGTCGACGCTTATTATCTCGGGGAAGGGTAGATCGGAGTCGGCAGAAGGGAGGGGAGTCTCACTAGGATCTTGGATATAGTCTCCGGATACTGGACACCATACTTTTCCCTTCGGCGCCCGTCCTCTCGGCCTTGCCTGCGTCGTCTTGATTTTGGCTTTCTTCTGCGGGGAGGGTGACGGAGTTTGTTTCGTTCGTTTTCGTTGGCGTGCCATTGGAGGTTGCTTTCCTCAGGGGGGAGGGGGGAGAGATATATTGGATCTTAGAAGGTATTGCGGAGGGACAAGGAAATGAAAATCGCAGGCGTAAAAAAGAAGAAGACGGAAATAGGGGATTGTTTGACGCAGATGACGAAATCGTTGCAATCGGTATCTGACAATACCTCTATGGTGTTGTGAGGAGTTTAATAATGGACACCAGCGTTTTATAATGTGGTGGTAAATAGAAGAGAGGGGCCCCACGAAAAACCTGCCGGGAGAGTTTGAGTCACTGTCATATTGCCCAACGTGTAGTGAGAATATTCTTCTCCGCCCGGAATAATCAGTCTACCCACAAGCAGGGGTTTTTTTTTGTTAATTGAAAGGGCTTTGGGAAAGTGTCGTCACAAATGTACATCCGAGCGTCTGTGGCGCGGTGTAGTCGCAGGCACAGTCTGAGTATTCTCCGTCTCGCCCGTCCTTCCGCGTCGTCTATAATCTCCGGCCCTCACGGTTTCCGGCCAAATTACCGTCAGGGAATGTCCTTCTCATCCGTCGGTCCCTTTTCTGCAAATGTACCTCTCCTGCAGTCCATCACCAATGATACCGACGGGGATAGCACTAGCACTAGCGCTACTTCGGAAGGCAACGTTGCGAGGCCGACGCTGACGGAATTTCTTCTCGATGATTCGGTTGACCTATCGGAATGCGATCTGGGAAGCTATGTTAGCTTGTCAGGCAGTGAATATGGTTCTGATGAGGTATCGAGTGTCAGTGATGGTGGCTTCGGTGTTGATGACGGCGGAGCCAATACCGGCGCAGCCGATACGTTTTCTTCCCCTGGAGTTGCCCCATCGACGTACTTGCCTTCTCAATTCCAAGCCTTGCATTCCTTCCGCTCCCACGTGAACTCCCCTGACTTCCACCTGAAGAACAAATTTTCTTTGAAGCGCGCCCTCGACCTCCTGAAGACTCTTCTAAAAAAACACCCCTTTCGCTACCCCATGTTCTACAACCACGGTAAGGTTGTAGAGAGCGACTATTTGATGGACGACAACGCCAAGTCCAAGAAATACGGAGGGAGCCTCCCCTTCGGTATTGTGAGAGTGATATCTCCGTCATCTTCCTCCTCCTCATCCTCCTCGTCCTCGTCGGCATCCTCCTCTGGACCTCCTAAATCTTCCCTTCAGGTCTCTCCTGATCTACCATTGGCGATGAACATAATCAAGCAGGAGAAGAACACTGCGTCTTATCGCATCGGAATGAGGCTTTTTCTGTCCGCCGTGGAACGTTTGAAGCTGGAGTATTCGCGGCCTCGGTCCTCCCGTCTTTCCCCGGAGTCCAAGAACCACCTGCGGACGGCATACGCGAATGCAGTGACGATCTGCACGAAGATGGCGGACTGTAAGACGGGGCTTTGGCTGTTTAACGAGGCGAACGAGAGGGGGGGACTGGTTTATCCTCCTCAGCCCATGTTTGTCAACATCGCCCTGAACTGCCTGTGTCGAGGCGGTGGCGGGGTGAGGTCTGAGGGAAAGGCCGTCGGGTACGACAGGGAGAACTTCACGCGCCCCAAGGCCCGAAGGGAGAGGAACAAGGACCTCGCCCCGAGCAGGGACGAGGACCTCGCCCTTGGCAAGTACTACGCCCGGAAGGCCCTAGAGATTTTCGAGGGCATGAACCCCATCGAGGGTGGGGAGGTGTACGTTGGTGTGAAGAGGGACGCGTGGAGTTACACTGCTGCCAGTAATGCGGCGGCGACGCTCGGAGACGAGGCGAAGGGGAGGGAGGTCATGGAGGCCTTCCTCCGGGACCCGAAAATGCAGGAAGCGCAGGAAGCAAAGAAAATAGGGGGCGGGGTCAACGAACGAATTTACTTCTTCTACGCGAATTTGGTCAAGTCTGTTATCAACCAGAAGATAAATCGGCAAAGGTCTAATTTCGAAAAGAGCAGCAAGGCTGAAGATGACCGTAACTACCAGCGTTGCCTCGACATCCTTGAGGAGTGCAAGAAGAGGAATGTCACAAATTCTGACTGGAGCAACATCGGGTTTGTCTACTTCCAACTTCTTAGCGCGTGCAGCGTTTTCAACAGGCACGGTGAGACGATGACACTTCTCGAAGAATTCGCTATTGGGGGAGTGCGGACAGCAAGCGTCTACCGGAACGCCCTTTTCAACATCAGCAAGGGGGTGAGGGACGAGAATGTCAAGAAGTTTTTCACGGAGGACGCGGGCAAGCCCTATCATATATCTTTTCACGAGCTGTACGACAAGAACAAGGTACTTTCGACGTCCAACATCGACTTGAAGAAGCTCTTCGATGAGGAAAATATCGAGGACATGAGCATTAACGACTTCGTCAACAAGGTTAGCACCAAGGTAAGCACGGGCGCCCCCGTGATTATTTCGGGTGAAAGCGACCACTACCCCTTTACCCCCGGGGATGCGTTCTCGCACATTCGGGATATCCTCTCCAACGCTAAGGTCTCGTACAACGAGAACAGTCTGAAGCTTTATGACCTCGTCGAGATCTATAACAGCGCTATCATTGTCGGCTCCCAGATTATCGAAAAGGCGCCCAAAGACTTTGAAGCCGACGGGAAGCACGCCCGGGACTTGCTCAACATGATTACTGAAAGCTCAGAATTCGGAGTTAAGATTAACTCGGCCGCCTTGCGCGCTCTCATCGCCGCACTTGGTAAGGCAGGCATGAGGGAGGATGTGATCGTCCTGATGGAGTCTTTCAGCGAGAGCGACAGCAAGAGGATGGAAAAGGGGAAGTTCCGCTCTCGTTCGTACCCGACGGTCAATGATCGCGTCTATAACTCCGCTCTGAACGCGCTCGCCGCAAATAGCTATTTGGATGAGAATTTTGAGGATGGTTATGATGCTGGGCTAGTAGATTTGGCAATCTCTTATCACGAGGATATGCGCCTCAAGAAGCTGCCCTTTTCGTCTTACACGTACGCTGCTTCGTTGAAGATTTTGCGGAGGGCAAAGGACGGCAAGAGGGCATTTAGGATGATGAAGGTGAGTGTAGTGGGTGTTATTTCGCTTGACGGGATGATTTCGCCGTTTTGGGTAGTTTATTTTTTGTCGTTTTGTAGTCGAGATCACCGAACTAAACCAATTGCCGGGACGGGCGGGGCACTTTTCTGCAAAAAAAATAGGACATTGTTTTGAACTACAATAGCAACAACAATGATGACAACAAGATGAACCCGAAACCGAATGACTACTGTTTTATTGAAGCAGCTTGGGCCATTGCTCACGGTTGTTCCGCCGATCCGACGCTAGCAATCAACGGAATCGATGTCGTTATGATGGCAAGGCCATTTATTCCCTCCCTCTCGGCCATGATGCCCTTGTACGGGGCTTGTCTGGCAGGGATCACAAATGCGTACGGTAGTCAGGGCGGTGGCGAACGAGAGGACCCTCTTGAACCCGCCGTCAAGGGTCTCATAGTCTCTGCTACCGTCGATATTGAGGGGGAGGAGAGAGAAGAAATTCTTCTCAACTTGGTGCGCAGCTGCGCCACTTGTGGTGCTGACGTCTCAAACGTTGTGGAATCGATAATGGAAGACGTCCAGACACGGAGCAAGAAATATTACAGGGCTGCGACAGGGGCAATGAGTAGGGCGTTGTATGACGGGAGGGTGGAGGCGTTCTCCAAGGCCGCAAAGGACATGGTGGAGGACGATACGAATGGAGAGACTCTGTGGGCGGGTGGGCAAATTGGGGTCACGGAGATGCACGGCATGAGCATCCATTTGGCAATCGGTCATTTGAAGAACTGTGTTGATGCGGCTCTCGAGGATGAAGATGTAGTTGACCTCATACTCATCACCGGTAATGACCGGAGCAAATTGAACTACGGCCGGGGAATTCAAAAGACGATAATGAAGATCGGAGGGGAGAACGGAGGTTGTGTCGTTGAGGAGAGTGGAAATGAAGGGAGGCTCAGGGTAGTGGGGAAGACCAATAGTTTGTTGCTCAAGGGTGCGTTGGAAAATATGAACGAAGGAAGGGGATATGATAGTATATTGAATTAATTGGAATTGATTACATCGAGTGACGGTTTCCCGGCAGCTAAACGCCATTCTTTTCTTTCCAATATTTTTTTCGTAGCACATTAGCAGCACATCTGTTTACCAATCGTCACCAATGCCATTGTCATCCGAGTCAAAGCTCTCAAGATCGTCGCTAATTTCCAGCATCTCGTCGCTAATCGTCCCGGTCCCGCTCGCAATACTCTGCCTCCTCTCGAGCTGCTGGCGAGCTTCTTCCTCCTCCCTCTCCTTCCGCTCAGCTTCCCTGGCCCTGATCCTCTCGGCCGCTCTAGACCTCGCTTCCTCGTGCTCCTTCTCTGTCTCACTCCTTTTCGCCTCCTCTTCGGCCTTCTGCTTCGCGTCCTCGGCAGCTTTTTTCTTTTCCCTCTCCAATCTGGCTTTCTCCAATTTGCTCATGCTTTCGAGCTTTTCCGCTTTGAGTTTCTGAAATCGGGTGGTAGATAACCGGCGGCGGCCGAGCGACTGGAGTTTAGTGGCGGCATTCGCCTCGAGCTTCTGCTTTTGGATTATTGCTTCCAGCTTCTCCTTCTCCGCCTTTTCGAGGGCCAGCCTCTCTAGCCGGCGCTGCGTCAAGATAATAAAGTAAAATAAAGCCGGTCCATGCTAAGTTAGAAAAGCGCGCTAATTGGTGTATGCAGCGGTTTCGGTTTTCTACAAAGATTTCGTGCACTCACCTCCTCCTCGATTTTCTGTCTTTTCTCGTCCTCGAGTCGCTTCGCTTCCCGCCGCATACGCTCCTTCTCCTCCCACTGTCGCTTTTCTTCGTCCTCCTTCTCTTTCTTTTTTCTAGCCCGCTCAGCTTTCGCCGCATCCTCGAGCTTTTGCATCGCCGCAGCTTTCTGCTCCCTCTCATTTTTTTGCCGCGCGGCCTCTTCCAACTTCAGCAGGGCTTCCTGTTGCGCCTGAGAGTGCGAGGATGCTTCCTGTGAAGATGCCTGCTGCGGTGAAGCTTTCGGAGACGAGATCGACGGTGACACTTTATTTTGCTTCGCAGCCAGCGCACTCTTTTCTTCCGCGTCTTTCTCGGCCAAGTAATCATCGTATTCTTGCTCCCAGCTCTTGTTGTTTGTTATCGCATTTGCCTTTGCAGTAGGTGGCTGCATTGTTTCTGTGGATTCTATTGGGGATTGCTCAATCACATCCAGCGCAACCTCGATCTGCTCTTCGTCGAAATCCTCGACGCTCATGTCCGCCGCATTCTTCGAAGGGCTACGTCGAAATACCTTGTCGTTCTCGTCGTCATGGCTGTTCTTGTTTGTGCCTGTGGTATTCGTAGTTGTGATAGTCTCGGGTTTCTGGAAGAGCTGTGATGATACGGGTGGCTCCTGGTGCTGTTGTTGTTGGTGTTGGCGTTGGCGTTGTGGCTGGTGTTGGAGTTGGTGTTGGTGTTGGTGTTCTGGCTGGTGATGGTGTTCTGGCTGGCGTTGCTGCTGCTGCTGTATCGATGCAAAGTACTGTTGCACCGTTTGTTGGAACATGAGCTGCTGCTGCTGTAACATTGCGCTCATTTGATCCGTCTGTTTGACTTTCTCCATCATTTCGAGTCGCTTTTCCAACTTTTCGATGTCGCTTTTGTCGGTGGCTGCTGGCTGCTGAGCCTTTGGCTGCTGATGATTAATGCTAGGAATGTCGACGCTCTTGATAGCTAACCCGTCGATTTCTGGGTCCCAAGCCACAGAAATCGGACGACCGTCCAAATAGACAATTCTCGGCCGTTCGATCTTTGCTTTCTCCTCGACCAGCTCCTGATTCATTCTCGCCTCTCTCTCCTGTTCCTCCTCCTTTTTGAGAATGTCCGTGTCCTTCATTATCTGCTCCCGCGCTCTCTGGCGGGCCTTTTCGAGACGAGCCTCGCGCTCCTCGTGCTTGCTACTAGACGACGAGGATGATGCAGCTTTCTGCACCTTGTTCTCAATGAAGGCGTTCGATTTCTTCAGGAGTATCTGCAATTCCACTACCTCCTTCTCGGCAGCCGTCATCTTTGTGTAGTAGTCATCCCTTTCGTCGCTAGCGCGCTCGTAGTTCTCCGTCATGACGTCGAGCCGTTTCTTTAGGTTCTCTGCTACCGCTTCAAGGGTTGTTTTTTTCTCGAACGTCTCGCGTTCGTTCATCCGAAGTTGCTTGTTCGTTTCGCGTTCATTCTCGCAGACTAACTTGAGGTCTGTTATTTCCTGCTCGGATTGTTTCAGCGCGAGAAGGAGATTCTGCTTAGCATCTCTCCACGTGTCAGAAGTTTCTTGTCCAGTATATTCATCTTCGTATACCGAAAGCTTTGACATAACCTCGGTAAGTTTGATTTTTAAGGAATCGCGCTCGAGCCTTACTGATCCAATCTGTGTGTGACACATTCATTCATTCATTCATTCATTCATTTGTGAAGTTGCGAGGTGAAGGAAGCAAAGAGAATAAGTTAATTGTTAATTTTCTTGTTCTAAGTTGAATTTCTCGCCTCAAGCAAGTAAGGAAGGCAAATCTGCTCACCTGTTCATCGTCAGAAAGGATATTCTTGTGCTTCTCTGAAATATCCTTCCTTAGTTTCTCGTAGTGAAGCCTCTCCTTATTGGCGCTCTGGGATTCGTGTTCGAGGGCGTCTTTCTGTGCGTTCAGCTTGGCGAGAGTCGATTTGTAGGTCGCAAGCCCCTCCTCCCGTGCGCGCTCGAACTCTTTCTGACACTTGAAATTGTTCTCTTCCTTCTTCTTTTCAAGCTCTTTCTCGAGCGTTTCCAGGTGCCTTTCCTTGTTCTTAAGGCGCTGTTCCGTGATTTCGTTTGCCCTGACTTTACTTTCCAGTGCCCTAGCGTTATCAATTTCCCGACGGCGGACGTTTTCCAGTTCTCTCAACACTTCCTGTCTCATCTTGTAGTTCGTCTGCTCAATGTCGTCCCCCCTTTTCTTCAGCCGGCTGCGGGCGATTTTATCTGCCTCGATCGATTTTTCCAGCCGCAGATCGTAGTAGCTCTTCATTTCGATCCTCACTCCCTCCAGCTCATTTCTGTATCGCTTCTGCTCTTCGATTCTCATCATATCCAGCTCATGGGAACGGAACCTCTCAATTTCTTTCTCGAGATCCCGCTTGCACTGCTCTTCACAAGAACGCTGGAAGCGTTGCATCGAGACTGAGACGGAGGAAGAGGGGTGATCATCGGAGTGCTGCTGCGCATCTTCGTACTTCTGGTGCAGCATTTGCAATTGTTTATTAAGAGAATTTGTTCCAGGAGCAACACTTTCGGGGGCTGGCGGCAAATCAGAGGGAGCAGAGGAGATATTTGAGTCGGCGTTGGAAATAGCGTTGGCACCGCGGCTACTTTCGCGGATCTCAAGGGGTTGCAAACGGCTGCTCTTGCTGATTTCCGTGGCATTGACATAGCTTGTCATCTTGTTAATCAGCTGCACCAGTGTGGGCTTGGGATCGTCATTTTCGACGTCGTTTCCGCCGTTGCTAGTCGGAATAGTTGAGCCATCGCTGACCTCTTGATAGGGTCGGCTCAACGGATTCAGTCCCACCGCCTTTAAGCAGTCTGCAGTTGAAAGCACCGAGTTCTTGTCCATCATGGATTCTGGTGTGAACACCGCCAAGGAGTGTGGAAGATTCGACGATTTTAGGTAGTCTTTGATCAAAGAGCGGATAGCTCTGTCTTCGAGAGATAAGTTGCCGCCGTCGGCGCTGTTCCCGTCGACTCCGTTGTTTATCCTTTTTGTGGTATTCTTTTTCTTAAGGCGCTGAACAAGTTGAGCACGCAGCTGGGCGGTGAGGGCAGATGATGCGCCTGATTGCCTGAATTCATTGGTAATGTGATTCCTTAGCGTCGAAGCAGTGAATGTGGTGGGATTCTCGGAATTTTTTGGCATGATGCAAGCTCCTCAAGAGTATAGAGGAAGGGAGGAAAAGTGCGAGTTCGAACGGGGAGAAGCAAAATGTGAAGGCTATCAGAGACGTAAACTCTCGAAGATGGGGTAACGGGAGGCTACTCTCGAGAGCCGATGGCAAGAATGAAAGCCAAATATCTTTGAGAAGGGCAAAGGATGTGTGCAGAATTATGTGAGTTTATGAGTTTTCGATTCATTTCGCCTGATTTCGGATTTCGGACCTCTCCGAACGATCGTACTCCACTTGAAACAAAGGAACTGCGAGAAGGTGAAACCTCAAAAACTGTCCCTCCAAAAAAAATACCATGGGGGGGGGGCTGTTCAAGCGCGCATGGCTCTTTCTCCTTCCAATACTCACTCTCTCGGAAGATTATGATAGAATTGAGTCCCTCGCCAATTTGACCAGCATAAGTAGCTCAAGCGGAATGGCAACTGAGCACAGCTGGGAGTTCACGAAATCGCTTGAGGGGTGGGGTAGCGCCGCTAGTTCTGAGATGGGGGGCGAGGTGTACTGGTCTTCGGGCTCACTCCGTGTGGGCATCACCAACAACTTTGTCCACTTTGACTCTCCCCGTTTGAAGATTGATACTCGTGACCGGCACGTGCTATGCATACGGTATAAATACGTCGGCAGTGCATCGAGTGGTAGGGTCGTGCTAAAGAGCAACGGGGACGGGGATCTAACTGATCCGGTTACTATTGACCACAGTGTGGCAGACTGGGATAATACAACCAGCACTGAGAAGCTCCAGGATGTGAGATTTCCTATTGAAGGGGATGGAAAATGGCATACAACTTACGCGCACTTTCAGTACAAGGACAGCAACCATACTCTTGTGAGGCTATTCGATGACGTGTTGAATCAGATGAGAATATACCCCGCAATCTATAACAAGAGGGCCAATGTGGTGGGGCATGCCATGCACATTGACTATTTAAGGCTTTTGTCTTCGCCCGCAATTGAGAGGGTGACTGGATGCAACGGTGAACAGTATAGCAAAAGCTATGAGTTTGACGAGCTTGAATACCAAGTGGAGATGGAGACGGGCAATTTAAACGGCTTTCTCAAGCATTACGAAACAAAGTGGGTGAGGAGGGCCAACGCCGGGGAGTACGGCCGTAACGTCACTTACGGGAGGAGCTACAACTGCCTGAGGGGAGGCGGGGAGAGGGTTACATTAGAGGGGAGGAACTTCGGGGTGAAGGGCGATGCGGTTGTATTTGTGGGGGGGAAACCGTGTGTGGATGTAGTCCATGATGAACGCCACCCACAGAGCAAGCTTAGCTGCACCACGCCGCCGTACGACAATGACGGGGTGGTGGACAAGGTTGTTGAGATCAGAAATGGTGCTCTAGAGGGCCTGAGAGATGTCGTGCCGTTTTTCAGGTATGCCGAATTCCCCTTGGAAGTTGAATTTGTCGAGGTCAGTAATGTTGCGGCCAAGGCTGTCGATTTGACCTGGAGTCCCGGCGGGAATATATGGGATGCGATGGCTGTTACTGGCTACGTAATTAGGTGGAGAAAAAAAAGCGTGGATGGGGGGGCGGAGGAGGGTAGCGAGTGGAAAGAGACGGTCGTCGGTAATGTCACCACCACGACCGTAGTCGACTTGGAGAGTGACAGCGAGTATGAGTTTGAGGTGGCAGGAGCCAACGAAGATCAAAATGACGACGAGTGGGTCCAGATCGACTTGTACGGGAGGCGGGCTTTGGTGGGGGAGGGTCTCATCGGCAAGCCGGTGCGAGTGAGAGCACACACACTAGCTCATGACTTCAACTTCCCCTTTTTCAATGCCAACATGACTCAGAATTTCACAGCGGTAAACAATAATTCGACACTCGGCCCGACTGGGGTGTGGGCGGGAGAAGGACACTATGGCTTGATCATTGTGGGGGACGCCAACGTTGAGAACTGCAATTCGAGTGTGGTTTGCTGCGACACTTTTGATGCCCTGGTGGGCCCCGAGGGGAGCTGCGGGGGTGCGAAAAACTCAACAAGCTGCAGCTGCACCGGTCACCCCAACCCGAGCTACCTCAACGGAGAAATTGTTGGCAGGGGAGTTCCCGACAATTTGCCAGGGGGGGAGAAAATGGTGGTAAATTATGAGATTATGAAGCCCTTGGTTCCTACCTTGAGGTGCGGGCCAGCATTGAGGCTGACTGCCAGTGATCCGAGGCTCAGCGGGGCGGTATGGTACGCTCGGGAGCAAGAAGTTGCCGAGGGTTTCGATACCAAGTTCAGCTTTAGGATTGCCAATCCCTCCATCAGGTGCAACGTCATGGACGATGCTCACACGAATTGTCGAAGCCGTGGTGCGGACGGGCTAGCTTTTGTCGTCCAGAGTCTAAGTGGAAGTTCTTTGGGGAGGGGAGGGGGCAGTCTGGGCTACGGAGGGATAAAGAACAGCCTGGCCATCGAGTTCGATACATTTTACAACCATGAAGAACTCGAGCTGTACGAAAACCACGTCAGTGTCCACACAAGAGGGTGGAGGGAGGAGAACGACCCAAATGACATGTACAGGTGAGCGAGCGAGTGAGCAAGTGAGCGAGCGAGTGAGCAAGTGAGCGAGTGAGCGAGTGGGCGAGTGAGCGACCGAGCTAGGGGGTGGTGATATTGATATTGATATTGATATTGGGAGTGATTGGGGGGGGGTGAGTGGAAAGTATGTAAGCAACTCGCACTGACACTGTCCCATTTTTATCTACACGCGATAGCTTGGGCAGCACAAAT
>Ga0115555_1002053_pt1 | contig 13654 bp, 12 predicted proteins | sample COGITO_mtgs_1104_2_FD_87285 | JGI IMG/M metagenome (GOLD analysis project Ga0115555, IMG submission 87285) | Pelagic marine microbial communities from North Sea - COGITO_mtgs_110407 | ecosystem: Environmental > Aquatic > Marine > Epipelagic | place: Germany:Helgoland, sampling site Kabeltonne... | reverse complement strand
TTCGTACCAAAATCGTGGTGGTTCGTCGTCCTTCCGTACCCGAGACTTCCTCCGTTAAACTCCCCTCCCCATTGATTCGCGAACCACCCATTCACGACGTCAATCCCAAACACTCGCTCCATGTGCGTACCAACGTTCCTCTTCTTATCACACTTCCCGCTATTGCACGCGATTTTACACAACTTCTCCGCGCCTCTCTTATTCCCATCGCCCATCTTCTTCGCCGCTTCCGCGACCCACTCGTTGACGCACAACTGTTTCCGCGAGCCGACGACGCTCGAGCGCGGCGCGTACTCGGTCGCTTTCAATTCCGAAATCACTTGTTGTAACTGACTGTGCGTTCGAGAGACGTAGACTATGGTTACTTTCGATGGTTCCCCGCCTGTATACTCCTCTTTCACGCCCTTCGTTCGCTTTAACTCCAAATCCTCCTCCTTTTCCTCCTTTTCCTCCTTCTCCGTATCTTTCCTTTTCTTCGTATTCTTCTTCTTCGTATTCTTTTGTTTAATTCGTTGTTTTTCCTCGTGCTCGGCGAACGCTAAAGTCGCGCAGAGTAAACACACGGTCTTCCCGGTCCCGGTTGGTGATTCTAACAAAGCGTTCGTGCCTTCACGCAAGGCGAAAAGGATCTTTTCCATCATGACGATTTGCGACGGGTACGGCTCGGGAAACGGAAATTTTACCGAATACGAAACGTTTTGGACGATGATTTGTATCGGAGGAGAATGATGAGAACGACTTTTAGGAGGAGGAGGAAACATTTGGTCCTTCCGTAAATATTCCGTCTGAAAGAGAGAGAGAGATTGTTTTGGTGGGGTGTCTTCTTCTCTCTCTCGTTTTTGTGTGTTGCTGTCCGGAATTTTGAAATTTGTGAGGAGAGTCTTGAGCAGATTTTTCTCTTTCTATAATATGACTGATATGTATCGCGATTATTGGGGTGATTATTACACGCGTTCTCAAAACGCTTTCTCTCTCTCTCTCTCTCTTTGGTTGCGTCGTCGTTTTATCGTCGTCGTTCTTTTGTATCATGGTCTCTTTTTTCGGCGAAGAAGCCGGACACCGCCCAAGCGAAAGATGGTCGGTATCGTCGCTCTCATCATTGTAACTCGTTCTCCAGATGCGAGTATTCGAACAGAAAGTCCGGTTTGCTTCGCTGACACCACCCTCGGACGCTTCCGTATTCGTCCCGGCTTACGGCGTGGTCGAAGTAGACGTACGCGCCTTGCTCGAATTCTTCGTTGGAGACTTTCGGTTCCTCTCGTCGAGCGAACCAGGCGCTGTATTTTTTGTGGAACCGCCAGTTGGCGCGTTTCAACTCTCGAGCGGCTAAGTACTGTTGAGGGGTGCCTTGTTGGTGGTAGAAGGAGAAGAAGAGCGCGTCGGCGTCTAAGCGTTCGAATAAAGCCGGGTTTTCCAAAACTGGGTATAAATTGTTCCCGTTGCCGTCGAGGAGAGTGGTCGGGTAGGAAGGCGGAATCGGCGCTTGGGGCGCGCGGCGAACGCGTCTGGTCCAGACGCCGTCCGAGGCGGACGGGAGAAGTCTAGAGGAGGCAGAAGCTTCGAGGAGACGGAGACGCGAGGACGGGTCGCCGTGCGCGACGGTAGCCGTGGAGGCGGCGCTCGCCCCTCCTCCTCCTCTTTGTTGTTGCTGCTGTTGTTGTTGCTGCTGCTGCCGTTGTTGTTGTTGTTGCTGTTGTTGTTGTTGTTGTTGTTGCTGCTGCTGTTGTTGCTGCTGCTGTTGTTGTTGTAGCGCCAAGGTGGAGTTGATGCTGTTATTGCTCGCGTTGTTTATGGATTGGGCGCTACCGGATCCGGATTGCATGCCGCTTCCAGATAATCCTCGTCGCATGGACGTGGACATTTCATTCAACGATCGCGCGCCTTGACTCGGGTTGTCGAAGACCTCGTTCGCAGTAAACGCCGCGTTGGCGGCTTCCGCGACGGATTGTTGTTGATTTGCGTCGGATGATAACGGTCTCGGTCCAGGTGGAAACGCTTGTTGCGCGGCGTTGCCGTCTTTGATACCTCCCGGTCCCGGTGGCGCGTTGGAATTGTTATTCGGTCTCGGTATGGGTTTCCCGGCGGCGGCGGCGGAACCGCTCCCGACTGCGGCGTTATTCCCGCCGTTCCCAGACCCCACGCCGTCGGCGTCCAAACCTTTCGGCGCGGGAAACCGAGATCCCCACTGATTGACGCTTTGTTGTTCCTGTTGCGCAGCTGCCGCGGCCGCGGCTTTCGGACTCAACACCGGCGCCGGCGGTACCACTCTCGGCTTTGGCGGTTCAATCTTCGACGATCCTCCGCTCAAGGCTGTTTGCAACTGCTGCGGCGATCCGGACGAGGCGTCTTGTCCGGACTCCTCGTGTAACTGCTTCACGTTCGTCACCACTTTCACGCTTTCTTTCGTCGCCAACTCTTCCAAATTTAAACTCTCGTACATATCGTCCACGACGTCAAACTCGTCGAAATCTTCTTGATTCCTCTCCAAATAATCTTCTATCAAATCCCGCACGTCGTCCGCCTCTTCCGCCGGCAACGTCTCGTTCTCCACCAATCGCATCATGATTTCCAAATTCAGCGTGTGCGCCTTGTGTCTTTGCACCGACTCTTCCAATCTGTTCACTTTCTCTTCGTTCCCGTTGTTCGTATTCTTCCCTTTCCTTTTACTCGGTTTCGCGGCTTCCAACTGCAACACCTCAATCTCCGCCTCGAACGCGTCCGACTGATTCGACAACTCCTCCACCACCGTGGACAACCACTCCTTCGTCTCTCTTCTCCTCTTTTGTTCCGGAGTTTCGTTTTCCATCTTCTCCAATCCGTGTTTACTAAACGCTTTCGTCTTCGATTGCCTTTCGACCATTTTAAACCTCTCCATGTCGATTTCAATTTTCCGCTTGTATTCGTTCAAAGACGTCTTGTCTTTAATCGCGGTATCCGCGGACCAGTTTTTGATCTGGTCCCGGAATTTTTGCAGCTTTTTCAGCTCTTTCTTCAAGTCCGCCTAATAATAAGAATAAGAATAGAATTGTGTCAGCGTCATCCGAACATCGAGAAATAAGAGGAAAATCGAGGTTTTTGCTCCTCTTTCAGGAAAGAAGAGAATTCAATTTTCAACAATTGGGGGAAAACCAATCACATATCAATATATCCTTTCCTTTCCTCTCTCTCATCGAGCGCGCAAAAAGAGAGAAGGACAAAACGCTCTCCGTGGAAAGAAGCGTTCTCGTTCTTGAAAAGAGTCTTTCTTTTCTCTTTTCTCTTCTTTGAAACGTGTAAAAAGAAAAGCAATTAAAGATACAATTTTACAGTTAATGTACAAATTGCGCGGCGGAACAAAATGGAAAATGCAATCGGTGAATAATAGTACCTCGTATTTCTCCTTCAAACTCGAATCGCACTCCTTCAACCGATCGAAAATTTGCTGAAACACCTCCTGCTGCTCGTCCACCTTACGAAAGGTCTTGTCGATTTCAGCCTGGAGCTTACGTATCGTCGCCATGATGATTTGTATTCGATTCTCTTTTTTTGTGCGTTAAAAGTGCGAAGAATTGGAGGTGAAGTGACCTGAAAATACTTCGTCCGAGCGCGTACGTACTACAGAGAGAGATATAGTACAAAGATTAAATGTGATGGTTTTACAACGAAAACAACCTACAAAACAGAAATATGCCGAGATAGTATTGTTATTGCGTCTCTTTCTCTTTCTTTCTTTCTTTCTTTCTTTCTTTACGCTCTCGTTCTCCTTCTTCTCCCTTTCGCCATATGCGAGAAAGGAGCTTCTCGCCAAATGCGTTTTTTACTAAACGCGATGGTTTCTCTCTCTCTTTGCACCCGCAAAACGCGCTCTTTTTATCGACTCTGCGACGACGAGTAGTTTTGTTGTATTCGAAACAACTTCTACTCTGAATGTTTACGCCGGCAGAGCGTCACTTTTTTAGCGCGCGCTTTTCGTCGCGTACGTGTACAACTAACTCCTCTTCTTCTTCTCTTTCTCGTTTTCCCGGGAAAAGCCGCTTCGCTTTGCCCGGCGCCGATTTCGCGAGAGGGAGAGAGAGAAAGAGAGCGAAAGACGAGAGCGACTCCCGGACAACAACGTTTGTCTCGGAGTTACCCGCACCCTCCGCCGCTTCCATCATCCCCACCACCAAACATCTCCTTCTCCGCTTCCGCGACGCGTTCTTCCAACATCTCCACGATCTCTTCCATTTTAATCGGGAGTGTAGATCCTCCTCCTCCTCTCGTCTCGAATACTGTTCGATCTCGAAACTCCACTCGAAAATATTCCTCCTCTTGGTTTTTTTCTTCTTCTTCTTTCTCGTTCCCTCTGACCATGACCGATGGAAACGCCATCTCGATCGCGTCCGCCATCTCGATGTACGTGTCTAAATACTTCGTCTCTGGATGGTAGAGAATGTCCACGTGTAAAGGATCCGGGGCGGATAAGGAGTTGCGTCACGCGTAGTGGCGAAATTGTTGGTGTTGGTGATGATGATGATTAAGTGGTACGCGACGGGGAAGAGAAGGCGTGGAAATCTTCTTCTCAGCAGGCGATGATGAATACGAATGGAAACAACTACGCGTTGGTGGTGTCACCCCCGGAGAAGTCGATGATGATGATGATGATGATGTTGTTCTCATCGTCTGCGGAATACTACCGATGCAGCGATGAAGAACGCGGCCGAAACTGCTTGCGCTGCTTTGACCTCCACTCAATAAAGGTGAAGAAGCTGCAACAGCAGCTCGGAGCGCTCGTTCTTTGCTCCTAAACATCGTCATCAAAGACGTCATTAGTTCTGCGGCATTTTATCCAAAATGTGTCTCAGAGATACGAATACTTTTATAACTCTGTAGTATTAATAGTACGGGTTCAGACGATGATCAAAAACAACAAAATAGATTACGATGATGATTTTAATCTCTGGTGGTGGACCGTCTCCTCGTATCTCGCGTTCTTTCTCCTCTTAATAGCACGGTTTGTGGTGCCACATTCAGGGGAAATGTTCCATTGGAAACCAAATGAAAGAAGAAGAAGATTTGCAATGAACCATCGAATTTGCGGGGCGATGCACTTACTCGTTCTCGTTTTCGGAGGTGTGCATCTTATGCTTTTGTCCTCCTATAATACGTCGTCGTCGTTTACGTCGTCGTCGATGAGTCGTCTTGCGGTTGTTGCATTTGACCTCGTGTTAGGTTTGAGCGGGATTCTGGTCACGCGCACGGCGGTGAAGGATTTCGGCAAGTTGCACTCCCGAGTGCGAGAGAGACGAACAAAATCGAGCGGCGTGTTACACGAGACGAAAACAGTCGCGACGGAGGAAATGGAAGAGCACTTCTTTTACCAAATGGTAAATTTGACGCAGGTTTTGTATTTGCACTTTTGCGAAACGTGCGACGGGAAGAACGCGCGAACGCTGGCGCTCGTATTGAGCACCTGGAGCATTTGGCGGTATCGCGATCGGTTTCCGGTGAATTCGTTTTCTCGAAACTACGAAGGCGGCGAAAACGGAAGGTGGTTTGAATCCGTGGAGAACTTTTTGTATCGAGCGAAGAAATGGCAGTACGTGTTTTACAAGACGTGCTTGTTGCACGGGTTGAACGTTTCCAGCGCAATTTTTGGGAGTAGTCGTAGTAGTAGTAGTAAGACGACGACGATTTTGACGACGCACGGCGAGCGCTTTCAACTGTATTGGTTGTGCTTGAACGCGAGTTACGTGATGGAGTTCTTTTTGCAGACTTTGGTGAAGAAGAAGTACGGCACGCAGTCGAACGCGTTGTTGATGAATCAATTTTTGATGGTGGTTTCCTCGCTTTCGGCGTTTCCGGTCGTCGTGCACAGAGTACACCCGATTGCTTTCGTTGCGGCGTTGGCGTTGAATTTTCTCAATCGGAAACAGGAAACGGCGAATGTCTGCTTAACGTGTGTGGCGTGTGTCGTATTTGATAGGTATGTAAAAATATAAACGCGTGCGCGCGCGCTAGATTAGTAGTAGATGTAGTAATAAAGTTGATTCATCGCTTGACGTGTTTAATCGCCCTCTCGATCTTCTCTTTCGCTATTTGGATCTCTTTTCTATCTCTGTCGTCTAAAAACTCCCCGCCGTCCTCTTCCTCGTCCCGAAGCATTCGTTCGGCCATTTTTAGCAATCGAACCGCTTCTCTTCCATCTCTCGGCGTACTTCTCAACAACCATCTCGAAGCATCGTACAACTCTTCGATTTCTTCTCTGCGCCTTATTGTTGATGTTGCTGTTGCTATTGTTGTTGTTGTTCCCGTGTTGCTAATTTCTCTCTTCGCCGCTCTCGCTCGGTCACTCTTACCCGACCGCGTCGTCGACGGCGCCTCGTCCGCGCCATCATCGTCATCATCATCGTTCCTCTTTTCCTCATCTTTTCTCTTATTACTGCTAGTATCATTCCTCTCGTCCACATCCACTTCTTTCTCTTCTTCTTCTTCTTCATCATCATCATCATCTGCGTTATTCCCCCTACTGCTATACACCATCTCCATCGCGCGTTCTCTCGCGTTTTCCAACGTCTCCCTTGCCCGAATCGCCTCCAAAGGGCAACACTCGATCGCTTTTTCGAATTCCCCTAAAGCTTCTTTCGCCGCGCGTTTTTGTTCTTTTCGACGTTGTTCCAGCGATGATAAAGAGTCCTCCTCCTCTCTTCTGCTTTGTCTTCTTCTCAGCAACTCCAAACCTTTCCTAAAGTGTTTGTCCGCTTTCTTCGCGTCCCTCTTTACATTCGTTTTGCTTTGGGGAAGGCGGAGGTCAAATTCGTGACTCGTAGTCGCAGTCGCAGTAAAAGCAGTACTGCTCTCCTCTCTCACCGCCAACGCGTGCGCGCTCGATTGTATCCGACTCTCCAACGCGACCATCAACGCGTCCGCGTCCGCCGAGACTCGTTTCAGGGACGTCACGACCGTCGTCGATGTTTGCATATTTGATTCTTTTTTTTATTAATTGGTGTCGTTGTTGTGAAGGATGATTTTCGAGACACACGCGCAGCACAATCCCCTAAAACTGAGGAAAATCGCCTCTAAATGACGCTTCTTTTGATGCACAGTTATGCGAAAATATAATTTCAACGCAATTAGTACAGCGATGATCGCTCGCAGCTTTTCACTTCCTTATTATCGATCTGTTTGGCGATGCGTTTCGTTGAATCCCCTGCTAATACGTGTGTTGTTAAAATTATTAAACGAGAAAACGCTCGTTCGTTTTTTTTTTTGCTTCTTCTTCATATTTTTGTATCTACTCTAAAATACTAACAAACACCTAATACACACACACACACACTACTACAATCATGGCGTTAACTCGATCTTTACTCACGCCGTTCTCGCTGTCCGAGATGGCAGAACAAGGTGGAAGAGGAGGAGGTTTGTTGTTGTTTCGATCGTCGTCTTCTCGTACGTGCGGCGGCAAAAGCGCTTTCAATTCGATTTTGAGAGGAGGAGGAGGATTTGGAAGACCTTCTTCGAAGAAAGCTTTTTCCGCGCAAGTCGCGCGCGCGGAGAGCGAACAAGAAGGAGGCGGACAGATGGAGAGACAACAACAACAACAACCGGAACAGCGCGTGTCGATGACGTCGTCGCCCATGAGAGGCTTGCTGAGTCGCATGTTGAGCGATCCGTACGGAGGTAAAAGATATGCGCGTTTCGTGTTGTTCTTTTGTCTTCTCTTTGTCTTCTTCTTCTTTCTCGCGCGTATATCGCGCAAAATGCGCTCTTTTGATTTTAGATACAAAAACTGACGCGAGAGATACGAATCTAAAATTTTCTCCTTTATTTTCCTTGAATAGGAGCACTCGGCCCGCGACGCCGAAGAGGAGGCATGATGGACACGTTTCTGAACGACCCGTTCTTTCGCGACACCGAGGCCATCACCTCGTCCTTTCTGGACTCCATGATCCCGAAAGACACGGTTTCGAACATGAACCAATTCGATTTCTTAGTCGACATCGTCGAGAAGAAGGACAAGTTTCACTTATCCGGTGAGCTTCCCGGGTGCAACGTCGCCAACGTGGACGTGAAAGTCGATAAAGACAACAACTTACACATCAGCGCGATGAAGTCTATCAAACACGAGGAGGACGAACAGTCACCGGACGGCTCGGTGAAGTGGCACGCGATCGAAAGGTCCTCGGGTAAAGTCGAGCGCATCTTCGCGCTTCCGGAAGCGGCGGACGCGGACAAAATCGATTGTTCGATGAAAGACGGCGTGCTTTCCATCGACATCATGAAGAAACCCGAGTTTGTCGGTGAACCGAAAGAGTTGAAAGAGAAGGAGATGAAGAAGATTCCGATTAAAGGCGCGTGACTGTTATCGCGTTCGAGGTTGTGATTGGATCGTCGAAACAGACGGACAGAGAGACAAGAGAGACAAGACAGAGAGACATACTTCAATTTTGAAAAGAAAAAGACAGACAAAACAAACAAACAAAAAAGAGATACAAAACGTCACAAATAAAAAGCGCGCTTTTTTCACACGCATCAATCAGAACAACAAGAACAAGAACAAAAATGTCACTCATTCCTCGCGGATTCTGGAACCCGTTCGTGGGCGAACAACGCGCCGGAGCGGCTGGTCCTTTGAGCGGTGCGTGTATTGATGATAACCCCTTAAGCGCTTTTTTATTTTCGTATCTCTCTTTCTTCTTCCGAGTATTTTTTCCCAAGCTGTTGTGGGTCTCTTTGAGCGCGCGCGCGATCGAAAGAATAAAGCGCAACACTTTCCGAACGACGGAGAAAAAGATCGACGAGGAGAGCGTTTTTTGTCGCACGCATATCGCGTTTCGTCGATGCGATCATCATCCGTGATCGCTTTTGTCGATGATGAAGATTATTCGTTGTTTTTCCTCCCTCCGAGAGTGTAAATAGAGACCTCTTATTTCTCCCTCTTCTTTGTATCTACTCATACAACAACGCTTATTATAGGATTATTCGGCCGAAGAAGATTTACGCCGGACCCGTTCGATCGCTTATTCGGTGACGACGACGCCCTAATGACGAGTTCATTTTTGGACTCGATGATCCCACGCGAACATATTAGCGACATGAATCAATTCGATTTCGTCTGCGATATCGTCGAGAAGAAGGATCGATACACGTTATCGGGCGAACTCCCGGGTTGTAACGTGAAGAACGTGGACATCAAGATGGATAAAGACAACAACTTGCACGTTTCGGCGCACAAGTCGACGAAACATGAGGAAGAAGACCAGTCTAGAGATGGGCGCATGAAGTGGCACGCGATCGAAAGGTCCTCGGGTAGAGTCGAACGCATCTTTACTCTCCCGGAAGGCGCCGATCCCGAGAAGGTCGAAGCGTCGATGAAGGACGGGATTTTGACTATTGACGTGAAGAAGAAACCAGAAGCGATCGGGGAACCGAAGGTGGAAGAAGAAGGGATGAAAACTATTCCGATCAAAGCTCAGTGAGGGCAAACGCCGGAGAAAGACGAGAGGGGAGGGCAAAAAGGAGAGGAGGATGTTTGCCAAGACGAAGGAGACGAAGAGGAGGAGTCCAGAAAGGTGGAGTTTTTCTCCTGGCATAAGAGGAAAAAGGAGAAGGATTGAAAAACAGACAGAGAGAGAGAGACACGATAAGAAAGAACATACATTTATAAAAGACAAACAGACGTGAAATGTAAGCACATATACACTCATTTTTCTTAAATACGTATATTATTTTTGTTACCCGACGACGACTTCATTGTTGTTGTTGTTGTTAAATTACTCCCACTCGATGGTACTCGGCGGTTTGCTCGTGATGTCGTACACCACCCGATTCACTGCTCTGACTTGGTTTGTGATTCGATTCGAAACTTCTTGCAAAAACTTCGGTTCGAACGGGTACCAATCTGCAGTCATACCGTCGTTACTCGTGATCGCTCTCAGACCGACAACGTGACTGTGCGATCTTTGATCGCCTTGGACGCCGACGGATTTAATCGGCAAGTGCACCGCGAAGGCTTGCCAAATCTCGTCGTATAAACCAAACTCTTTGATGGCGTTGATGTAAATCTCGTCCACTAATCTCAACGTTTCCAACGCGTTGTTCTCTGTAACGTCGCCTAAGATTCTCACCGCCAACCCAGGGCCCGGGAACGGGTGTCTCGCCACGAAATTTCTCGGCACGTCCATGATTTTTCCTAAACGTCTCACTTCATCTTTAAACAACACTCTCAACGGTTCAATCAACTCGAAGCCGAGTTCTTTCGGTAAACCTCCGACGTTGTGGTGCGATTTAATCGTGTGCGAATGTTTTTGATCCGACCCGGGTGGCGGACAGGATTCGATCACGTCCGGGTATAACGTCCCTTGGACCAAAAATTTCGGCACGACGCCGGTTTTCTTCTCCACCGTTTTCTTGTATTCCTTGAAGCACTCTATGAACTCTTTCCCGATAATTTTTCTCTTCCTTTCCGGATCGGACACTCCTTTCAACTCGCTCAACATTTTCTCCGTGATATCCACGCAATCCACCGGCAAGTGCAGCTCGTTTTTGAACATCACCATCACCCGTTCGGCTTCTTTATACCTCAACAACCCGTTATCGACGAAGCAGCAATGCAATCGATCGCCAATCGCTCTGTGCACCAACGTCGCCGCGACGCACGAGTCCACCCCACCACTCAACGCGCAAATCACGTGATTAGTCTCGCCAACTTTTTCTTTCACGATTTGAATCTGCTCTTCCAAAACGTTCGCCATGGACCAACTTCGTTCGCACTTTGCAATGTTAAACAAGAAATGTTTCAACGTTCGCATCCCTTTCTCGGAGTGCGTCACCTCTGGGTGATACTGCAAACCGAACAAATTCTTCGTCTCGTGTTCAATTGCAACCACGCATCCTTGCTCGCTCTTACCGATGCATTTAAATCCGTCCGGCAACACCGTCGCCTCGTCCCCGTGCGACATCCAGACGTTTTGCGGCTCAATATCTTCGCCGAACAGTTTCGTGTGCGTCGGAATATCCACCACCGGCATCCGCCCAAACTCACCTTTCCCTAACCCTTCCACTTTCCCTCCCAAGCAGTGCACGATCAGTTGCATCCCGTAACAAATCCCTAAAACTGGAATCTGCCTCTTCTCGCACTCCTCCCAAAAGCCATCCGGCACAGAGGGTGCGCCTTTCACGTGCACCGAGTTTGGCCCGCCGCTTAAAATAATCGCGGTTGGTTTGTTCTCCTCGAACACGCGTTTAAAAGTCGCATCCCCGGGGAGTAAAATGGAATACACTTCCACCTCTCTCACTCTCCGCGTGATGAGCTGCGTGTATTGCGACCCGTAGTCCAGAATCACCACTTGCGACGTGACCGCTTGCGTCATTTAAGAGATGAGTGGAGTGGAGTTTTCTAGGATGAATCCTTTTTCACTAAAACTCGTTTAATAAAACGAACGAACAAAGCGGGGTGAGTATTCGAAAGAGAGAAAGAGAAAGAGATCTGTCTTCTCGCCTCGTTTGAATAATCGTGAACGTGCGTTACGTGTGTTACGTGCGTCACGTGTGTATTAAATAATAAGGAGACTTGCCTTTTCAAAAATTCAAAAATACTCATCAAAGTAACATTTTTTGTCTGTGTCATCTCACATCATCTCAGATGTTCTTTTTACGCGTCTTTTATGTCTTCTTCATCCACGTTATTGCGCACTAAGTCCCACCTGGCTTTCTTTTTCTCCATGAATCTTTTCACCGGGGTGAAGTTTTGAATCAGTTTCTGTTGGAAGAGGGAGATTTTTTGCTCCAAAGAAGAATGAAGAAAAGTACTTTTGTCGTCGCTTCGAGGAGGACTTTGAACCCGAAAGAGGAAGAAGAGGCTGTGGACGAAGACGTAGGCGATGGCGTAGGCGACGCAGGAGTAGATGAACTTGTCGTCGTAGTTTCTTACTATCGTCGCGTTGGTGGTGACGAAGGTGGAGTGCGACGACGACGTTGAAGACGCCGCCGTGGTCATGGCGGTACCGAGACATTTACCGATTTGGTCGACGTAGTAGTTCAGGAAATACGCGCTCTCGATGCCAACAGCTTCGATGCCGTTGTTCGTAGCGTTCCAAACAATAGCGCTTCTCAAGCGCAAAGAGAGTTCACACAAAGCAGTAAACGTCGCCGATAAGAACAGCTCGGAAAATGCCTCGTGGTGCCAGAGTTTGTAGCAGAAATTTTCGCGAGCGACTTTGTCGCCGGAACATCTTTTCGCCGCTCGGATGTATCTCTCCGCGGAGATTTTAATCGAAGTTTTGAGTTTTGCATAGAAAAGCATATATTTTTCGTCGTCGTAGTCGTCGTCGACGTCGTCGTCCGTGGTCATTTCTAACTTTTTTACCTCCTCCTCGTCGTCGTCGTCAGTTAACGAGGCTTTTCCTGGGGAGGAAAACAAAGCTCTCGTGGGCATCGACGTCGACGACATCGGCGTAATTGGCGTAGGTTCCGAATACTCTCGTTCTTGTTCTACTGCTATTATCACTTCTTCCTTCTTTGGAGAAGGATGAACGCTCTCTACTTCTTCTTCTTCTTCTTCTTTGCCGTTGTCTTCATCGTCGTCGTCGTCGCTACTATTACTACCACCACCACCATCACCGCAGATTTGTTCATCGATTAGAATTCTACTCGATCCGGGCGAAATTCCATTCGCCGAGGCGTCCAGCAGTGCTCGAGTGCGTTGATCGTTGCATATCTTTTGCAACCGTTTCGACGCCTCGGAGATGAACAGAGCGTTTGCGAACGCCGTTTCGTGCGTGTTATCATCACAACTCGCGTTGAAATCCACCGGAGAACTTTTCGGCGTCCTCCCGCACTCAAACTTGGCAGTATCTGCCGCCGGCGACAAAATATCCTCCGCAGCAATAACCGTCGTTCCGTTGTTCGGATAGTTCCACGAGCTAAACATCGTTCGAAGTAACGAAAGCACCGGCGACGTCGGAATCTTACTTTGATTTTGAGTATTCGCATACGTCGTCGTCGATGATATTTCTGGCGTGAACGTGTTCTTTTCTTCTTCTTCTCTGTCGTCGTCGTCGTCTCTCTTGTTAGTATTATTACCGCGTTTGTTCGTGGTCGTCATCGTGTCGCTTTTCTCGTCGTATCGCCCGAACACCATCGAATTATTTCTTCTCGTCGTATTATCACCACCACTCGTTGCGTTCGTCTTATTCAACGAAGGCGAGGCCATCAAAATCGCGTTCGCGTCCAAATACTTCAACGGATAATGGTGATGATGTAAATGACTTTTAGTCGTTGTCGTCTGAATCGTTGATGATAATCTGCTCTTATTCGGAGAGTTTGGCGTGAATACCATCTCTTTATCTCCTCCGTAATACTGCACAAACCCGAACGGTTTTTTAACCGCCCCCCCCAACATTCCATCCCTTCGAAGCGTTGGTGATGCATTCGTCGCAGAAGTAGTCGTCGTCCCTAAAAACCGATCTCGCGCGACGTTGTACTCCGGCGAGTCGTCCACGCGCTTGTCCACAATAGGTCGCATTATTTTTTATTATTAAGGTGTTTGATCTGTTATGAAGGTATACCGATAACAAGAACGAGTGAAATGATGATATTTTCGCAAATATTTTTATGAGGAGGACCTTTCCCCTTTGAAAAAGTTGAAAAAAAACAGGAATTTAACACACAGAGAGAAGAAATAAAAAGGGAT
>Ga0115555_1002044_pt1 | contig 13698 bp, 11 predicted proteins | sample COGITO_mtgs_1104_2_FD_87285 | JGI IMG/M metagenome (GOLD analysis project Ga0115555, IMG submission 87285) | Pelagic marine microbial communities from North Sea - COGITO_mtgs_110407 | ecosystem: Environmental > Aquatic > Marine > Epipelagic | place: Germany:Helgoland, sampling site Kabeltonne... | reverse complement strand
GGAGAAAAGGGAGATGAAAACGACGCTGCCAAAGATGGAGATGACGCTGACGCTGTCGCTGACGCTGTCGCTGACGCTGACGCTGACGCTGACGCTGACGCTGCTATGGATGGGGATAAGGAGGGGGAAGGCGAGGATAAGGCGGAATAATATAGCTAGCGACAGAATTAAATTACAGAAATGAATTTACGGTGAAAAAGTGGAGTGAAAAAGTGAAAGAGTAAAAGCATCGGTCGACACGCCAAAACATCCAAAGTTGTTACGTGTGTGTTACTTCCTCATCGACGTCGACGTCGACAGCCTTATCGCAAAACTTTTGCTCCCTCAATGGCAAACTTAATCCCATCGGGTATCAAACCGTTTTTCTTTTCTTGGTGTCGCTTCGGCTTCGGTCACTCTTCGCTTCTCGTTCTTTTCTTTTCGTTGTATTGTAATTCATAAAAATACTTACAAGTGGTTGGTGGTTGAATTTGTGTTGTGTTGTGTTGTGTTGTGTTGTGTTGTGTTGTGTTGTGTTGTGTTGTGTTGTGTTGTGTTGTGTTGTGTTGTGTGTGCATTTGTGATGATGATGATGAGTCTCCTGACCCTGAGTCTCCTGACCCTAGCTCTCCCTAGCTCCCCCGACCCCTTGCCCCTGCCCTGCTATCCACCTCTCCACCGAAAAAAAAGGAATGTATCTCGCGATGAATCCTCTTTCTCACTGGATAGGCTGGATAGGCTGGACAGGCTGTTCACAAATCAGTGACAGACTTGGGACTGGTACTCCTGACGCCTCCATGACCAGGGAACTGCTCCTCGTAGTAGGAATAAACGTGGGCGAAGGTCTTACTGATGCTCTGCTCGTTGTAACCGGTGAGCTCCGTGAGCTCGTCCCGCCACCGGGGCTCGAGCTGCAGAGCCACGCGGCTGGACAGAATGATGGCGGCGGCTAAATGCGAGGGTTCATACTGCTGAAACTGGTACTCCTGTAGGCAGAGGTTGCAGAAGAACTCGGCGTATTTTTTTATGTACTTGGGGATCTTCTCGATCAAAGCACGGTTCTGCCAGAGGTCGTTGTTGTAGGTGACCCCTTGGGAGAGGAAGAAGCCGACGACGTGGAGGGGGGTCACGGCGCGGAGCTGCCACTTGAGGTAGCCGAGCACCTCGCACTCGCCATCGCGGAATGACAGCGAGGTGTGTTGGTTGGAGAGCTTTGTCACAACCAAGAGGTCAGGGATGGGAGGGCAGTGCTCCTCGGCTTCCTCGTACTTGGCAGCCAAGGAAATGCAGGCTGTTGCCAGCAGCTGCCACTCAGACCGCGCAATGTCCCGGCTTCTGAGGATCTTGTCAAGAAAAAGCACAGAGGCGTGGATTGTGGAGCCGCCAAGGTTGAACTGGTCGCCAACATCAGACTGTAGTATCGGTATGGTATTGGTATTGGTATCGGTTCATTGTGTTTTGGAGTGTATGGGAGTGATGGAGAGGGGTAAGTGTTTTGAAAATGTTTTGAAAGTGTTTTTGACTCTCAGATAGAATGCGTGAGCAGAGAGCTTCTGTCGGATCTATTTCGCACCGTCGCCGCCGCATCGCCGTCGTCGAGATTTTATCTGCGTTTTCCCACTCCAACTCACCATCCAGTCAACCAAATACCTCCGAAATGGCAAATAAGGAGCTGTAGGGTTGTAACTCTCTGGACTTGTAAATTCCCCCTCAACCATCCTCATGCTATTGTAAAGATCCTTGAAGCAAACCTTGAGCTCCTGCTCAAGGCTCGTTTTGGGGTGATATACATCACTCCAGGCCACCTTACTTGGCTTGTGTGCACTATCACTCATCATATTGGCCCTGTTAAGGTCGTTCTCGTCCTGGTGGTGGTGGTCATGGGCGGGATGAGGACTACTCACACTAAAACCATTTATTTCGTTCGCAATAGAATTACAGCTATTCTCGCTTACTTCGTAAGGGTCTTCCTCCATTGAGGTGTCGAAGGAGGCCATTTTGTGGGTGGGGTGGTGGGGGGAAACAACGAGTTCGATTTTGGAGGGGACAGGAGTTCGGTGGATTTCGCACGGATAAGAATAATTTTTACTCCTGTGGCCAATAAATCTGATTTTGTGGTGGGTGAGAAGTTTTGGGGGGAGGTAGGGTTAAAAGAGGAAGCACAAGGGGAATATTGAAATCAAAAATCAGGCGACCCCGCCCTCAACAACGAACCTAACTACACATCACAATTTGACTTCTTTTTCGTGGATTATCCGGCTTTGATACTTGCGTATACTTGCGTTTAGCCCTTCGGTGGTGTTGAATTTGTCGAAAAGTGAACAAATATTGAGAGAAATAGACCCACATTTTGGCCACATCACGCTGCCAGTTCTGTTCGAAGATCCATGGGTAATCTTCGGTTGCTCGTCCTAGTTTCCGCAGCTAGTGTAGTGTGTGATGGCTTCACCTTGAAAACCGTGGGGAGTGTCGGTGAGTGCGGTTAACTTCTGCGGATTTTGTTTCTCCCTCGAGTATACTGTCTGTGAATCAGTTCATTTGCATCACAGCTCACTCAGTCCCGTTCCCAGTCGTTGCGAAAAGTCCCGCTAGCGCAGCAAATGTGGTTTTGCGACGACTTCCTTCCATTGCCCCTGCGCGCACGACCACCACCTCTCTCAGTGACAACAAAAATGATGACATGAACACAGACAATACCAACTTCTTTTCCAAATTCAATTTTTTCTCGGCTGATGGTTCCCAAACGCCGTCCACGGGGAACGATTCTACCTACTGGACCCGTGTGAGTCCCATGACTGGGCAGACGCGGAAACTTCAGATGACCACCCTCATTAAAGTCCTCATACCGAGCATTGCTTCAGGTGAGAGACTATACTTAAGTTCTGAGTTGCAAATGAAAAGAACACATGAACAGCATTCAAATCAGCAACAATGAAACGCAATTTATGTTCACACACACACACACGCGTGAACACAATACATTGAACTCTATAGGGCTCCTCGCCTATGTCATATTCCCATTCTTGTCTCTGAATTTGGCCTCCCTTTTTAATGATGCAGGTGTATTCGCAGTGCTGTCACAGGACTCGTCTCAGTTTGTACAAAATTTCCTCACTGTGAGCGGCTTGCTCTTTAGTATTTTGGTAGGGCAGACATTTTATTTCATGTACCAGCAGCAGGAACAAATTTATCTCAGTTTGTTTAGCGAAGTTACAGAGGTGTGTGTTTTCGTAATCTTGTGCAGATGACTATTTAAGATCCTCACCTAACCTTCTCAATACTAAACCAAACCCCCATAGGCCAAGTCTCTCTTGGAACAGACTGCCCTTCTTTGTGGAGGGCGCCCGATGTACTACAAAGTACTCTCTTATATAAACAATTATCTTCAGAACGACCTGAAAAACAGTGGCTCAGTGCCTCCTGCGCTGCTCCTCTCAAGCAGACCAATTGACGACCCCCTCGAGAGTGTCATGTACATCACGAGTGTCGGGACGCCTAGTTACGTGTATGATACTGTGAGGAGTTTGAGACAAGCTCGGGCGACTCGGTGAGTGTCTAGGGAGCGCCCATCTAATTTTATTTGTTTTGTCGTTGAAAGGTTCTTGTGTCCGAATTGGTCTGTCAGATTGCTAATAAAATCACGGCCCTCCGCTTATCAGGCTCGGGGCAATTCAGAAGAAGCTTCCTTCTGTGCATGTGGCGCTCCTCTGGATTCTGGCCCTGATTGAGCTGGTTTCATTCCCTTTCTTGGGCGCGGGCACCCAGACAATTGGTGGGTATAACGTGCTTTCTGTTGAGGGATTCCTGTTTGGCGTGATGACTTTTGGGATAGTGATGACCTTGAGCGTAGTCACGGAATTGTGGGAAGGAAAGGGTGGTGCTTATAATTTTGATGGGGTGCTTGGAATAATGGTTCAAGGTTTGGAGGTGAGACAGCCGCGCTTTTCATCACACCTATTCTTCTTTTACTCATAAAATTCGTAGGAGGAACTAGCTGGTCGGCTTGCACAGGAGCATGCACGGATCTCAAATCTTCCCGGTTTTGGTAATGATGGTGGTAATGATGGGAATGCTCTAATTTCTTCTGATGCGCAGGCAGCGGGGGCGTTCCCCTCGCCCCTCACACAGCAAGGAGTTAACAAAGTAACTTAAAATTGCTGTTGCAGAACATTTCTGCGCAAAAACAACTTATACATTATTTTCAACCGACACGTTATTATTTCACCGTCCTTCGTAACTCTTTCAGTCTGCAATTGCTTCCTGGACGACATTCTTCTCAGTTTCGTCGTCATCGCTGTCAGTATCCTCCATGCCGAGTTCGGCCATATTGATCGAGCCTAACTCTGCATTTTGGCTCGCAAAAGCGTCCTGGAAGTCCTTCTTCAAGCCATCGTTCATACTTTTTTCGAATTCATCGACGTTCTGCTGCGTGATGGCATCGAAAGAGAAGTTTTTGTCAGATTCCCTGACTCCATCAAAGTTCAAAGAGCTGGTTTTCCGCTCATGGTGCTCTAATAAATAGAGCTTTTTCGAATTGTTTCCAACGACAAAGTTCCGCTGAGCGAACTTCAGTTTGTGGTTCTTAGTGAAGTGGTTAAACAAGGCGTGCTTTTTGAAGTTCATAAACTCTCCATTTCTCATTTCATGGAAAATCTCCCTCTGCGCTAAATTGAAGCTATTTGGCCCCTCAACCTCAAAGGGTTCCAAGCTCCCCTCCTTGAAAATCAAGTCCAGTTGATCCCGGACATTCTCAGAGACATTGATCTGGTAATCTGAATCCAGTGCGATGTATTTATCGTATATTGCCCTCCCGCTCTCACGAATGATATCATTCAGGTTCATATCTCTCGTAATCAGCTTCGCTGCCTCCTTAACATAGTTCTTCTTCTTGAGCAACTCAACATCCATGAAAAACAAGTAGTTCTCCTCACAGAAACTCAGGCGCATGTACCTTCGGAAGTAAGCTGACAAGATCGGGTCGTCAAGGACATTTTCCAGTCTTAATGCCAGGCCAAAATCTTTGTCGTAATTTTCTTTCGTCTTTATCAGTCCTCTATCATCCTTGAAGTCGCTTAGCGTGAAAATAACACTATCCAGAATGTACTCCTTGGAGGCTTTGGACAGAAACTCTGTGTAGTGTTCTGAGAACAAAAATGATTTTTGGATTTTGGTTTGGAGCATGTCGCAGAGGAAGTGCGAGAGGTCATCGAATGTATCCTTCCCAGGGCCCTCGTCAAGGTTAGTGTTGCCATTGACATTCTCGTTCGTGAGGGCCTTGAGGTGAGAAGGCATCTTGACGTCTTTAAGGGTTCTTTCGTAGATAGCCTTGGCTTTCTTGTTCTGGTCTTTGCCGGTCATCTTATCGTAGTCCAAAACGAAATGGTGTATCTCCTCCCAGCAGCGGGCATAAGGAAGATACTCTTCGTATTTATTATCCCTCTGTAAAAACTTTACGATGCAGTCGAAAGCTCGAGCTTCTACCAAGAGCGAACGCATGTCGATGACCTTGTCGCTACTGCCCCTTCTTCTTGTAGTCCCCTTCTCAAGATTCATGAAAGCTTCGCTGATCAAAAATTTGCTTAGGTAATCGAACTTGAGGATTTGGTAGCTCTTCTCGTAAGCCAAATCAAAGACCCGACTGTCAAATGTTTTCGTGGCAAACGCCAGCATCACTGTCATTCGCGTCGGGTTGTCGATCGGAAGAAGAGACTTCGCAACCGACGGGGGTATAAATTTGTGATAAATCTCGGTGATTTTGGAACTTGAGCGAGATTTTTTCATTTCATCAACAGCAAGAATGAATTCGAGGTGAACTTCAGCCTCCTGTAATATGTGAAGGGAAGGAGCAGCAGTTACAGCAACAATGGAACCAGGGGTGACGGAGGTAGTGGCGAGTGAGTTAGGGGGGAAGAATTTTAAATGCGCTGTTTTGTCAACATAAATTTGGCTCACCTTCATCCCCTCCTTCTTGGTCCAGCTGAGGAACTCGGCCCTGACAGTCTCCTCTTCAATGAGCTTCAACAAACTGAAATCGCTCCTGGTCCTGATCTTGTCCATTGTTTTCGGGCCGGCACTGAAGCCGCCCTTTTTAATAGTTTTGGTGATAGAGTTGCGGCTGGGGGTGTGTATGATGCACCCAGACTCATTCTCCTGGAGAAACGATGTTGAGCTTCCTCCTCCCATTTCGTAGCCGAAAGGGCCTGGTGTCTGTTCTGTAGCAAGTATTTCTTATGAACAAGTCATCACTAACTATAATATTACCTAACTATTGCGAAGGCCACCAATGTTTGGATCAAAGAAAGGACAAACGGGTGACAAACGGGAGAGAATTAAGGGGAAAGGTGGACAAGATGGGAGTTAGGGGGTGATTTTCTCTGGTCCGTCGTTAAAGTATCTAAATCTTGGGTCGAGAGAAATAGCGGGCTATTCACCCATGATTTGATAGAGTAAAGCCGGTAAAACGGGGTGACAACAGCTTCACAGGATGAAATAAAATGCAAAGGCATAGAAAGATCCAATTAGTTGGCTCAACTCACCTCAGAGGAGTCTATATAGTTTGAAACGGTATAGGAGTTCGAGCGAAATTAAAGAACAAATTAAAGAACAACAATTGGTGAAATAAGTTGATGCCCTTTTCTGACTAAATTTCCGAGAGCCGAGAGCCGAGAGCCGAGAGCCGAGGGTGAGAAAAAGGAATTATGCCAAGCCCTTGACTAATGTACACCCCATTCATTTCCAAGTAGTGGCATATTTGTTAGTCCCTAGAGAACTCCCTGCTCTCTCAAAACCTTCGGAATTCAAGTTTTTAAGCTTTCTCTTTGGTGAAGATGACAAGCTCAACCAACATGATTCTTCTCCTTTTACCACCGACAATAACGGTCGTCACCTTCAGTGCGGTCTTCACCTCGTCCAATCCATGTGAATTCCCATCTGTGCCCTTTGGGAATTGGAGCTCTGGGAGCCATGCTGTGTTTAACAGCAACAATAATTTTCACTTGTGCGTGGAGTGGAGCTTCCTCCACACGTGGGATGATGAGAGCAATTTTGTAGACAACCCCCGCATTTTGTCTTTCACTGCCGACAATATCAAGGCTTTTTTCACAGACGTACGAATAAATGTATTTGAGCCGTTCGGGTGGACCCTCAAAGCTGCAATAGTTGCCTTTTTCAGAACTTGTACTTTTGGTGGAGATAATTATACAGGTGTTGACATCGACCCAGAAGAAGGCATCCGCAGTGAGTGGTTTCGCCAAATTACAGTAGTTCTCCACTCCATCAATTCAATGATACTGCACCTTGTCATTTTTGACCTTGTGTGCATATTTCGCTGCAAGGAAGAAGGTGACTCGAAGGCAATCCTTTCTGCAGCTATCACAGCGGCATCAGTGTCTACCTATTGGGCGATTCACCCTGTGAATGTTGAAACAATTGGCTGGCCTTCTGCTCAGCCTTACTCCCTTGCCTTAATGTTTGTTTTGCTTTCCGTTTTGGCTCATACTCGCGCAAAACAACGAGGGAATTGTAGACCACTCTTCTGCGCTTTACTTTTTTTCTTCGCAATTATGAGCAAATCAGCGGCAGTGACTGCTCCAGCAATCATTATGTTGATAGATGTCATGGGAAGTGGGACGAGGCCGCTGGATTTCAGGGAATACACCCCAAGTTTAGTTGTGGTGTTAGTCATGCTTGTTATCACCTTCTGGGCGAATGTCCATGGGTCCGACACAAAGTCTGACCTCATCACATTGGAACGTTTTGGTGGCAGAGTTCTCAAATCTGTGCAAACTATATTACTCTACTTCAAGTTGTTCTTCTGGCCTGAGAACCTGCGTGCTCATTACGTTTTAGAAGAGGGAAGCTTCGACATGGAGACCAATTCGAACCTTGTGATTGCTTGTGGGGTCGTCTGTGGCACAATTTTGCCACTTGGTTTTGTGACCCTGATCATTCTGCACGAAGTGTTGGTTTTGAAAAAAGGACCCCACGACAGAAGTATTCCTACTTCTGTGACGATAGTTACGATTTCCATTCTGACTTACCTGGCTTTATTCCTCCCTACATGTGGCATTGTGCAGCATGGCATGGTGCAAATGGGGGGGGATCGGTACGCATACATACCCTATTTGGGACTGTGCGGACTGCTAGCCGGGGCGATCGATTGCTTTTTGGGTTTTGTTTTTAGCATCCACCACCGCACCCATCGCGCAATGTTGTTGGTAGCCTTTTCCTCATCGATGATGTGTATTTTTGTTTCCTTTTACTTGTGCTCCCAAAAGCAACTCTGTACTTGGTGTGATGATGAGAGCATGTTTCGGAACAATCTGGCGATCGACGGGAATGACTGGAGGATGGTAGACACCTACGCGGAGTGGCTATACAAAACAGAGGGACTATCCCCTAGAGCCATCACGTTTCTGCGGAAGAGCTTAGAGGTCTTGCCGAGAAGAAATGTGAAGGGGATGTTGACGAGAGCTAAGACTCACGTTTTGCTTGGAGAGGGAAATTCAGCTTGTGATATGTACATAAGCTGGTGGAATGATGACGCAAATGATGTTGACAGGACATTCCCGCTACTGATCAACAATGTCGCCATATGCAATTTGAGAAATGTTGACGCCAAAGCAGTGTCAATGTCCCTCCTGGAAGATGCTATGGAGAAAGTAGAAAATCCAATACATTTGGAGCAGATAAAAGATAATTACAAAATGCTGGAGGAGTGGAGACCTGAACAAGGTAATTATGGTGGATCACTGATGTTCTAATAAAAAAATAGGGTAATTTTTGGTTTCGTGGTCGCAAACACAATATTATTTACAATATTATCACAAAGGAAAGCAGAAAGCAATTACTTGCTCTCAGCCTTCAGTTGGAAACTCTCCAGCCTCCTCTGCATGGGAACAGCCTGTTCCTCAAAGCTCTGGCTATTGAGTTCGATCCTCTCTTTCATCTTGCTGAGAGTTTCTTTCAGCATGTCGCCAAACTCAGCCGCCATGTCCTCCATTTTGAGTTTCATGGAAGCAATCTCAGCTTCCTTATTGTTGATGGTGGTGTCCTTTTCCTTTAATGTTCGGTGGAAGTTGCTACGTTCGCTCTCCAGCTCGTCCTGCAGTGAGTGAATTGTATCCTCCAGCAAGTTGATCTTATTCAGTAGCTCCTCCTGCATGCTCTTGTACTGCCTCGTCATATCCTTTGTTATGTCCTCTGTGTCTCGTACATTTTGCTCGTAGCGCTCATTCACTTCTTTCATCTTCTGCCTCATATCCTTTTGATCCATGAGTGCCGCGTCCTTCTTACTAGTTCGGTAATCCATCTGAGACTCCATGCTAAGCAGGAGCGATTTTAATTGCTTCATCTCATCTTCCTTAGAGAGAGCATTGCTTCCATCTCCATCACCCCCCTTCTTATCCTTCTTTCCTTTTTTTGCCATTTTTTGGGTAGGAAAATCGTTGAGGAGGGGGAGTTGGTGGTTAAGAGCAGTCTTTGGGGGTTAACAGGCAAAAAGTTTGGAGGAACAAAAACTGAAAAACAGCAAAACGGATGAAATCAAACCAGCAGGAATTTTTATTAGACATTCAAGAAACGGATTTTCTCTCTGTCGATTATAGACCATGGAGGTTTCGACAGAAGCAAATTTTGTCGATGATGATTCCGATAGCACTCTCCAGAGCCAAGCCGGTAGTACAGATCTATTTTCTCAACCAACACAACAGCAAAAGGGTTCTCTGAGCGAATTTGCGCTCTCGATGCCGTGGGTGCTGGAAGGTCACAACAGTGTGGCGAACAACGGCGGGTTGCCGAGGGAAAAAACAGCAGAGGAGATTTTTGGTCTAACTGAGCACTTTCAGTCTCTGTCTTTTTTCCAGCAATTTGACGTCGACGAAAGGGCAAGGTTGGCCAGCAAAATTACCTTTACTACGCTCCATCGGTCGCAAACAATGTCGTTTGAGGGGTCGATGCAAAGCTCTTTGTTTGTGATTCTCGATGGTGAGGTGGAAGTTGGTGAAGTGAGGCCAAGGTTTAGCAAGGGAGACACTGTGGGGTACAGGCATAAGAAGGCCGGGAATGGTTCGTTGACATCGTCAGCAGCACCAGTATATATGCAACAGCAATCCTTGTCGAATGCAGATATTGTGGAAAAGAGGCGAATGAACCGGAGAGAAAGCAACAACAGCAAAACCCGGATGTCAAAATTCACGCGCCGAAACTCCCTTTCCACTGCTCTTACGAAGCAACTGTTAGTTGTCGCGAGGACACAGTCTGTACTGCTTGGGGAAATACCGTTCCAAATTTGTGAGGACATAGTCGGGAAGAAAACTAATGTTGTATACGCCCCGATTGCGAGCAGTAAGATCCTCGCTGAAATTGAGCCAAATGACAGAAATGACCAGGAGTGTAGCGTAGTGATTGAATTACTGAAGACGATCAATTATATAGCCGAGAGCAGCAACGATATGAAAAGGATTCTTGCCAAGGAGTTCCGCATTGCTACAGTCAAGAGGTTTGACGTTTTGTGCAGCTACAACAGTACCGATGCTGTGGATAATTGTGAGTGGTTCATTGTTCCAATTAAAGGGTGCTTGGCTCTCCACAGCAGCCGCGACTTGGCCGATGTTGAAAGTGATGAGCTAGAACCATTGAGAACGAACAGACGCAAGCTAATTCAGAAGGGTGAGAGCTTCCCGAGTGAGAATGTTTACGAGGTTCAGAAGATGAGGAGGAAAATCACTACAAAGCAGATTATTGAGGCGGAGGGGTTGACTTTTTCCGAAACCACTACCAAGGGTATTGATGGGAAGGAAAGGATTGTGAGCAAATATTGCATCGCGGGCCACAGTCTTGAGTCGGAAATTCTGTTTATGCCGCTTTCAAAGATGGACGAAATCATGAATCCGAACGAGGAGTTTTGCTTCAATGTGGAGGATTGCAGGAGGCTAGCGAAAATTCCGCCGATCGATAGGGAACTCAACGATGTGCAGAAGCTGCTTACGTATCTAAAACCCCACGTCTTCTTCCAGCAATTGACTCAAGATGCTTGCCTCCAGTTCGCCAGGGCAATGCGAATTGGGTTCTTGGATGAGGGGGCAGATTTGGTATGCGAAGGGGAGTGTCTCTCTTCGTTCTACATTTTGCTGAGTGGAGCATGTAACTTGCACCATGGCAAGTGGAATCCGAAATCAGAAGTAGTCTCTTCCATGGAAAGTGGTGATATGGTTGGAGTTCAACTGTTTTTAAAGGGGAGAAAATCACCTTTCACGATTCGTGTTAGTGAGCCCAGCGAGTTCTTAGTTTTGTCGGGCTCTGTTTATGGGGAGATTATGGGCAATAATAATAGCTTAGCAAATCTACGTCAAAATTGCCGCTTCGAACGGAATAGGTATGAACAGAATTTTGATGATCTGGTATCGAAAGACAGCACTTTCGCCATCTTCCGGAACAGCCCGGACAGTTTCAGGAGAAACCTCAGGAAATACATTCAATTCAAGCACATTGACCAGCACGTAGCACTTGGAAATTCTGAGGGCTTAAGTTTTTTGATTGTCGACGGCAGCGTAAGTTTGCACAAGCACAAAGACGGCAGACGAGAGGGATGCGACAGTTTTGCTCTCGTCACGGAAAATGATAGAGGGAGGAATATGGCGCATTTTGGGCTAGTTGACTGCGACGTCCAGGACTCCAAGACGAGAAAGTGGTGGAAGAGTAATTGGGTTTATGAAGCGGAGTGTGTCCTCGGGAAGGGGAGCTTTGTGGGTGATTTATCCGCTTTGGAGAGGGGAAGGAGGGGGGGGGGAGGGGGTAACGGTGAAGGGGAAGGGGAGGGTGGAGGGGGAGAAAATGGCACGATTAGTTTTGGTGGGTACGCAGCATTCACAAGAGAGAAGTGTTTTGTATGCGAAGTTGACGTACAGAAATTGGCCCGCGATATTCGGAAACGTAACCACAGCGAAAATGTCAGCTTGTTTGGATCCTCAATTGACGCAGCGACTAGTCAAATGTTCCAGGTACAACGGCACCTCAAGAATAGTCACAATGACATCAGCGGGATCGATGTCGAAGTTATTCAGGGTATGTTCAGGTTGAACCCTCTCACGGAGGGATTGGCTTGCGGAATTATGATGAGGCTCGCCAAGTGCTCTGTTGTTCAGGTCGTCAGGGAAGGAGAAGAGGTTCTTTGGCAAGGTAGTGACGAGGGGGAACAATTCGGGATTGTTATTGAAGGAACGCTACAAATTAAAGTGAAAAACGAAGCACCGAGGCTGTCCGAGGGCGGAGGAATGGTTGTGGATGGAGGAGGGAAGGAAATATGCGTCGGATTTCTAACCAGCAGCGACTGGTTTGGCGACGACGCCATCAAGGATGGTGAGAGAAAAGGTTCGAAGAAAGAAACTGCAAATTATAGCCTCATCGCAAATGAAGACACGACGGTTTTGACAATCAGCCAACTTGAATTCGTGAAAGCTTGCGAACGATTCGAAGAGGCGCGGAATGTCAGGGTGAGGTTTGCTGAGAGCTTGCAGAGAACGCAAAACCAAGCTGACGGTATGATAAAAGAGGGAGAAGAAGAAGAAGAAGAAGAAGAAGAGGCAGGGGAGATAGAAGAACCGAAAAGTCTGTTCGTCACGCAGCTGAGATCATCATCCGGGAAAGAAGAAAAAATTGTCTTCCAGGGTACAACACAAACACACACGCCAGTGCGCCAAAATCTACTGGCACAAGCAATCGGGTATTCCCCGATTAGGAATAAAAAAACCACCATCGCCCAACCAGAAACCGACGACATGGCAGTGACACTCGGTGTCGGCGGCGGCAAGAATGTCGACATCGCACCGATTAAGCTCATGACCTCCAGTCACGTTAAAAATCACTCTTCCGGAGGCAAGACTCCTCTCGCTAGGATGTACCTGGATAGTTACATCAAACCAGGTAGGTCCTACGTGGCCGCGGGGGGGGGGAGTAGTAGCAGTGGGGCGAGCTACGGGAATATCTGCAGTATGAGCTCTTTCTCTACAAATAGGACGAGTAGCAAAGCCTTTAGTCGGAGTCCCAGCAAGGCATTTTCAGAATTTGGCGATGGTCCCGGGGGATCCGGGGGGCAGCTTGTGTTTCACAGGTGCACGCTTCCCGGCCTCCGCCGACGATCAACGCCAGCGTATGTCAGGCTCATGCAGGAAGAAGTGGAAAGTAGGAAGCATTTTTAAAAAAAATTTAGATTAGGTAGGAGGATTTTTACTCGGAACATGCTCTTCCATTTTCGATTCAGATTTCCATTTTGATTTCGTATATTTAAATACCTTTTTAATGTACAATTTTCCTTTATTATATTATTTAAATTTATTATAGATTTTTCATGAATCGAAAATTTTTATGATATTTTAGTAAAAATATATTCTAATTTTATATATTTAAATATTTTAAATTTAATCATTAAAATGAATAATTTAATTTTTATTAATTTATTTAAAAAATTTCATTCATTAATAGTTAATATGTATAATAAAAATATATAATAAAAGAAATAATAAATCAAAAAATGTATTTAAGTGAACGAAATTTCGAATTTTTTTTGCAGCTTGAAGGCCAAGTCGGTCGGTCTTCATTCGCAGGTTTGCTATCTACAATGTTGTACACGGCGAACAAACCGCTGATTGGATGTTCACAATCATCTCCTAACAAAGGCAATCTTCTCAGGAGAGTGTTTGACTATATGAGCATCAAAAAATG
>Ga0115555_1002043_pt1 | contig 13701 bp, 18 predicted proteins | sample COGITO_mtgs_1104_2_FD_87285 | JGI IMG/M metagenome (GOLD analysis project Ga0115555, IMG submission 87285) | Pelagic marine microbial communities from North Sea - COGITO_mtgs_110407 | ecosystem: Environmental > Aquatic > Marine > Epipelagic | place: Germany:Helgoland, sampling site Kabeltonne... | reverse complement strand
GAATGAGTGAATGAGTGAATGAGTGAATGAGTGAATGAGTGAATGAGAGAATGAGTGAATGAGTGAATGAGTGAATGAGTGAATGAGTGAATGAATGAGTGAATGAGTGAATGAAAAAAATCGTGCAACGTGACGGCGAACTCACCTGCGCGTCGAGACCGCAGAACATACTTCTCAAACCCCCTCGCTTGATGCATTTCTTAAAAACGTCAAAACTCCCCACGCGTTTGTCTGTCTCAATCTGCGTGCGACTTTTGACTATTTCTGAGGGGATTAGGACCAAAGCAGAAGCAAGCCCAGAAGCACACCCAATCGCAAAGGGTTTGACGTAGTCGTGCTTGAGAAAATTTACAAGAGGATTTGAAGAACCGCCGCTGCTGCCAACGCCGTCTGGGCCATTACTTGTTGACTTGCCATTATTGCCATTGTCGTTGTCATCAAAGAAACGCTTCAGTGCCTCGTTGACAGTAAAGGCTGTCGCATTTTCCGCCACCATGCCCATTCCCGTTGGGATCACGCCCTTCCAAAGAGCTAATACGCCTTCTGTTTTCAGGAGATTCGCTGTCATTCGAAGAGGGCCCGTCGCCTGCTGAGAGCGTTTCAAAGACAACTGCTCTGATTGCAGACGTACTTTCACTGTATCAAAAGGCTGTCCAGTATATGCATTTAGGAAGGACCCCAATGTGGCAGAGGTGACATCGCGGGAAATATCATATAGCCCTGTCACCATTTCGGGAGCACTCTTAATGAGTGACACTGTCGCAGGGAAGGGAGGAGGATTTGTTTTGCTCTGCCTGCCGGCCTGGCGATGTGAGCTGGGATCAGGGATTCAGGAGGTTTTACTTTGCCTTTTTGGATCGTAAGAAGAAGAAGAAGTAGTATAGAGAGGCCGAGAGCGACAAAAAAAGCCGTGCTATATTCTAACTGTCCAAAATTAATTCCAACAAAAATCCAACAAAAAATACACACGAAAGGGATGGCATACTGCATTCCTGCCGCTTTTAATTGAGAGATTGCTTGATAGCTGCGCCTCTGCATTGAGGTAACTGTAACTGCATTTCAGTCGACACGTACCTTATCATTCTCCCACAAATATTAGCGAGTCAACCTCTCCTGGTCGGACTCGACACTCCCTACATACACCACAACACCACAACACAAGTAAGGGCTTTCACGGTCACTCGACGGCTAGCAGAAAAATCCGATTTTCTAATCAATAAGCTATTTCGTGAATATAATTAGTTGTTCTGTCGATTGACATCGACTATAACACACAGGAAACAAAATGAACACCCCGCTGACGCAGCACCTATTTGTGAGTGGAGATGAACAACCTGCTGAAATTCTACTGCTGGACGAAACGATGGGATCCGAGAGTATCCTGATTCTGTCTTCGATTGCCGGACATTTTCTCGACGCAACCAAAGCTTCCCCCCAAGTAGTTTGGGTTGGCTGCAACCCTACACTGGTAAGAGGAGAATCCGAAGCGAATAATCTTGTCCGAAGAGCGTATGAGCAAACGAGCTCGTTGTCTCAGGTGATGGTGCCTCTGAAGCTCAATGCGCAAAAATTCTCGGCCGTTGAATTTGTTGATATCCCATCAATTATGAATGCTGCCATGCTGGACGATCCTCAATTTGACGTGAGTGGTTTTGTTGGCAATAATTTGATAGCAATACTGGCGAACGTCTTGGATCGTTCTTCGACTACAGTGGTTGTCGATGACTTTTCGGAACTTGTTTCCCTTGTAGGTGTAAAGAATGCTTATATCGTTTTGAGATTTCTAAAAACAAGTGGAGCGAAGATCATCCTTCGTGCCTGCAATCACGATCCTAATTTCGTTCCCCCCGGGGGGGAGGTCGGTGCCGAGTTTGGAGTGGGATTTCAAAATGTGGCGGGCACTGAGGCTGGCAGTCAAGAGTGCCCCTGGCTAGGTCTCGGGGGGGTGGTGAGCGCATCAGGCGGAGCCGGGCGTTATGATGCGGCTGATGGACACGTTGACATAATTGGGGTCACCCGGTTGATCCTGGAGACCGCCGATTTGGTTATCCACTCGCGAGAGCTATCTTCCGGCCAGAGCGCGGGCGTGAGTGGCACGGTAAACGTCTGGTCGGCACACTCGTATGATACAAACCAGATGAACTACATTGCAAAGGCAACCGGGGTAGAAGCGATTAAACTGAAATGACAAGAGAGAAGAAACGTTGAAATAATTCGGGCGCCCGCTGCTCATTCCAAATTGTACCGAAGCGCAGCTTTTATAACGCCATATTATCGAAAAATTTGCCCGCACCAGTCAGTCGAGTCCTCCAAAACTCGTACTATACTCTCGACCCTTTTGTGAAGTCCTGCTCTAATCATCGGTAGGGGCGAGGTAGGTTTCGTCGTAAAAGCAGAAAGCAACGAATGCAAAATAGATCAGCAAAAATGCTGTACCGTGCCACTTCTTCAGAATGACCATGTTCGTCGAACACTTTGAGGCAACAAGAATTAAGATGAACACCATCAGGACACCGATTTGTATCACAAAGGTGTTGAAGAACTTGTCGAATTCGACGTCGATATCCTCCTCAGGATGAATGGTCGATTTTATCAACCACGGCAGACCAAGGCAAAGTAATATATCAAAGATGTTGCTTCCTAGCGCATTGCTAACTGCCATGTCTCCGAGCCCGTTCCTTGCGACGTGGAAGCTCACGAGGGCATCCGGTGCGCTTGTTCCAGCTGCACCGAGTGCGAGCCGAAACGTGAAGCAGGTATCGATTGCGACGACCAACCGAAACAAACGAAGGCTAGTTAGCTACGCTGTAATTTTTCTACACGGATGCGCGCATTGTGGGCAGCTCAATCGGCTCACGAGGGCATCCGGTGCGCTTGTTCCAGCTGCACCGAGTCACTCGGCTCCCTCGGCTCACTCACCTGCTCCCAATGTCAGCCCCATCAAAGCGGAAGAAAATCCTAGTAAGCATCCACTCTTCTCGATCCACTGAATGATGAAGAAAACAATCAACCCCAACAATACGATCGAGTTAAGAAAAGCGAGCCAAAAGTATTTGGGGTGTTTTCTGCAGTCGAGAAGGAACCAGCTCAAAAACCAGATAAGAGGATGCGTCAAGATGTGGATAATTCTGCCGACCACGCCGACCTTGTGCTGCTCCTCTTCCTCGTTATTTTTCGAGTACTTTTCGGGGTTACCGTAGCTCTTACTACCGTCAGTAAACCCTTCTCTCAGCTCGCTGGGGTCCCACGAAAAGCTACCGTCAAAAGAGTACCTGCTGCGCGTCTTTATGTTGCCCAAGAGCTGGTCCACACTGATGCCCCTCGTCTTCGGCCCCCTACTACCGCCAGATTTCATCGAATCTCGCTGGATACTCTCATTGCCATTGTTCGATGAGCTAATTCTGCTCACGTTGGGTGTTGTTGTACCATCGACGATCGCGTCAAGATCAGTAACATAGTGGTCGACAAGCAACTCCTGTTTCAAATCGGGGCTGCTGTGACGTTCAGTGATGGAATTCGGCGTGAAGTCTAATGATTCTTCGCGCTGCTTGTTGATCCAGCCAACAATGTTGCTCCAGTATGCGTTGACAAAGACGTACACCACATAGGAGAGAAACAGACTCCAAGCCTCGTAATTCACAATCTTGCCATCCTCGAACGTGATGTAAACCAAGGCGATGGATATTATGTAGAAGATAATGTCCCTGGTTAGTGGCAGAGGGTCAAGCTCTATCTCAGGGAAAGGTGAGAGCAGTATTGCCCCCCCAATTATTATGAGCTGGTTAAAAACTGCTGATCCGATAACCGTCCCAGTCCCGGCGTCGTTCTTGCTGTCAATAAAGGTGCCAACAAGCTCAGCAAAAAGTTCTGGAGACGAAGATCCGGCTGCCATCAAGGTTGCGCCCGCTACATCAGGAGGAATATTGTATTTCTCAATGATCATCTCGATGCTGGCAACAAAGTACTCCTCGCACACAAATCCCAACCCAAAGAACAAGTAAAGCATTCCAATAAAATACAAAATGACGCTGGCTTTTGACTGAGGAAGATATTTCCCGAATGGATCAGCTATAGGGTTGACCTGACAGTCGTCCTCGTCCTCAGTCTCGGACAAGAAACGATCATGAGTACCAATAGTACGGAGATGATTCATGGCAGATAACGTGCCAATGGCCATTGTGGCGAAGAATGATAGTTTGACTCGCCGCATGTTGCGCTGACCAAATGCTGTGGCTGAAAACGTTTGCTCTTTCACAGTTACATCCTCTGAAATTGATGGGAGCATGTTGGTTTTTGTGTGACAGGAGAATTGTTTCCGGTTGAAATTTTTGTGCTCAAATGATGGTTATAATTTACTGCAGCCGTGTGCGATAATAAAAGGTTTTAGGATGTGGTGGTGGGGTTCTTAAAGTGATTTTTTTCGCTGTAAACCCGAATGAAATTCTGCCGCTCAAAGGAAGGTGGATGTGGATCGGCTTCTGTGAAAGTTTTTTGATATGTATAAATGAAAGATATGTGTGTATAAAAGACAGTTAAATCCGCCAAGAATATCCTGCTTCTTCGCGATGTGAGCATATGACACACGTGTCATGCAGCTTTTTTAATATTGAAAGTTTTGGTTGAAGTTACTGGCACCAACACGTTTACACAAATTCCAAATTCCAAAACCCCCTCTTCATCATCAAAGCTAGAGCCTAACTGAGATTTCGAGGAATGGTTTGGGAGAGATATTTGGACGAGGCATCTGGTCACCATTACTATTACAATCCAGAGAATGGTGAAACCACATGGGATGAACCGATGCAAGTGAAGCAGCAGATCCAGAAACAGCAAATGTTGGCCATGCAGTGGCAACAACAGCAGCAGAATCAGCAACAGCAGCAACAGCAGCAACAGCAACAGCAGCAACAGCAACAGCAGCAGCAACAGCAACAGCAACAGCAACAGCAACAGCAACCTTCTAGTTCGAATTCGAATATTCTGCGACCGCCTCCGAATTACCCTCGAGGTAACACACTCTCTGCTGTCCATGCAATTCGTATGTCTATGAACCAGCAGCAGCATCAGCTGCAGCCAAATTTCCAGCCCTCAATACAAGCACAACAGCAGCAACAACAACAACAATCGCAGTCATATTGTGAGCATCTGCCACAGCAGCAACAGCAACAGCAACAGCAACAAGGATACAGCCAGCCTCCGCTGCCTGATTTCCGTCCTCAGCAACAGCAACAGCAACAGCAACAGCAACAGCAACAGCAACAGCGGCAATTAAATGACCAACAACAACACCCTCCCCCACAACGACAGCAAAAGCAGTCTGTCGTCCGGAGCAATGGATTTAATCGAAACGATCTCGATTTGCTCCCGCCCCTTTCTGTTCCGACTCCGATGCAACAGCCACAAATAGAGAAGCCCAGCAATCCTGAATTCGACAGAAAACTGCAGGACTTGTCACGGCATATGACGAAGGACTACGTTTTAATTGCAAATGAATATCGCAATAATTTGAAATACTGTGATCTCAACGACGAGGTGAGTTAAAAAAAAAAAAAAAAAAAAATTATGGCCTGAAGAACGCTGCAAGAAGAAGCATACAAAATATTGCCGCATTTTTAGGCTATCTCAGTTTACACTGCACCAATACAAACATCCTAAGCAATTCTCGTACTTTTCTCCTTCTTTGGTCCATCCACTGCCCTGTTCTTTTTCCTCTCTCGATGGATGTGGTCGGTCCCCTTATCGTGATTTTGACTCGACTCGACTCGACTTTTGACTCGTTCAGTCAATAAAATGCATCCTGTGCCACGAAAACAATGTTTCTATGGTCTTCTTCCCGTGCCAACACAAGTGTGTTTGCAACTCTTGCATTGAGAAAAATAATATTGGAAAACCGCACGTCGAGGGGAGTTGGAATTTCTGCTCAATCTGCAACGAGCAGATCAAGCTCGCACTGCCCCATTCCGGAAATGAAGTAAACGAGTATTGGAAATGGGTTGAGGAGGTCAAGCCACCAATCCCGCTGTCGTTTATCAAGTCGTTTACGAAGAGGAGCACGGCAAACATCAAAAATGTTACCCAGGGTGTCAACGGCGGGGTCGCCTTTGATAGCGATGGTAATGTCATCAATGCTGGAGATAAGGACGGGACGAAAGTGTGTTCTGTCATGTAAGCCTTATGAATGTTGCTGTAACCGTAAATTATACCCGCTAGAAAACGTTTAATACTACTGAATCGGTAATACTATTGCTATTTTCAAACCAATCCGTTGCAATGATCGCCAAATCGCCAATTCCTGTAACTGTAAATTATACCCGCTAGAACGTTTAATACTACTTAATCGGTAAAACTATTGCTATATTCAAACCAATCCGTTGCGATGATCGTCAATTGCTTTCATGAGTGAGTGTATGCTATCTTCAGCAAACACCAGATCCTTCCCATCGAAGGCATCAGAAAAATCAAAATTGCCTTTCTCAAAATCTGCGTCGAATCGCTGCGGGTTGTACAAAGATTTGTCAGCCGCAATCATCGCCGGTAGCTTGGAGATGGCAGGGTTGTCGAAGTGCGCTTTCACCATACTACTCAATGGAATTTCCAATATTACTTTCTTCTGGGGATTCCCCTCCCCTGCCTCTCTCGTTTTCTCCGGTTGTTTCGGGTCAGATACACGCTTTTCGGGCACGACGACTTCCTCTTCTTCCGAAGATGAGCCGCTACCGTAATCAAGCATGTCCATCGCTTTGGCCGTAAAACACACACAGGGGGCAAGTCAGTGGTGAATACCAGAGGGAGAACGGGGAGGTACTTGGGTTCTGCCTTTTTTGTTACTTCAAAATGGTCCTGAAGATTGTTGCGTGATGTCGTTCGGTTTCGTTCGGTTGTGGAGATTGGCCAGAGTGCACTAAATATGCACAGACTGTGGCGTCAGTCGGACAACCCTTCGAACCTTCTGAAAACCTGCAAATTCTCACGTCCGAATATCTATCTGTCACTGTTTTTTAAAAATTGCATTTTCTCTGCAACCTTAATATCAAGTATGAGCTCCCGCAAGAAGGTTCTTCTCAAGGTCATCATTCTGGGTGATTCTGGGTACGTTCATAAAATTTGCTCCCCCCCCTTTGGGGTTGGGTGGGATTAGGAAACGACCATGATTGTTTTTTGTGATGGTTAAGGTGCCAAGCAGTAGTGGTGTGTGAAGTGTGTGTAGCGGGGTGTGAGGTTGGGGTCCCTGTTTGTTGTTAGTCACCATTGAGACTATTTTTCATTTGTTGGTGCCGGTGTGCTAGCAGAAGAAGTGGCTGCAGCGCTCTCTCTTGTATGCCCTTTAGTCTCTGCGTCGAGAGTGGACAGTTTTCTTCATTTGGCCGCGGTTTTTGGTCGACGCTGTTGGGGAGCGAGCAGAAAAGGCTTCAGTGCTCAGCGAGAAGGGGTGTGCATGTGCAGTGCAAAAGTGTCTGTGTGTGAAGGCATTGCCTGCCAATTTCATGCACTGTTGTCATTTCATTTTTTGTGTGTTGCCTTTCTTTGTTTTGCTTTCGTGTTTTATGATTCGTCGCATCGTGGCTCTCGGTCGTTTTACTGCCGCGGACATCTCTTACTCACACTGATGTTCTCGCTCACGCGCACGCACGCTCAGCGTCGGGAAGACTTCTCTGATGAACCAATACGTAAGCAAGCGATACAGCAACCAATACAAGGCGACCATCGGAGCTGATTTCTTGACGAAGGAGATTGTCCTAGACGACAAGCTGGTGACTCTGCAGATTTGGGACACGGCTGGGCAGGAGCGTTTCCAATCCCTCGGTGTTGCTTTTTACCGCGGTGCCGATGCTTGCATCCTTGTCTATGACATCACCAACCCCAAATCCTTTGACCAGCTCAACGAATGGCGGCAGGAGTTCCTCGTACAAGCCGGACCTTCTGACGAAGACAGTTTTCCTTTCGTGGTACTCGGCAACAAGGTTGATAAGGAGAACGAGGTTAGTGTGATGAGCAAGCTTGCTGCTGACCAGAGTTGCCCTCTAGACCGATAAACTAACCTCCCCTCAACTAACCTCCCCTCTCTCTCTCTCTCTCTCTCTTTTACACTGCTCTTTACAGCGGAGGGTGAGCAAGAACAAGGCCCAGGCGTGGTGCAAGAGCCGAGGAGAAACCCCGATTCCTCACTATGAAACTTCGGCCAAGGAAGCAATTAAGGTCGAGGCGGCTTTTGTAGAAGCGGCCACCCTCGCGCTTGCACAAGAATCGACAGACAATGATATTTTCATCCCCGAGACCATCAATCTGAATAGCGCTGCGCCCAAGAAGAGCGAGAGCAGTGGAGGGTGCTGCTGAGATTTTTAATTGGGTGCTGCTGAGATTGTTAATAATAGAGAGAGAGGGTTGAGTTTGTTTTTTTACAACTTTACTGTGATTGTGTAGAGTTGAGCGTCATTCATTCAAAAAAGTCCTTCTTTCTTTTTCTTAATGTGCGGCGTCCTTTTTTTAATGTTCAGCGCTGGAAAAGGACGCAGGCAGGCGGGTTCTTTCTTTTTTTTTTTTTAGTACCCCTCGGCGTAGAAAAGACTGCTGCCCCATTTCATGCCGGACTGGTATTCCATCACCTGCCTTGCATAAGCCCGTGGTTCTCTCGGGTTGACACCTACCTGCGAAAAGAACTTCTTCCGTAATCCAACAAAATACTGAGACTGCTCATCACCGTTACCGTTGAGGCTCGACTCCCCCTCTTTCACGCCGCTGCTCCATGGGGAGGCAATCTGCCACAAAACTATCGGATTCCCGCTCTTGTACTTAAGAGATCCGTTCATTTGCGCCACCTTGGCCCTACCTTCGGCCTCGTTGGTTATATTCTCGTCTAAAACAGTGATGGTATCGTCGTACAGATATAATATTCCTGGTCCACAACAAATGTGTCCGAACTCAACCTTCCCCCACCCGGTAATGTCTTCACCGCGCAAATCTGCCAATTTGTCTGGCTCTCCGTACCCCCCAATTCCAAGACTGATTTGTCCTAAGCTTATCCCCGTCTCGACATCCGCAAATGTTGCGCCCCTTAAGCTCCCTCCTAACAGCCCTCGGCCGTTGATCTCTGTAAAACCGTCTTTTCTTCCCCCACTGGATGTGATGCTTCTCAAAGAGGACGAAGTTTCCTCCGCTAAATCACGCATACTATCAGTCATGATGCTCACGATGCTGCTTGTCTTGCTCCCGCTCCCACGTCGTGTCCTGCCTAGGGCTTTCTTCATTTTCGTTGCTCCCGGCTTATGTTTCACGAATTTCTTCTTGCTGCACCCACAAATCGACAGCAAAGGAGCGCAAATGTGCAGAGGTTAGTTTCATAGATGATCCTCTCCTCCCATCAAATCAAGGTCAGCACTACGCGTTCACTACCTTACCTCTTGCTCTTTTTGAGTTTTCCTTGCTTGTCGAGCAAGGGATCATTTTCAATAATTGTGCCCTCTAGGTCATTCTCTCCCCAATCGATAAAAAGGCGTTGGATCAAAATCAGGATGCCAACAAAAGTAGGTGGCCAGACAATTAAATTGCTGTAGCAATACGGCATATACACGTTGACGGCAACCATCCCGAAGGCTAAGGCAAAAACGACTAAGGCTTGAAAGAAGAGGAAGAAAGACCCTGCCAAGACGAAGCATATCGTTCTAAGGATCAAAAATATTCCACCGTACAAAGAATTGAAACGGCAGTCCTCCCCTGTCCACGGCAAAGAGGAGAATCCATGGTCGTGTTTGAGTACTGCCCTTCGCGGATCAAACGGCAATGGCATGCGCAGGACTTCAGTTTCAACGCCGTTCTTGCATTCGTTATAAAAACTCTCGCTCGTTAAGAAGGGCTTCTGAACTAATGCTGGGGATGTGCCGACTCTTTCTGTTTCGCTTGGATACTTTACGGTCAACTCATAATGCCAACAAGTTCCTCCTTTGCGACGCTGCTCAGACCAGGACCGCCGACTACATACCTTTCCGAAGCAAGTGTCTGCATCGCGAGAAAATCTCGCGAATGTGTACATTGTCGAGAACATCATCGTGAGCATCGCTAAGGGAATAACCGTCCATGGAATCATGAACAAAAAGAAGAAAATGTCCAACCAAGAGAATGAGCAGCAGCCATTCAAAGGGCGAATAAGAAGGCTGCAGCTTACGCACTCCTTCTGGCCGAACTGCTCGTAAAGTTGATAGGCGAAACCTGGTCCAGTGCACTCCTCGCATTCTTTCCCGTCCTTTGAGTGCGTGAAGGGTAAGCATTGCGTGCATACTTCAGAGGTATAAAACTTTCCGACGTAGTAATCAGACGGCACAGCTCGATTACACGCAAATTCGCAGCCAGAAGTATCTTTGATTTTGCCCCCGTCTTCACATGAGCCGCATACGCTAAGTATTAAGTGGAGGCAAATTGTTGGATTAGGTCATGTCTCGCAGTTATACTTTCTCTACTCTAGGGCAGTAAAGAAGCAACAGTCTGTCTGCTCCGTACAAAAATATATATAGGCTACTCACTCGTATTTTTCCACTTGGCCAGAACTTAAGTCGATAGATATTTCACAAGTAGAATTGTCGTTTTTGCACGATTCGAAGCATTGCCCTTGGCTTGAACCCTTTATCATCGCATCACAAGCCTGAGCACAACTCATGTAAAGGTTATTGCTTGTTGAGGGGTTGAAACACCCACTACTGCCGGACGCATGATGTTCGTAGAAGTATGCGCAAAGCTTGTCACATCTCCCATCCTCGATGGGCTCATTTCCTGGCGTGCAGTCAATTGCCAAGACCCTGGGGGGATTGTGAATGAGAAGGGAAAGAAGAAGTAGTGAACGTATTTTTACATTGGAGAATGCACGCATTGCTCGCTTCCTCTTAGAAGAGACGGGTGGAGGTATGTTCCTTATCAATATCCACCGTGGTTCACGAAGTAAGAATATTGAACACATGGTGAATGATGAAAAAAGAGAGAAAAACATTCAAACAAAAAAAACCTCTCCAGAGAGAATTATCCTTGAAAAGGATGGAGGGGAACGTGCTGTGTATGGATATTCTTCCCTCGGGTGAGCAAACATGGACACAATACACTCTAAAGTCAACTATACCCTCTTTTTCTCCTTCCTCGGGTGATGGCAAATTAGTACTTACTTCCTCTGGGAATGATGAGGAAATCGTGATTGATACATCGGTGGATCTTGTTAAAGGGTGTGTTGTCTGGCCTACAGGGGGAGATGGTTTCGACCTTTTGTTTGAAAATGGGAGGAAGCTGCAGCTCGGCACTGAGAACAGCTTCGAGGCAGAGAGATGGAGAACTTTCTTTACTCCCTCTTTCGATGCCTCCGGAGAGAAAGCGTTGGCAGGCTTCGTCGCAGACGTTGCCACTAACGAGTTTGACGTCGCCGTCGCAAGTATGCTCCCTAACCTCCCCCCTCGGCCCCCAATGAGTGCCATGTCTAGCATTGATATTGAGCATGACAATGCTGACAGCAACAATAATAGCATTGATCTCGAAAACATTCACTTCGACGTCACCGCGGATATCAACAAAATTGATGAAATCGACAATAACATCAGCGATACTGATAACAGCAATAACAACAATAGCAACAACAACAACAACAACAACAACAACAACAACAACAACAACAACAACAACAACAACAACAACAACAACAACAACAATGATATAGAGAAGTTAGTGTCCCGTCTCACTGCTGAAAATACACTCGCTAAGCTCGTCCAGTCGGCTTCAGATGCTGCCAAAACTCGTCAATCGCTCGGACTCGCCATTAATGATATCTCGTTGTTGAAAGCAACACATAATCAGAGTTTGAATGATCTGACTCTGAGGGCAGAGAGCGCCGAGGCAAGGGAGGAGACGATGCAGAGGATGCTCGAAAGAGAAAGGGAGAGAGCAGAGAGGGGAGAAAGGAGCGTAAAGGAACTCGAGGAACAGTTCAGGTGAGGAGCAGGACTTTAACCAGTTTTTTTTAGAGATATGGAAGAGCTTTGTCGTTCTTCGTGCATGGATGGAAGGGAAGTGCTCGTGTGTTGTATAAATTGCCCTCTCCTCTAATAAATATCTTCGCCTATTTTTTTTCAATCAGCAAAATAAAGATAAATTTCGGGAGGGAAAAGGTGAAAAACACTGAGGAGCTAAAAGAGGCCGTAGATGAGGCTACACAAGGAGGTGAGTCAATTGCCTTAATCATTGCTAGCGGGGTAGCTGGCATTCCTCCACCTGGGCAGCAATCGAATAACTAACACACCGCGCGTGGTCCTCTCCTCATCTGGCAGTGGAAGAAATCCTCAAAAACGAACGACGCCGCAACGCTTCCAACTTCAATAAGTTCAAAACGATGGAAATTCAAAAGAACTCCTTGGAAGTCGGGAGAATTGAAGAAAAATTAAGGAAAAGGTTTGCTGGAGAGAAGGCCATAGCACTAAGCGAGATGGAAACAAAGCATGCCGACGAAATTCACAAATTGAAAATGGCACTCGAAACCGACTACAAGAAGAAGCTGAAAAAAATATATGATGGGGCCGAAAACAATAGGTGAGCACAGTGCTCTTTCCGCCTCCCTCTCTTTTAGTCGCTTGTTATCGAAACCTCTGCCTGCCTGCCGGCCTGCCTGCCTGCCTGCCTACCTACTTTGTGCTCGATTTCAACTTCGCCTTCAGCTTTTTTTGAACTAATCCCGGAGTTTGCTCCATTTCTTCGCTTTTCACTTACCCCCGAGTAGAAAAAATGTCGGGCGGGATGTTGGAAAACTATCTTTGCTCCACAAAAACCATGTCCTTGCGCTGGAAAATGCCTTGAAAGACGAGACAAAACGACTCGCAATCACAAGGCAAGAACTCACGCGCATCACCCTCGCAAGAGCCAGCGACGCTGCCGCCCACGCAACCGCAAGGGAACAAGAGGCAGCCAACGCTGGGAAAGCGGTGAAGGAGCTCCAGCGATTGAAAATTATCTGCGAGAAGGCGGTGCTGGAAAAGAGAAAGGCGGAGGAGAAAGCGGCGGCGGCTGCCGCTGAAGGTAAACGGCTCAGCGACCAATCGAGGTTGGAAAGGGCTAAAAACAATGGAGTGAAGGCGCGGTTAGCCGAGAGTGAAGCAGAGAACGCCTTGCTGCGACGCGATTTGGAAAATATTCAGGCAAAGCAAAAATTGGGAAGCGGCACCTTGGACGGTGTCGGAAGGGAGAACTGCATCTTGAGGGCTGAAAATGAATCCCTGAAAACGCAGATTGATGAAATGCGCATAGCATTGAAGAACGTCAACAAGAATATTTACGGCGCCAAAGCAGCGGAATATTGTATGCGACTCTCTTTAAAATCTACTGATATTGTTTGGAGCAGGAGCAGGGGGACAATGAAAGAAAATGCGAGGAAAACAATAACGAAGGGAAAGAGGGGGGGGGGTACAAAGCCGATTTTAAAGCCATGGAAAAAAAGTTAACTTGTGCTGAGATAAATTTATTTATAACGAGATTTATGCCCAAACTTTAAAAAATTAAACCAAAACTGACCGTTACCGGGAGGAGGGGGTGGATGAAAACACGTCTTACCTGCACGAACCGCAGTGGTGGACTTGCCATCGTCATTCTTCTTCTCATGGGCAGCATTCCCTACGAAGAAATGAGAATGAAGCGAAGTGAACAGATGCGAAGAGAGGGAAGGGTTAGGGTTGAAGGAGGAGGGGG
>Ga0115555_1002038_pt1 | contig 13716 bp, 9 predicted proteins | sample COGITO_mtgs_1104_2_FD_87285 | JGI IMG/M metagenome (GOLD analysis project Ga0115555, IMG submission 87285) | Pelagic marine microbial communities from North Sea - COGITO_mtgs_110407 | ecosystem: Environmental > Aquatic > Marine > Epipelagic | place: Germany:Helgoland, sampling site Kabeltonne... | reverse complement strand
TTTTTAAACCAAGGCAAAGCCTTCAGTTCAATAGTTTCAGCGGTATAAATGGCTTTTTTGTAAGTATAGTCTGCCACTTTTTGGGCCTCTGGCAATCCGGTGGCTAAGCTCACCACAATATGAACAACAACAGCAATGACAAACAATAGATTGGCTTTTGCCAGGAAATGAAATTCATTTAATGAGGGCACTAAATCAATTGAGGCAGAAACAATCATGAAAATAGCAAATGCACCTCCAGCCATAAGACTGGCAAAAGCACCATGTGCGTTAGCACGTTTCCAGAATAAACCCAACACAAATGCAGCCACTACAGGTGGAGAAGTAAAGGCAATCACCAATTGCAAATAGCCCCATAAAGAATCACTTACTTTCTCAATAAAAGGCACCCAAGCAGAGGCTAAGACTACAAGAACTAGCGTAGCTATCTGACCCACTCTGACCAATTGTTTGGAGGTGAGTTCTGGTCTAAACTGCTTTACAAAGTCCATTGTAATTAAGGTAGAAGCTGAGTTGAACGTAGCAGAAACACTAGACATCATGGCTGCCAATAAACCAGCTACAACCAATCCTAAAACACCTGTAGGTAATAATTTAAACAACAACACAGGATAGGTCAGGTTAGGACAATCAGATAAATTTGCGCAAATACCGTCGCCCACTGGGTAATTTAATGAAGAAATATCTAAGTCATTAAAAAGTAACAGCGCCAATACTCCAGGCACTATCATGATAAAAATAACTGGTAATTTTAAAAGGCCCGCAAACAAGGCGCCCCATCTTCCGTGATTCAGGTTTTTTGCACCCAGCACCCTTTGTACCATAAACTGGTTGTTGGCCCAGAAATAGAATCCTAATAAAGGTACTCCTGTGAGTAGTCCCCACCAAGGCATAAAGTCGTCATTATTGGGACGTACTAAACTAAAGACCTCTCCACTATTGGCAGGAATAAATTTACCTTCCGCCAAACGGTTTCCAAAATTAACCTCTCCCGCGGCAAGCATATTGTCTAACTGAGACATCATGGCGTCCCAACCCCCTCCGAGTTCTTCGAAAGCAAAGAAAGTCAATAAACAGGATCCTATAACCAACAAAACGGCTTGAATAACCTCCGTTTGAATTACAGAATTTAAGCCTCCAGGTATGGTATATGCTGCTGCTGCAACAGCAAGTATAATGATAATAATAGTCGAGCTCACTTCAGGAAATAACAACTTTAGTACTATGCTACCTACATATAATCCAGCAGCTGTGTCTACCATAACATTTCCAAGGATGGTAATAAAAGAAAAATAATACCTGGATTTTTTATCATACCTGCGCTCTAAAAATTCTGGCATGGTATACACCCCAGATCTAATGTAAAAAGGCAAAAAGAATATGGCAAAGAAAATGAGCACTACCACTGCATACCACTCATAGTTGTATACATTTATATTGGTCTGAAAGGCATCTGAAGCCAAACCTACCAAAGTAGAACTAGATATATTGGCAGAAAATAAAGCGATCCCTACAATAGGCCATGTCATGGTTCTACCCCCTAAAAAATAGTCTTCTGAACTACTTCGCTTAGATTTAGAGATTCCGTAAATTACAATTCCCAATAGATATACAAGTATCACTGCAATATCTAACGTAGCTAATTCATTCATAAAATTTATCGCTTTTAAAAACACATAGCTGGTAAGCTTTTTTGTGTGTATTGTTTAGGTTAATTCCAAATATATTAAGAAAATGTTAATCAATTGAAATAAAATCTTGCTTTAAGAAAAAAATCAACCCAACGAATTTAAAATTTTTGGTTCTGCAAAAAGTCAATATTGCGTTTAAAGCCCTCATATTTTGTCCTTTTAACGGCAGATTTTTTAAAAATCTGCGAAAACACCTCTTGGGTAATTTCTTCCCAATCTTTCTTGGTGTTTTCAAGTAGTCTAGGGTCTGGATTAAATAAAGGCTCGCTGTGGGACTTTGAAAAACGGTTCCATGGGCAAACATCCTGGCAAATATCACAGCCAAATGCCCAATCTTGAAACTGACCAGAAACCTCTTTTGGAATAGCCTCTTTTAATTCAATGGTGAAATAAGAAATACACTTAGAACCGTCTACCTCATAAGGGGTTATGGCCTGAGTAGGACAGGCGTCTATACAAGCAGTACAAGTGCCACAGTGATCAGATGTAATAGGATCCTGAGGTAAATCTATATCTAAAACGAGTTCTGCTATAAAATAGAATGACCCCACCTGCTGGGTCAATAAATTACTGTTTTTACCAATCCAGCCTAGTCCGCTTTTAGCGGCCCAAGCTTTTTCTAAAATCGGAGCGGAATCTACAAATGCCCTACCCTCTATTTGGCCCAGCTGGGCCGACACCCTTTCCAGTAAAGTTTTTAGCTTATTTTTTATGACCTCATGATAATCCTGACCATAGGCATACTTTGCTATCTGATATGAGTCGAAGGACTGTTTTTGCTCCGGAAAATAGTTATACAAGAGACTCACCACTGACTTAGCGCCTGGAACCAATTTGGTGGGATCCAATCGCTTGTCAAAATGGTTTTCCATATAACCCATTTTTCCTTGCTTGGCCTCTTTGAGCCACTTTTCTAAACGAGGGGCTTCTTCTTCCAACAAACCCGCTTTGGAGATCCCACAAGAAATAAACCCAAGAAGCGCTGCCTCTCGCTTAAAAAGCTGCGCTCTATCTTGCTGTACATGATCTGAAGTGGTCATTTAATTGGAACGTTTAAGATCTATTTAAAAAAGCTGCAGCAAAACGGATACGACTAGCCCTAAAACAAGCCTCCTTGCTCTTGAGATTTAGTTCTTCCCAAATGGGTATATGCAGCAGCAGTCACTTCTCTTCCCCTAGGGGTGCGCATAATAAAACCTTGCTGTATGAGAAAAGGTTCATAGACCTCCTCAATGGTTTCCGCACTTTCAGAAACCGCAGTTGCTAAAGTGGTAATACCAACAGGACCACCCTTGAATTTATCTATCAGGGTAGTGAGTATTTTATTGTCCATCTCATCTAGTCCATGGGCGTCTACATGAAGTGCGCCAAGGCCAAATTGGGCAATTTCGAGATCAATTTTTCCATTTCCCTTAATCTGAGCAAAATCCCTTACCCTTCTGAGTAAAGCATTACAAATCCTTGGCGTTCCCCTACTCCTACCTGCTATTTCAATAGCAGCCTCGTCTGTTATGGGTACCTTAAGTATCTCTGCAGAGCGGGTAACAATAGTGGAGAGTAATTCCGTAGAATAATATTGAAGACGGCTTTGAATACCAAAACGAGCGCGCATGGGTGCGGTGAGCAAACCCGAGCGCGTGGTGGCACCAATGAGTGTAAATGGATTTAAATGTATTTGAACAGACCGGGCATTTGGTCCGCTTTCTATCATGATGTCTATCTTATAATCTTCCATAGCGGAATACAGATATTCTTCCACAATAGGACTCAAACGGTGTATCTCATCTATAAAAAGCACATCGCGCTCTTCTAAATTTGTCAACAGTCCAGCCAAATCACCGGGCTTGTCTAATACAGGTCCAGAAGTAATCTTAATCCCCACCCCTAATTCGTTGGCAAGTATATGAGCTAGTGTTGTTTTTCCAAGTCCCGGAGGGCCGTGAAAAAGGGTGTGATCTAAAGCTTCTTCTCTTAAATTTGCTGCTTTGACAAAAATACTTAGGTTTTCCAGCACCTGCTCTTGTCCCGTAAAGTCATTGAAACTAAGTGGTCTTAAGGCCTTTTCAATGTCTAGGGATTCTGGCGTTAAATGATCAGATGTAGGATCTAAGTGTTCGTTCATAAGGGTAAAGATAATATTTAAAAACAGGAGGAAATTCCTATTTTAAAAGCTTTTTTCTCAATACGGATGTTCCTGAAAATTCTAATAAATCTATTCTTGGCGTACCATAAAGGTCTAACTGACTTTCCTGTTTAGAAAAATAAGTGAGCTGAGACATCACATGAAGGTCAATTTTAGACTTCCCCGAAGCGTGCACGCTGGCCTCACTAATCAAAAGATCTATACCTTCTAATTGAGACGACCCTTCAAAAGAAGCGGTTAAAAAAGCCAAAGTACCACCCCACTTTAAAGAGGCCTTATCTTGCATGTTTAATAATGCTGTCTCACTCACGTCTCCATAAATAGTTGCCGTGGCACGATCTGTCATTGCTAAAGACAAAGAAGTAAAAGACCCATTGATATTCACGAAAGATTTTTCATCTACAGATACACTCAGACTTGGAACAGTACCAGCAACTGCCACTGTTGCGTTTCCAGAAAGGGAAAGCTGTGTTTTTTTAAAACGCGGGTCCAAAGTAAGTCCCAACTCGCCTGAAGAAATAGCAACACGGTCCAAAGTTGGTGTAAACAAAGTAATGTCTAACTGCTTACTCGCCGTGATTTGATAATAGGTATTAATGTATAACACACTATCTGTGACTTGAAATTTAAACACAGGAGGCAGGTTGTCGTCTGCAATCATAGACACTCCACTAGTGTCAGACGCTACTATATTAAGTTTTAGATCATTGTCCAATACAATGGCACTAAATGCCTCTAAAGGGGCTTTATAAGGCGCTACAATTCTATTGCCTTTAATCTTGGGCACCTTCTGTGCCTGTAAACGAGTGCCACTTAGCGCAAATATTAGGATAAAGGGCAAATAAAATTTAGCGGTATAGTTCATAAAAGGGACAAATATTAGTGCTGTTAAAAGTATTAAATTATGAAAAATGATTGATATAAGAGACACCCCAATGGGGAATCCTTTGAAAAAATAAAGTCCTAACACAGGTTAGGACTTTATAATAGGTTTAATATTTAATCAGAAGACTTTTGCTGTCTAATGATGCAATTGTTCTTCATCAGGACCCATAGGTACTGTTTGAGGCACAAAATCTTGTTCAGGTATCACATAATTACCCTCTTTATCCGTTTTAGAATAATCATAAGGCCAGCGATGTACTTCAGGAATAGCACCAGGCCAGTTACCATGAATATGGGCTACAGGAGCAGTCCATTCTAAGGTATTGGACTTCCATGGGTTTTGTACCGCTTTCTTACCGTAGAAAATACTACTGATGAAGTTGTACACAAATACCAATTGCGCCCCAGCAGAAATAATGGCAAATACCGTAATAAGCACTTGAACATTAGTCAATTCGTCAAACATTGGAAAAGCAGTGTTCTCATAATACCTTCTAGGCACTCCTGCCATACCTACAAAATGCATAGGGAAGAAAACCCCGTAAGCACCCACTGCAGTAACCCAAAAGTGTACATACCCCAAATTCTTGTTCATCATTCTACCAAACATCTTAGGGAACCAGTGGTACACCCCAGCAAACAATCCATAAAGTGCAGAAATACCCATTACAAGGTGGAAATGCGCAACCACAAAATAGGTGTCATGAACATTAATATCTAGCGTAGAATCTCCTAAAATAATTCCTGTTAAACCACCTGTGATAAAAGTAGACACCAATCCAATAGAAAATAACATCGCTGGATTTAACTGTAGGTTACCTTTCCATAAAGTGGTGATATAGTTAAATGCCTTTACCGCAGAAGGAATAGCGATTAACAAGGTAGTAAATGTAAATACAGATCCTAAAAATGGGTTCATTCCAGAAATAAACATATGGTGGCCCCAAACAATTGTAGACAAAAATGCAATGGCTATAATGGAGGTAACCATCGCTCTGTATCCAAAAATTGGCTTACGTGCATTGGTAGACATTACTTCAGAAGTGATCCCTAATGCAGGCAACAATACAATATACACCTCAGGGTGGCCTAAGAACCAGAAAAGGTGCTCATAAAGTACCGGTGAACCCCCTTGGTAATGCAGTACTTCTCCTTGAATAAAAATATCTGACAAGAAAAATGACGTACCAAAACTTCTGTCCATAATCAGTAGCAAGGCGGCAGAAAACAATACGGGAAATGAAATAACACCAATAATAGCTGTTACAAAAAACGCCCATATAGTTAAAGGCAAACGCGTCATAGACATGCCTTTGGTTCTGAGGTTTATTACCGTAACAATATAGTTAAGAGAACCTAAAAGCGAAGAAGCTATAAAGATAGCCATAGACACCAACCACAAAGTCATTCCCATTCCAGAACCAGGCTGCGCCATAGGAAGTGCACTTAAAGGTGGATAAACCGTCCAACCTGCCGCAGCTGGTCCAGCCTCAACAAATAGAGAAAAAACCATAATAATTGAAGAGGTAAAAAACAACCAGTAAGACACCATATTCAAAAATCCTGAAGCCATATCTCTTGCTCCAATTTGCAATGGAATAAGTAAATTAGAAAATGTACCACTTAGACCTGCAGTCAATACAAAGAAAACCATGATGGTTCCGTGTATGGTCACTAATGCCAAATAGATATCTGCATCCATGACACCGTCTGGTGCCCATTTTCCTAATAAAGCTTCAAAAATTGGGAAGCTTTGACCAGGCCAAGCAATTTGCATTCTGAATAAAAGAGACATGGCAATTCCTATGAATCCCATAATAAGCCCTGTAATTAGGTACTGCTTAGCGATCATCTTATGATCCTGGCTAAAGATATACTTGGTTACAAAGGTTTCTTTATGATGATGCCCATGATCTTCGTGATGATCCTCTGAATGTGCGTGTGCGTTTGCAGACATATCTGTAATTTTATTTTTATTAAGCTATTTTTTTATTACTCTAGTTCGTTACTACGGTTTGCGCAAATGTTTTCTGCTCAGCCATCCAAGCGTCATACTCCTCTTGGGTTTCAACAATGATCTTCATTTGCATATTGTAGTGAGATTTTCCACATATTTTATTACACAATAAAATGTAATCAAATTCCCATGGGTCAGAATTAGGTGCACCAATTTGTGCACGCTCTGCCCTAATAGTATTGGTGCGTTTAACCTTGTCTATCACATCTGGATCTTGTCTCATTTGTTCAGTGGTGTATATAGGGGTATATGAAAACTGAGTAATCATCCCTGGAACACAGTTCATCTGAGCCCTAAAGTGAGGCATATAAGCAGAGTGTAAAACATCTTGAGAACGCATTTTAAAGTTCACTTTCCTTCCTACTGGTAAGTGAAGTTCTTTTACAATGACGTCATCTGAAGCATAGCTATCAGAAGTGTCCAGACCCAATACATTAATATTGTCAATATCTATTAAACGTACGTTAGCTTCTCCAAGCACATTGTCTTCTCCAGCATAACGAGCTGTCCAATTAAATTGTTGGGCGTATAATTCAACAACAATAGGGTCATCTTGGTCGTTAATATCCATAATGTTCACCCAGCTGTATAATCCCCAAAGAATTAAACCTGCCAAAACCACTACTGGAATCATGGTCCAGATGATCTCTAACTTATTATTGTCTGCATAATACAAAGCCTTTTGACCCTTTCTTCCTCTGTACTTGTAAGCGAAGTAATGAAGCAATGCTTGTGTAATGGTTTGAACAATAAAAATAATGATGAATGAGACCAGCATTAAATTATCGTAATCTGCCCCGTGTGCAGATGCTGCTTTTGGTAATAAGATCTTGGTATACTTATAAAAACTAAAGATGGTTATTCCGTAGATAAACACCAAGAAAGCGAACATAAGGTAACCGTTGTACTTATTGTCGTTGTCATTGGCAATCTGAGAAGCATCTTTCTTGATTTGAGACAACTCAAATATCTTGGTCATCTGCCATATGGCTATGGCTACTAAGACTAATACTCCTATGGTTAAAAATGCTGTCATTTTAATATGCTGTTTACGTAAATAATATTAGTAATGAAAGTGCTTACTCTCTTCAATAAATGGGTTGCGCTTGGGTGTAATGGGTGCTTTTGTCAATGCGTTAAAGACCGTGTAAATAAACAAACCTGCAAAGAACAATACTGCACCTATTTCTGGAATACCAATAAACCACTGATCACCTACTGCAGAGGGCATAATAGCATTAAATATATCTAAATAGTGACCTGCAAGAATCACTATTCCCGTCATGACAACAAACCAATTCACACGTTTAAAATCACTGTTCATTAACAACAATAATGGAAAAATAAAGTTCAGTGCTAACATCCCAAAGAAAGGCAGGTTGTAATCCTGAATTCTAGTCACGTAATAAGTCACTTCTTCCGGAATATTAGAGTACCATATAAGCATGAATTGAGAGAACCATAAATAAGTCCAGAAAACACTGATACCAAACATAAACTTGGCTAAATCATGAATATGGCTGTCATTCACTTGCTCTAACAATCCTTTTGACTTGAGGTAAATAGTCACTAGCGCAATTACAGTAATTCCTGAGACAAACATAGAAGCAAAAATATACCATCCAAAAAGTGTAGAGAACCAGTGTGGGTCAATACTCATAATCCAATCCCAAGACATCATAGATTCCGTCACCAGGTAGAATACCAAGAATGCTGCAGAAAGTCTGAAATTTTTCACAAAGTTAGTATTGTCTTCTGCGGCATCTTGTGCTAAAGATAATTTTCTAGAATACCACCTGTAAGCGATCCAGCCTGATAAGAAAAAGGCGGCTCTCGCTAAAAAGAATGGTCCGTTTAAGTAACCTATTTTTCCTTGGATGAGTTTGTCGTGTGCCACTACTTCAGGATCCATCCATACAAATAAATGGTTCATGTGAGCTACAGAGGCTACTAAAATTAAGAATACAATGATTCCTCCAGGTACTAAATAAGCCGTAATCCCTTCCATGACTCTAAATAAGAGTGGAGACCATCCTGCCTGAGCAGCACGCTGTATGGCATAAAATGCCAACACCCCTAAAGCGATCATGAAGAAAAAGAAGGCCGCAACATAAAGGGCTGCCCAAGGCTTATTCTGTAATTGGTGTAATACATGTTCGTCATGCGCTGCACTGTGATCTTCACTGTGTGCTTCTGAGGCATGAGAATCTGAAGATACTGTGTGATCGGTCATAGAAGCATGATCCTCGTCGTGAATTTCTGCGGCTTCATTTGAAATGGCATGATCTTCTGTTGCGTGTGCATCTCCATGGCCGTCTGTCTGAGCAGCCACTATAGCTTTGGCTTCTGCCACATTAGATGGGGCAGACATGAATCCAATAGCAATCCCTATTGCACCCACAGCCATTAGTATAAAAGAAGCTATCTTAAGTCTGTTTGAAAAAGTATACATACTGTCTGTCTTCGTATTATTTAGTTAGGTCTTGCTTTAATTTTATTACATACTCAGAAACTTTCCAACGCTCTTCAATATTTAATTGACCCGCATAAGAACCCATTGAGTTCAATCCATAATAAATAGTATGGTAAGTACTTCCCTCTGAAATGTTTCTAGCAGCGTCAGCATATGAAGGCACTCCTAATATTTTTTCTCGAGAAACCAAAGTTCCGTTTCCATCCCCTTTTTTACCATGACAAATGGCACAATACACATCGTAAAGCGCTTTGCCCTCTTTGAGATTCTCTTCGTGCATAGCAGAATCTAAAGGACTATTTTGGGCTCTTGCCAATTCCTTGTCTGCTAAGGTGTTTTCAAATTCGTAAGGCAACCAACCCCTGTGAATGGTATTCTCTGCAGGCAAACCTGCTTCCATATTAGAAGGTAAGAAATCTACTTGTTGGTAGGTCTCATAACCTACAGATTCATACATATTTGGCATGTACTGGTAGTTTCTACTGTTCTTGTCTGAACAAGAAGCCAAAACTATCATAGATGCAAGGGCCAAAAAAGAATATTTTAAATCACTCATAATATTTTGCAATCTACTTTTGGGAAACTTTAATTTCTACTGGACCAGTCTCCGCCAATAAGGCGTAAAGATCTGCTTCATTATCATGGATTTCAATTTCCATCAGGAAAAGGTCATCTGTAGTTCTAACATCAGGATTTTCTGCTTTTTTGAATGGCCATAACCTACTTCTCATATAAAAAGTAATCACCATTAAGTGGGCCGCAAAAAAGACCGTAAGCTCAAACATAATTGGTACAAAGGCAGGCATGTTTTCTAAGTAAGAAAAACTAGGTTTACCCCCAATATCTTGTGGCCAATCCTCAATCATGATGTAATTCATCATAGTGATGGAAACAGCCAAACCTACCAAACCATACATAAATGCAGTAATGGCCAATCTAGTTGGGGCTAAGCCCATAGCTTTGTCTAGTCCATGAACAGGAAAAGGACAATACACTTCTTCTATATGATACTTGGCAGCTTTCACTTTCTTAACGGCCAACATAAGCACGTCGTCATCGTTGTAAAGCGCCTGAATAACTTTATTTGCCATACTATTGATCCTTTTTAGTTTTAGACACTAAAGGGGTTACCTCGTAAAGTGGTTTCCCTGCATCTCTTAATTTCTTATACTTTTCTCCAGAAGATTTCAAAATAGTTTTCACTTCTGCCTGAGCAATTACCGGGAAGGTTCTTGCATACAAAAGGAATAATACAAAGAAGAATCCTATGGTTCCTATGAAAATACCAATATCTACGAATGTAGGAGAGAACATGGTCCAAGAAGACGGCAAGTAATCCCTGTGAAGAGAGGTTACAATAATCACAAAACGTTCAAACCACATTCCAATGTTTACTACAATAGAAATACCGAAGGAGAACATAATAGATGTTCTTAATCTTTTAGACCACATGAATTGTGGAGAGAAAACATTACAAGTCATCATGGCCCAATACGCCCAAGCATAAGGTCCTGTGGCCCTGTTTAAGAAAGCGTATTGCTCATACTCCACTCCAGAGTACCACGCCATAAATAACTCTGTAATATAAGCACAACCTACAATAGAACCTGTAATCATGATCACAATGTTCATGAGTTCAATATGCTGAACGGTAATATAAGCCTCTAGGTTAGACACTTTTCTCATAATAATAAGAAGGGTATTTACCATGGCAAAACCAGAGAAAATTGCACCTGCAACAAAATATGGTGGGAAAATCGTGGTATGCCATCCTGGAATAACCGAAGTAGCAAAGTCAAAAGATACAATCGTGTGTACAGAAAGTACTAAAGGAGTTGCTAAACCAGCCAACACCAATGACACTTCTTCAAAGCGCTGCCAATCTTTAGCACGACCAGACCAACCAAAACTCAATAGGCTGTATATCTTCTTCTGGAATGGCTTTACTGCTCTATCGCGAATCATTGCAAAATCTGGTAATAAACCTGTCCACCAGAATACCAATGAAACAGATAAATAGGTAGAAATAGCAAATACGTCCCAAAGTAATGGCGAGTTAAAGTTTACCCATAAAGATCCAAATTGATTCGGAATAGGGAGTACCCAATAAGCCAACCATGGGCGACCCATGTGTATGATTGGGAATAAACCTGCTTGAATTACTGAGAAAATGGTCATGGCCTCTGCAGAACGGTTAATGGCCATACGCCATTTTTGCCTGAAGAGTAATAACACGGCTGAAATTAAGGTACCGGCATGGCCAATTCCTACCCACCAAACAAAGTTGGTAATATCCCAGGCCCAACCAACAGTCTTGTTCAGACCCCAGGTTCCAATCCCTGTAGAGACGGTGTAAATAATACAACCCAATCCCCATAAAAATGCTACTAGAGCAATTGAAAATGCGATCCACCATTGTTTGTTTGCAGTTCCCTCAACAGGAGCTACAATGTCTAAAGTTACATCGTGGTAACCTTTGTCTCCAACAACAAGTGGTTTTCGTATAGGTGCTTCGTAATGCGACGCCATAATTTATAGTATAGTTATGTTCCTTTATTGTGTGTTATGCTTCTGTTGTGTTACGTACTTTTACGTGATAGATTACATTAGGCTTGGTCCCAACATGTTCTAATAAATGATACATACGATCACTCTCTTTGAGTGTTGCCACCTTAGAATGCTTGTCATTAATATCTCCAAATGCCATTGCACCGTTTCCACAAGCTGCAGAGCAGGCGGTTTGGAATTCACCGTCTTTAATTTCACGACCATCTCTTTTAGCGTCTAGAATAGTTTTCTGTGTTTTTTGAATACACATAGAACATTTCTCCATAACACCACGAGAGCGAACGTTAACATCTGGGTTAATGACCATCTTACCAAGGTCATTGTTCATATGGTAGTCAAACTCGTCATTGTTATTGTACAAGAACCAGTTAAAACGCCTCACTTTATAAGGACAGTTGTTGGCACAGTAGCGGGTACCCACACAACGGTTGTATGCCATGTGGTTTTGACCTTGCCTAGAGTGCGACGTTGCAGCCACAGGACATACCGTCTCACATGGTGCATGGTTACAGTGCTGACACATAACAGGCTGGAAGGCCACTTGAGGATTGGCAGACGGATCTTCCAACTCTCCAAAACCTCCTAGTGAACCGTTGTCTCCAGTAAGTCCGTCAAAATTATCTTTCTTCTCATTATCTCCTTCAAAAGTGTCTTCTGAAGAATAGTATCTGTCAATACGCAACCAGTGCATATCCCTAGATTTTCTGATTTCTTCTTTACCCACTACAGGCACGTTGTTTTCTGCATGACATGCAATCACACAAGCCCCACATCCAGTACAGGCATTCAAATCAATAGACAGGTTAAAATGGTGTCCTATAGACCTGTCAAATGAATCCCATAAATCTACAGAAGTAGCCTCAACCTCCTGGTGGTCTAAAGACACCATAGGCTGTGGATTCCAATATTTTGCGTCTTTAGTATTAAAGACCTCTAGGGTTGTTTCTTTAATGATGTCACCACGTCCCATAAGGGTTTTGTGAAGTTGAACACAAGCAAACTCGTGCATACCTCCCTCTTTAGCAACAGAAACCTCCTGGGTTCTTGAAAAATCATTATACAAAGCAAAAGCATTAACCCCTACTTGCATTTCTTCTTTTAAGCCTGCTGTCTTTCCATAACCTAAGGCCAAACCAATGGTTCCTGGCGCCTGACCTGGCTGAATAATTACAGGTACCTGAGATAAGGTAGCTCCATTGACTGTGAGACTAATGTAGCTTCCATTTAATCCACCATTAGCCACATTCTCATTAACAAGACCAAAACTAGCCACGTCTGCTTTTGAAACGGTAGCATAATTATCCCAAGATACCCTTGTGATAGGGTCTGGAAACTCTTGTAGCCATGGGTTGTTGGCTTCTTGGCCGTCACCCATGCCAGTTTTAGCGTACAATACCAACTCCATTGTAGGAGCAGTTGCCGCTTTAAGCGCCTTAAGTTGTGCAGAAGCATCTATAGCAGAAACCATTTTGGTTGCCGCTGAAGCACCTACATACACACCATCATGAAGGGCCTTGTTCCATACAGAAGCGCCAAGAATAGTCGCCTCCCAATTGTTTTTAATATAGTCGTAATATGTACCTTCTATTCCAGTCCACTTCATTAGTGCTGTTTGGAATTGTCTGGTGTCAAATAATTCTTTAATAGTAGGCTGTGTAAGGCTATAATGTCCTTTTTTAACCGCTACATCTCCCCAAGATTCCAGGTAATGTGATGCAGCTCCAACCCACTGAACAGATGCAGTGGTTTCATTAGGCATGGTAGAAAAAGCCACCGTTGTGCCAACATTTGAAAGCGCAGCTTTAAATTCAGCTGCATTAGGTAAACTATACACAGGATTAACACCGTCTATCACCAATAACCCAACTCCACCAGCACTCATCTCTGCAACTAAAGACTGTAACGCCTTATCACTGCCACCGCGAACATAACGGGGTGC
>Ga0115555_1002034_pt1 | contig 13743 bp, 4 predicted proteins | sample COGITO_mtgs_1104_2_FD_87285 | JGI IMG/M metagenome (GOLD analysis project Ga0115555, IMG submission 87285) | Pelagic marine microbial communities from North Sea - COGITO_mtgs_110407 | ecosystem: Environmental > Aquatic > Marine > Epipelagic | place: Germany:Helgoland, sampling site Kabeltonne... | reverse complement strand
TCCTCTTGGAACAACCCCTTCCTTGAAAAGCTCATCTGTCACTTTCATGTTCAGCACCCACTTCTTCACCTCATTATTTACCTCGAAATAGTAGTATGGGTGAGCAGTTGCAATTACTTGCAATCTTAATTCGTCGGGAGTTGAATACGTATAATTCAGGGTCAAATTATCGGCGGTCAAGTTATCGTTGACAAAGGATCGTTTGTACATTCCTTTTAACGTCATCTTGGTTGAGTAGAGGGTCCAGCGGTGGCTGTCAGACGCAAACACCACCATAATCAAGAAACCAACCACGGCACAGCATAAAGCGGTCATGTGAATCGTCATCACGTCAGCTTCGATGCTACTGCTACACAAGTAAACAGCCGCTGTTGTCACACACAGTCGCCATGCAATGAATCTACTCCATATTCCCCCGCCTATATTCCACTCTTGCCTGAACAGCAGTACCGGTACCACAGACGTTACCAACCACTCTGGTCGAAGTACATCGAACAACCCAACACCATTGCTATTCCCCAATACCCATCTAGCCCTTCCCGCTGCTCTCATCACCAACAAAAAGCACATCAGCTCAATAAACTCGAATGCGAAAACGAACAGTTCACCCAACACTTGCCCTGCGGCCGTGAAAGAAATGACAGCACAGGCAAAATAACCTAAAACGAACAAAACGTGTCCAAAAAAGAACACACCGCCTCGTCGCTCCGGCAGCACACCAACCCACCAAGTCTGATATGGCCCGCGAATGCTTCGACTCATAGAAACCCTCTCCCACCCGATACTCATATCGGAAACAATAAAACCAACAGCCACGACGCTGAAAATAATACTAGCTATTGGCCGCAAATCGCCCTGGATGGAGTCACTTGCCTCAAGCAAAAAACCAAGCTGCACAATCAGCTGTGGCAAAGACTCACAGATTAACTCCACAAATTTTGTGAAACCAAGAAGCCTGCTTGGTGGACTTGTGCTCCCCTCCTCCAGCTCATCACCGGTCCATTTCCCGTACGCGTGAATGGCAGGATTGAGAGAGATAACACCAAACACCACCCTCCTTATCCTCACGCTGAATTGCTTCACATGTTTGGTGTTCGTCCAAGTAACCAACCCTTGAGCAGCAAGAGCCCCGATCAATATCCCCAAGGACGTCCTGAATGCACTCGCCATATTTTTCTCGAGATAATAATGGACCATCACAGCGTCGCTGATGACGTCGCCGTAAGTACACGCCAACGACATCAATAGGCTGCCAGCCATACCCCGCCTCGCCATCTTCATTGGGACCTTAATATCCTCTGCCAAATACCCAAAATACTGCTTCATCGTATCCTTGTCTGCGCTCAGTATGTCGTACATGTTATTCATGTCGACCCACTTCGTAACGCTTTCCTGCACATTGTTGGCGGCCTTGATGGTATCGACAAAGCCGCCAACTAATTCCTTCAAGTAAGTTTCTTTTCCAAGAGTACTTCCTGAGCCCTCTATCACAGGAAGCGCCTCCACTTTTACCACGATATCCGTCGTGATCCCCGCATCAGTTGACCGTCTACGGAAACCATCCGACCTCCTGCGTTGACTTCTGTTCAAACTGCTTTGTGCAGCAACAGTAGACTTCTTTCTCATAACTAAAAGGTTTTCGGTGCTTCTGTAGGCTTCGTAGGCGGGGCGGGGTTATTAATAATCTATAGGGGCTTCAATTCCGTCAATGTTCATATTTCTGCTTTCATCTCGTCGTTGTTGTCTCCGAAAAAATAAAAAATTCAAAAAACTCCTTGTGTATAAAACAAGGCAAGAACAAGAAAACTTCCTCCGAATTAGCTATCCCACGTACAGTACCTCTTGAATTACTCTGTGGCTATCTTTCTGTAGCCTTCGATCCATTCCCCTTCATCCTTGTTAATTTATTATCCAAACTCAACGACCAACCCTTGCGATGAAAAAGCCTCAAAGTTCCTCCGGTCTCTGGTGCTTTCAATCCCTTCTAGCCCCGGTCTCCCCAAATCCATCACTTTTCCTCGTTCCCAACACTATTCTATTAGAAAATGGTCGGTCAGCAGGCCATATTAGTACCAACCGGCGTGGAGAAGTTGTTCGTCTCCGATCAAAGGCTGATGCTGAGGACGAGAAGGAATCAATTATCCGCTCTTTTTATCAGAATTTGATGAGAACGTCTCCAAATAACCTGTCATCCTACGTCGCTACTCTACGACACGCGGACGGCTCCCTGACAACCCTCAATGCTACTGCATTTGAGAAGTTGTGCCAGTCTTGGCCTCCAGCTGACCCGTCTATCCAGGCAGTGCAGATGTATGTGAATGCGGGCCACGGTACAGTTCGCCGCAGTACATACGTCCTTAAATCAACCAATAATAGATCCCAAGTTGAGCACTCCTCTTATCTCAGTATACCTGCTTCAAGCGAAGGCGAAGACAGCATCAAGCTCAGTGAATCCGGTGACTTTGTCTTGAATCCGTCGAAAAGCTCGACAATGAATGATTCTATTAAAAATATTGTGCTCTCCCTCGTGCGTAAGATTGAGTCATCGCGCAAAATTTTGATCCTCAAACTTACCTGTGATTTCATTTTGGACGCCGAGGATAATCTGTATCTCTCCTGGGTGGACGGCGTGGATTATGTCTCCGGGGAGGAGGTGGAGGGGGGTCTGGGTGGCCTTGGAGAGTACGGTGTCTCCGAAGAGCGAAACCGACGCTCCAGCTTTTTGGGTAAAAATCCGAATGTGAGTTTTGACGCTGTCGACGACAACCGAAACGGCAAGGACAACAACAAAAGGTCTCCTTCTCCCCCAACTCGAAGTCGCCGCGCTCGCAGGGGGTACAAGGGTGGGGGTGAAATGCCGGCAAACTCCCTTCGCGTCACGAATGATATGCTTGCAACGATGGCGGGACGAGTTGAGGAGCTATCCCCCCAGAAGCGTCGCGAAGACATGAGATTGGCATTCGTGAGGACCAACGCCGAGGAGGTCCCTGTTCCGGTGGGCAGCTCTGAACTCCGTGCCCAGCGACCGACCTCCCCTTTTCAGAACGTCGGAATCGGTGCCGGTCGCCCTGTCGGCCTTCAGCTCCTCAATAGCGAAAAGGCCGGGGAAGACAATATGACGGGGAAAATCTCCAGCAAAACGCAGAAGAAGAACCCTTTTCCCTCCGCCATGACCTGCCACGGTGATTTTTGTACTCTTCAGATCCGTGATGCAGCGCAGCTAAACAATGAGAGAGGTACTGGGGGTGGCACGCAAAGAGGGCACGAAGAACTTGCCCGGCAATATGAGGCGATCAGCAGGTTAAAAAAGAAGCAAATGAACGGTCTACTCAGAGATGCCAATAAAATTTCAGCTACTGACTTCGCAGAAATACCTTATGCCAGCATTGTTAGAGCGCGTGAAGAAAGAAAGAATGCCGACGAGAGAGCAAAGGGGCGGGTTGAGCTACTGGAGACGGCATGGCAAGAATACCCGTCAACCCCAAGAGAGAACCGTAAACAATTTAATCTCGACGATGAATACTGGAAATCCCTAAACAGCGAAGGCAAAAATCATGACAAAAACTTCAATAATAACGGCAGGAAAAAAGATAGGGGATTCGAGAGCAAGAGAGTGTATACGGAGAGCACTGTCAAACAAGATACTGAGGCTTCCAAGTCTCGTAGCGAGTGGGCAAAGACGAGGGGCGACGTCAACGTAAAAGGAGGGACTAATGCATTCTATAACAATGTCCTCGTGTGCGGCGAGTGTCGACGAGCATATATGTTGCTTGATAAGGCCAGGGATCTCATGCAACAAGATTCGCTGCGGGAGGAGAGGATAGAGAAAACGCTTTCCAACGGGGCAGTTGGGGACGATGGTCAGGCTGCAAAGAGGCGGAGAAGTGCTGTAGAGGCTAATAAGAGGCTCATGAAGGCGAGTAATATGATGGACTCGAGGATGGAGATGCAGATGCAAGGTTCATCCTTGGAAATGTCGGATTTTCCTAACAATAGCAGCCTGGGGATGAGCTTCGAGGATAGTCAGGTGATGAATGGGGGCAACAATGGTGAACAGCCTTTGTTTTTCCCCTCCCCGAATAAGCATATGACCTTCCCAAACAACGGCAGCACAGTCGGATTTCGGCCGATGACATCGCCGACCCCTAAGACCACGAAGCAAAGTTCTTTGGGCTCACGTCCGATGTCTTCGCCCGTATCTCAAAACGGGAAAAGAGGAAAGCCTCCTCTTCAGTCGCGCCAGCACTTCCAGCAAAACCAGGATTCGATAATCAACGAGGAAAACAGCGATCTCGTCTTCCAAGATTCTGTCCCACGCAATAATCAACAGCATCTTGAGCAACACAAAAAAAACAATAGCAAGCTTCCAAGGCGCCGAACTGCAAATGTTGTGGGCGCTGACCCTGCCTCTCCGACGAGGCCCACTTGGAAGGCGAGGAGGAAGGAGAGGAAAAAGTATGAGGATGAGTTTGCCGCTCGGGGAGAAGAGCCCCCTCCTTACGACGCATTCGGGGGCGACTTTCAGAAGCTGGACAGCTTCCTCCGCGGCACCGGGGAAGAGTTTGGGAACAATAATAAGTGGAGGGCGCCAGAGTTGGACAACGCTTCTCAGTCCAATGCTTCACAAACCAACTCTATCGTATCTGCTGCAAAGAACGCTCACGATAATCAACTCTACGTGGCAAAGGTACTTATTGCGATGAATGATCTGAGAGAGGCGGAACCTATTGCGCAGATGCTCAAGGACCAGGGGTACCTGGTTGCGTTTGAGCAAGACGGCATCACTGTCATGGAAATTCTTGAGCAGGTGAGGGAGCGGGCTCTGTCAGAAAACCTGCTTGGTAGAATTGTTGATCCAGCCCCCCGGCCCCGGCCGAAAATAAAAATTCCGCCTTTGCTGCCGATGTATTAACCATCGAACCCACCGAACTAACAATTCTATCCTTCCGCGTCGTCTAAAAAATACGAACTAATTATTGTAGGGAAATTACGACTGCTTACTCGTCCAGAGAGATTTATTCGTGAAGAATGCAAAGGAAATCACCGCTGTTGTAAGAGACAGGGAGAAGAACGAGCGTAAAAAGGCAGCTCGGCATATGGGGACGAAGAAAACCCAAAGCAACATGTTCGGGGAGAACGTAGATAACCACGCCGCCGTCAGCAGTGATCCCACAAAAGTCAAGTCGCTCCCGATTCTTATTTACACGGAGAAGGTAGCGCCGAACGACCTCAAATCCTACATGGAGGCAGGAATGGATGGCTGTCTCTCTCGCCCCTTTGATGCCGACGCTCTGATTACGACCCTCCGCCAGGCAGTACCCCAACACCTCAAACCTTTCAACCAAGCCCCCGTGAATAATAACAACAACAACAACAACAATGGCCGTCGTCGCTTCAAAAATCGTACCTTTGACTTGGACAGCAAGCCTCAGATCGACTCGTCCGCGGAAATGGTGGCAAAAACCCTAGCAATGAGCGCTTCCTACACCAATCTCGAGGGATGTATCAATGGCGTGCTGCAGTTCGACGCCGATACAATGTTCCCCTATACCGTTCTAGACTATTCCCTCGACAGCAATGGCCGGCGTGGCACGAAGAAGAACCTTGATGGTAGCACGCACGGCAAAAATAGCACGCAACCATTCTTTAACCTTGTGGTTGTGCATGATATTTTTGACACCGCTGAGAAGATGAAGATCTTCCTTCGTCCGATTGCTCAGCGCTACCCCGGTTTACAGATTCTCCTTTGGAACTATCCTGGACAAGCCTTCACCGAACACAGAGAAGAACAGCTATTGAACAATGAGTTCCACGCAGGCTGCTTGGACGAGTTGCTGAAGCATGTTGGTCCTGACGGAACGAATCAGTTCAGGTAAGCAAAGCAAGCGAGCGAGACCGTCATCTTAAGATGCATCCAATTAGTCAGTGTGATTCGAGTTACTTGCCCATGGATTATTCGTTGATTCGCCGATTTCCACTCATCACTCACACTTTGCTCCGACTAACCAACCCCCCTACACACTACCACCGGTACAGCACGGACAAACCGTTTTACATGCTCGGCTACGGTAATGGAGGGAACATTGCGTCTTTCTATGGCGCTTTCTATAACAACCCAAATGTGCGAGCATTAGTACTGCTTAATAGCTACAGCTACGTAGACCCACACCTGGCATCCGTTTTGCACGACTGCATGAATGTATTCAGTTGCTCCCCCCCTAACCGACCCGACCTTCCGATCTACTTCTTCGCCCGTTTTCTCTTTAGCCCCACGTATCTTTCCTCGGTGTCTACCCCTCTCGCCCTAAACCTCTACACGGCTGTCCATAATCCCATTTCCATAAAGAGCCGCATCCAGCTTTGCCTAGGAGCGTTGTCACACACTGACCTCAGGGACTCCCTCAAGGACATACCCTACCCCATCATCAACGTTCAATCGACGCAAGATGCTCTCGTCAGGCCGCTACACACCGATGCCTTCGTACAACGTAGGGACGGCGAGGTCAGGTCTATTCACCGCTGTTTGCAGAGTCACTTTGAAAACCCTCTCGCCCGAAAGACTTGCCTTGTTTGGGTTAACAGCGGGCACGAGGTCTTCCAAGAAAAGCGCAACCAGGCGCTTCAGCTCATCGAGCAGCTCGTCATTGGATATCACGAGAGCGCTGACGTGGCTTTTATGCCTGCCATGAGCGTTGACCGGGAAGCGGCCGTCGAAATGAACGAAACCATGAAGACAAGCCTAGAACTCAGTAAGAGCACAACCGCGAGCAAGCGCAAGGCGCTCGGTAACAAGTCCCTCAACAGCTTAAACAGCGAAAATTTTGAAGACAAATTTGTCGACGACGTCATCGGAAAGCTAGGGAAAATCACGCAGCAGAAGAAGCGGGCGGTGAGCATTGGAGGAATGGGCGGAGAGGACGAGCAGATTCTGACCCACGATCAAATTGTGAACAAGGAGAACGCCGCCTGGGAGCAGTACAAAAGTGTAACAGCCAAGAGTACGAGTATTGGGGTAATGAACAACGATAGCATCGCCACGAGTGGTGTCGGCGGACGGGGGAAACGCGTTAGCAAATACAGCACGTCGGTAAATCAGAGTAGCATGTTCGCATCGACAACAAACGGACACGAGAGCGTGGTACGGATTGTGACCGATCCGACGAGGGCCAACTTTGAGAAGAATAACAAGACTGTCTACGGATTCAAGAAGGACAATGAAATGTACAGCAACCCAGAGGATTACCCCGAAGTGCAAGAATATATGGGATGGAGACTGAAACGTAATAAAAAAAGGTTGGCAAGGTTGGATGGGGCCAGCAGAATCATTCAAGCGGCCTACAGAGCCCACTTAGCCTGGCTGATCATCACGAAGTTGAGGCAAGAAAGAGCAATCATTTATATTCAGAGATGCTATCGGGGTTGGAAGGGTCGCTTGGAATTCTTGGATAGGATGAGGTTGGTTTGGGCTGCCCAAATTGTCCAGAGAAATTGGAGGGGACACCAGGGAAGAGAAGACCTCATGCGTCGGCGAATACAGAGCGCGGCAGTCACCCACATTCAGCGAGTTTTCAGGGGACACGTCGCCAGAAAAATTGTGGGAAAGCTCCATGAGGCGAGGTGGAAGGGAGCGTGCGCGTTGCAAAGCTGCTGGAGGAAGAGGAAAGCTAGGTCGGTGAGTAAGACATGCAACAACCCGTAGACGTCGTCTTTTCTGTCACCTTTTCTCTCACCCATCCTCCCTCAACTCAACCCCACCCCACCCCACCCCACCCCACCCCACCCCACCCCACCCCATTTTCTATTCCCACCCCCTTTGCTTAATAAAATTAGGCTGCCTTTGCGATGAGGTTGAAAAGAAATGCAGGGATCCTAATTCAGCGATTTTATCGTGGTCACTTGGGACGCCGTCGCTGCGCTGTAGAAAGGGATAAATACCTTTTCAGTAAATCTCAGACCCAGGGCATCGAGTTCGGCCGCCAGATGTTGCTGGAGCACAAACTACATGCGACAAAACTTCAGAGCGAAGTGGGTGTTCTGACGCAAGAGAAAATCAAGACTGAGGAGGGCATTGAGAGCTTATTGGATGAGATAAGCGAGTTCGAAGAGGGCGTCAGAACTCTAGAGAAGGAAATGCACCAGCTCTCCAAGATTCAGACGGAGGCGAAAGGCGTTTTAGACGACAACGCAAAACTTGAGTTGAGGGATCAAAAAGTCCGCCTCGATGCTGAGTTCTCCCAAATGCTCGGAAACATTGCGGCGAGGAAGGAAAGGCTCGCTTCTTTGGAAGGGGCGATGGTCAAGCTCGATAGAAGCAGACAGAAGAAGGAGGAGGAATTGAGAATATTAGAGAGGAAGCTAGTGGTACTTTTGGAAGAACAGCAGACGGAACTAGATAGCATTCGCCGAAGGCAAGAGCGGAAGGGGGAGGCGCTGATTGCTGGGGAAATTGGCGCGGAAGCAGGGGCTATTGTCCCGGCTTCGGGAGGGGGTGGAAACAGTGGACCGAGCAACAAGGATAAGAGGCAAGCCGCGCAACTGATGCAGTCGACGGAGACTCTCATGAAATTCGGGTTCATGAGTATGAGCATGACTTATTTCAGTAGTCTGAACATGGTTCGCGCCATGAGGACGGTCGCTGCGACTGATACCGTCATGGCAGCTGTACAGGAAAATACCAACAACAGAGAGGCTGCCGTTGTGGGTGGAGGTGTTGGAGGCGGTGGTGGAGGCGGTGACGGCGGCGGTTTTGGTACAAGCATGACAGGAATGGATGCTGGGATAGACAACCATGCGATCGCGAGCAACGGCTTCACTCCGGACTTGAAACCAGGAGAGATGCCCAACCAATCTTCTCTCAGAGTCGGTGCCTGGACTGTAACTGACGTGTCGAAGTGGCTGCAAAGCATCTCGCTAGGACAGTACCGAACTTCTTTCATGGACGCTGCTGTAGATGGGGCATTTTTGTTCGATATCAACGACGAAGACTTGAAGAATACGCTCGGAGTGGAGCACAGGTTGCACAGGAAGAAGATTTTGGCAACCATTGTCCGGCTTAAGGAGGCCCAAGAAACTAGGGACAGGGAGGCTGCGATCAGCGCTTATCAAGATAGGAACCCACCCCCAGGTTTCAATGCCGCTGCGATGGGTTACCCCGGAGCTGGCTACAATCCTGCCACAGGTGTTACTGGCTTTGCCGGTGTGCCTCCAGGATTTGTCGCAGGAGCTGGTGCTATGGTGCCAGCCGTTGCAGCTCCTGGTGGAATGGTCGAAGACGACAGTATCTTCGAGGGTGCGATCGATCTTAACATCAAAGATATGGCCTCCTGGGTGAGACATAACAAGTACAAGAAATTAAGCAAGGCTCTCGAGCAATTGGCTCCTAGAAAATTCGATCAGACCTACATCAAAGTTCAGTACGTGGAGGACTTTGGTACGCAATACATTGACACATACGAGAGGGAGGCTTTCCACATCAACCAGACGGTTGAGCACGGCAATACGCTTCTCCATATTGCGAGTCAGAATGGAAACCTGAAAATTGCAAAATTGCTCCAGAGATACGGAGGAAATGTTGATCACCAGAACAATGCTGGACAAACTCCTGGACACTTTGCACTTGCTTATACCTTTTATGACTTTAGCAGCTGGCTATTCGATCCTGACGGAGGAGCCGCGGATGACACACTCACTAACATCTATGATTTGGGGCCCTACGATGGCTTGACAGGGGAGGATCAGGATAATAAGGAGGTTGTCCAGACCATTGAGAATTGAAGATTAACAACAATGATTGTATATAAATACTGTAAACGTGCTGTTGAGATTGCTAATTATAAATTAAGCTCTTTTCTGGTCATTTCTAAGATTTAGAGAGGGTGTTCGTGCGGGGTGTGCGTGGAAATTTCACCTCATCAGCACCACTGCAAATCAACTTCAAAATAGCATTCTGTAAATCATTCATTTTTCACCGCATCGCCTATCTCATATTGGTTGTCAAATTCTCGCTTATTAATTCTAGAACCGCTTAGCCCCCTTTGACACACCCAAACTGACAGGCCAACTTACTTAGACTACTCTCCTCTCCAAAATCATGGCTGAGATGTTCTTCATCCCGGACAAGGAGGAGGCCTGGGTAGCTGCTACGCGCACGGGATCAGAGACCACTCCCAAGGGAGTCGTTCACTTTATGACAAAGCCAGATGGATCCAAGCAGACAGTCAAGGACAAGGATTTGCAGAATTGTGAAACTGTGACGCAGGCGACTCTTGACTCTACTCCCATTAATTTGGTAGACCTTGAGTCCTTTTCGGAGGGCATCATACTGCACATGTGCAAGAAGCGCTTCTTGAAGGACCAGATCTATACATTTGTGGGGACAATTCTTGTCGCTGTGAACCCCTTCCGACCACTCAACATCTACACCGACGAGAACATTAAAAAATTTCGCCTTGCGGCTCAGCGAGCCGAGCCTTTGGAGCCCCACGTCTTTGCTGTCAGCGCGCTTGCCCTTGATCACATGAACAATGACAAGAAATCCCAGTCAGTACTCATCAGCGGTGAATCTGGTGCTGGAAAAACAGAAACAACAAAGAAAATTCTTCAGTACCTGGCCGGCGTTGCGGGCAAAACCAGTCGCCGCGGCTCCTCTGTAAATGTTGGTCAGCAGATTCTTGAGTCTAATCCTATCCTAGAATCATTTGGAAACGCGAAGACGGGGCGGAACAATAACTCCTCCCGCTTTGGAAAGTGGATGGAAATCAACTTTCTCAATGGCGGAAAGATCAAGGGGTGCAGGATCATCAACTATCTTCTCGAAAAATCGCGCGTCGTGTTTCAGATTCCCAACGAACGAAACTACCACATTTTTTACATGATGTTGCAAGACCCTGCCATCAAGAGGAAATTCTCCCTTGGCGATGCCGCTGATTACCACTACTTAAATCAATCGGGTTGCAATTCAGTGAACGGTCGTGATGAAGTGGAGGAGCAGCGCGAAATGACTCAGGCTTTCAATAGCTTGGAGTTCTCCGAAGAGACGCAAGACAACATCTTCGAGGCACTAGCTGGAATTCTCAACTTGGGAAACATCAACTTTCAGGAGAGTGTCGATGCAGCAGGGAACGAGAAAGTTACCATCGTGAACCCCAATTTTAGTGCGAGCTCGTCAAAACTGCTTGGATTTAATAACACTGTATTGGAGCAGGCCCTCTGCTGGAAGAAGGTCGTTACCCCAAGCGAGACCATCCTGAAACCCTTGACAGCTGTGCAGGCTGCTGACCAACGAGATGCGCTCGCCAAGGAGATTTACCGTCAGATTTTTGACTGGTTGGTCCGGCGTGTGAACAGCTCCATCTACAAAGGAGATGGTGACTTGTCCATTGGCGTCCTGGATATTTACGGTTTCGAGCTTTTCAAGGTCAACAGTTTCGAGCAGTTGTGCATCAATTTTGCCAACGAGAAGCTGCAGTTCTTCTTCAACGCGGTAATCTTCGAGGGTGAGATGGCCATGTACCGTTCGGAGGGAATCGACTGCACAGAGATTAAGTTTCAAGACAACCAAGGCTGTTTGGATCTCATCGAAAAGTCAAGAGTTGGCATATTTGCTAAACTAGATGAGGAGTTAATTGTACCCAACGGAAGTGATCAGGGATTCATTAGGAAGTGCCACCAGGCGTTCGGTGATGGCAAACAGGCGTTTTACAAGAAAGACATGAACCCCGATTTCTTCATTGTCAAGCACTTTGCGGGGGAGGTGAGCTACAAGTGCACCAACTTTCTCGAGAAAAACAAGGACGCGCTCGCGGAGCTCCTTACAGATCAGCTTGAGAACAGTAGCAAGCACCTCATCAAGGAAACATTCTGCTGGTTCAGGGATAACGCCAACGCTGGGATCACGTCGCCGACGAAAAGGGGAGGGGCGGGAAGCCTGAACAAACCAACGATTGGCAAGAAGTTCAAGAGCAACTTGGACAACTTAATGAACTCTCTCTCCGTGACGGCACCTCATTTCATCAGATGCGTCAAGAGTAACAGCAAACAATCCCCCAAAATATTCGAGGCGCCCTTGTGCTTGCGCCAGCTCAAGTACGCGGGTCTTTTTGAGGCGATTCGGATTCGGAAGGCGGGCTACGCTTATCGCTTCTTGCACGATTACTTCGTACAGAAGTACCACCTGACCTGCAGCAAGAGTGGATTGGATGACAAGCAGTACTGCGAGGCAATCTTGAAGGAGCTCGAGGGAAAAAGCAATGGACACTTGTTGGCAAGTGACTGGAGGGTTGGGAGGACAAAGGTATTCATCAAGAGCAAACAGGCTAGGCTTTTTCTCGAGGAGGCTCGGAACGCAGCGATCCTGCGTCACGTGGTTGTGCTTCAGAGCTTCTTTAGGATGGGGCTTGCGAAGATCCACACCTTTGCTGCAAAATACGAGGCAATCAGGAAGAAGAAGGAGGCACTCAAAAAGCAGCGCGAGGAGGAGGAGAGGAAAAAGAAGGAGGAAGCGGATAGGAAGGCCAGGGAAGAAGAAGAGAGGAAGATTAGGGAAGAGAGGGAGAGAAAAGAGAAAGAGAGATTGGCGAAAATAGAGGAGGAGAGACGCATCGCTGCGGAAATAGCTGAGAGGGAGAGGAAGGAGAAAGAGAGGGGGATTTTGGCAATCCAGGGTGTATGCAGAATCTTCCACGCGAGGAGGGCGGCTGCCGTGCTCAGAATGTGCAAGCAGCTGGATAGGGCGATGAACAAACGGGAGGACCGGTATTTGGAGACCGTGATTCACAACTGTAGGAAGTTGGCCAAGCACAGCAGCAAACTGAGGAACAAAATTGAAGATGCCAAGGATGTGCTGTACGAGGTCAAAGAACAGCAGGAAATTCTTGGGCAATTGGAAGATGCCATTGAAGGGGAAGACATTCTGGAGTTGCAGGCAGCCATCGCGCTGGCAGGCCAACACATGCTCAGTGACAAACCGGAATGCGTGCACGCAGTTTCCTTATGCCATGATCTTCAACTCAGGGAGAAGGCGAGGGTCAGGATCGAAAAACTGAGCAGCAGCAGTAACAACAACCAAATTCTGGAGAACGCGGACGAGCTCAGCGAGGCGATTGACGAAGCGGAGAGACTGGGAGTGCCCCAGGATTGTATCAGCAGCGCGAGGGGTATGCTGACGAGGATCATGCAATTCCTCCCAATCCGGAACAGCATGAGGGTCGCAGTAGAACGAGGCAGTCGCAAGTTGATGTTAAGCAGTTTGAAGCAGAGGAACGAACAGTGCGAAAGCGAGGGGCACGACTTCTGCTTGGAGGAGCAGCTCGCCATCAAGAACATGCTGAGAATGTTTTCCTTCGAGGTACAGCTCAAGGGAGGGAAGGACGTCAAGCCTCCCCCGGGAGAAAAGCCTCAAGGTACAGGAAAGAGTGTCGGATTTGAAAGCGTTGATGATGGGGAGAGGGAGAGGGGGGCAGGAGAGGAGAAAAAAGAGGGCGACATGCATGAAGACATCGATGACATCAGGTTGCCCGAGTGGGCCTTCAGTCAGTTCACGCACATCCAAAACATGGAAACCGAATCGGAGAAGAGGGCAGGGTTAAGGGACCTGCGAAAGTGCGTGGGAGGAGAGGAGAAATTGAGAGAAATCAGACGAGTGTACCAATGGGTCAGCCAGTACAGCACCTGGAGGCACCCAGGGCACGAAAATTTGGTTTTGCCGGAGAACACCAATGGAAACGAGGATGACATGATTCAGGC
>Ga0115555_1002033_pt1 | contig 13745 bp, 9 predicted proteins | sample COGITO_mtgs_1104_2_FD_87285 | JGI IMG/M metagenome (GOLD analysis project Ga0115555, IMG submission 87285) | Pelagic marine microbial communities from North Sea - COGITO_mtgs_110407 | ecosystem: Environmental > Aquatic > Marine > Epipelagic | place: Germany:Helgoland, sampling site Kabeltonne... | reverse complement strand
GTATTGAAAAGTTGTACTTCGCCGCCAAGCTCTACTGCTCGCGACTCTTTAACAAAGTGCATTCTTATAATTCCAAGGTACAGGCCAACGTTCGCGTTGGGAACGTTATGAAAGGGTGAGATAACCACGCCGCTACTAAATTGATCAGCTTTCTTTTCTCCTCGCGCTTCGTCCTCAGGAGAGCCGAAGCTGAGTAATCTCGCCCCCTTGCCCTCTCCCGCCCCTACACCAGCGCCCCCAACACCTTCAGCACCAGCACCAGCACCAGCACCAGCACCAGCACCAGCACCAGCACCAGCACCCCCGCTCCAAGTTTTACTCGGATGCTTGAACGATGTTGGAAAATTTGGCAGCACATCAATGTCCCCGCTGCCACCATCAACAACATTAACTGGTAAAATGAGGGGGCTGACATTGACATTGACATTGACATTGACATTGGCATTGACACCCCCCAAAGGCTCCTCCTTTTTTAGGCCTGCTACTCTGCTCGACCTAGAAGGCGATGACGGCGACGTCGCACCAAATCGAGAGCCGTCTACGGACAACATTTTTTGCTGTGGTGATGCTGCTCCGCGCTCCCTGAGTTCCCCTCGTCCGATGGACTCGTGCAAAACCCGCCCCTGAACACTGAGCTCTTCGACAATGGTCGTCACCTGATTCTCGATCAAAACCTGACCGCCGAACAGGAAGCTCTTGCCAATATCCTTCTCCATGCCGCTCATCAGCTCTCTATGCTTCCTTTCATCATTTCCCCCCTCGTCATCTCCGTCGCCATCTTCACCTCCGCCGACGCCATCATCAGCTTGTTCCTCTCTCACAGCATTAGCAGTGACGACAAGCTCAATAAAATTGTCAGGGGTAAGATTCACTTGCGTCCGCAGGCCGCATACAGCGACCGGCGCCAGCTGGGCGAATTGGTTGCACAAGCGGGCGTAAAGATGCTGAAAAAGTCCGTGAAGCCAGTGATTCACTCGCGTCCCACGGCCTTTCTCGTCCCACTTGACTCGCATCATTGTCATGACCATTTGAGTGTTGGCAATCTGCAGCTGCTTTCCCCCGGTGCCAGTGCCCCGGTCGGGCAAGAACTCGGAAGTGCATAGTCTAACGCCCGGGGGGAGCATCATATCTTGCAAAACGGAAAGGACATCCTCATCCGTTTCGTCGTCCACCTCCAACACGAACGGAGTCTTATCGTCGCGGTACAGGCGCCGTCGTCTGACAGAGGTGAGAGAGGAGGAGTTAGCCCAAGATAAACAGGGGGGAGTGGGGGATTTATTAAAAATCGTTCACTGTTGCAATGTATACTGTCTTTTTCCCCGTTGTTGGCCTTTTGTCGTCGCCATTCATGGCTCGTTAAAATTACGATCTACGAGCACAAACTTACCTTCTTCTCCCCCCCCTGCCCCCCACCCTATTTTTCTGGTCCTCCTCATCCACAACATTATCAACCAACTCATCTAGCTCCTCCAAATCGGGTCCAATCTCGACTTCCTCTTCCTCTTCTCCAACAACTTCCCCCTTATCCTCCTTTTCTTCTTCCTCGCTGCTGCTGCTGCTGGACGAACTTGACGATGAGCTACTTGAGCTACTGGAAGAATCGCTACTGCTGCTACTGCTACTACTCTCTACCTTGTCTTTCTTCCGCTTCGTAACCTCTGACAAACCTTTATCAAAACTAGGCCGTCTCTCCCTCTTGTTTTTCTCGGCAAGTTTTTTTCTTAGCGCCCTGCGTCGATTTCTAGCTAGCTCTCGCTTCTTTAGGATCCTCTCCTGCTTTCTCTTCAACTCACGCTTCGCAAAATTTTCCAAGTTTCTCCGATTGAAGGTGCTCAGCTCCTCGATGTTGGTCTGCAGTCGAACAAGCTGTTTGTCCTCCTCATCTCTCACCGCAATATTTCGGCTTATCTCCAGTATCCTCGGCGGAGGCATAGCCTCGCAATATAAAGCGGTGGCTGTCGCTGTGGCAACAATCAGTTGACTCCCGACGTCCACTTCACTCTTAAGGCAAAACGCGCAATTTCTTCCCAGTACCTTCAATTTTAGCATCAGTTGCCGCATCAGCTCATACTCTAAAAAAGGGAGTGCATCGCTCACAGCGAGCGCATCCCTCTCGCTCGGGGCCTTTGGCCTCGCCCTACAAACGCGCGCTTCTATCAAAACTCCACTTCCTCGCACGGGGAGCCTCTCCGGTGGCTCAACTGTCGCTAAGATTGTCTCGGGGACCCACTTCTTTCCGCATTTCGAACAAGGGACGAGTTTCATATTTGAAAACGGGGCCAGCCTGTGGTGGTAGGGTACGTGCGCATAAGAGCACGGCTTGGCGAGGCGAGTTCTCCAGGGAGCAAAAATATTATCATTTCCTCGACGCCGAATTCGCCCGGCACCCTTTCCCCTATATTTCCGCCTACTGTCATTCTTTTCGTCTTGATCTTCGTTATTATCTTCATCGTTCTCACCTTCGTCGTTCGAATTGTGGGAATTTTTGTCGTCCATTCTCCCCTCCACACTCTGATCATCACCATCGTCGCTATATCTGTCATTATTATTGTTGCTGCTCTTATCCTCGAGTTGCTTTTGTTTTTGCTGCTCGAAATCGATGAATTGTCGCCATAACCTCTGCTCCTGGGTCAGGTCAGCGAGTCCTCGCACTGCTACGGCTGTTCCAGTAATGGACAACACGCACACATCGTCGTAAATTGTACTCGTTTCTGTATACCCCACCACGTACCAGCAGCACAGCGTGCGAGCATGAGAACGGATCTCATCGCGAAGCTCGCTCCACCACCCGTCGCGGGTCTCTTGGTCGCTCAATTTGCTGGCTAATTTGCCCAGAAATTTCACACTCCTCGCCGTCACGAGCCCTCCAATTCGCAAACGGACCTCGGGTCCAAACTCGTTCAGCGTGAGAAGCTGGACCTCATCGTTTAAACCCTCCTGATTTCGCACAGCAGCTGCCAAGATACGGTTATTGATATCGTTGATATTACGATGGCCAAGTGGAGTGATCATGCTCGATATTGCGTCGTCTTTGCTGTGGTGAGGTTCCTTAAAAGACGGTGTTCGTTTTTTCAATGTGGTGGCATGAGTCGGTGTATGCGAGTGAGAGTTTTCGCTGCCATCGTGATCCTCTCCAGCGGATGTCAGCAATTTATTTCCTCCCTCTTTGTCGCTGTTGTCGCTGTTGTCGCTGTTGTTGCTTTTTTTTGTTTTCTTGTCCTTTATACTACTTGTGCCGTCGTCATCCTCGTCCTCATCCTCGTCATCCTCGCCATTACTCTTTGTTAGATTGGAGAACTTTACCGTCATGGACTGCAATAGGTCGTCATTATCCGTGCGAGTGATCAAGACGCACGTGCCGTAGCTTCGTGCAACAATACCGCTATCTCCTTCTACGTCGAAATTTTGGCAGTAACCGAGCACAGCATTTCCCCCCATCTCGAGGACCTTCTTGCACAGCTGCCTACGAACACTCGAATCAAGCATGTAGAGCAGTGACTGGCGCGACTCGTTGTTGGTTTGCGCCTGGCGAGCCTGCCACTCGAAGTCAGGGTCGTCAGCGACCCCAAGCTCTTCTACAAAGCCAAACACGTGCCTGACTTTGTATCCACTACTGGAATCAAGAGTACTAAACGGAAAAAGTTGAACTCCCGCGGAACTGTCCCGAAACGGATTGACATCCCCGATAAATTTCAGTTTCACAGACAAATCAAGCTCTCCCCTCGCTCCCTTCAAAGTGTCATAAATTGGGAAAACACCGTTGATTGAAAGCTGTAAAAATATTTGGGGGAAGGGGGGGGGAGGGGGGGGGGTGGACAGGGAAAAATTAACGTGAGCTTTGAGGAAAGAAAAGTTTCCGGCGCATTATGTCTCCCCGAGTTCTCGCATCTTCTCTAACATACCTTCTCTTCCCCTTTTGTTTGCGGTACCTGCTGAGGTGAGTTTGGCAACGATGAAGGCGACTGTGATCGATCCGAGTGATCGTCAATTTTATACGGACTGTGGGTAGGGGAACCAGGAGAATTTAGATTCGAATCGCCGCCCTCAATTAATCGTTTTTTCGCCTTGGTATCCTCCTCTGCCGCAATTGCCGTTCGCATGAGCAGAGGGTTGAGATCAACGTATACCAAGCCAAGAGCGCCGCCGTGCTCATTACAGACGGTCACTATCAATGGCTCATCCTGCAGCAGTGTGTCATCGGCAACATCAAATCTGAATTCCTCATTCCACACAGGGTTGATCGACTTTTTTACCACAGTCTTTCGCTGATAAGACAGCGATGACATTGAATCCTTGTCATGGGATATCAGATCTGCGTGCCCACCAAGAGATACCGAGACATACGCATTCGACGTGGGTAGGTTCCTCGCAGAATTTATTCGGACTTTTATGATAGAGGGCATATTTTAAGGGGGGGGGAGAGGACGAAGGAGGAAGGGGTGTGTAGGCAGAGGGTAGGGTGGATTGTGCCGGTTGCGGGGACAACAAAGCAACCTCGTTATTACTGCTTGACCGAGTGGAGGTGTACGAAAAAAAAATGAACCGGAGTAAACTTGTCCTATTGTTGAGAGAGAGAGAAGAGGAGAAAGATTTTCGATCATTTGCTGAATTAGACCAAATTAGGCGTTTTCTTTGAGGTAAATTCCTCATCGGGGAAACAATTTACGTTTAAGGGCGCCATTATCCGAAAAAATAATTATGTCGTCCACCCCACAACCAATTACGCTCATTTCGCCCAAAATTGAGCGTGCCTCTGATGACGACGAAGAGGACGAGGATGCAGATGCTGCGGATTTGCAGGTAGAGGATATGAGCCGGCAGATTGCTTCGCTGCGTCAAGAGCTGAGCGAGGCCCACACGCATATACAAACAATAGCGGTGGGGGAACAACCTTTGCAAAAGTCACCCCCGCACAATCAGGTATCTTTCACGCCCAATCACGGACCATCTGTTTCTCCGAACCAGCTCCTGCAGTCAAACAACCTCTATGGAACTAGCAATGCTGACGAATCCTTGCTCGATCGCCAGCGGGAGCAGCGCGAGGCTGCGGTCCTTCGGCACGCCAAGAAAAGGCTACAAGAACGTGATCTTCGAAGGCGGAATCAGAAGGTCGAGAGGAGCAGCGGGTTACAGAAAACTCGTGACGACAAAAATGATATCGAAGATTACGGCGACGACAGCTTTGATTTTGGCTCTGACGAGGATTCATCATTCTCAATATCCAGTCTAAGCTCCTTGATCGGGCAGCAGAAAGCAAAACGACGACAGCAAAACAGTGACCACCAACCCAGACAAGACCAGACGACGAAAAAAAAGGAGGTGGAAAATTTTGTCAACAATCTTCAATCTTCAAATATTCAGCATTTGGCCCAGAATCGCACCCACTCAGCCGAGATTGTGGCGGTGAAATTACGGGATGAAGTGAGTGCATTGCGCAAAAAGGTGGAGAACAGCCGTCGTGTTCAGGAGAGTTTAGAGGAGGAGAATTACAAACTCAAATCCCAGACGGTCGTGGCAAAAAACAAAATCAGTTCTCTCCGAATTAAGCTCCAATCTGCCAACGCGACGATTGCGACTCTGAAGACGAACCTGCAGCGGGTCACAATGAACGTGAATCTGCAGAATGAAAATGACGATGAACACGCTCGGGTGAGTGAAATGCTGAGGCAGTCACGAAAGGAGTTGCGGGTGAAGGGCGACCTTGTGGAGACCCTTAAAGCAGAGAACCGTGCTCTTCAGATTTCCCTGGATCGCGCGAAAGACGAGAACATTGTGGGGGAAGAGACTCAACAAACACTGGAGAAAATTCAGCGCGTTAGTGAGCTCAAAATGACTCAGATGGCATCTCAGTACAACGCTGACTTGCAATCGATGAGTTCTGATCTGACCAGCGCAAACGAGGAGAACGAGCATTTAAGGGAAAAGATCAAGAAGAAAAAAGAGGTATTGAGTAAGCAGAGGGAGCTGCTGCTAAACCTATCCACGGAAAAGGCAGGCCTCGTCGCTCAGATTGCTGACATAGATATTGACGTCGTTGCCGTTGCCGGGCAAGAGGACAAAATGGCAAAAAATGGCAATGACATCAGCGACTATGCCAACAACAACGAGGTCAACAGCAATGACCTTGGAATCGACACGACAGACTTTAAAACCGACGCACGCACTGACCACGACACTGCTGCTGCTGCTGCTGCTGCTGCTGCTGCTGAAAGTAAGAAACAGAAACCAGACCCTGCCACTACTCGCTTCGACCCATCAACAGAAGGAGTGCTATCATTAAGCGAACAGAATAAGAAGCTGAAGGCAATTTTGCGAGCTCTCATCTTCGGTTCCGAGGACGCCACAGTCGGGAGCCATTACTCGCGGCAAATTTCCGAAGCGGAGTCAATTGAGCGGCTTTCCACCCGGACAATCGCCAGCAGAAACAAAGTCGTCAAAAAGCGTACACAGAAGAAGAACAACAAGTTAACAGGGGGAGGGGGGGTTGGAGGAGACCTGAAGGGCCTCTACTACAAGAGAAAGAAAAAAGTGAACGCAGAGTACGGTCGAGCGCGATCAAGTGCCTATAGTCTTGGTCCGGGGCGTGGAAAATCATTGAAGTTGCCTAATAACGTTACCGAGGCAGACCTTTTGCTAACATTATTATGGTGACTGGTGACAGGTGACTGGTGACGACGACGACGACGACGACGGTGATGACGACGAGACGGGCGGAACAGAAGAGAGAGAGAGAGAGAGAGAGAGAGAGAGAGAGAGAGTAAGGAGTTCGTTAGTTAATTAATTAGTAGGAAGTTAAGTGCTACCGTGCTACTTCTATAAAGGTAGAGAAGAATAAACTTTGCGCGGAAGAAAAACACACACATATATCTACACAATTAAAAACAATCATCAACTTCCCCGAAAATTGGGGCAAAATAAAATATCTGTGTCCTCTCAATCGTCCTAGTCCTCGTCCTCGTCCTCGTCCTCGTCCTCGTCGTCTTTCCCGCCATGCCACAGTCCGCTTAAATGATTGTCTTGGAAACGAAATTTGGCCAGCAGAGGGAAGTGATTGCTGGGGTGAACCGAATTGGGAACGAGGTGGTGCTGTTTCTGAGGGTTCAACCTAAGGTAAGGCTGCCAAATTCCTCGGTAGCCCGCAAATGGCTTATCCTTCTTCTTACTTTGGTCCAACTTTTCACTGCCGGCAGCATCCGCATCAGCATCAGCATCATTGGCAACTGAATCAGTCATTTCCACCCCTCCTCTATCTCCATCAGAGGCCATATCATTTCCCTCATTCCCGTCCTCACTGGCATCAAAGTCCTCCATCTTCAACAGGCCTTCCCATTCCTTGCTCTCATAGTTATAATCTATCTTGAAGCTCCGTTCGCTGGGATTATTACCACTCAAGTTTCTCAACTCGGGGATGCTTAAAATCTCAGTGCATACCAGTGCCTCCTCGCTGGCCATGATATAATCGCTAGTCCTCGCCTTACCGTTATCGATGCCTGTATAGATAGGCTCACCCCCCGCGCAATAGCCTCTGTAAGCCGACTTTATCTGCAAGTAGTGAATTTGTCTCTTGTCGAGCAACCCATCGACCCCATCCTGCTTCAGAGCTCCGATCTGCAATTTTGCGTCGCTCTGCCAAGCCTTCTGCATATTCTTTGTCCTCTCGTCCAACATTTTGTCGTGAATGTTAAGCTTGCCCACTTTACTGCTGATGATGTGATTCTTGCTATTGTTTATTTTCTCTGGGAGGTCGCGGAGGTCGCGGCGCCCCCCCCCCAATGAGAACCTCCCGCTCTTCGACGCACTCCCGCTGAATGCACCTGCCATGGTATCCACAGCTACCAAATCGTCTTCTCTCATTTTTCTCATTTTTTCCATCTGGTCTTTCTCCAATGTTCTGGCGTAAACCTCTTCATTCTGGTCGCGAAAGCCATAGCTCGGGAAGAGACGCAAATCTTGCTTCCGCACGGGCGCGACGAGCGTGTTTTCTGTTCCGTCCAAGAACCTTGGCGTCGTCTTACTGCTAGGCATGGTAGTTTCCACACCGTTGATGACGACGAGGCCTGCGGCCTTCTTCTGAAGCTCAAGGACCCTTTCGTGCATCTCCACGCGTTCCTTCTCCTCGACCACTTGTAGCTTTCGGACTTCGTCGATCTCGCAGAGCCACTTCCTCTTGGCTCCTTCGCGAGCCATTCGTTCCCTCTCCTGCTCCTCCTCAATCTTTGCTATCTCGGTGAAATCATCCCACTCCAACACGAACCTATATCCCCAGTACTCGTTCGCATCGTCGCTGATGAATGTGTAGGTGAAAGGCTTGTCATCTTTGGGCCCGTCTTCTCGGGGTGGAACCGAGCGGCAGACCTCCATTAAAGTGGGAAACGAGGCCCCCTTGTCTAATCGGTAGTCGCCATCGAAGACACAGTCGATTTCTTCGTTATTTTCATCGCGTGCCACCATGATATCCTCGGCATCTTCATCATTATAGAAACAGAGAACATCCGCGTCGATTTCTAGCTTGCACTTTTTATCGAAAGTCAACGTAGCACCGAATCTGCAACCGGTTAGCATGACAGTCTCCTTCACATCCATACTGGGTCTGTAAGGGTGTAGACTTTCAATTACCATGGAGCGCTTAACCGGGGTCGGCATCCCCTCTAATTTGGGATAGAGTCTCTCGGTGCAGATTGGTTCCGACACTTGGCTCCAAACGCCGATGCCTATCTCGTTTTGGCCTGCAACCTTGAACTCATACGTGATGCCACTGCTCAATTCCGTAATCACGCAGCGCCGAAGTGTGTTGACTTCCGGTCCCTTATTCATTTCGCGCATCTTGAGAGCAAACTCTTTGATGCGCTCGACTAGTTCCTCCCTGCTCCCGATTTGTTTCAGTCCAAGCGTACTACACTCAGACGTGAGCTCCTCTTTACTGAGCCCCTTGAGCCTCATGAGCTCCGGGGTGTAGTCGAACTCCGCCTCCTTCTCGGGGATGCAAATCTCCCGAGGAAAATACTGCTTATCCTTGAAGGCTAAATTTTTATTCCCACCGATTCGATAGCTAACCCAATAACCATCTGGCGGAGGACTGAGGCCGTGGTCCAAGTCTTCACATTCATCCCATTCTAGGACTATACTGCTGTGACTCGTCGCCTTTCCGTCATTAAAGCGATCGAAAGCGACCCGAGGTGGGTGAACGGGCGCACCAGGAGGTTGAGGGTCGATCGGTAGTCTCCCAGTGGTCAGCGTCTCATACAACAATCCCCCCGGCTCGCAGTGAAAGCTACCGCACAGAATAACTGGCAGGTGAAAGTCGCTATTGAACTTTTCAATTTTGTGTGCGAGGTACTTTCCTTGTAGCATTCTCACAGCCTCTAACTCAGGACGTTCCTCAAGTATCGCGCAGCATACGAGGACTCCGGTGGGGTCATCGCACATTTCCCAAGGTTGGAGCTGCATCATGACCGCACAGTGGTCTGTGATGGACCGTGCCGCGAGGTTTCGGTCTTCAATATCGTCTGTCACGGCATCGTTCAGCTCAATGTAGTCGGATCGAAACATTTGAAAGGAGTCACGTTTATAGGCTATCACCACGCCCTCCTGCCGAGGCCGAAGGTGCTCAGTTCGACGTTTGTACACACTGTCATAACCTGCCGAAGAGAGCTGAGGCCTCCACCAGTCGTCGAAATCGTCGACCTCCTGCAGGCACAGAATGTCGGCATCCATGCTAAAAATCTCCCGAAGCAATACCTGCCGCCGTGACAGCCAATTTAATACGCTTATTTCCGCGTAGTGAGATAATTTCTTTGCTGAGTTCTGTGAGAGTGTGTTATAAGAGAGTACAGTGATAGTCCGCTCTTTCGATTTGTACCCTTTCAGCGCTTGTCGAGTTGGAACATCGAAGATTTCTTCCACTGGTGGGTAGTTCTCATCGGTTCGGTTTTGAGCAAGCTCCCTGTTCAATGTCACAGAGGCGGGGAGCAGCACACGGTTGCCATATATAACCTTTTCACGTGTGTATTCCGTCTGGTAGGTCGGCCGGGGTCGGTTAAGGCTCTTCATCAATGGGTGATCGGATAGTTTGACCTTAGTCTTCGGGGAGGGAGAGGGTTGGGGGGGGGGGAAAGAAGATCTGGGGGGGGGAGATGATTCGACCTTGTCGTTGTTTGGGTTTGGGTTTGGGTTTGGGTTTGGGTTTGGGTTTGGGTTTGGGTTTGGGGGGGACGACGACAGAACATGGTTGTTATCAGATTTCTTTTCCTCATCCTCCTTCATTCTTGTTGTCAAGCTGTCAAGCTGTCAAGCTGTCAAGTTCAAGTTGTCGGGTTGGAGTTGGACTGGGGGGGAAATGGGATGATGGCGATTTTATGAAAAGTTTAGGGTTGTTGTGAAGGGAGAGGGGTTGCGCCGGGTTTGTTGCGTTGGGAGGGTTGAGGAGGGGGTTTAAAGGTTATTATTGCACTCCTCAGAAAATATAAAAGTTGAACGCATATTGGTTTTAACCAGGTAAACCCGAAAAAGAGTACGAGAAGTCGCTTGAAAGAAGGATGATAGGGAGCATACAAGTTTTAATTCTGTGAGCCCGCCCTTCGATGATCGAGCCCGGCTTTCGAGCTTCTTCTCTCTGATGATGGGAAAACAATAAGCAAATGAATATTCCACATGATATTCTCTTGCTGCGGCAACCTTAAGTTCGCCTACGTACCTTTCGTAGGATACTCGAGACTGTTCCCAGATCTGGTTGCAGTTTCGCTCACCATAACTTTTGTACTCATTTCTCCCGTTCTCCTTGCCAAGCTAATCAACTGCTTTTTGAAATCTGATAAACGATTGAACAACAAAAACACTTCTCCCGAATCGAAGGAAGTACGTAGGCAAAGGGCAAGAGCTTACGCCACTTTTCTATTCACTTGCGTATCTTTCATTTTCTTGTCACAGAAGAATATAATTCAATTCACAGAGTCAACAAAAGCCTATTTGGATCAAATTAAGAGCAGCTATATTGTGAGCGAGGTCGACCAAGGGTTGATCAAAGAGGGCTGGGAGTACTATGACCACGCGCGGACAAAGTTTCGCCGAGTCCCGCCTTATTTCTCCAGGCCTGTGAAAATTAATATGCTCACTGAAGAGGAATGCTCCGTGCTTTCCAGAGCAATCATGGCCAAGAAGGATTCATTCATTCATATCTCCCACCTCGCCGGCCCGCTACCGTTCTTCACTTATGGTCCTTACTGGGGCTACCACTACTTCGAACCGATAAGCAATCATCTGGATTCAACAGAGAGTGTTGCGAGAAAGAATGATGCCTTGGGCATTGGAGAAATTGCTACACTTACGAGCGAGAGTATAACGTACGAGAAGGCCGTTTCCTTGTTTCGCGATGGAATGCTAGAAGAATTTGGGGATTTATACAGTTTGCTAACTCGGAAATTGAGTTCATTCCTATCGGGGGGTAAAAAGAAGGTAGAATTTGTGAGCAATGCAGGAATCCCAGGATTTCATGTTATTCCCTCGCACAAGGCATGGAGCTTTCCCGTTTTCAGGTTCCACACGGACGAAGGGTACGATTTGATTCGCGAAGGCCTCGGCGAGGCATTCGTGCAGGGATGCGATCCGGAAAGTAGAATAAGCTTCACCCTGCCCCTGCAGTTGCCAGGGGAGGAGGGAGAGGGGGGGTTGAACTTTGTGGACGTTTCTGACGGTAGCAAGGCTATGGAAGATTTAATGGTAGAAAGGGAGCGTTATAGTGTTGGAAATATGGTCATCCATAGCGGCATGCTGGTACATCAGATAGGCGAGTGGAAATATGAAACGGACGAAGCCAGAATAACCATGCAAGGGTTCGGATTTGAGTGCGGCGACGTTTGGAAAATTTATTGGTAGGATAGTGTAACTGGAAAATATTTTCCCTAAATCTTCTTCACATCTTTACAAAAGACATGATGTCGTCAGCTATTTGCTGAGCAAACGCTTCCTTGAAAATGTAGTGATGACCATCCTCGACAATGACGGCCTCGCCCCTTGATGATATATTTGCAACCAACAAAGTTTCATTGTAGGGTAACCCGTATTTTGCGGCTACCACTTTTATTGGCAAGTCACCCAAAGACCCACCGCCCGAAGCGGGGTCATTCGTCCGGGCCGAATCCTCAGGCCAGCACGCAAATTCATCCTGGCCTGTTTCAAACCAATTTGAATTAGATAAGAGGCTCGCATACTGGGGCCTGAAAAACCTACTTCGCGTGTCCATAATATGCTCGAATTTCATGACCCACCACTGAATACCTGTAGGTGCGAGAAAAAATGAGCCAAAATTATAAATTGGATTGTTCCGATATCGCCCACCGAATTTTGGATAGAGGACAAAGTCAGGGTTTACCGGGTCAGCGAAGTAGATAGCTTTGACAAGGTCAGGATTTCGCTGGGTGAAAATCCGCATGTTGAAACCAGCCATGGAATGGCCCGCAAGAACCATCGGTTCTCGCTTCGTAGAGTTTCGCCAAATGTATTCACCAGCGGAATCGATCAAGTACTCCGTCTCCCGCATAAGCTGCTCTGAGGTCCTCGGAAGTGGCCCGGGCTCGCTCCATCCGTAACCTGCTCGATCGTAGCTGCAGACGCGCGTTTGAGAGGAAAGTATAGGTCGAACAACTTGCCAATCCAACGAGGATCCGAGCCAGCCGTGCTCAAGCCAAATGACGGGGCTGCCGTCAACTATCTCCCCCTCGCAGTAAAGATGCATAAAGCGCTGTTGGTACATTCGCTTCGTCCACAGCAGACTGAAGTCTCCATCTCCGATGTCGAACAATTCACCCGGGGGAGTAAAGTGGGCCCAAGATAAACAATTGATCAAAATTGTGAGACTGCTTGAAGCTGTTAGGAATATGAGAAGCCACAGCGATGGTGTTTTGCAGAGAACTTTCGTGCAGCTGCAACAGAAACGTGCGTATCGATTGCAGGGCATTTCATGACAGTGTATCATGTTGTCAAGCCGAGTGGAACGTGGCCGGAGATCTTGCTCTTCTTCATCAGAAGTGTCTCTTGCCGATGCAAGGGAAGATACTTGCAGCCTTAGAGCATGTACTTCATCTTCAACAATTTTCTTGTAAGCGGCGATAATAATACACATCAAGACAGCAATCCACTCCACAAAGTGACCAGTTCGTCGCTTCGCAGAAAAGAAAGCGGTGAAGACACAAATTGAGACGACGCACACAGCTAGTCCAAAAAGAACAATGTTGAAACAGCGGAGCAGAATCACGCCCTTTTCGATCATATCATTCGCACACCGATGCCGCTCTGTGCTCAATCGGCGCCCGTCGACACTTGTCAAGTTCATATCAAACGTAGTTTCAAAACCACGACTGAGCTTTTTTGACCAAAAGAAAAGCAATGCCAGCCAGAAATATGTCGTGCCGTAGTGGCCATTATATAAACCTGCAACAAAAACAATCAGCAATGTTGTCGAATACGACTTGCACAGAGATTGGACAAATTTTGCGTTCCTTGCATTATTGTCATCCTTTGACATGGAGGAGGAAGGAGGGCCGTCAGTAGACAAGCTTGACGCCGTACGCAATTCAACGCTCATAATACCAAGTACATAAAGGACCTTAATTACAGCTTTTGGTTGAAGAGTTTAAAGGACCTTAATTACAGCTTTTGGTTGAAGAGTTGAAGATCTAAGATCTCAATTCCCATTTTCACGTGATTTTACTCCACCTCCATACCTTCGCTGACTTGTCTTGAGATAGAGT
>Ga0115555_1002029_pt1 | contig 13762 bp, 6 predicted proteins | sample COGITO_mtgs_1104_2_FD_87285 | JGI IMG/M metagenome (GOLD analysis project Ga0115555, IMG submission 87285) | Pelagic marine microbial communities from North Sea - COGITO_mtgs_110407 | ecosystem: Environmental > Aquatic > Marine > Epipelagic | place: Germany:Helgoland, sampling site Kabeltonne... | reverse complement strand
CCATTCTTCTTCTTTTTAGTAGTACTCTTCTTCTTCCTCCGCTGCGCGTAATTCGCGTTGGCGCTCCTCGTCCTCGCCCCTCCGAAATCGGCAAACGCGCTCGCCGCCACAAAGAACCCACTCATAACGCTCGCGAAAACCGCAAATCCGGACAGTATCACCCCAGCCGTCGTCATCCCCGTCGCTAACTGATACACTTGACTCAACATCGTGTACCTCGCGCTGTTCATGCTCGCCGCGGCGACGCACGCGCATATCGCCGTGAGCGGCACCGTCGTCTTGAGCGCCATGAAGCATAACTCGAACCAATCGCGAGCGGCGGCGGAAAACGAAGAAGGTAAAGAAGAAGAAGAAGAAGGGGAAATCGCGATACCGCCGCCGCCGTAAAAGTCAGGGTTTCCATCGTTTCGTCGTCCGCGTGTGTGTTGTTGTGGTTCGCGAGGCGTATTCTTGAAGAAAAAATCCTCCTCCTCGTTCCCCGTTGGTTGCCACCTGCCGTTGCTCTGTGTCTCGGGTTTTCTTCCTCCGTGCGCATCGTTGCCCGGGAGTTCATCGTACGTCGGGTACTCTCTCGCAAACGCACGCGGTACACGCATACGTTTTTTCTTGTTCGTCGTGTGAGTCGTATTCGCGTCTGTGTCCTTCGTTCTCCTTCGTCTCGTCACCGTCACGCGCGTTGGTCCTCCTCCTCCGGGGTTTCGTTGTCCATTGACTCCCCCGAGGAGAATTTTGCTCGTTTTCGTTGTCCACATTTTATATTATATCTCACGTTGTTTTAACGCGTATACTATATACACGACCACTCAAAAAGAACGCCCAAAAGTCTCTGTCTCTGTCTGAATGAATGGACAAAAGTAGTAAAAGCGCTAAAAGCGTCTTCTTGGGATCACGCGGAGAGAGAGAGAGAGAGAGAGAGCTCAGCACGCGCGGAGAAAAAGTCTCGTAAATCTTTGTCGTCTCTCTGTCGTGAAATGTTTTCTTTTTTTATTTTATTTTTGTGACGAACGGTTTTTTCTAACTTTTGTGTTCCCCTTTACTTTCCAGCCTTTCATTTAGGGTCTGACACCCTAAAACATTAGTCTCCACATCTGATGTTTTTTTTCTCGTCTTTACTGTTCACACGTGTTGCGTGACGACGATGGAAATGTGTTGATGCGACGATAAACGACGATATAAACGACGATGGTGGAAGAAGAAGAAGAAGAAGAGTTTCTTTTTCTTCTTCCGAAAGATTTCGACCCGCGCGCGATGCCGACGTGGCTGCTCCCACCGCCGTCGGCGGAGATTCTCTTTCGCGGTCCACCGAATGTAGGAGTCTCGCGACACCAACGACAACCTTTGGTGTCGTCTGATTCTTCTCTCTCTTGGGAAACGTTCGTGTCTTGGCCGCCGCCGGAGAGGAGGAGAAAGAGGAGGGAGAGGGAGAGGAACAAAAACGAGAATTTGAGCGCGAACGCGTCTTCTGTCGTGTTCTTTAATAACAATAATACGAACGATGATGATGAAAATGATGAAAATGATGAAGAGGAAAGAGTAGAGTTTGCGTTGGACGAAAGGTGGGCGAAACGATTCGCGGAAACCGAATTGAAAAGACGAGAGCGAAGGAAAGCGAGAGAGAGAGAGAAGAGGGAAGAACAACCGGTGAGCGGGAGAGTAGAACGAGCGCGAGCGAAAGCAGAGGAGACCATGCGGACGTGGGAAGCGTTGGAATAGTTTCGTATGATAAAAGATAGTAATTGACGTAAAAAAATAGAATAAATAGTGTCTCCATCCAGACATCATCGATAAAGCACGTTTTGAATCTCTTCCTCCCCTCTTTTAATCTTCGTTTGTTTCTTCCTTCTTTTCTTCTTTCTTCTCCTCGGGCTTCTTTTCTTCTTCCGTCGGAGTGGCGGCGGCGGCGGCGACTTCGGGAACCGGTTTCGGTTTCGGCGGATTTTTCTTCGCCTCTTCCAAGCGTTTCTTTTCCGCATCTTCGGCTTCCTGTCTCATTTTAATCGCGTCCAACTGCTCTTGCGACATTGGTTTTTCCTTCTGCTCCTCCTTCTTTTCTTCGACGAGTTTTGACGCCGGAACCGCATCTGGCGCGACTTTTTCAACCTTCTTGACTGATTTCGCCCCGATGCCAAAGAAGCCTTTACCTTCTCCGGATTTGTTGGTTCGTTTGTACGCGCGCCATCGCTTCAAGACGACCGACGCGGCGCTTCTTTCCGCCGCCAACGGCCAAATGTTCGACGGCATGTACCCTCGCCACGCACCGGAGTCCAAAAGTTCCTCGACTGATTTGTGCTTGTCCAAACCCAAATCGCCTTCGTGCGCTTCTTTGATTTGTTGCGCGCGAATGACGCCCATTCGTGCTTTTTTGATGTCCTCTTCGGTTTCGCCGACGTTGTCGACGTACATTGGTCGTTTTAGAGCAATTTGTAACAACTCTCTCGAGCGCATCGTTTGCAAGATGGTAATCACCGGGATCGGGACCAACCAGATTCGGTATTCCTCCGAGCCGTACCCCAACGTGGGCATGCCTAAAATCAACACGATTTGCGCGAAGAACAACGTGAAGATCATTTGACGCACGAGCCAGGCCCACATGGCGATGTCGCCCATATACTTTTGCAAATAGCTGTACACGTACATGTGCTTACCGAAAATGTACATGGTGTAGAAGAAGACGAACGCAAACGGTAAGATAATTGGTGCGATGACGCAATAAATCATCGAAATGAAGAAAATCATCATCGCTTGCGGCGGGACGAGCATCATCGGCGTCGCCTTCGGTGTCGCCCATTCAACTTTCTTCTTCTTTGGAGGCCATTGTAAAGAACGAACGCGGTACATGATAGATTTCACAATGTAACCACCAATAGAACCGATGTTCAACAACTCCATGATCGTGGACGTGGCCGTTCTCATGATTATAAACTTGATGAAGTAGGTGGACGTGGCAATCATTTGTCTCGTAAACGTGTACGCGAACAAGTGAGGTTGCTGCAACCAATCTTCCAAATCGAGCCACAGCTCTCTTTCGGACATGTTTCCAACGACCAAATTGACGATGACGATATAAAAATACGTCGAGGCGCCAAAGGAGTCCATCAAAGAGTACGAGGTCAAACCCGTCATGCGACTGGTAATCGACGCAATCATACCGGCGACAGCAATCAAGACGGAAAGCAACACCGCAATCATGATGGAATACAAGGTTTCCCCGTACTCTACGCCGACATATTTCACGATTTCATCCTTGTAATCGTTGAACAATTTTGTCGCGTACGAGACTGGGAACATGAAGAAGATGGTGATGAAAATGGTAAAGAACCGAATTTGGTTCGTTTTCCAATCTCTCACCGGTTTCGAGCTCGCGACGTTGTGCCATACCAAATCGGACGGACCAGGCGCTTGCATCGTTTGCCATTGGCCAAACTGGTCGTCAATCTGTACGGAACCCATGACCAAAGCATCTTTTTGATCTTTGAAAACAACCACGGCCCCGGCGGCAGGTTCGATGGAGTTGATTTCCTTTTCGCGAACGGCGTTGAACTTCTGGAAGAACTTTGCCTCTTTCTTGACGTACTTCGTGTAACCTTTCGTCGCTTGCTTCAATTCGAATCGCAAAATACGGGCACTTCGAGAAGAACCTTCGAAAGACTTCGGGTCGACCTGTTTTTGTTTCGTTAATTCGTTGTACGCTTTCGTGTACTGAATCATGTAGTCCTGCACCGCTCTCCACCTGCGCGCGACGGCGTCCAACTTTCGCGTATCCGAGGCCAGCATTTTAAAAGCAATCTTGTCTGGGCCGACAATGCGTTCGACTTTCGAGGTTAAGATAGAATCAGTTTCCCAACGCATCAACGCTCGAACGCGTCCGTCGTTGGCAAAAACGACATCCGCAGCGGATTCTACGCCGCCTTCGTCGCCGCCTTTGTGACCTTTCTCCATGGCGCTACCAACCCTCTCCATGGCGCTACCAATTAAACCTTTCGAATGTTCCTCGTCTTGCGCGAACTCCGCGCCCATCTTCTGTTGCACTTGCGCGAGATTCGCCAAACCTTTGAATCGCCCATAGATCGACGTCGTCTCTTCCTCCTTCTTTAATTCCTTCCCGAGTTTGTCTTGCATCGCGGCAATCTTTTTCATTTGTGCGTCGCTCATTTCCGTCGTCGGGAACGGCGAGGTGGTGTATCTCGGAATATCCGTGATGACCACGGCGTGCGATTTGATGCCAATCTCTTCCGGTTTCAAGTTCCACATCAAACGCGCAAACTTGACGCACTCGCGTTCGATGAGTTTCACCAAAACGACCGATAATAAAACCATCTCGGCGACGACTAATTGCCACGTCAAGTGACTCTTCGCCGACGCCATAGAGATTTGACGCACGTTTCCATTCAAAGCGGCGTCGATGGTCGCTTCCGTGCCGCTCGTGGCTTCGTCACTGTCCACGAAATAAAAGTACACCAAAACCGGCGTGCAAAACACAGAGGCGAACAAAAAGAAAATGGAGCACATGCGAAACCATCTCAAAACCATGTATTCGTCCAAAGTCATGTGCGAGCGTAAATACGGCATGTCCATTCGTACCGCGTGCCACAACCACGCCAAACCTAACATTCCAGTAGGCGCTGGCGGTAAATCTGGATATATGGAATAATCCGGGTTCGTTCGATCCAAATGCGCGCACGGATCGACCACTGATTTCAGCCAAGGTCTCCCGCGCAAGAATAAGAAGATCATAAACGCGAACCAAAACACGATGACCAACGCACCGACGTACTTCGCCGCGTCTATCCCGCTCAAACTTTCTTGGCAATTACCGCCGTCCGCGCACTTGTATTGAAACACGCACGCGACGCCGGTACCGACCGTCCCGATACCTTCTTGCGAATACGCGCCGGAATACCCAGTGGCGTAGTACCCTTGCCCGTTATTACAGTGGAAACATACCATTAAACTCACATCTGGACACCCTTGTAACGTCATTCTTTCCGCGGTTCCCGTGGTGTTCGTATACCCGGCGAACGTCGCCGAACCCCCGGTACTAATCGCCACCGTCGGCATCGTGCTCGTTGAATACAACGTTTTCACCGTGTTATCCCCGCCAAACATGGAAGAATCTTGAAACGCGCAATTCATGCATCCAACCGGGCAAGGACACGATGTCTCCACGCCGCCGTCGTTAAACGCGAGCTGGACGGTGGCCCAAGCTCCGCTCGAGAGAAATTCGCTCGTCTCTTCACTCGCTTGGACGAATACATTAATTCCACCCCCAAAATTGGTGTTACTACTCGTCGTCGTCAAAGGCGCGTCGTTGAACAGGCACGACGAGAACGCCAGAAAACAAAGAAGCGCGAATCGGGAAATCATCGTTGGAATCGTCTCGTTTATATTCTCTCTCTCTTCTCTCTTCTCAGGACGAGTAAATAAATAATTAATAAATACTGTACCGGGGGTAGGGCAAAAGATTTTTTCTGAAGGATTGGACAACGAACAAAATTACAAAAATATCTTCTTCTTCTAAATAACTACACTACGATTAATGAACTCTCTCTCTGTGTGTGTGTTTCTGATAAAGACTTTAACGATACAAGGCAAAAGACTAACCTCTCCGCTTGCTCAATCGCCAGGCGTCTTTTTCGTTGAATCTATCGAAGAGAGGTTCTAACTTTTCCATGCGTTTGCGCTTGCTCATGATTCTGGCGTCCGCTTGTTTGAAAAATCTCGGAGCGAGTTCGACGAGCCATTTCGGGTCGATGGCGACGCATTCACGCATGTACTCTTTGGACGTCAGGACGAGTTCGTGGTAAACGACCCAATCTGGTTGGCGTTGAAATAAAGAGGAGGAGGGGTGGATGTATGTTGGGGTGTTTTCGACCAAGGTTTTGAAGCCTTCTTGCGGATCTTTTTTGGCGGCGTGGAAGAAGAAACCGGAAGTGATGGCGCGGCGGATGCGGTTGAAGTTGCGACCGGCCGAGGTGACTTCTAAGCGGTAGCGATCCATAATTGTCAACAGTTGTTTCCGAACGTCTTGCGCACGACGCAAAGAGCGCGCTTGAAGGTAGTTTTCAAAACACCACGGCGAGGAGAAGTTGTTCGCTTTCCACGCTTCGTAGACGGTGAGCAACGTGAGATGGTCGCCTTCCGGTTGGAAGAATTTCGCTTTTTTCTGATCGGCTGGGCCTTGCTTTTCTTTCGGACGGTAGAAGATGTTTTGCGCGGAAAGCATGGCAACGATGGTGAGAATTTCCTCGGCGCACCCGAGATCGACCGATGCGATGAGCATTTTTGACATTGGCGGTTCGAGCGGAAACTCTGCCATTTTACGACCTAAACGGGTGAGTAATCCTTCCTCGTCTAACGCGTTCAAGTTGTATAACTGCTCGAGTGCTGTGACTAAGGTTTGCGCCGGTGGCGGGTCCATGAAATCGAATCCACCCGGTCCTAAATCGTTGATACCCATTGCTTTCAAAGTTAAACACGTCATCCCCAAGTTCGTTCTTTGAATTTCCGGTACCGAGGTTGGTAACATTTCGTTCTTAAAAGCAGCTTCGGTGTATAATCGGAAACATTTCCCTGGACCAGTACGCCCAGCTCGTCCCGCGCGTTGTCTCGCGGACGCTTGCGAGATTGGCGCGACGATTAAGGAATCCATGCCAACTTTCGGGTTGTACACTTTTTGCTTTGCAAAACCTGGATCGATGACATAGTAAATGCCGTCGATCGTCAACGACGCTTCTGCGATGTTCGTTGCGACGACGCACTTGCGACTTCCTGGCGGTGCCGGCTCAAATATTTTCGTTTGCATTTCAGACGGTAAGGAGGAGTACACTGGTAAGATGTGCAAATCTGGAACGGACGGGCCTAAAGCCTTGACGCGTTCAAAGAGGATTCCGCATCCTGTGTCAATTTCCTCTTGACCGGTTAAGAAGAGCAAAATGTCACCTTCAGGTTCGGTCAAGTGAATTTGCATGACAGTAATCAACGCCGCGTCTAAATAATCGCTTTCTGGAGCTTTTGTATACATCACTTCGACAGGAAAGGTTCTCCCCGGGATGGTAAAAATTGGGCACTCGAAGAAATACGTGGAAAATTTTTCCGCGTCCAAGGTTGCAGAGGTGACGATGATGCGTAAATCTTTCCTCTTGGCGCAACATTTCTTCAACAAACCGAACAAAACGTCCGTATGGATCGTTCTTTCATGCGCTTCATCTAGCATGATGACAGAATATTGCGACATCTTGTCGTCCAACAATGCTTCTCTTAAAAGCATACCATCAGTCATGTATTTAATAACCGTATCTTCACTCGTGCAATCTTCAAAACGAATGGCGTAGCCAACTTCTTCGCCAACTAAACAGCCAACTTCGTCGGCGACTCTCTTAGCAACGGACATGGCCGCAACTCTTCTCGGCTGCGTGCACCCAATTCGACCTTTGGTCGTGTACCCGCTCTCCGCTAAATACTGCGTCATTTGCGTCGTTTTTCCCGACCCAGTTTCACCAATGACGACCAAGATTTGGTTTTCGTTCACGGCTTTGATCAACTCTTCACGCAATTTGAAAATCGGCAACGATTGTCGCTGTTCGAGAATGGACCCTTTTTGTGCGAAACCAAACTGCGGGGCTTTCCCGACAGATTGCTTCTTCCATTCCGGCATATCCTCCGCAAGTACGTTTTGTCCTCGAACGTCTGCGACGAGTTTTCGATCGTCCTGAGCCGCCATTGGATCTAACCACGCTTGATTGAGATTTTCCGGAACATCCTCGTCCATCGCGGCTCTTTTTTGTGTCTCTTTCATCTCTCTCCGTTCTTTCGCCAAAGCGCCTTGTGTCATCGCCGCTCTTTGCATAGATCCGTCTGGATTCTTCACGATTTTGATCGGGGAAACGTCGCCTAAAGCCGCATCAGTTTGACCGGCAAGAAACGGGGCTTCTTCGTCGTTCATTTCGATATCGAATTCCTCCTCCGCTTCCTCTTCATACGCCAACACTCCGTCGTTTTCCGGGTCAAAGTTCGGGTAATCTTCGACTTTCAAAACGCCGCTCGCGATCAATTGTCTCGCCTCCCATAACTCAGGAGAAGACATGCGCTTAATCGGGCGACGTCGATTTAACCCGTTCTTATCGTCCACCATGCGTCCGTCGGCCGCAAAATCTTCCTCGGTTTGCTTGATCCCAGATAAGCCTTTCACCGTATTCATATTCGAACCTTTCGCGCCGGCGCCAAATCTAGGCACAATCGGATTACTACTACTATCGTCAATACTACTTCCAGCGGCACCGCCGCGCGGCGGCGCTGGATTCGATCTCGGTGGCGGTGGTGGAAGATTGTTCGCGTAACTCGTCTCTTCCTCTCCAGTCTCTTGATTCACGTCCGACATGGACAAAGCTATCCTATTGTTCGTCAGCGATAACACTTTCACATACACCGGGTTACCTCTCTGCACGACATCTCTCGCGGAATTTCCGTTCGATACTCTTGGTAATTTGGAAACGTGCGCTAAACCTTCCGTTTTATTCACAAACTCGACTAATTCCACGAACGCTCCAAAATCCATCACGTTCGTCACGCTACCTCTGTATACCTTCCCGACTTCCGGTTTGCCTTGAATCGTCCGTTTTGCCGGTTCTGATGTTGACTTTCTTTTCTTCTGTCCAAACGCGGAATCATCGTATCCTCTTCCCGAACTCGACGCGTTTTTGTTCTCGTCTAATCGCCCGGGATTCATTTTATCCAACCTCGGATCGTCGCACGCGTTTTCAATCGGGTTCCTGTCGCCGTACAACTCGCGCGACAACATCTTCGCGTGTTCTTCCGCATCCGGTCGGTGTAAACCCGGAAATGGATTCTCCTTCGTCGGTTTTTCTACGATAACTTTCTTCTTTTCTCCTCCTCTCGCACCTCCGCCACCTTTATTCGCTAACCGTTCAATCGTCCCGACTAACTCGTTCGCGAACGGTTCCGGCAACTCCGCCCCGTTCTTTTGCAATTCATTAAAAAACGTTTTCGGATCAAACTTCGACGCCTTGGCAATGTCCACGATAAACTCCGCCAACGTCTTATCGTTCACGCCGAGGTTCTTATCCAGTTCTTTGGTGACTTTATTGATGAGCGAGAGGTGTTGGAGCTTTTGCATCGCCGACGTGACGTTGTTTTTCGGCTCTAAAGACGGCGCCATTTTCGCTTCTTCGATGCAATTCTCTTCTCTTCTCTTTTATGTTTGTGTGCGTGGGCAGGACAAGAATACTCGCACAGAGAAGACAACGCGCGGGAGCGTGCGCGTGCTTTATGACGCAACGCGCGTCGTTGTGCCTTTTTTCGTCGCGCGCGGCGCGTTTCTTCTTCAAAGTGCTATTACGACTGCGCTTGTTGAAAACGGAAGGTAATGGTGTTTTTTAGTGAAGCGATTGCCATGATTTGCGCTCTTCTTTTTCAAAAAATACTACTACTTTCTCTCTCCGCGTCGCATCAATACTCGTACTCGTCGAAAACGTCCGCGAGATCTACGTGCGCGTCCTCACCGTGCTCGTTGTACCACTGCTGGAGCAATCTCTCGCCTTTCTCGTTCGCTTCGTCCCAGTCGATGTCGACGTCGTGTCGCGGAAAGCTTCCGTTTTTCTTTCTTCTTCTCGGTATATCTTTGCGAGAGAAGAGTTTGACTTTGTATTTTTTCTTCTTGTTGCTGATGTTGATTGTTTTTCTTGGGGTGGCTATGTAGAGGAGATCAAAGTATACGCTTGGTTTTTCTGGGATTGTTTTTCTTTTCGGTATATCTTCTTCTTCTTCTTCTTCTTCTCGATTGGCGTCCCTGTGAATTAATCGTGTAAGATATGATCGCTAGAAACCTTGGTCAGTATTTTTATCACGAGCGAAAGGAAACACGAACAGATGATGGTTTCGGGTAAAACATAGGCCACAACGCGAAGGCTGTTCGCGCTAGCACGAGTCGAAAGACATCTTTATCAATCGCAGGCGCGCGGATGTCGAGCGCTCCCGAAGAAGGAGAATAATCTTGATAAACGTCGCACCGTCTCTTTTGAAACTCTTTGTCCAACATGAGCGAATTTTGAATCAAGGGTTCCCAAATGTCGCTTCGCGTGATGATTCCGATTAACTTTCCCGGGTGCGCGTAATCTTCGCCTTCCTCGACCACCGGCAGACGGTGGATCTTATGCTTTAGCATCAATCCCGCGGCGGCGGAGATATACGCCTTCGGCCCTACGGTTAAAGGCATCGATGTCATCGCGTCTGCAACCGTGCGAATATGTCTCTGTTCTTCGCCGAAGGAAATGTACGACAATCGTTTGACGTCGTTCCTCGATATGACCCCGACCAGGTTTCCGTCCTCATCGACCACCGGCCCGCCGTGATATCTCTTGATAAAGCTTTGCACTTTCACGTCCGTCAACTTCAAACTCTCGCACAACGTCTCTGGATCCTTCGTCATGAATTCCTCCACCCGACTGTACGGCCACGAAATCGCGGCTTCGTCGCTCATGTCTGGGTCTTCTGCTTTTGATGCAGACATCGATCGGCCGCCGTCGAGGTGGAGTTTGCCGATCTCTTTTTCTCCACCTTCGAACGTCGTTTCGTTGTCCGAGGAGGAGGAAAAAACTTTAACCGCGCGCTGCCCACGCGACTGAAAACGACGACGAACGAACTTTTGAACGTCGCGCGAAAGGAACGAGGCAGATGGTATCGTGAGAATGGAGGACATTTTGCGTGTTGCAGTTATTGATGTTACGACGTGGCGCGCTTAATCTTTCAAGAGATGTGACGAGTATTTTTTTATAGATACAAAGATATTTCCTTCCTCTTGGATTGAACTAAAATTACAAATCGAGCAAGCTGCGCGTGACTTTCGCGGCCCCGGCAGCGCTATTGGTGGGATTGCTATTGGTGATGGTGGTAGTATTTGTGGTGGAGAATAAATCGTTCAATTGCTGATGGTGAGTAGTCGCGGCGATGTTCCCGGAGGAAGACAGTAAACATTTCACGATTTCCTGGCGACGGACGAGCGAAAAGGTCGAGGCGTCTGCTTTCGAAAACCAGGCGTTTGCAAAGGCGCGACAGACGCTTTCGAGTCGGGTTGACGATGAAGGAGAGTTTCTGCCGACGTAGTTGGTTAAGAACGCGAGAGTGTACGTCGCCGACGCGTACGCAGTTTTCTCCAACGACTGGCGCAAGACGTTTTCGAGGCGTTGCTTTCTCGCCGCTTCGTCCATATACTCTTCATCTCGGAAACATCCCGTAAAGAGAGAGCCGTCGCCAAAGAGCGGTTCGGGTAAAGCGTGGAAGAATTCCAATAACGCAAGCGCGAGTTCCACCACCGAAGAGGATGGTTTCGATGAGGACATCACGGACAAAGCGGTGAAATCGTCCAACAAGGAAGAGGAAGAGGAGGAATGCATGTCGTTGAACGCGCTCTGGGAGACTCCGCACAGACGCAAACAGTTATTCACGGCATTCATCCTTTCCTTTTCGCTGCTTTTCTGCGTAAACAAATCATTCTTCGATATCGAACCAAACGCAAAGAGCGAGTCGATCAGTGTAGAGATGACTGACGGAACATCCGGTGGAAATACGCTCGGAGGTAAGGAGCGCAAAGGCGCGCCGAAAATCGGATTTTGCGCATACACACCCGTGAGTGCAATGTACGCGTCTTGACAATGTTCGGCGCGGATTACTAGAACGGCGTCGAGCGAATTCGATGCGCCTACAGAACGAATAGTTCCTGCTCCATCAACAAACGCAGAGATGTCTACAAACACGGACGTTTCAGCAGAAACGGTTGCTTTCGCTGGCGTAATATCGCGCACCCATTTTGGCGCGTCGTCTTCGGTATCGTTGACGAGGTCGTCGTAACTTCCCCCGCGGCCGTGAAATCCAACAGTAAAGGACACCGCGTTCCCGTGATTGTTTCGTGGGAATTTGAACTGAATCCTCCTCGTCACTCGCTCGCAATAATGCACCTCGCCAAAATCACACATGGTGCCGCTTTCCAAAACTACCTTCGTCGCGTGCGCTCTGTTCGTCTCTTCGGCATCTAACTTCCGCTGTAAATCTGTCAGCATTCGCTCTAAACGACCGTTATAATCGACCGAACGACACTTCAAGTCAAACGTAGCAGATACTGGTTTGTGGTCTGAATGGTAAATCTCGTCGTGGTCTCTGTATCCCAACAGCTGTAAATCGTCGCCTTTCCATAAAACTCGATCGCACCACGCCGGCGCGCGCTTCTTTTTCTCTTCCTTATCGTCTGCTTTGGTGCTATTGCTTTCACCGTCGTCAAAGTCGTCGTTGAAATCGTTCTCGTAATCGGATTCGTTGTTGTTTATGTTGTCTTTTGACGATGACGTAGCAGCGCGTCCGATGCCGGAATACCGCGACGTCCCGGGTTTAAATTTATACGTCATAGGGAACTCAATAGAACCTTCTCGATAGCCTGGGAGCACATTCCCGCTTTGCATTTCGTTTAATAACTGATCGTGCTTCAAGAGTGGAATATAATTGCTCGCGCTCGCACGAAACGATGACGCGTTCAATTCGGCTTCGTTCGATTTTAAGCGAACGTGTTCTAACACGTCATCTTTCGGAGCGTTTAAGCGATAGTTCAGATCGCCAAAGAATATCGAGACCGTCGCGTCGTGTATAGTTCTCGTTCGCGAGGGCTTTTCCCATCGAATACTATTCGAAGAACGAAAATCTCTTTCATCCTCTCCTTGTTCGTCTTCGTCCGGAGCGAACACGCACTTTTGCAAAATCTCCGCCGCGTCCGCATTCCTTCTCTTCGCGTCTTCCTCTTTAGACCCCGCCGCTAAATGCGCGCATACGAACGCAATCGTCGTATCTCGTATCTTTATCAAAGCGCAACACCCACCTTTATTCCCTAACTTTACGTTCATAGCTCCCGTCCCGAATCCCAAAGAAAATCCAGTCGCGACTTTCGTCGCGATTGGTCTCTCTCGTATAGAACCTTTTCGAATCAACTCCTCGCGAACAAATATCGTCAAATACACCCCAACTAACTGCACGGACGTTATTTTCACGTATCCTCCCCCTACCGCATTTCTAGCGCTAACACTATTCAAACATCTCAAAATCTTCTCGTCCCACATCCGCGCGTCTCGCTCCACGTCTTGCACTTTCAATACTTTCTGCACTTGCAACGGCACAATCTCTTGAAACCCAACCGCGTAGACGTCAACCACGGCATCATCATCACCGTCGTCATTCATCAACCAGTCTCGAACGTCCAACTTTTCGTTTGGTTTCTTCCCGTTCGCGTTGAACGTATTCGCTCGTATTCGCGTCGTTTCTGCGACCGAAGAGTACACGGAAACGTCTCGCTGAAAAAACAGATTTCGTAACCGAAAGTCGTTCGGTTTGTTCATCCGCGCGAACGCGACGTCCTCGGATATCGGATGATGATTTCTTGCAGAAGCAGATTTTTCAGCTTTATTATTCTCCTCGGTTGTTCGGTCGCGGTTCGAAGGTTGCGCGTCGGCTAAAGAAGGACGACGACGCACACTTCGACGCGTTTTTCGCGCGTCATCATCATCGTTTTCATCGTTACAGTGCACGTCGTCGTCGTCGAAAGTTTCCCAAGAAGAACACGAATTTTGTGGAGAAGAAGACGACGCGAAAGCGCCTCCTCTGGACGACGACGATGGAAATTCCACCTTCCGTAACGACGACGACGACGAGTTCATCCTCTCTCTCGCTCTCTCATTGGGGAGTCTTCAAAGGCAGTCGTCGGTGAGAT
>Ga0115555_1002024_pt1 | contig 13789 bp, 9 predicted proteins | sample COGITO_mtgs_1104_2_FD_87285 | JGI IMG/M metagenome (GOLD analysis project Ga0115555, IMG submission 87285) | Pelagic marine microbial communities from North Sea - COGITO_mtgs_110407 | ecosystem: Environmental > Aquatic > Marine > Epipelagic | place: Germany:Helgoland, sampling site Kabeltonne... | reverse complement strand
GACCCCGACGGTGCCCCCCCACCCCCCCGTCCCCCCGTTTTCTTTACGCGCAAAGCCCCAAGGCCGTGCCCCGCCCCCCCCTTCTGGTCACGATGGGCAATTCTGACTCCACGCACGCGTCCAATGCAGAGGCAGACTTCAAGGACAGCCTCCTTAATGATGTATTCAACGACAGCAGCCAAACTGTGCTGGACATGGAAAAAGTGACCATGATCATCTGGAAGTTCAGGGATAGTCCTGACATGGTTCGCTTTGTGAGCGATTTCCTCGCCAAATACTCCGGTGAGCGCCTCGTCTTCGACGGAATCGAGTTCTACCTGCCCCAGCTTGCCCACATGATCATCCATCTGGAGGTGGAGTGGTCCGATTCCACCCTGGAAGAGTTTGCTTTGATCATCTCCCAGCACTCCCTCCACTTTGCCCTCCAGTTCAACTGGATACTGGTTGCCGCCCTGGAGGACTACCAGCCTGAGACGGCCGCCGGCGACCCCAACCCGACCTACAACCACCTCTTCTACACCCGCTGCATTAAGCTGCTCCAGAACATGGAGAGGTGTGTTGTTTACGGCACTCCCCGCGCCTTTGAGCTGCAGAAACTCTTCGAGGACGGTAAGATATCGCGCGCAGAGTACGAGCAGATGGAGCTCGCGGATCGGCGCTTCAACGCCATCCAGATAGTGGACTCTCCCCACCAGCACGTCGGCGACAGTGACACCACCAACCCCAACAGGAAAATGGGGATGAGCGGCTACCTCTTGTATAAGCGCGGCCGGCGCCGACCCTACCGGAGGAAGCCGTGGAAGTCGCGCTACTTCATCATTGCCGACCGCATGCTCTTTTGCTACGACCACCCCAACGGGGCCTTGAGGAGGGCCATGCCCCTGGAATCTGCCATTATCGAGGTGCCCTCTTCCTCAAAGCACCCTCATTACTTCGAGGTCCACAACCAGAACTACCAGTTCTTGCTGCGTGCGGAGAGCGACGCGGAGGCTAAGAACTGGGTCAAGGCCCTCGAGGGGGAGGCGAAGACGGCTGCCCTCTTCTCCATGACGCTGTCCTCCAGCGACAGCTCTGGACAGTCGCTCATTTCCCAGCTCCTGCCCAACCAGCGAGCCCGGTACCAGTTTTTCAAGGGCGAGCGCGATTTCGTCCGCTCCCTCACGGATATCGCCGAGGAATTGAGGTTTGAGCCCCGGTCGGAGCGCAAGGCCCTCGCTCCACAGCTGATTGGGGAGACCCCCATTCCTCCCTGTGCCTATGTGCCCATGTGCAAGTCCACTGAAAAATGGACCCGTGTGACGCGCATGCTCCCTAAGGAGGCGCGCGTCTTTAGCACGAAGGAGAGATGCCCTGTTCTGATGTGTTTCGCTTCACAGTACGAGGAGGAGTTCGTGGATGTCGCCACTTACCTGCACAATAATTTCGAGCAGGAGCTGTTGCCCTCTGACAAACCTTCCTCCGAGAGGAAGGGCGGTGATGGCGATGGTGATGGTGGTGAAGGCGACAGTGATAAGTTCGCAACCCCAGGGGGCAGCAACGCTGGAGTATCCTCTAAGAACAGTTCCTCGACCGCTGACGGCGACGGCAACAATAGTCACGATTCCGGCTCCTCCTCTGCTGCTTATGACAAGGAAGAAGGCAATGGCAACGGCAACGCACAACAATCAACCAGCAGCAACAATTCTGCATCTACTCATACGCGCTCTCCCCCGCGTGCTTCTTCTCCCTCAAACGTTGAGCTTATGCTCACCACGCCGAGCACGAAAAAGGAAAAGCGAGTTTTCGGCTCGCGCAAGCTCTTTAACAGTTTGGCTAGCATCAAAGCGAAGGCAAACAGGGTCCGAAGCCCTTCTTATGCCGAACGGAATGACAACCCAAACAGGTAAGTTAGTTGCGAGGTGAACTTGAACTTGAAATTGAAATTGAAATTGAAATTGGTAGTGTAGTTGGTTTAACGATCGATGATGGGATCAGTTGTGTACTATTTTTGGTGGTACCCTCTCCAACACTTTCGAACCCTCTCCAACACTTTCGAACCCTCTCTAACACTTTCGAACCCTCTCTAACACTTTCGAACACTTTCGAACCTCCAAAAAGCCCGAAAACTACCCGGAGAATATGGAAAGACGACAACAATGATGATGACAGTGACGAAGATCACAACGAAAGTGAAGATACACCGAGGAGGAAATCCTCCAGCGGCAGCATTAGCCGGCAATCCCCTAGGAGAAAAAGCCGAAAAACAAAGCTCAACAAATTTATGAAGGAGATGCCGACCGTCCGCCTCCCAAAGAACATCAGTGCCATGAAGAATCGGAAAAAGTTCAAGAAGAAGGAGATCGATGATTTACCCCACAAGACGGTCAAGATATTTAAAGCGTCCAGCATCGACGGTCAATTCGGCGGAATCGACATAGAATGCCTGAACAAGGCGAAAAAATACGTCTGCGGGAGTGAGAACTGGCAAGAACGTTGCGAGAGGCTCGGGGGGGGGGAGTTTGAAGATGATCTGGAGCCTCGAACTGTCTTCAGTGCTATTATCAGCAAATCCAACGACGATGTCAGGCAGGAGGTCTTCGTAATGCAGCTTATCCACTTTTACCAGAGCGTCTTCAAATCCGAAGGGCTCCCCATTTACTTGAAACCCTATCGTATCCTGTCAACGAGCAAAACAACCGGTCTGATTGAGCTGTTGCGCGATGCAACCAGCATCGACGGCTTGAAGAAATCTGACAACTATCCGGCGGGGGGGCTCAGAGCTTACTTCGAGCTTGTCTACGGCTCGCCGGACAGTGAGAGCTTCAAAATAGCGCAGAACAACTTTATGACGAGTCTTGTTGGTTATTCTCTGTGCAGCTATTTGATTGGCCTGAAGGACAGACATAACGGCAACATTATGATTGACACGCACGGCCATCTCATATTCATCGATTTTGGGTTTGCTATGGGTATGAAACCGGGACACGAGTGGGGCTTTGAGCGAGCTCCCTTCAAATTCACCAAAGAGTATCTGGACGTGATGGGCGGGCTGAATTCCGATTGCTTCTCTCAATTCAAGAAATTGTTTGTCGCCGGCTTCAAGGCGGCCAGGGCCAGCTCGCAGCTAGCTTGTGGGCTCGTAGAGATTATGATGTTCCAAAGCCAGTATCCCTGCTTTACGGGGAGGCGATATGGCAAAGATATTGGACTGTACCGATTCCAGCGCCGTCTGATGTTGCATCAGCCTGAGGAGAAGATTGATGCCTTGGCTGAGGGTTTGATTTGGAGCAGCATCGATAATGTGGGAACAGTGTGGTACGACAAGTTCCAGCTGGCCACAAATGGGATTGCACCCTGATTTGTTGAAAACTATTTGCTGCTAATGTTGTCTTAACAATAAAAAAATTTCCAAAAGGAAACCTTTTTTTTTCCCTTCCCTCTTGATCACGTGCTGATGGCAGAGAGACTTCGCATAAAAACCCATTGGGGTTGAAAAACTAACTAAACACTGTAAGGGCGCTTTTCTCACTTTTCTCGACCGATCATTCCATTCGTCGTCGTCCTCGGGCATGTTTCTTCTCTTCACTTTTGTTCTTCTCCTTCTTTCAACATGCATAAATTCATCCCCTCCCAGCTATCACTATGCCCCCTCAACAATTCAGATGGTAGCAATGAAGCCAGAACACGTCATCGGGAATGGTATTCTTGTCAACACTGGTAATGTGGATCTGGATTGGGAAATTCGTACTGTTAGTAACGTGGACAATGTCAACTTTGCATTTCAGAACACCAGCGGAACAGCCACAAAGTTTGATTTGACAGATGGAGAAAGTGGATTCAGCACAATTCATTTCATGGTAACGTCCAATGACTCTTTCTCACAAGCTGGCAAGGCTTACGAGATCTTAACCGAGTTGATTGTGACAAAGAAGGGGGCAGATTTGGATGCTGAGCCAGATGCTCAAGAAGAAATTCCCATCGAGGTGGAAGTGTACGTGACTGCTGAAGCGTCCGGCCCCCATTCTTCGCCTCATTACACTTTTCCGGTTTCTTTGGTTGCGGGAATGGATTTAGAAGTTGGGTTGAGACCGACTGACCAGGCTAGCATGGCAATTTCGCACTCTCTGTCAACTCAGTCTGTCCTACTGCTGGTAACTCAGCCTGGCGTCCCGCCCAAAGAATGCACACTTATTTTCAGACACGGAGAAGAGTACACCTATAGGACATCGTCGTGCTCTCTTGAATCTATGAAAGGCGGAGAAGCCACGTTCAGTCTAAAATACATGGGGGCGTTCGGAACAAGCTATGTTTTCCAGCACCTAACCCTAACTGTTGAGTGCCCTGATGAACTCATGTCTCCCACTGGGCCGAATGGCTTGTGTCAGTGTCCCGCCGGGTACTTTGCTGGCGATGTTGTCGGTGCAAACGACGGAGAGACCTGCATTGCTTGCGATAAAGACACGTACAATGAAAATGTCGGCAGCGTGAATGAAAATGACTGCACTGCTTGTCCTTCCTTCACTCAGACCAACACAACCAACAGCACTTCAATTGGCATGTGCACTTGCAAGGGCGCCTTCGTGATGACTAACTCAGATTCTCGGAATTGCGATTGTCCTGCGGGTTCTTACCTTTCTGGCAACGAGATCGATGGCGAGTGTATCGCTTGTGAGAGCGGCAAGATTATGACGACTTCCAATCGAGACAGCGACTGCATTAGTTGTGAGAGTGATCTAGCCAAGGGAGATCGCAACACTGGGACCAATGGTAAAGTTGGATCCACGAGCATTGTTGACTGCGTCTGCACAGATGTCGCTATGCTCGTCGACGGCGCGGACGGAATGTGTAAATGTCCCGCCGGATACAGTTACGATCAATCTGAGAAGAGCTGCGTTCTATGTCCGCTTGCTTCTTTCGCAGATGAGGCGAGTTTGAAGGGTAACTGCTACAGTTGCCAAGATCCAAACTCTAATACGACGAACGTGGGTTCAACCAACTCATCTGCGTGCGTTTGCAGATCATCCCTCATGGAGAAGGATGCTTTTGGCACCTGCGGATGCCAAAGGGGATACCATTTCGAGGATGACGACGGCGACGGAATTGGCGATTGTGTGCTTTGTCCGGTTGACACTCACGAAGACATCGTCGGTTTGCACTTGTATTGTGAGACTTGCGCCTCGACGGACATTAACACACACACCAACGGAGTCATCGGGAGTGAGACCATCGATGACTGCGTCTGTGTTGACCCAAACATGGCCGTAGACCCCCAAAACGGTATGTGTGGATGCAAACCGGGGTACTACTACATTGCGAGCGAAACTGGAAATGATGCAGGAAGCTGCGAGCGATGCCCGCTGGGATTTTTCAGCGAACGTATTGGGCTACCTAGCAGCTGCAATAGCTGTGCTGAGGAGGTTGACGCGAACACGAACACCACGAACACCGGGAGCATGTCTAGTAACGACTGTGTTTGCCACGCGCATAATCAAAACATGCAGGAAGAACAAAGCATCGGGTTCATGTGTGGGTGTGTGGCGGGCTATTATTTTGTTGACACAGACGGTGATGGCACCGGCACGTGTGAACTCTGCCCTATTGACACTTACAGCGATACGGTTAGCCTCGAGCAATCGTGCGATGCTTGTGCTGATGCAAACAGTTACACAAACTCCACCGAAGGGAGTTATCACGCCGATCATTGCGTGTGCAGGGATCCAATTATGTTGCGTTTTGGCTCTTCGAATACTTGCGGGTGCCCGCCAGGGTATCTTTTTGTCGAAAGTGACGGGGATGATGGTATCTCACGGTGTGAAAAATGTCCAACGGGAGAGTTCAAGACCGAGATAGATTTGCAGAAGGTTTGCTTGAAATGCACTGCCGAATATGGGAACAATTACACGGGCATTTACCTCTCAACAACCTTGGAGAGTGGCTCAACAAGTCCGATTGATTGCGGCTGCGCCGAAGGTAGTTATCTTTCTGAGCTCTCGGAGTTGTGTGATGTTTCGGCACCATGTTGCGTCCCCTGTCCTGAGGGCTCAATTTGCGACGGATTTGGAACGACGGTGAGGTCTCTGCAATTAGAGGAGGGTTACTGGAGGGCAAGGGAGTACAGCAATCTTATTGTGCTGTGCAGCGAGAAAACCGGTCATGAGGACAGTTGCAGGGGGGGAAGCAATACGACCAATTTCGGTGCAGGTACTTGTTTGGATGGGCACACTGGACCGTATTGTGATGTTTGTGGGACTGGTTGGGCTCTCGATAAGGATAGTGGCGAGTGCTTCGAGTGTAACGACGAGGTGCACGATGTGGCCGTGGCAGTCGTTGTTGTCGTTTTTATCCTGTTCTTCGGCCTTTTCTTCTATACTGCGTACAAAGGGGCCAAAGCGATGCAGCGGGCGATCGACGAGATCAACTCGATCGATGAGTTGGAAAACAGCGGAGAGAATGGGTCTATCGACGGCCAGAAGAGTGCCATGGCTGAGCAGAAAATATTGGAGGCCAAGGCAGAAATTAAGAAAAAGGTTGATGAGTTGAAGGCAAAGAAAGATGCCGTGATGGCGAGAGTGAACAAGCTGAGGGCTTTTTACAAATCGGCTCGCACTCCTTTAAAGATATTCATCAGTTTTTCTCAGATTGTGAGCGGGCTACCTGATACAATCGAACTAAAGTTCCCGGAAGAATTCACCTCTCTGGCACACAAACTCAATTTTGTGAATTTTGACATCGGGGCTCTCTTTGCGCAGAGCTGCGTTATGGAGAGCTCTTTCATCAGCGAGCTGTACGTCATCACGGGAGGGCCGATACTCTTTTTGGTATTTTTGCTCGCAATGATCAAGTTCTGCAAAATGAAAAACGACCCCATTTATGATATCATCAGCGAGGAAATATTCAAACTGATTTTATTGGGAAGCTATCTGATGATGCCTGCGGCAACTGTTAAGACGTTTACCACCTTCCGCTGCGATGGTGATCTACAAGATCCGTCTCTTGAGCCCGAGCCACTGATGTCAGATTACGGCGAGTTTTTGAAAGCCGATTACTCCATCAGATGCGATGGCAACGATGCGTACGATCGCGCGACGTTATGGGCGCTGGCCATGATCTTCGTGTACCCAATTGGAATCCCATTCAGCTACATATTTTTTCTTCATAAGCACAAACATACAATCGATCCAGGTCAGGAAGAGCTTGTGATGATACTGAAGAGCGAAGAAAAGGCATTGGAGATGAGCATACAAATCAGAGACAACGGACCCTACGCGAAAGAGCATAGCAAGTATTCGTTTCTGTATGAGGCGTACGAACCGAAGTGCTGGTGGTTCGAAATTTTCGACACATACCGTCGCCTGACCCTCACAGCCGGGTTGATATTGCTCCGTCCCGGAACAGTTTTGCAGATTGTTTTTAGTATGATCATTTGTCTCATCAGCATGCGTGTGTATGCCGGTTCTGATCCCTACATTAAGGATCGTGACGACACCCTCGCAGAGATCATGCAGTGGCAGATCTTCTTCACAATGCTCGCTGCTTTGCTTCTGAAAGTGGACATCACAGGCGAGGGGGTCAGTGAAGATGACTTCGGACAGATGCTGGTTTACATTAACATGGTCGGTCCTGCCATGCTATTCTGCCACAGTGTCTTTTATGGTGACAAGAAGTCGGAAGCTAAGGAACGTTTTGAAAAATTGAAGGCGAAGGCAGAGAGGGTGCCTTGCTGCGGCAGGGCGATTGGAGCCAAGATTGCAGTAACAGAGGCCAAACTTGAAGAAAAAGAGAAGCAGATGCTGGGGTTTTTGGCTGGGGGGGTGACTGCTGGGGATGAATTCTCAACAATAAATGTCTTGAAACGCTTTTTGGAGGAAAACCCAGAGGAGGCGAAGGGGGAATTGAAGGACTTGTTTGGAGCATCAGATGATACTGAGCCCTTGGCCACAGCTAAACCACAGTCGACAAAAAGTGAAAGTGGTGAGGGCACAGGACAGACGGACGATAAAAAAGACGACGCTCCAGACCTTTCGACCGAAGTAATGCCGTTTGCCTATGACGGCGAGCGACGAAACTGAAGAAAGGCAGATCGCGCCCTGGGGCTAGAAACATAGGTGTAGACGGAACGAATAACTACACCAGTTTTTTAAAAACAATGTCCAAATTGAGAATTATTTCCTTTCCGGCCCCCATGCCCTAGCAGTCGCAGAACTTGCCGCAGCACTGGCTGCAGAGGTGATCTTCCTCCCCGCTCAAGCAATCGTGGCACTGGAAGGAACCAGTCATGACGCCGCAGTTCCTGCAGTGCTCATCGTCGGCCCTTGCCGAGTCGAGATGGTCCTTGTGGCGGATGGACATGGCAAGCATCGCCTCAAAATCTCCATCGATCAGACGGGCAAGCTCCTGGAAGAGAGAACGAGGGTTGGAAAAGTGTAAGAAAGGGCTAGAATGAGGGTAAGAATGAGGGTATGAATGCCCTGATTCCCCATATCGTATGTTCTTGTCTCTGATTCCCTCCCTTTCGTACCTCGATGCTCAACCCGTTCTCCTCCTTGATAGCGTCGTCAACGAGTAACGCGGCGATAAATGGAGATGATGCTTGGTCGGAGTCAACGTTCGGCCAGGATGTAGAAATTCTAATCGGGCATGTGGGATTTGCCTTAATTCTCCTAAAAACGTACTGATAGAGGTCGACTGGGAGGAGCTTTTTCATCGGAAAATTGGGGATTATTGGATATTTGCTCTTCTGTTTTAAGCGGTTACAAAAACGTTCCCAGAGGGATGTGTAAGCCTAAAAAGTGGGGAGAGGAAGACAGTGCTCCAAAAAATGGAGGAGGAAGCACAATGAGGCGATATGACAATGACGATGACGATCACGAAAAAATTCTTCGGTTTTTGCCGAGAAAAAAAATTGGAATCGTTTCAGAAAACCTTCAACTTTTCATCATATAATTAAGATGGACAAAAAAAAACTCACCTGCGACCCCCAAGCGGAGCTAATTGCGCCAGACCTATCTTTAAATTCTTCAACTCCAAAGAGTAAGCATGTTCGCAAGATAAGTCCGTCCTCGATGGCTCCCTCACCCAAACTTGAGTCTCTCTACCACGAGACAAAATACGACGAGGCGAAGTGGACGAATTATACTTTCAATGTTGTATTTTTTCTCTGCATGTGGGTTTACTACGTGTTCTGCGTCGCAAGTCACTCTTTAAACAAGATGCTTCTGGTCACCGTATTTTCGGGGGCTTACGTAAGTGACTTTGCGAGTGCGTGCTTGCATATTTATTTGGATCACAGGTGAGGAAGCAGTTTATGTTTTGAGATGTGTCTCTTGAGAGAACGGTTCGTTAAAACTCCGTTTAATTTCTTTCCCTTTTCTCAAACTCCCAACTTCAAAAATTGCCATCGCCAGACGCTATGATGTGGGCGAGCAAGCAGGCCTGGCTTCCCTTATGGGTTTCCTCGATCCGATGGTATATTCTTTCCAGCATCGTCACCACGTCAAACCGATCGCCTTCATCCAAGACGGCCCTTCCCTCCATATGCCTCTTGGAAATACCTCAATTGTGCAGTTTCTAGTCCTTCCGTACATCCTTGTCTACAAATCGCTGGAAAAAACGGAGTTGTTCGGGTGGTTTCTGAGGAACGAGAGTGTTGATTTGTTCTTCTTGACTGTTCTGATTTTTGGAATGACTGCGCAGGTTAGTGCTTTGAGCATCGAATAAGTTTGTTGAGCGAAGCACAAAGAGCAAGACAAGGCTCGTTTTCGTTTCAATGGCTGGCCACCTCTTGGATTAAATTGTGAACTAAAACGCTCTGAAATCACCAAACACTCACTCACCATAATCCGCCGTAATGCCTGCCATTCAAAATGTATCAAAAAAAATACTCAGACTTTCCACGCTTATGCGCACATGCCGCGACGCTCCCCTCCCGTTGTCCGTCTCCTCCAGAAATTCCACATCCTCCTCCCCCCTCACGTTCACAAAGCCCACCACGTGGCGGGGAAATACTCGTACGCTATCATTAATGGTTGGTCAAATCCTGCTGTTGATAAGCTTTATGACGCGGTCTTTGAGCCGATCATGAAGAAATTTCCGAACCATTTCCACTTTGAGACTGAGGAGATCTACTGGATGTGATGTGATGGCGAGCGATTTTCTATTGTTTTGTTTGTTTGTTTGTCTTGGTCGGTCAATGTGTGATATTATACGCGGTTTTAGACAGGTCTGCTGTGTTAAATTAAACAACAAAAAAGCCTGTGTATTTCTTTAATTTTGTTTTCTCGCACGCTTTATTTTCAAAGGGTGTACAACTAAACCGCCATTCAATTTCCATTTCATCAGTAAATTATTCTATTCAGTTTCCCCCAGCGTCACCAGCACCAGCATCAGCCTCAGCCGCCCCCATGGCCACGGTCTGAGCAGGCAAAAAACTGTCCTGAATTCTGCCAAGCATCTCCTGGAGCTCCTTCTGGTTCTTCTTCAAGGCGTCAATCCTTACCATGGCATCATCATAGAGCGCCTTGAACTTATGTTCAGGAGTATCCTTCTTCTTCTCCTGAACAACGGGAGCCTCTTCAGCATCATTTTCGTCTTTGGAATCGTTGGGATTAATCTCCGCGTCGGTACCAGTGAAAACGAAATATATGTAGTCTGCTGCTCTGAAAGGGATGCCCACGATCCTGCTGATATCCCTCGTGAGCGGGTCTACTTCATCACTGACATCCATCAGTTGGATCCTCACAACTTCGTAAGCCTTGTCCACAATGGCAAGGAACATTGAGAGGATGATAAAGAATACGACGATGATGAAGGTGACAAAGAGGATAGGTCCGAGGGCAGTACTATTGTGCCGTAATTCGTCCAAATCGAAGTCTCCCAAGGTCGCCAGAAAGAGGGTGAAAAGGGACTCAGAGAAGTCTCGATATGAATTGACGGAATGCCCAAAGGCTAGGTGGAAGGCGATTCCGTAGCCCGTGGCAACAACAAGTATGATCATCGTGACTACAATCATGTCACCGCCGGCGACTTCTAGAGTATCCACAAGCTGGTGGGTGGAAGGGTTGAGTGGGTGAAAAGGTGGGTGAATGAATGGGTAGGTGGGTGGAAATGTGAGGAAATGAATGGGAAAATGAAGAATTTGTGAGCTCTTGACTAAAGAAGAAATAAACCACACACAAGTGAAGTGAAAAATAATAATAATAAAAGTGCAATCTCACCTGACTCATCTTCTTGTTTTCTCGCATGAATTTGAAGAGCTTGAAAAAAGTCAAGACGGCATTGAACGCGTTGGTGTTATCGACCTGCTTCAAGAAATAAGAAACCCATTCAAGTTTCAAGTACTCCCTGTCAGCATCCATGATGGAATCGTACTCGCTGGCTACATATGCAGCGCTCAAGATCTTCAAAATTATCACCACAAAGAAGAACAGTAGATTGACGAAGTCAAGGACATTCCAGATGTTCCTGAAGTATGTTGATCTCATTGACCTGTACTTTTTCACCTCCAAGAAGATGTATACAAGCACCCAAACGTAAAAAATCCATTCCAGGAAGTAAATTGCACTGCTGAATCCGCTGGCACCGTCCTGGTTGATCACCCTAACAGGCCTAATTAAGGGGGAACAGTTTATGGCAGTGGAGGTCTGAATCGCCCCGCTCGCAATAAATTCAACGTTGAACCTAACAACTCCAACCAAATCCACGTTAGCATTGTAGAAATTGGCCGTAATGAAAACAGCCCGAGTTGAGAAGTCAATAAAGTCGCCTGCCTTGAGGGATTCCACAGTCTCCTCGACTACGGAGAAAGTATGGTTAAAGTCAACCACGTGACCGTTGCCAGTGTAACTGATCTTGGTAAGAGGAGAAAACCAACTCGGAATTTGCAGGGCATTGCTGTAAGAGATTGTGTGGTTGTGTGGGGCAACCCCAACCCAATCACTCGTGTCTTCGTTGTCGCTAGACGGCACGCCGTAACACCTGCCAAACTTGTCTTTGAGCTTCTCGCTTATTTCGCAGCTATCTGGCCTCACTCTGATGGACCTCAACCTGACAGCGCCCAGCCTCTTGTTCACCCCCCCGACCAGCTTCTGGTCTCTTTCATCCAGCGGCTGTCCATTGGAATCTTCTGTTGGGTACATATTCGGTAACAGAATTTCTTCCATCCAAGTATAGAACTGATCCGTCGTCGTCAAGGTTTCGAAGCTCACCCCGTGCGCAAATTCTGGCTGCACAAACATCGATTCCAGACCCTTCTGCATGAAGTAGGGGTCTGAGTTCCTTGGACCAAAGACGATAAGGGCGAAGAGAGATAGGAATCCTATGTAGGCTGCAAACTCTTTAAACTGGGGGCTCCATGTCTTCCAAGAGAGTGTCTCCCCCTTGGAATTTGCCATATCCGACAAGAACGGTGAGCTCGTTAAAAAATCAGAAGGTGGGGCAAGAGTAGTTTGGGTGCAGATTTGGGAACGGGAAGTGCACTCTTGTGACCTTCAAATTCTATCGATACCCTTGTGCTAGTTTTAATTTGGGAAATGGAAATTGAAGGTTGCTAACGCACAACTCAAATGGAGTTGTGCCAAAAAGAGTTTTTTTTTTTTTGTTTTTTTTTTAGTTTTTGGGTAAAAACAGTTTGGGTCTGTCAAAAAAGGGGGCCTCCCGAAAATCTGTCATAAGACCCGACGAGTCTTACAAATTTGGGCGCTCCCGCCAACATCTAGTTAGTTAGTTCTACCCTTGGGAAACGGCGGAATAATCTAGTGGTGTGAGAATACGCTTCAGCGAACAAGCTAGATGACAAGGGAAGGCACATTTTCAAGGGCACGATATACCGCCAAATCCACGTCTCTGGGCTCAACATCTGGGTACGATGAAGATGGGAAGTCGAAAGGGCGGAGTTGCAGCTCTCTCAATGCTTTTCTCATATTTATTTGTATAGGGCTGCTTCTCTCATTGACTCTAAGGGGCACCTCTCCGGACTATAAGGTTAGTTACCTTCGGGGTGATGGGAATGAAGGTGATAGTGATGGTAGCATTGCTGGTAAGAATGATAAATACTTCCTGGCAGGAGAAGGAGATGAAGAAAAGCAGCGGCAAGACATGCACGTTGGAGAAGAGGGGGGAGCTTGGACTGCCGCCACCCACCTTAGTGTTTACGGTTTCAATGTTGACCCCGGACTGGTCTTGCTGCTTCAGCAGGCTTGTCGTGATATTGAAGACGTGAAGAACCCAGACGACAAGTGGAAACAGCACCCACCAGACCATCCTAATGTGCCAAACTTGTTCATAGAACCGAAAAATCCAAAGTGAGTGCATGCAGCAAAGCAAATAAAGCGATTGGGGGCAATGCAATCAGCTGCCTTTTTTTCAATGCCTGAAATCTGCGGCGCGTTGTTCGCCTTTATGTGACGCCAACTCACAATCTAACTCGACTTCTTTCTTCGCCTTTTAAAACCAAGCTGCAAAGCACTCGAACTGGGGTGCGGGGTGGGGCTTTATGTTGACTCGCTGAAGAAGAATGGCTGGGCAAGAAAACGAGAAATTATTGGGATCGAGCCTAACCCCATGGGGGGGGTGTTTTTGAAGAAGAATGGACCCAAGCAGCTCACGACAAATATTCTGGAAATAGACCCAGAGGAGATGGGAAGGGAGTTGGGCAAATTCGATTTGCTCTACTCTATTGAGGTAGCTGAGCAATCTATTCACCCCCTTCAAAAAGACCTCTGCTCAGCTCGTTCAAACGAACAGGGCGTATGCTGAGTCAAAATACCACCAACTCGAAGGGAGAAAAAAGGCGGCTGAAATGTATTTGGAGGCG
>Ga0115555_1002022_pt1 | contig 13796 bp, 9 predicted proteins | sample COGITO_mtgs_1104_2_FD_87285 | JGI IMG/M metagenome (GOLD analysis project Ga0115555, IMG submission 87285) | Pelagic marine microbial communities from North Sea - COGITO_mtgs_110407 | ecosystem: Environmental > Aquatic > Marine > Epipelagic | place: Germany:Helgoland, sampling site Kabeltonne... | reverse complement strand
CACATACTAATCTCGCCACTTTACCTGTGTAAAGCCGACTGTGACTTCTCGTAAGATGTCACACCCGAGAGAAATTCAGCAGGATAGAGAAAGGACGATGTTTCATCCTTTCAATGACTAGTATAAATTGCAAGTAGTGTACCAGCGTCACAAATAAACGTAAACAGACGTAAACACACGCAAAATTTCCAAGATGCAAAAAATTCGAAAAAAAACATTCGCGGTCACAACGCTGCGTGCTCACCGCTCGAGGACCGCTCACCTTTCGAGGAGAGTAATGTAGAGAAGCCATCCTCGTCACAAAATCTGTATAAAGCATATAGTGCGCGTGCGAGAAACGATGTATGCATGTTTATGTTTCACGGAGGATTTATATAGAAGTACAAAAATCAAGTTTAAAAGTTTAGTTTGCTAAAAAGTCGTTCACGAACTTGCTACGTGTATATGAGGATGTTTTTGCATCTATCTTATTGCTTTCCGGCTGCACGTACTTGCTGATGAGGTGATGACGATTGTAATGATGTGACATCACCGTTGTCAGCTCTTCGTTCCCTTTGAATAATAACATGTCCACATCTTGAGGTTCGCTTCCAACTTGAACGCGCCATTTGTTCGCGAGTTGCGTGCGCAACGCAGCCTTTGTAGTAACTTCATCCAAGTTGTATTCAAGCATAATAGCTGGGATTAACTGGTAATCGTTGGTAGATGTAAAAGAATCACGGCGTTAGTGTAAAAGCGGGAAGAAGAGCGAAGAAGAACTTGTGTTGTCATTGGACGCAAAAGACGAAAGAACAGAGGTACCCAAAAGCCCCGTTGTTGAGTGATTTTGACGGGGGAGACTGAGAGGAAAAAATAGAAAAAGCACTCACTCTACATATGTCTCTGAAGAAATAAATCGAGCGTCGTTTTGCCTCAGCAGCCGAGCCACTCACAGTTGGAGCGCGAACTTGCTGCGTGAACAATTCCGAAATCGCGCGTTTCGCGAGAGTTGCTGCCACCATTTTATAGAGTACGTGCTAAAATTTTCGATCGCGGGTCTCTTTCTTCTTTTTCTCTCTCTCTCTCTTCTCTCTCTCTCTCTCTTTGCTCGTGTGCTTTTCAGTTGGCTCTTTCTCAAAAACTCGCTCTTTCCGCTCTTGAAGAACGAATTGGAGGATATCGCGAGGCAGATCGCTCGCGTCGTCGAGTATACACACGCGGAGGAGAAAGATTCCTTTTTTGTGTGTGACGCAAAGAGCTGCTCTTCAACAGAAACAAAAAAGAACAAGTTCGGGAGTCCAGAAGGCAACACACATACAAAAAAAGAGAAGAGAGAAAAGAATCCTCTTCAAAAAGCACCTCTCTTTCTTTTGAACTCATTGAGCAAAAGACGAAGGAAAAAAGAGAGGGATGAGCGGCGGAGGGTGGCCCCCCGCGGCGGAAAATCCTCCCGTGATGGTAAATACGTTGTATCGTCATCTCTCTCTCGCGCGGCGCGCACATTCTCTTTTTTGATTTATATTCGAAAAAAGAAAACGAGCGCCTTGATTTATGTAGTGGCGGAAAAGAAAATCGTCCGTCAACGATACTCACCTTCTCTCTCTGTTTTCACTACATTCAAGCAGCATCAACAACAACAACAACAAAACTTTCAACACTATCAACACGGACAAATGAGTCCAGGTAATCACGTGCCTACGAATCAGCACTGGGGAAATAACAGCGTGGGAGAAAATACATTCTTCCCAACCAGTCCAAACTCTCTCGCCAGAGCCGGCTTAGGAGCTTACGGAGAAAAGCTCGTATCTTCCGGCTCAAATTTTATGCAAAGGTACTTCACGAGCGAAGGCATTCGTGTGTACTTTGACGTTACGGAAACGTACTGCTTTCATAAAATACGGCTCGTATTGTGCCCTTTCTTAGCTCGTGGAAGCTGGGCGCGAGTTTCCGAGAACGTTCACTCCGTTGGGACGCGATACAAGCCACCTCGATCGGATGTACATGCCCCGGACTTGTTCATTCCTTTCTGTTCGTATTGGACGTACGTTTTACTCTGCTGCTTCCGCCAATCCTTCATCTTTTCAAATTTCACCCCGGATTCCGTCGCGAAGCATGCGTGGTGGGCGAGCCTAGCGTGGTTTTGCCACTGGTTATTTCTTGTGATTTCCCTTCGGAGTTGCGGAGCCGGGAACACAGCTTCTAGCTTAGACATATTGAGTTACACTGGTTATACTTTTCTTCTCGCATCGTGCGGATTGTTTGCGAAAAGCATAAAAGGATGGTTTGGTTGGACATCCATAGCGTGGGGATCGTTAGCGAGCTCTATATTTATAGTCAAAACGATGAAAAGAATAACGTTTAGCGAAGCCAGGAATCGGGCGAGTCAAAATAACGGCGGTAGTGGATACAATTCAACCGGCGGTTACAGTCAGTCGAAAGGAGCAAATTACGTGTTTTTAGTTGCCGCCTGTGTGCAGTTTCCACTTCAGCTCTTTCTCATAAGTCGAATGTAGCGAATGCAGTTTAATAAGAATAAGAATAATTTTTGTACACGTGAAACGAACATAGGCGCGTTAGTGGGCGTCATCGTTGCTACCTTGAAACGCCGCGGGATCTACTACTTCTGCTTCTAAAGCTTCGTCTTTTAGTTCTTCTGCCAGTTCTGTTATCGAAGTTCCGAATTCCTCGGCTTCCTCGGCCACATTTTCGTCTGCAGCTTCGCTTACGAGAGGCCTGCCAACCGCTGCTCTGTTATTCGCGTGCATATCTTCCCAAAAGAGAAGAACCGAACCAATCATGAAGAAGGAGAAAAGAAGTAAAAGCCAGCAAAGCCCAAACTTTTTACAACTCTCTCCCCTCATCACTCTGCAACATCTGTCGACGATGTTTGCATCCGCATCGTTCTCGTCATCATCTTCGTTCGGGGGCGGCGCCATATTTTTTAACAACAACGATTCGACTTTGCCATCTTCCTCTGTGTTTTTTTCTTTCCTCGCTCGCGCTTCGACGTCGTTGCCGCCGCTTCTGCTGGTCGTGGCGGACATTTTCTTCATCGCGTTTTCTTTGTAATCAGAAAGACGGTCATTCGCTGTCGTTTGCCACGACATGAAGGTGGTCTAAAAGGGGAGCAACCGCGCACCGCTCTCGCAGCAGAGAGGAGGTATTGGAGGGAAGCAGGGTGATTTTCTTTTTTTGTTTTGTTTGGTGTTCAGCTTTTTTTGCAGCACTTTTCTCCACAGAAGCAAGCACACAGAAAAAAAGCAGCTGGACAACTCCGAAGATGTCGGACAGAAGAAGATGAAGAAGAAGAAGAAGAAGAAGAGTGTGTTTGTCACCGTGGGCACGACATCGTTCGATGCGCTCGTTGAAGCCATGGACTCGGAGGAATTGATCCAAACGCTCATCGAAAGAGGGTACGATTCTCTCACCATCCAACGCGGAAGAGGCACGTACGTGCCGAAGCACATAGTTACTTCAACGTCGTCGGAAAGAAGCTCTGCTATTAAAGTTCAAGTCGTCGAGTTTCTTCCTTCTTTAGATGCCATTTTAAAGGAGGCATCTTTGGTCATCTCACACGCCGGCGCTGGTAGTGTTTTCGAGTCCTTATCGTTGGGAAAACCTACGCTAGTCGTCGTGAATGAATCCTTGATGGATAACCATCAGGTAGAGTTGGCGGAAACGTTGGCATCTTTGGGACACGTCGCGTGGACAAAGCCCGATGGATTATTGCAGGCATTGAACGCGTTTGACCCTAACTCGCTCGTGAAATATGAAAGTGGAGAATGCACGCTCGCGAAAGATATAGAAGACTTTGTTTTCTTATAGCGTTGTAAACTAAGAATAATAAGAATAATAATATCACATTTCAGCTGGAACAATTGGTCTCCACGCATCGTCGCCGCCACCGCCATCCATCAAGCCGATTCCTTTCGACGCTAATTCTTCTCTTAATCTATCGGATTCCTCGAAATTCTTTGCCGCGCGAGCGTTAGCTCTTTGTGCCATAAGCGCTTCTAAGTCTTTCTCTTCTAATCCAGCTCGCTTGAGGGCCAGAGCTTTAAGTTCTGCTAAAATAGAAGTGCTCTTATCGACAGCTGTTGGTAGACCGAGAATCGACAAAGTGTTTTCCAACTCACTCACGAGGGAGCTCAAAGCAGAGAGTCGACCGACGGCTTTTTTCCCCGCTTTCGTCGTCAAAAAATCATTCGTAGTTTTCAATGGTCCCGACAATGAAGCTATTGCGAGCGGCGTATTTAAGTCATCGTATAAAGCTTGCGCAACGCTGACTTTTGTTTCCTCTGCGAGCTTCTTAGCATCTGCTGCAAGTGGAGATAATTTAAGCTTGGAATTCTCCAGTTCAGCTCGAAATTCCTCGTCTTTGAGCTCCAAAGCAGCGCGGGCATCCAAAAGTGTCTGATAAATATAGTACAAGCGATCAGAGGATTCCTCGAGAGCTTTTTGAGTGTAATTTATTGGCGCTCGATAATGAGCACCCAAGAGCATGAAACGTAGTACCATTGGATGATATCGCGCCAAAACTTCTCGGATGGTAAAAAAGTTTCCAAGCGACTTCGACATCTTCTCCGAATCAACTTTCACGAAACCATTATGAACCCAATATCTTACAAATTTTTTATCTTCTGATTTGTGTATCTCGCAATCGCAGGCAGCACTGGATTGAGCGAGTTCATTTTCATGATGTGGAAACACGAGATCTTGACCTCCTCCGTGAATATCAATTACCGGGCCGAGAAGTTTTTCTATCATAGCAGAGCACTCAATGTGCCATCCTGGACGTCCGTTACCCCAAGGAGACTCCCACACAGGTTCATTCGGCTTTGCTGTTTTCCATAGAGCAAAGTCTGCCGGGTTTTTCTTCCTGCCGTCAACTACAACCCGCTCTCCCGCACGATTATCTTCTTGATTTCTACCAGATAAAGATCCATACTTTGATAAAGAGTCGACCGAAAAGTATACATCACCATCGACTGCATACGCGTGGTTCTTTTCGATTAGGCGCGTGATTAAATCTATTATATCGCCAACGTGCTGCGTTGCCCGGGGTTCCAAGTCCGGACGTAAACACCCAAGTGCTTCCATATCTTCGTGAAACGCCTGAATAAACTTTTCCGTTAACTCTTCGCAAGATGTGCCGGATTCATTCGCACGATTAATAATTTTGTCATCTATATCCGTGAAGTTTCTGCAATACGTTACGTCGTACCCGAGCTGTCGTAAAGTGCGATACAAGACATCAAAAGCTACGTATACGCGAGCGTGACCGATGTGCGAATAATCGTACACAGTTACGCCGCAGACATACATTTGAACTTTGTTTCCATTCTCTGCGCGAGGTTTGAAAATTTCTTTCTTTCTAGACATCGTGTTGTGTAACATTAGCGTCTGTGTCGTCTGTTCGTTTTTATCTTCTGCGGCATTCGTGGGAGGTGGTGAAGGCGACGCTCCTGCTGCAGCAGCATTAGAGGAGGAGAAGTTTCTTTGCACGGCGATGCGCTCGGGTCGAACCAAGCGGTTTTGTAATATCGTGGGCGCTATCTTGTGAGAGGACTGTTTCCTCGTTTCGCTCTCCTCGTCGCCGTTGTTGCTTGTCGTGCTCGTGCGAGCGGCAGCCGTCGAAAACCGCCGCAAAGTGCTCCCCTTTTTCGACGACCAAGACGACGGAGAAATTCTTCGTTGTCTCGCCCTCACCCAAACCGCGCTGCTGCTGCTCGTTGTTGTTGAACGCGATGTTGTTCTCCCTCCGCCGCTGCTGCTGCTGACGTTCTTGCCGACGACGACCGTCCGATTCGCGGCTCGAGCACAAAACGTGTGCAACATTTTTTGTATCCGCTCTCTTCTTCTGAAGTTCTGACGAGGTAATTTGAGTGTTTTTTGATAAGAAGGGGGACACACACAACGGAGCTTTTGCGATACAAAAAAAGGACAACGAATCAACGCCCCACACAACAAACGACACAAAAAAAGAAAAAAATTCATGAACTCTTTGGCCACGTTGCCCTCTTCTCCTTGCGGATCCCGGGGCCTTCTCTCCGCCGCTGCGAGCACTTCGTACCACCAACACAAACACATCAGACGACATCAGAAAGTATCATCGCTAGTGTTGCAAAGAATAAAAGTTGGAGGAGGAAAGAAATCGTCGTCCTCGCCGACGACGACGAGAGCCGCAGGAGAACCCGCTTCTTCCATCAACGAAACCTTGGAGTTGACAGGCGATAACGTAGAAAAAGTGTTAGATGAAGTTCGACCGTATTTAATCTCCGATGGTGGAAACGTTGAGCTGGTGGAAATAGATGGATTAGTGGTTAAATTGAGATTGCAAGGCGCCTGTGGAAGCTGTCCGAGCTCCACGGTGACAATGCGAATGGGTATTGAGCGCCGCTTGATGGAAAAAATCCCAGAGATTCAGGAAGTCATGCAACTCGTGGACGAGGAGGAAGGATTAGAATTGACGGAGGAAAACATCGAAGCAACTTTAGATGAAATAAGGCCGTACTTAGCCGGAACAGGAGGTGGAGAACTCGAACTGGTCGAAGTCGATGCACCGATTGTGAAGGTGAAACTTACGGGACCAGCTGCAAAAGTCATGACCGTACGTGTCGCGGTCACGCAAAAGCTTCGCGAAAAGATTCCTTCCATCGCCGCCGTTCAACTGATATGATGAATTGAGAGAGAAAGTAGAAGGAGGAAAAAGGAGAAAGCGTTGTGTAATATATGTGTACTGTGCGTCCTTGGCGCGTCCTTGACAGAGAAACGTGTCGTGAGCTACGCAAACGCATCATTTTTCTTCTTCTTTTTCTGTGACTTCTTTTTTCTCTTCTGTGACCTAAAATTTTCTCCTCCTCTCCTGCTCCAAATTCTTCTTTTTTTCGTTTCTTTTTTCGTCGTCCTCAAAGCTTTCCCTCCGCATTCATTCCTTTGTCGTTCGTTCGTTACGCGCGCGTGAAACAACAACAAGGGAAAAATCGAGAAATATGCGCGGCGAGAGCAGAGACGTGCTTTTACGCAGAGATAGAGGGGCGGCATGAGTGCTTCTCTTTACACGGGACAACAACGACAACGAGGAGACGAAGAAGAAGAAGAAGAAGAAGAATTGAACGAGGAGAAACAAATTGATATCGATGTCGCGCTTGTTATCATACAGTCAGAGCTTCAAGAATTTTACAGCAACGAAAAGAGTAACATTAGCAACAAAGCTCTGGCGCAGCGGAAACGAGTTCTAGAGAACGTTTTGAAGTCCATCGGAAAGAACGTTACGTCGTCCTCGCGTGCTTCTTTTATTGAGAAGGAGGAGGAGGAGGAGGAGGAAAAACATCTCCTGTTACAAAACTTGATTTCACTCCTCCAGGTTCCCAAAGTGAAAGAAACGGAAGAACTTCTGCTAGCAACAAATGACACCATCTTAATACTTTTGAAGGAGGTGAATGTTATTCGCAACGGTACGAGGACGATGGATATTGATTCGTCGTTCTTGGGATTCGCGTTTAGTAGTTTGCTCGAGTTGGCATCTGGCGGCAAAACAAACGCAAACCATCAAAAGATTCGGCAGTCCTCCTTGAAAGTAGTATTTGAGCTCATACGCTTCGTGAAACACAAGGTTTCAACGCTAGCGTTTTTCTTACCTGGTATTGTTAGCGCAATCGTTAAATTATTACACAGCAGCAAAAACGAGTGGATAGACGACTTGGCAATCGAGCAGTGTTTATATTGTTTGAGCGAGATTGTTTGCTGCGTTTTATCAGAGGATGCTCAACATCGCGAAGATTGGATTCAAGGTAAAGAGGTAAATTTACCATCACTGAACGTTACTGCTTCTCCTTTTACGATCAAATATTCAAAAGAATGGTTCGATGATACCGTTTCTAAGGTGACTTCTGTTCTGAATTCTACAATTCCAATCTTTGCGAACCACGCTCACGCGACGGTGCGGAAAGCCTGCGCGGCTTTCTCCGCTACAGTTCTCGAACACTGTAAAGAAACCCTTCCCGAAAGTCAAAGAATACTACTCGAAACGCTTTTGAGTTTATCGAACGATTCCTGGGAATTAGTCTCCGCGTTCGCGAAAGGTGAGATCGATCATTTGAAAGAGAAAAATCTCATCCCGCTTGAAATGATAAAAGTCATATTGAAAGCCGACTTAGGATTCGATTCTACCACTTCAAAATCCTACTCTAGCTTTTTCTATCAAGAAAATGAAATGAGACTTTTGGCAACGATTGATTTATTAGGCGGAGACGAAACTTCGCACTTACTTTTGTCGAGCACGTCAACAAGACGGGAGCTTGTACATGCGTTAGCACAGCGTGCTCAGAGTAAAATTCTTCTCAGAAAGATTGGCGCAGTGGCGAATCCGAAATTTTTTGAGCTTTTAATAAACGATGTCGTGACGTCAATATCGAGTTTCCAGCATGAAGCGATTGCAACCTACGTTTTTATTGCGAACGAAATTTTACGCGGCGCTACTTCGTCTGAAAACGTGTCGTCTAAAAAAGTAGCGCTCAATTTGATTGTTGACGAGTACGTCTCAAAATTGGACTTGCTCTCCTCAAACGATGACCGTGAACTTCAACAACAGAAAGAATTACTCCTTGAAGGACTCGCCATCGTCGCTGAAACCCTCGGACCTTATCACATTAAAAACACGACGTTTTTGACGAAAGTGCTCCGCGTGCTCTTAGAATACTCCGGTCGTGTTACAGACGAAGGCGGTGATAAAACCACATCGGAAGTTGCACAACGTTCCCTGGAATCTGTGGCCGCCAGCGCAAATTATGACAGTGCTGTAGAACTCATTTCTGAGAACTGTGATTTTGTTGTGGATCTACTCGTTCGCCAGTTACGACATCTAGATGAATATCCGCGCGCTCCTCAGTTATTCCGCACGGTATTGCGATTGAGTTCCAAGAATAACAATTCAATCGATTCACTCATCGAGGAACCTTTGAGCGTATCTCTGCAACAAACTTTGAAAGTAACAAAGAGCAGTAGAAAGTTATTTTCGGAACACGCTGTTGTCTTATTGAACTGTTTCAAACAGGTTTTATTCGTTTGCAAAAGTGACAACACGTCTATTGCTCGGGATATACTTTTGTACAGTTCTGCACTGTTGGAGAGCACTGAGTTCAAAGTCCGTTCGCTCGCGGCGGAGATTATTGCGAAGGCTTTATTGAATATTTTTTCAACAAAAGAAGAAAATGTGCTGCCATTAGTGCACAATCTTTGGCCACACCTCGTGCAGTCGTTTCGACTGCATTATCACAAAACTGTGCATCTGAACTTGATGAAGGCTGTCATCAGAGTTTCTCAGAGAGGAAAATTTATAAGAAAGCGATTGTATGAAGACTTGTGGCCGATTCTTGTTTCGCGAGGGATTGCTATGGAATTCGTAAACGAGTTCATCGACTATCCAGACTGCTTCGCTAGAGAGTGCGTCGCAGAGATTTTAGCTACGAAGTCTTCTCTTTCCCTTCCCTCTTTCAACGTTGGCTTATTCGTTTTGGACGAAGATATGTTTTGGTTGCAACAAACTTTTCAAGAGGCTAAAACATTTTCTCCCGAGAGGAACGATACTCTTCTCAGGTCCTACGACAATTTGTATTTTACTAGGTAGTAATCGCGTGAAATAGCACACGCGATTGGATTAGTTTGTCGGAGATCTAGAATAGCCGACAGTGATTGGCTCGTAAAGTTTCACGCACAGTAGCCAAATTAGCGATTTAGCGATTTTCATCCCTTGAAAGAAAGTTCTTCAAAACAAAACTGCGTGTAAACACACAAACAAAAATGTTGTTGTTGTTCTTTAAAAATACTTGCAACAGAAAGAAGAAGGAAACATGAATCGATATCGTCATCGAAGTAACTGGCGATCTCTTTCATCCATCTCTTTTTCCTCTTTGTCGCGTTCTTTTTCTTCTTCTTTTTCTCGACTTTACCATCCTCAGCAAGAGCAGAAGCTTCGTAATTCTAATAACGAACGAAAGAAAAGTGGAGTGTACGGCTTAGTTGGCTTACATGCACCAAAGGATTTCGAGCGATTGGCCGCAGATGTCATTGATAGAGTAAACGATATCATCAGTGATATTAAAGGAAAGCAAGAGAAAAAGGTTCTTCGGAAGCACCGCAGTAATACTACGGTGGCCGCTGGCGTTGTTGAAGAAAGAATCGCAACGTGGGGAGAAAAAAATATCGTCCATCAACTGGATGAGATTTCGGACACCATATGTGCGGTCGTAGATGTTGCCGAACTGTGCCGCAATACACATCCTGATCGAGAATTCGTACAGGCTGCCGAAAGAACGTACTTGAAATTGCAAAATTTTGTGCAAACTTTGAATGGAAACGTGGACTTATACCAAAGTCTTGTTGACGCAAAGATAGAAGAAGACGAGTCACAAACGGAGGAGTTACGAAGGGTTGCTCAAACGCTTAGACAAGACTTTGAACGAGGCGGTATTCATTTAACGGATGAAAAACGAAAAAGGCTGGAGGTACATTCAGACGACGCGTTGCGACATGGCTTCCAATTCCAGCAGAACTTGATAGATCCGCGACAAATCAGACATGTTGAGTTGAAAAAACGCGAGGAGCTTGAAGCGATACCGACATGGATTCATTCTGGTAGTAAAAAAGGAAATCAAACTCTAATTCCAGCGGATCAAAATACTATGAATTCTATTCTGCGCGCGTGCGATAATCGTGAAGTGCGGCGGCAAATGTATGAAGCTGGAAACTCAAGTCCGGAAGGAAACAGACTGGCGCTGAGTAACTTAATAAAGTCACGAAACGATGCCGCTGAGATTCTCGGGTTTCCCTCTCACGCGGATTTTATGACGGCTTCTATGTTATCGAAGACGCCAAACGGTGCGAAAGTGTTTTTGAGAGATTTGAGCTCGCAGGTAAGGGACATAGCAGAAGGAGAATTTAAAATGTTGGAAAAACTACAAAAGCAGAATGCAAGTGGAGGAAGAGAAGAAAAAATTCGTGGCTGGGATGTTCTACACTTGATGCGACAAATGCGAGCAAAGGATGATTATCCAGACATAAACACTGTAGCACAGTATTTTCCTCTCGATGGTGTCCTTAAGGGTATGAATGAGTTCTTCGGGAAAGTTCTAGGCGTAGAAATTGCAGTAGATAGTCTGATTCCGGGGGAATCGTGGTGTGGCGAGGCAATAAAAAAACTTCGAGTCACTGTGCCAGGGACTGATACAGAAGGGATTATATATTTAGATCTCATTCCAAGGCAAGGAAAGTTTCCCCACGCGGCGCATTTTGTTATTAGATGTGGGCATCGGCAAAAAAGCGGTGGAACCCGTCAAACAGCTTCTGTTGCCTTGGTCTGCAACTTTGCTGCAAAATCTTTCTCACGAGAAACTTTATTGACACACCAAGAGCTCGAAACATTCTTGCACGAATTTGGCCACGCAATGCATTCTGTCCTGTCTGATACGGAATTTCAGCATCTTTCTGGAACGAGAGGTGCTATGGATTATGTTGAGGTTCCCAGCCATGTGTTTGAATACTTTGCGTGGGACGCAAACGCGCTTCATTTTTTGGGGCGCCACTATCAAACTGGCGAAGCGATACCGGCTGCACTCTTGAGAAAACTGAAGCAATCAAAGCGTGCTTTCGCGGCTATGGATTTACAGCAACAGATTGTTTACGCCTTACTCGATCTTGAGCTTCATAGTAATCAAATAGATGTGGAGAATTCGTCGGAAATAAGTAAACTAGCTTCGGAGATTCAATCCGAACATAGCTTCATCCCGAGCGAGCCTGGGACGTCGTGGGAACTTCGGTTCGGTCACACCGTTGGCTATGGATCATCATATTACAGCTATTTATATGCGAAGTGTTTATCTGCAAAGATATGGCAACAAGAGTTCACAAACGATAAAATTGGACAAGGAGGGTGCACGATACTGCGGGATAAGATGCTAAAATACGGTGGAAGTCGTGATCCAGCCCACATATTAGAAAATGTCTTGGGTCCAAACACTCTGGAAAAATCATTTGATGGAGGCGTCTACCCTAATTCATCCCATTTACTCAAAGAATTTGACTTAGCGAAATAGCGTGATAGTAGTTTTAGTATTGAATAAGACAAATAATCTACGTAGCTGTTTATCCTAGCCCCTAACGTCGTCGGCGTTGGGGTAATAAAATCAATCAAAAGTAATTTTCGTCGCTTTTGCACTCATGTCAATATCTTTGAAATGTGCGCCATATAATTTAGATTCTTTCTTCTTAACGTGTGTCCCAAATTTTGATAAACTCTCAGGAACTGTTTCACCAGCTTCTCGAAGAACGTTTGCTAGTTCTCCGGCCCTCGATTTGTCGTGTACGGTGAATAGTGTGTGCGCGACACCAGTCGCCCCAGCGCGCCCAGTTCTCCCGATTCGATGTACATAGTCTTCCGTGGTTAACGGAAAAGTATAGTTAATCACATATTCGACACCCGGTATGTCCAATCCTCGAGCAGCAACGTCAGTGGCAACTAATATTGGAGTTTTTCCACTTTTAAATGAAGCAACAGATTGCTCCCTGTCATGCTGGGACATGTCGCCATGAATAGATGCAGATTTCCAGTTTCTCCGCAGTAAATCATGGACTCGGGCACACTCTTTCTTATACAGCGCAAAAACCAGGCAACGCGGCGTAACTTTTTCCGAACCTAAGTACTTATTCAAAAGACGGTGTAAGTGCTGATCTTTTTCGTGCGGCTCTACGACTTCAACGATTTGTTTGATGCTGTGAGAGGCTTTCAAACCTTCCGCACCTATTCTGCACTTGATGGGATTCGTCATGAACTCAGCCGCCAATCCTTGGACAGAGTTCGGCCAAGTAGCACTAAACATTACCGTCTGCCTGTCTGCTCTCGTTGCTCCTGCAATGGCTCGAATCTCAGGCTCAAAGCCTAAATCTAACATTCGATCTGCTTCATCTAAAATTAAGATCGTAACTCTATCTAAACGTACGTCTCCGTCGTTCATGAAATCTCGCAAGCGCCCGGGTGTTGCGACGATTACGGCAAAACCGCTCTGTTTCATCTCTTGTTTCTGTAAATATTTTGGTCCTCCGCCGTACACACACACGCATTTTATACCCGTCGCATCTCCAGCGTCGTCAAAAACCTTCGCTGTTTGTTGTGCGAGTTCTCTAGTAGGAGCGAGAACGAGGCACGCTGGTTGCCCAGGTTTACACGGTGGCTGTGCTTTGATTTGTGTCAAAGCTGGCAATCCAAAGGCTAAAGTCTTGCCAGACCCAGTCGCGGCAATTCCAACCATGTCGTGGCCAGACATGATGATTGGCCACGATTGCGCTTGAATGGGAGAAGGTTTTTGGAAATTTTTGCAGACAGCTAAAATTTCCTTTGGAAACCCAGCCTCTTGAAACGTAGCGAGCGGCGTAAAATTATATTTCTTGCCGTCATTTTCTATGGTAATCGCCAAAGAATCGCGTCGTTCCTTGACATCTTTCTCGGATAAACGAAGAATAGATTCAGAAGGCTCGTAGAACTTCTTCTTGAACGGGGCACCGCTCTTTGCCAAGCCGAAATCGCCAACGATTTTGGCATTTGTCGTCGTTTCTCCTTCCTCGTCTTCTTTCACCACTTTGTTCTTCTTTTTACTCTTCTTACTCTTCTCCTTCTCTTCCTCCCGCTCTTTTCTCTTCTTTTCTTTCTTCTCTTTCTTCTTCTCCTTCTTAAACTTCTTCTTCTTCCTCTCCTCGTCGTCGCTCATTATTGTTTTAATAAATATTTTCTCTTTGTCCGCGCGTCGTGCGTGTGGTGAATTCTT
>Ga0115555_1002020_pt1 | contig 13798 bp, 12 predicted proteins | sample COGITO_mtgs_1104_2_FD_87285 | JGI IMG/M metagenome (GOLD analysis project Ga0115555, IMG submission 87285) | Pelagic marine microbial communities from North Sea - COGITO_mtgs_110407 | ecosystem: Environmental > Aquatic > Marine > Epipelagic | place: Germany:Helgoland, sampling site Kabeltonne... | reverse complement strand
TAGCTTCATTAATGCGGCTACATCCTGACGTGGATTGATCACCAACGATTCTTTGACCTTCACTCTTTTTGTATCCGGAGCGGGAGACATTATCTCTCTTCCCTTATGCTATTCCTATCCAATAGTAAACGTTTACCTTTTTGCTCTTCTGGAAATCCGAGAGCATGGACGTTTGCCTTTGTTTGCTCTTCGCGGCTTTCTAGCATTTCTGTTCATCGCACAAATTTGAAACCAGACTGGGTAACTTCGCCATCATTGTCGGTGTTAACAAAAATACCCTCGGTGGGACTGTGCAACGTCTGTGGAATGAATTTTGCATCTGATTTAGACAGAAGCCGCCACCTTTCCCTTTTCGAACCCACAGAGGACGACGATGTTAAAATAATCGATCCCGCCAACAAAATTAAATGCGATTTGTGTGGGAAGGCATTCAAAAGCGAGCGAGATTGCAAGCAGCATCGCAACAAATGCAGAGTAGACAAGCCCCCCAACGAAGTAATTTCTAAAACCTAAATTGCGGGCTACTTCCTTTTTTTTAACGAAGTTTTCATGGTATATTTTCAAAGAGCGATCTCAGAACAGCTGTCGCTATCGTCAAAGTCCAGCTCCCCACTGATCCTTAAACTCTCCAGGATTGGGTTCCGTTTCTGATCCGGACTAAGTTGACGAAATTTCTCGAGCTCTTCTCTGGCCTGAGGAGAGGGCATCTCCTCGATGGATGAACGAATGAGTTTTCCCTCTGGCGATTCCGGAGGTTTTGTTGCCCCACTCCCTGCTGCCTTGCCCTTCTTCGGTGAGATCATGGCTCCAGACGATTCAAACCTGGAGTCAAGTGTCGATTCTTCCTCTCCTCCCGTTGACACTGATAGGCTCGCTGGGTTTACGTAAAAGTCGTCGTCCTCTTCCACCATGACACTAGCATTGCCAAACTTGAGATCCTCGTCTGTATTCACAACAGTCTGGATACCCGTCCCTCTCTCGAGGAGAGAGATGCTTCCGTCGCCGTGGCCTACAATTCGACCGGCCAGGTCTGGATTGTGCTTTCTTAGCATCCTGTGGTACTGCGCTATGAGCCTACGCTGTGCTCTGCTTTCCTTCTTGAGTTCTTTCAACTTCTCGTCCTTCCTGTTCTCCTTCTCCTCGAGCTTCCTGCCCACCCTCTCGAGCGAGGTAATCTCGTCGTTCACTAGGCTTACTTGCTTCTCCATTGACGTCTGGCAATGGATTAGATACTGTGAGGCAAGCTGGGCCTGCTTGAATGCCTTTATCAAAGCAGGGTGCGCAACGGCATCACTTCCCCCAACACTCTTCTCAACATCTCCTAAAGCCACAGTTGGGAGAAATTTTGCCAGTCTCTCCACGTCTCCCCTCCGTTCGATTGCCTCGATCTCCGAACTCAAGATCTTTTTCCAGTCGATGGGGACTCGGGGATGGGAAAAACGAAAACCTTTCGTAGGTGGTACAACACGATTAGACTGGTTGCTGGGATCTGGCTGAGATTGAAGTGGAACTGTGCGATTTCCCCATTGCGTCCCTTCGACGCCTAAGTTTAGGGGGTCCAATTCCATTCGTTTCAAGAGAAGGTGCGGGGGTTTTCGAATTCACTTTTTTCAAAAATGTTTGAGGAAGTTGGGATATATGAGGAAGTTGGAACAAAAAGGTGTCGTTAATCCAGTGAAAGTGGGCGTTATCTGCCGAAAATCTGGGAGGCTTACAAAAAAAACTGTCTAAAAAATCCAAAGTCCTTGGCTTACTTACTACCGAACACGAACCCGGATCTGATCCCAGTTATAAAAAACTGATTGTTTTAGTCCTTGGCTAACCAAACACAAAACACACACTCCCCGACGAACCCGGAACTCGGACTGACTCAGAATCCCAGTTATAAAAAACTGATTGTTTGTAATATTTTAACAAAATATGGATCTCGATGCTGCATTTGAGTCGCTCCGTTTGTCTATATCGCGGGATGAATCCGCAAAAACTACTTTTGAAATGGCTGAAGCAGTAGCATCTTATGAGGAATCATTGGCACTCTTCACTCCAATCCTGCAATCTACCTTCAATGTACAGTCTCGGAAACTTATTATGGAGAACATCGCACTGTATCAAAAACGCGTGGAGAGCTTAAAGGCTCAAATTTCGGATCTCTGCAAAAAATCAAGCATGGATAACAACGTGCCCACGGCTAGGGCAGTCTTGGCAGTTGACGAAGATGCTTTGAACCTTGATAGTTTGCCAGTCGCGCAAACGTCGAGAACCCTAACCGCGAAACGGTTTGAAGTTGCAAGTGCACCGCTATTTGTGGCCGGTTCGACCCTGCTTGATGAGGCACTCACAATGGACGAGAATAACAACGTGAGTGTTGAAGAGACGACGAAGCGTTACTTGTCTGCCGCAGAGAAGTTCTTAGAATTGCTCAAACTCGATCAGGAAAGCGACAATTTGTCTCTCAGGAGGCGTATCGACGACATCCTCGCCAGGGTTGAGGAGCTCAAATCCCCCCAAAGCACTGTAAAAAATGAACCACCACCTCCGCCAAAAGTAAATTCCTCCCTCTTGACCAAAACGGAAATTTCTGTTTTAAAGGAAAGCAGCATAATTGGAAAGAAAGTGTTCATGCCCTTTCTTCACTCGGAGATCCAGTCTTTTAATTTCAATACCTTGGGGAACACTTTATTTGAGGATCCTGACGGTCTCATTAACCTCGGCCCCTCCCAAAGTCAGAATTTCTTTAAGTGGGCACGCCCGTCAGAAATCGCGCAGCACAGAGGACAGCACCTTGCAATGATACACAATATCAACCCATTTAGCATCAAGCAACTTTGTGTGGGTGACTGCTCATTTGTTGCGAGTTTATGCATTTCTGCCGCCCATGAGAAGGTGAGTGAGTGAGGAGAAAGCCAAAAGTAGTAGCGAGCGTGTTTTGATTCCTTCTCCCGACTTTCTTTTTCTCGCCCTTTGCTCATCTTCCGATTCTCTCTTCCATGCAGCTCGCACGACGACGTTTGGTCACGTCGATAATTTATCCTCAGAACAACAGAGGGCAGCCTTTCGTCAACGAGTGCGGCAAGTATGTCGTCAAGCTCTGGTATAACGGCGTCGAACGGCGAATCGTAATCGACGATCGGCTCCCTGTGGATCGCAACTACGAGACACTTTGCAGTCATACAACAAATAAGTCGTACTTTGAGCTTTGGGTGCCGTTGATCGAAAAGGCTTATATGAAACTTATGAGTGGCAAAAACGGTTACGGTTTCATTGGAAGCAACAGTGGCGTCGATCTTTATAGCCTGACCGGTTGGCTTCCAGAGCGTGTGTTTTTTAGTTCTGAAGACGGACTGGGTAAGAAGAAGAAGGATCACGAGACGGACAGCGAGAGGGTTTGGGAGAGAATTCTTTCCAGCCACCGTTTCGGGGACGCTCTCATGACGGCGGCGGTTAGCGAGTCGATCAGCGAAGCACAAGCTGACTTAGTTGGACTGTTCACGGGCCACGCCTACGCTATCTTGAATGTCAAAGAAGTACTCGGGGGCATGAGGTTTGTACTCATGAAGAACCCGTGGGCCAGCAAGCCATGGATTGGGAAGTATAGCCACCGAGATGTGGCTTCTTGGACATCGCAGTTGCAATCCGCCCTTGGTTACAACATAGAGCTTGCGAGAACAAGCGATGACGGGTTGTTTTGGATTGGTTGGTCTGACTTCTTGAAATATTTTCGGTGTTTGCACCTTAACTGGAATCCATCTCTGTTCAAGTACAAGTTCACCACGCACGTAAAATGGCCTGTTACTCAGGGACCCGCTAGCGACCAATATTATGTCAGTGACAATCCGCAATTCTCGCTGCACTTTGGTGGTGCTGCATGTAAGAACAGATCGAGCGTGTGGATTTTGTTGAATCGACACACGAGTAAGGAGGAGCTCGAAGGATATAAGGACGGCGAGGAAGTCTCCTTGACATGTCACGTCCATCGAATTGAGAAGAATCGCCGCGTCATCTATCCGCACATTGAGAGGCTGGTTCAAGGGATTTACAGCAATAACTGTCATAATCTTATCAGGTACGATCTTACTGGCGAGAAGGATAGCAACTTAGTGCTCGTTCTTTCGCAATTCAAAAAGTTCGAGGATGTTCGGTTCTCTATTAGCGTATTCTGTGGACACGAGTTTGCGTTCAGCCCGACCCCGCAATTTTTTTCAAATAAGTTTCGGCTGGAGGGAAGGTTCGACGACTCAAATTCTGGCGGTGCCATCGGGAGGAGTTCTCCCTTTTTCTGTAACCCGCAGTACGCGTTGGAGTGCAAGCGGGATGTAAAACTTCAAGTTCTGATGAAGGCAAACCCACAGCGCGGCATCTTCTTCGCGGTGGCTCCTCGACCGGGCAGCGGAGGGAGGCTCGAGAACCTCCAAAATGAAGCGTTCGGGAGCGGTATGTATTCACAAGCTGTTGCATTTGGTGGGGGGAAGTTGCAGCAGGGGCAAAGCTACGTTTTGCTTCTGAGCTGCTTGAACGAAGGGGATATAGTGAAATATGTGCTAGACCTATTCTGTGACGGAGCATTCGGGAGCGATTTAATCGTCAAGAAAATAAAAGAAGAAGGTGCAGATATGGAAAAGCACGCCGTGAATAATATTGTTGGAAGCAGCGGGTGCAGTAATTTCGGGAACTATGCCGGAAATGCTCAGATTACAATCCGGAGCAACTCAGACGAGAACACCTGCTTCGTTCGATTGAAATGCAATAAGCGTGAGGCCATCAATTTGAGCGTCTTTCGGGGGGGAAGCGAAGGCTTCATCGAGAGTAGCTGCTCCCCGATATCTAAGGTCCCGGGCCAAGTCAAAACGACCACAAATTCAGGTGTATATACGACCAGCGAAACAGTTGTAACAGCAAGTTTCAAGCTGGCAAAGAATGAGAGATGCATCCTGGTGCCAAGCTCGTTTGAGCCTGCTCCAACCTTGATGTTTTCACTTGTTGTTTATAGCAAAGACAAATTAGGATTAAAGCGAGTAAAATGAGAGGAAGGATTTTTTTAGATGCCGCCGAGCGGGTTCAGTTTATTCTGTTGCTTATTCAAAATCTACCTCGTCACCCCCCCAGTCCGTCCTATCCTTGACGCCGGTGTCGACGATTTTGTCATCGAGCTTGCGAGCTAGGGGTAGTTGGAAGCCATAGCAAAATACGCTTACTGCACCCTCTCGCCCTGCTCGACCTGTGCGGCCACAGCGCCGGAGGTATTCGGCTGGGTCTTTCGGAAAGTCGAAAATGACAACATGGTCAACGGGATGGCGATCGAAGTCCACGCCGCGGGCGGCCCTGTCAGTGCAGACAAGAATTTGGTCGACCTTTGGCTTCGCTTTCGCTTTCGTTTTCGTCTTCGTCTTCGTCTCCGTCATTTTGGTCGTCGTTTTGGCCGTTTTCACTTCATCAGACTGCGTAAATGACCTCAGCGAACGCTTCAGATTGACATCCGAGAGCGCTCCATGGTAAGGGTTGACGTTGTATAACACGCGCTTCCGATCATTGCGGTGCAGAAAGTTTTCCACGTCCCGGCAGCTATCAATAGTGTTGCAGAAAATTAGAGTTTTCTCGCACTTGTAGCGCCGAAGCGCTGTGAGCAAGTTGTCGGTCTTCTTCTTCAGGCACACCTCCCTCTTTTTCATATCTGGGGCCGGAACTGAAACATCGACAATGTTGACTTTTAAATTTTCCGCCGCCTTGTGCAGACCCGCTCCCCGAACTATTTTAACCCGGTTATTAAACTCCTGCTTCACCACCTCGACGACGGCATCGGGCAGCGTGGCCGTCGCAAACACCCACAAACACGGTTTTGTGATGGAATCGCCCACTATTTTAAGCTCATCGTTAAATCCCCCATTTAAGCACACATCTACCTCGTCGATCACAACGGACTGGGTATTTCGCAGTGAAATATCAGACTGAATTTATTGTTGTTGTTGTTGTTGTTGTTGTTGTTGTTGTTGTTGTTGTTGTTGTTGTTGTGCGTTAGTGTGGTGCATTCGTTTTGTTACTCTGTCTTTCCAGAGGAGGACTAACTTTTTTTGCACTTACATTTTTCAGCATCTTGGAGAGAATCCCGGGCGTTGATACCAGCACATCTACGTCGCGGCCTTTCATGCTATTGCGACTATCAATATTCTGTCTCATGTTCGCGTAAGAGCCAGAGAATGCTATCGACTTAAATTTGGCAATGTTTGCAACCAACTTGCAAATCTTGCCAGTCTGGTCCGCAAGCTCAGAAGTAGGAACGATTATCAAAAGTTTGGGAGAAGGGATGTTGCCGTCCATTGTGGCGGTTGTGGTGGTTGCGGTGGTGGTTGTAGGGGTGGCAGCGTCTGCAGCCAGACGCTGAATAAGAGGAATAAGAAACCCAAGTGTCTTTCCACTGCCTGTCTGATCAGCGATAATCACTGCTCTGTCATTTTTTTGCTCGCCTTCAGGTTTGAGTTTGGAGGGTAGCTGCATTAATTCGTTAGACTCTTTGATTATTGCTGGCCACGCCATCGCCTGGATCTTTGTGGGCTTCTTGATTTTAAAGGCTCTGACAACCTTTGTGAAGAGCTGACGGTAATCATCATTGTGCAAAAATTCAGAAGAAGTGAGCGGTTTGGAGCTAAAAATTGACCTTGAATTTGCTGAAGGTGGTTGCGGAGGCCTTGGGGTTGGGATGGGTGCCGACAAAGGGTGGGTGAAACTAAAGGAGAGGACAAAAATCAGGAAGGACAATAGTGGCATTTTTTTTTCAACGAGGGGGGTTTGGGTGGGAATTCGACGTCAAACTGGCGATTCGAATTTTTAAGAAGACTGCAATAAATACGTTTTTACGACATTATATAATCATTTTAGTGCGATACAGTGGGTTTGGTGAGAGGTGATGTCTGCGAAGGAGGAGTCGCTTCCTTACGGCTCAGAGTCGAATAATTTTGTCTCTCGCTCCTCCACTCCATTATACTCGTGTCTGGTTTGGCTTTCCCTCAAAAAATATTCAGCGAACCCCGTCAAATCACCCTCTCCGGACCCCCCTGACACAGTGGGGTGTCGGACAACCCAAATACTGAATCCCAAGTGTGTGTTGTGTGTGTTACCCTCAAAAAAATTTCAGCATACCCCGTCAAATCAAACTCTCCGGACCCCCCTGACACAGTGGGGTGTCGGACAACCCAAATACTGAATCCAAAAAGTGTGTGTGTGAGAGAGAGAGTGTGTTGTGTGTGTTGTGAGTGTGTGTGTGTGAGTGTGTTTGTGTGAGTGTGTGTGCGTGCTGCCATGTCTGCATCTGAATCAAATCTGCAGACTGCCCGGAAGGAGAACACTATCATCAGTCCGACGGTGATCAACTACTCTCTACCCTCATCTGAAACCAATGTGAAATTAGAGTACTCCCTGCACACCCATCCACGGGGATTTAAACGCGAATACGACTACATCTTTCAGGACGCGTACTCAGATGGAATAGAGCCGAACTCTTCCTCTCACTCTGCCAATACTCACTTTGCCCTTCCAGTCTCACTGTACAGCTCGCTGGATCTCTGCAGCATGGGACCAGATATTGCAGCGGAAAAGGACCGACTCCTAGAGGTATTCCAAATTTTGGCTGTACAAATTCAGGGCACCCTCTCAACCCTTCACAAATCGGAATTCTGGATTGACTACATTGACCCTTGCTCTGGCCTGCCTTGTTTGTCCCCTAGCCTGCTGACATCACAGCGCTTTTTTTCTGAGGTTCAGTCTTTCTCTACTCTGCTTGGATACAAACAGCAAGATGCTGGTGGGTGCAAGGTACTTCTACACCCGAAGTGGGGCACCCACTTCTACCCCGCCACAATTGTTCTCTGGGGGAGAGATGATATCGTCAGGGCAGCTCTTGCTGAAGTTTTTTCAAATAATTGAAAAAATGTAAATGAGTAGAGTAGATTGCAGAAAAAATTTTGTGAGCTTTACTTTTCAGATTTTTCTCTGATTTTTTGTTGTCTTTTTGTGCCTGGACATTCGTACTCTCTATCGTCGTTTTTGTGTTCTCTTTTTGTTCGTTTTAGGTCCTGAGTTTCCGTTGGTGTTTCTGTGTGTGTTGGTTGTTCGTTCGCCGTTTTCGGTCTCGTTGGTAGCTCTCTTCATAATTGTGGGTTTTTGACAAAAAAAATGCCAAAAAGCAACCAAAGCAGGGAAATTTTTCTCTGCCGATCACTCAGTAAATTCGAAGTGTTGGACAGAGAAAAATTACCGCTTTCAAGGTTGCTTTTACAAAAATATTGATTTCGTTTACTTAAATAAATTTTTGATAGATAATTTAATTTAATTATATTATTTATTTATATTTATAATATTTTAGAATAAAATAATATTCAATAAATTGATAATTTTTTTAATTATTCATTTAATTTTAAAAATTAAAAAATTTTAAATTTAAAAAAATATAATATGTAAATAGTGTAATATATTTGAAACTTATTTTATTCAAAATGATTTTATATATTATTTTATAATATTATAAAAAGACATTATAGATCAAAAATTTATTTAAGTAAACGAAATTCAATTTTTATTATTGGGGTTTGGAGAAAAGGGGGGAGATCCAGGTTTTAGGTCAGAGATTTCCTTGGAGATAGCTATATTACAATTACCCCATTCCCCACCTATTATTATCCCCACCTATTATTATCTAACATTCCCCACCTATTATTATTATCCCCACCTATTATTCATTCCCTACCTATCCCCACTATATTATCTAACCCAATCCCCACTATCCCAGCAAATTATTATTATCTAACAGGTGTGTGTGTGGTTATTGTCTAATCCCCACTATTATCTAACAGGGGGGTGTGTGGTTATCCCCACTATTGCGAAACGACTATTTTGGACACAATTTTGAAACCTTTCATGTAACAGAGGAGTTAGCTGAAGCCTTAAAAAACCTTGCTGTGTTAGTTGGGTTAAATGGTTATAAAATTATAAGTTAGGGGTTAGAAAGGTATAGGAAAAAAGTTTGGGGGTGTAAAAAACCTTCGCTTTGTACTATCGACACTCAACAAAAACAGTTCTCTGCGCAACTAACTGACAATCCCACGCCGCCCTCCCCTCCCCTCCCCTCACTGGGCAGCAATGTTTTGGATTGCAGAAAGTAAGTTCTTGGACTCTTCCTGGTAGTCGACCTTTGTCATCCGGTTGACGGTGCACTTGAGTCGCTGCTCATCGTTGACCTGTTCGTTTTTCACCATGGCTGTCATGATCCACTCCGAGAAGAGTACATCGCTGAATACAGCCTCGAATCTGTCCTGGTCGCCCTGTTCGATCATCTTGTAGAGTTCATCGGCGCTGTTCTGTTCGCCGAGGAGCTGTGTGGCGCATTCGTCGAACATGCTGAACCAGCTCATGGAGGTGTTGTCCATGGCTGTGAGACTGAGGATGTAACGGCGCTTGCACTCGTTGGAGGTCTGCCCGCATCGGTCACACATCCAGTTTCCGTCCCCAGTTTCAGTGACCTTGCAACGCTGTTTGCACGGATCGTTTTTGTTGATGCAGGCGGGGTACCAAGGTCCCCCCTCCTTATCTGTCTTGATGAAGTTGATGGTCGTTTTGAAGTTGATCCAATCGGGTTTTTCGTTGTAACCGAGTTGATCGTCCTTGATGCTGGACACGTACTTGCGGCTCTCGAACGTGTCCCTGCTTCCACCACCGCCGCCGCCCATGGACGAAAGTCCCTTCATTGTCTGGTTGTTACCGCCGTGTTCGTACCAAGAGGCGAGTTCCTGGGCCTCCTTGATCTTGGGGCTGACCACAATGCTGGAGGAGAAGCTTGCGCTCAATGTCTTTCCCCCAAAGTCGCTGACGGAGAGTTTCTTAAAGGCCACTACAGGGTTGCCCTGGAACTTGTCCTCGGCCTTCCTCGCCTGATCTCCCCAAAGAGTTACGCGAATCTCGCAGTTGGAGTCATCACAAATTGTGACTTCACTCTTGACCATCTGCAGTGAAAAAGGAAATTTGCGAAACGAATCCGAATCAGGCATCTGCCTCGTTAGCAAAAGGAACACAAAAAAAACAGCAAACGAACGAACGCACAAACATGGCCACAAGGTAAAAGCAATATTCAACACCAACGCACTTCACAACACAACCTCTCCCTCAGTTCAGACAGTCACCACCCACTCACCTCCTTGCCGGACTTCTTGGAGACGAACTCGGAGACCTCGCCCACACTAACAACAACGGCGCAGACATCGACCTGGGACCTCTCCTCGCACAACTCGATCTCGTTGATCTTTTTGAACTCGAATATGTTCTGTTGGATTTCCCCGGACGACTCGTCGGGAACGGCGACGATCTCGCTGTTCTGATCGAAGGTGATCTCGTGGCTGCACTTGCAGGTGTTGTACTGAGAGTTGGCGACCTTCAGCTTTCCTCCGCTGAAATAGTAGCAGCCACCCTCCTCCAGAAGCGGCTCGAAGCGGTCCACAGCCTCTTTAAAGAAAGTAGCACGAATGTCCATGCCCGAGGCGTCCAGCAGATCGATGCTGAAGAGCTTGCCGCTGCGTTAAAAGTGTTTTATTAAATGTGGTTAGTACGAGTGTATTTGAATGGCTTTCGAAATCTCCTCAATTTCTTGTATTTTCTCTCCCAAATCATCTTCTCACCTTCCACGATCATTGTTCCAAGTTTTGACATCTCCCTTCTTGATGACCCTGGCCTTGATTTTCCATCGATTGTGGTACGGGTTGAGAGCGGTGATAGGCACGACGCCAGCATCCCCCCCCCCCCCCCCCCCCCCCCGCCCCCCCCCCCCCCCGACCCTCGGACGGGCTACGGCCCCACCGGCTTTGCTCATGGAATTTCCACCTCCATTGGCGTAAGGGTTCACAAAGCTGCCGCTGGAATGATTGCCAGCGGACGAAAGGGGCTGAGGTCCTCCAGAACCGCCAGCCTGCGCGGCAGGAGCGCCCTCAATATCGACAGGATTGCCTATCTTAACACCCGGGTTCTCCGTGACGTCCATGCCGAGGATGATGGCAATCTTCTTCCCTGCAACGTCGTTGGAGATGGCATCATGGATCACAATTATAGAATTTTCCTGCAGAGTCCCATTCTCGGCCAGATGGTTCATCTGAGTGGCAAGCATGCCCTGCATGAAGTGCGCGCCATCGCTAACAATGACGCGGTACCGTGTACTGGAGCTCCCATTGTTTGTCACTGACTTCAGACTGATTACCTGCACCGTGAGCGGGTTTCCCATCACCGTCAGGTTGCGGAGTTCCGAAATTGCATTATTTGTGAGACTCATCTTTCTGCGGGGGAAGAGAACGGATAAAAAAGGACAAACGATGCCGGAAAATGAGAAATTGGGGGGGGTTTCGCGGCGGTGGGAAATTTTGGATTTGGGGGATTGTGAGAGTTAGAGTGAAATCGGAAATTAAACGGGACAATATGCGGTTCCTTGCAAGAACAAAGCACCGTGGGGCCAAATAAAAACGATTTTAAGACTTACATTGCTTCACTTTTTACTCTGCCGCTGGTTTTAGACCGCCGAATTTCCAATTTTTGAATTACAGTCAATATTTGCCTAATAATCCATTATTTGTTCTCTCGGCGCACCATTTCATAAGAAAATACTACATTGACTTACCTTTTACGCGTAAGAGACCCCGCCTGAATGCTCTGCTCCTCTCCGTGACCTTTTGTTCTGGTCATGACCTCTCCCACCTCCTCCCCCAGCACAGAAACCATGCACGGTGCCGCCTCCGTCACTCCCCGTAGCATACTGCGAACTGCGTTAAAGACCCGCGTGATGAACATCGCCCGAACGAAGCGGGGGAGAGATTCTTCCTGTTCGCCGACTGGAGAAGAGGTCAACTTGATGCTTGAGGGGGAAGTGAAGCGGCTTCAGAAGAAGATGAAATTTAGCAGCGATGTAAATGACTGCATGGCGGAAAATTCTGCTGATTTCGCGGTTGTCGTGACGGCGGAGAAATCTCCGAAGAACAGAATTGAGGATGATGGAATGAGCCGAGATGATGACAACGAAGACGACAACAACAACAGCAACAACGACAACGACAACGACAACGACAACGGCAACGACAACGGCAACGACAACGGCAACGACAACGGTAACGACAACGGCAACGACAACAACGACAACAATAACAACAACAACAACAACAATAACGACAATGAAGGCCAACTCGGTTTCGATTTACTCAGACGATTGAACGAGGATGATTTGTCAGATTGCTTTGAGTTCAGCTATGAGGATCTTGTGGCGGAGATAGAGGAAGAGTTGAGAGCAGAGAATGAGCGCTTCAAGGTGCAGGAGCTGTACGAGGAGGAGGAGAAATTCCTGTCTCAAGTTGGTGTAGAAATTGAAGCCAACGAAGGAGGAGACCCAGGAATACTTTGTCCTGTCTGTCAGAGCGCCAACTTGGTAAATAATAGCGCGACAAACGCCATTGTTTGTCTGGGGGCTACCTGCACAGTAAATATCGACTGGGTGGCGGGGGATGGAATGGGAGTAGACGATCTCAGAGGGAATCTAGCAGCGACTTTCAGCGACCACGGAGCTGGAGGTTGCCCCGGATGCCTAGTATTCAAGGTGCAGGACATTTTTGGTATGAAGAACTTGGGAGCGGAGTGCATCACATGTGGATTCAGCGAGATAGTGATTTAAGTAATTCAGCGTTGACGTTCGGTCTGAGAGTAGTTTAAACGATCTTAATGGCGGAGATATTTTTTTGTTGTTTGCAACAACCATTCGGTCGAAAAGCTCAATTCTACTTTTATACCACTCGCTGTAACCTAATCCCGTGCAAGTTGAAATAGAGATCGTCCATCTTGTCAAACATGGGACCCACATACTCTTTCCAATTTGTCCCGCCAAATACGCTCACTAGTCTCAGCAGCTTTATGGCGTGCTCCAATCTACCCCTCTTGATTGCCTCGAAAAGCAAACCCATAACATGGTTCAAATCAGCGTTTGTGGGCTCAACCACTCGTGAGATGAGGTCCCGAGTTGAGGAGCTCCACTGAGGGAACATGTCTTTCCCCGTCTCGGATTTTTCTGGCTCCAAGTTTCGCCCCCTTCTTTTCTTCCTTTCTGCAGATTTACCTCCCCTCTTTCTCTTCTTGTCAGACTCATGTTGCTCTTTTGTGGGCGGCGAAAGGGTGAAGCCGGGTGGCGAATGGATGATATTGTCACTGGGAGATAAGCCTAGGCAAGCCTGTTGCGTCCGCTGCGTCAGAGGCTTCTCTTTAATCTTCTTCCTTAGCAAATACTCTTTCTTCATACTTTTGGGCATGTTTTTTATAATGTCCTCGTCAAGGTTAATCCAATCCAGCACCATGTCGCCGCCCTGCGACATTTGCGTTTGCGTCATTTGAGTCTGTGTCTGCGATAGTAATTCAATGGGGTCGTTGATAGCGTGTCCTCGATTGCTATTACTATTGGAGCCAGCATTGCAATTGTCATTGTCAAGCATCCTCGCCAACGCCTCTGATACCTCTTCTTGCTCCGACTCCCTGTTGTAATTCTCCTGCATTTTTAGCGCTAACTGGTAGTCCTTGTCTTCATTTTCTTTCTGATTCTTCAATCTCCTTTGAATTTCGATCATCTCTAATCTGCTTGGCCGAAAGCTATTAATGTTGCCGCTGTCGCTGTCGCTGTCGCTTCCATTTCCATTTCCATTTCCATTTCCATTTCCATTTCCATTTCCATTTCCATTTCCATTTCCATTTCCATTTCCATTTCCATTTCCATTTCCATTTCCATTTCCATTTCCATTTCCAT
>Ga0115555_1002019_pt1 | contig 13804 bp, 8 predicted proteins | sample COGITO_mtgs_1104_2_FD_87285 | JGI IMG/M metagenome (GOLD analysis project Ga0115555, IMG submission 87285) | Pelagic marine microbial communities from North Sea - COGITO_mtgs_110407 | ecosystem: Environmental > Aquatic > Marine > Epipelagic | place: Germany:Helgoland, sampling site Kabeltonne... | reverse complement strand
TGTAGAAGGTCCTGCAGGCGTGTTCAACAAAATGTTTGCATGCCAATTAGCAAGATGCTTACCTAAAGTTAACTTTAGAGGTGGGGATGGATATCCAAAGGATGATGCATCGAATGAAATGCTGTTAACCAGGAGAAGTTGAAAAAAAAGAATTAATTTTGCGATTTTCTGGAGATTTGCGATTTTCAGATTATTTTTTATTTTATTTTGCCCTCTCCCACACAAAAAGGCATACGACCCGAATTTAACATCTATTTTTATTAATTTACCCCCTCAATACCCGCCAGTCAGCCATGAAGGACCCTCGTTATCTAATGTTGATGCCGATTTTGGTCCAGTCTGACTTTGTCTCCAATTTTGACTTTGAATTATCTGTGGAGCCAATAGGCCTCATGAATCAACCTCGATCCGATTTTTCCGCAACTCCTGGTATTTTCGGTTCTTTCGAGACGGCTTTTGAGGCCGCCGGTGGAAATAGTGACGGGAAAGTGGAGGTGGTCATTATCACTGGAGGATGGTGAGTCGAAAGTAGTCAGCAGTCTCAGCAGCACTGGTCAACAGAAAAGTCAGATCAGAGGGAGACTCAAAAGTTAGCAGACGAACTCACAACCAACTCACTGATACATAGATCTGACACATAACACATAACGTCTAACACCTGCTCCCCTGTTACTCAGCATCGGTGACAACATCTACGATGATGGAATGGGCTTTTTCGTCTGTTCTGATGTGACGGCTGGCACTGAGTACTTTGACGAGACATCGATTACAAATGCCCATCCCCTTTCCAATCTAGACACCCCCCGTTACCGCCATTCAGCCACCTTTGTACCCGGAGTTGAGGCGCCTTCGGGGCAGAAAGGCACCATCTGCGTGTTCGGAGGAAGGGATGTCTTTGATAATCTCAATTACGATGTTGAATGTCTTGACCCCAAGGATGGGACTTGGTGGACTGTCGGGATATGGGACCAAGCCACCTCTGATAATGCCGCTTTCACTGCACACGACATTTTCAGTGATTTTGAAGGGTCAGTAGACGATGATTCATCGGCGTTCTTAGTTGGCGGCTATGACCAATACTACAATACCTTGAACACTGTCACGATATTCCACCCAAAGCTCTTGTCGAATGAAAACGGTACTCTCAAAACTCGTTCGGGCAAGTCTATGATTTATCCGAGAGGCGACTTCTCCATCATTGGCCAGGTCGATCAGATGGAATACTCCCCTGGTAGAGTTGACAGAGCCCTTCGTCAAAACGGCTCGAGCGGAAGGAAGCTCCAGCAAGTTCACATGGGTGACGAATTCGCCTATAGGTACTTCTACGCTGTCAGCGGTTTCTCCACTGATTTCTGCAATCCTTTGAAGACGACTGAGTTCTACGACATCCTCACGGGATCCTGGACGCGTTCCGCCGATCTCATCGACGGGCGAGGGGATTTTGCTAGCACAAGCGTCGACAACATACCAGTGACTATCGGTGGCGAGGTGAAGAATAATTGCAGCGTGACAGTTTCCGTCGACGTCGACGGTGATGAAATTCCAATCTCAATTCCTGACGGCCTCATCGAGAGCTTCTTAGGCGACACACAGTTCGGCTATCAGATGGGCGAGACATGGACGGATACCGGAAAAGTCGATATTCATAGGATGAGGTTCAGTGCAGCAACCCTTGGGCTTGGCATCGACTCTCCTACGTATATATTTGGAGGGCAGATCGAGTATGATCCGATAAGCAAGACTTTCAACATTTCAGACGAAATATTTCTACTCACTGCCTCTTACAAGGACGACAACGGCGACGACGGCGGCGACGACGGCGGCAATGGACAGACGAGCCCGGGGAGCACTCTTGCGAAAAGTTGTACTTTTTACGATGTATTCAAGCATTTTGCCTTGGGGGCTCTTGTGCTAGACCTCTGTCATTTTTTGTTCTAAGGAGGGGAAGGGGAAGAAAGGCGAAGATACGGGAAAAAGTAGGGGTAATAATCATCGTTACAAAGTACATCGGACCATTTTCCCTGTGTACAAAGCATTCAAAACAACACACGAAAACAAACACCATTCTACTTTTAATTAGGAAAGAAGAATGGGGGCTTTTCCCCTGTTATGAGATGAATCTACTTCAGCATCCCTTGGGGGTAAACCATACCAGCGAGAACCTCTCCCCTTCATATGGTTTCGTCCAGTGCCTCTGATTCCATCCGTCGAACTCCACCCCTCGATAGCGTATCGACATAACATCCCCTTCAACAACTAGATCCCCCCCCGCATAATCACCAAGTCCAACAATTGCCGATTTCGACTGCCCATTTCCTGCCCCACTATCTGTATGCGGTTTAAATTGCGCGTTCCTATTAACCGCTATTGTTGATGACTGAGGTCGATCCGGAAAAAGCACAGTCTCCAAAGCAAACGCCGAGCGGACGAGGGACGGGAATAGGATGTTGCCTTTGGGCTGAGCAACTCCCGGGGGCATGCGCCCGATACTGAAGGAACCTCCAGTTATTTTCCTTAAACTGGAATCGGCGCCTTCACCATCATCCATGGCGTCATTACTGTCGCCTCCACCTCCGACGCCACTGTCATCTTCTTCGATTATGACCTCGGCCCTAGCTGTGGATGTTTCTGGCCACCGTCCTGTCCTGGTTATGTCCCTGAGTATGTCAAGCACATCCCTGAACATTTCAGGCACCGATCTATCTATACCCCCTAGCTTGTCCCTCAGCAGTTGCCTATCGAAGTTCATCCTTCTCCCAGCGCGCAAGTATTTATCGTACATTTCGAGGTATTCTCGTGCCTTCTCGACAAAGGGTTTTAGGTTTCTCTCGGTCCAGGACCTCTCTTTATCACGAGCGGAAGAGTTGCCAGAGTTACCAGAGTTACCAGAGTTACCAGAGTTACCACCACCCTGGAGCCACCTCGTCCCAATCTTCTCGTAGCAATGCACTTTGAAATCCCTCATCCTTAGGCGGATATCCTCCCCAGTCCAGCCAGAAAACTTCTTCTCGCACCCAGGACGGGGGCGCAAAACCTTTCCAAGTCTACCCTCAACGAGGCCATAGTTAGGGTTGCTATTGAATACGCAAAAACTTGGAAAATCGGGGGGGGACAAAAGATAAGGGAACTCAGGGTCAATCAGCGCGGTTATGATAGATATCGGCACAAGCCCGCGGAGCAGGGCAATCAGAAGGGAACAGAACTTCGAGATCTCTCCCTCGAGAAAAAAATCAACAGAAATACAGAGGGACAAAAACGGATGCTTGTCGTGCTTTTCATACAGGAAATTCCCTTTCTGGTACAGTCTATATACCAATCGTTTCGACATGACGTCTCCCGCCAGTGCCTTCTTGCTGAAGTTGTGCACGCTGAGGCGGGAGACTTTGCCCGTCCGCGGCGTCCTGTTCTCAATGTAGTTTCCCGATTCGCCTTTTCTCTGGCGGCCCTTGCCACCCGACGCCTTCTTGTTCGCTCTGTCTCGGCCATTCCTTTCTGTTTCTGTTTCTGTGTCCGTTTCGTTCGTCTCACCTCGATCGATGTAGTTTCCCGTTACGCCTTTTCTCTGGCGGCCCTTGCCACCCGTCTCACCATCGACTTGAGAATCTTTTGTAATGTAATCTTTCTTCATCCGCCGTTTTTTATTCTCCCGATCCGGTGAGGATCGATTCCCTTCCTCTTGAATCGCCGTGCCCAACTCAGGACGGCACATATTTTGTCCCATACGCTTTAGCATCATTGCAAAAGCAAGCAGTTTGTTCGAGGACTCCTCCTCTCGAACCCCCTCATCTTCCACGGAAACTACTGGTAACTTGCCATTACCATTGACTGTTTCCCTATCGATCATTGTCCTCACTTCTCCGTACTCTCCCGTCGATACCCCAACCTGAAAATCAGCTTTAGTCAGCCCTGCGATATCGTTATCGACATCTTTATCGTTCTCGTTATCGTGCTCGTTGTCCCTTTGAGAAATTTTCGAATCTGTGAAAATCGAGTCAGTAAAAAACTCGTACGGAACCAAGATCTCGGCGTTGCGTTGCGTGCAATCTCGCTCTGCCTGGAAGCGATTGTCAGTCAGCATAATACCAAAAATTACCACTTCAAGTGGAGCAGTTTGTTCCAAGAGAACATTGCATTTTATTACGACGTCTTCCTCATCCGATTCAAGAAGTGAAACAATGTCTGGCCTTATTCTTATGGAGAGTAACTCCGACAAGGCCCCGGCAATGTCTCGGTCTTGTGCCAGTAGGGGGGAAGCACGGTCCCTCATCCCGAAGGACCGAGAGGCGACTTTCAAAGCCACCGCAGAGCTGTCATGTGACTGCGACTGTGGCGGCATCTCTTTCGTTAGGGCTGCAGGACCCCCCTCGTTCAAAAAATCAACCATCCTACAAATTGAGTCGCAGGCCAGTGCTCCGACATCCCCTCCATCTAAAGAAAAATAACCGTAGAGAACACCGCACTTCTGAAATGTCGAAGGATCGGCGCTAATCTGACCAAATCCGCAAGGAGACGATCGAAGGTGGCCAAATAGCTTGTTCTTTGAGGGGAATACTTCATGACAGACATTGCACGACAATGGAGGTTTCGGACGAACAGGGGAAGCAATCATCAGTATTTCTGTTTTTTATGACGTCAAGGATTTGGGAGGTTTCGAGGTTGGTATTATTATCTAACAGGGGGGTGTGTGGTTATTGTTACGAAGTTGGTAGTTGGTAGGTGCGAGGGGGAAACGTCAAGGCTAAAAAACCGAAATTTAAAGGATTTTTTTTATTAAATACATCTGATCGGCACACACATACCAACTCAATCACTATTAATCAAAATCCGTTTCAAGGAGGCTAGGATGTGCAGATAAAAAGACATCCCAAACTTCCCCCCTTCCCCCTTTGGACCCCCCTTTCCCCCTTGGAAGGAACCCCCCTTTCCCCCTTGGAAGGAACCCCCCAATTTTTTGAGATGTCAAGTTTAGCTAAGTTAGCGCAGCTACGCTCGATATTTTCCTCCACATATAGCGAGAAAACGCTAACACTCGCGCTGTCGGAGAGCTCCTATAGTGTCGAAGTTGCTGTAGATCGTTTGTTTGCTGGCGAGTATGAAGAATCGCCTCAGCAAAAGGAATCGAAGCCCCCCCAAAATGCTGTATCTTTGTCGCCAAGCGAGGATGAGAGTGATGACGACGTTATCATTGTCAGTAACAAGTCTCAAAAGAAATCGCCGAAATCGAGCCCCGGTAGCAACAGCAACAGCAACAGCAACAGCAACAGCAACAGCAACAGCAACAGCAACAGCAACATCAGCAGCAACAGCAACATCAGCAGCAACAGCAACATCAGCAGCAACAGCAACAGCAACAGCAACAGCTTCATCAACAGCAACAGCAACAGCTTCATCAACAGCAACACCAACACCAACAGCGAAACCAATTCAAGAAAAGCCAATTCAAGAATTGGAAAAAGTATCAGCCTCGATTATAGCCAGCCGCGGTTGCTGACTCTCTGCTCACGCTGGCTCTCTCTCTCGAATTTAAACCGGGGTTCCAATACCCCTTACGACGCTAAGATTACCTTCCATTCCCCCTCATATAGCAACAAGTCGAAAGCCCCCATGCTGCGATTTCAGGTCGAAGGAACCAAGAATGGCAGCGGCGGTCACGTTCCTCCCCACCTCTCTGCATTTTTGACCCCCCTTTTGCTGGAGAACTTGATCGTGGTGGATGCCAGGAGTTTAATGGAGTGTAACCAAATGTTGATCGGGGGTGAGGTGCCAGCGCGGTTGCGCATTAGAGTGAGGTGGCCAGCAATTTTTCGCAAGGAATCGTACAGTGCAGTCGCCCAGAGGGCCATAACGAGCTGTTTTCACTGGGCTGAGCACGGCGATGCGCTCCCTTATGACGTAGCCGCCGATGACGAAGAAGGCGAGGCCAGCAGCGGAGGAAGCGACGAGAACCCCAACGAAATCAACTCTTCCCTGTCATCCGTGTCCTTCGCCAACACACCACTCCCGAAAACACCGCCTCCCTTCAAGAACACGACTTCCTACCCATACCAGCTCCAAGCGATGAGTTTCATGCGAGCCCGTGAGAGCTACGAGGGCGAAGAAGACAACGACGCGTCGAAGATCTTGGTAGACTTCCTGAACGAGGCAGAAAGCAGCTCATATGGAAGGGACAGTCGCCCCGTGACGCCCACAACAACTCGATCATCCTTGCCGACGAATGCGTTGGCGAGCTGCTGCGCCGGGCCAGTTCTAGTCGGTTGGGAGGTGCTCGAGAGCATCCGCAAAAATGCCCCCAACGGGCTTGAGGAACCGTCGCCTTTGTGGGATCGACGGTTCTTGATCGAGAAGATCGACGATTCGGGGACGTCCGTGCATCCGACGGACGTGGCTGCCTTTGGGGCAGTCATTCCTTTCTTCGTGAATCGAATGACCGGGGAGGTGAGAGAGAAGGGGGTGGAGCGTCCCAAGTGGTGCCGTGGTGGGATTCTCGCCGATGAGATGGGGCTGGGCAAGACCATCGAGATGTTGGGGTGCATGCTAATGGGCAGGGGAAGTGAAAATAGGAGCGAAAACAAGACATTGATTCTGACCCCATTGAGCCTACTGGACCAGTGGATCGGGGAAATTAAGTCGAGGACTGATCTGAGCGTGCATCGCTACTACGGGAGTGAAAGGAGCAGTACCGACGGGGAGGGGGGATGGAAGTCTGCGGACGTTATTGTGAGTAGCTACGGCGTCGCTCAGTCAGACTTTAGCAGACTGGGGGACGACAGCCCGCTCTTCTCGACCAGCTTCTTGCGGGTTGTCTTCGACGAGGCGCACCAGATTTGCAATCAAACAGCTAAGCAGACGAAGGCGGCAGTTGCAGTGAAGGCTGTCTGTCGGTGGGCGCTCACAGGTACTCCCATCAGCAACAAGTTAGACGATTTGTACGGGCTGTTGAAGATTATTAATTGCGAGCCGTGGAACACGCCGCGGATGTGGAAAAATTACGTGGTTCGGAACGACTCCTCGCTTGGCGAGAACGTATCTCGCTGCAACAGATTGCTGCGAAATTTGATGATACGCAGGACTATGAAGTCGACAGATCCGAAAACTGGAAAGCCCTTGATCACACTCCCCCCCCTCATTACCACAATCGTACCAGTGCGTTTTACGCCGGTAGAGCGCGAGTTCTATGAGGGCCTTTTCGAACGTTGTGCGTCGACTTTCAGTCAACTAGTCAACGCTGGAGTAGGAAATACGAACATGATAATGTTCTTGTCGCTGTTGATGAAACTTAGGCAAACTTGTGCGCACGTGAAGCTTGCTTGTGAGGGAGGCGGTTTAGAAAGTGGTATTGAGGGTGCTGTCGATGTAGTAGAATCCAATCATGCTCTTCCAGAGAGCTTCATGAAGGAGCTCTTGAAAAAATTCAATAGTCCAAACAGCACTGCGGCACACGAGAGCGCTTTAATGCTGTCTGGGGCCACTCAGAGCGAGGACAAAGAATGTAGTATCTGCCTGGACGAAATCGAGCTTCGGGACTTGGTTGTTACTCCGTGTGCACACTCCTTTCACAGGGGCTGTATTGCGGACTTGAGGCTGTGTCCTGATTGTCGAGAGCCGATAAGCGTCAAGAGCTTACTGTCTGCCGCGCGGAATGTTGGCGGCGGAGGCGGAGGCGGAGGAGGCGCTAAAAGCGACAGCAGCAAGCTAAACGCGATCTTATTCGAGCTTGGCCAAGTTTGGAAAGAGGACAAGAACGAAAAAATATTGATATTCTCACAGTTCGTTGGCTTTCTTGACTTGTTGCAGGGTCAGATTGGCAGAATGAATGTGCCTTCATATAGAATCGACGGAAGTAAGAGTTTGGACTCGCGGCAGAAAAGCGTCGACGCCTTCTCGCAATCATCGTCTCGGGCGGTTATGATCATATCAATGAAGGCGGGAGGAGTCGGGTTGAATTTGATGGCGGCCAGTACTGTATTCATCTGCGATCCTTGGTGGAATGGCGCCATCGAGGACCAGTGCGTGGGAAGAGCTCACCGGATCGGACAGAAGAAGAGCGTGCGAGTCCTAAAATTCTTGGTGCAAGACAGTGTTGAGGTTGGAATCAATACGATCCAACAGAACAAGAGGATGCTTTCCAAGGACGTTCTTAACAATGTGGATGTGGAGGGTGCGGGCGAGAAAGAAGACGAGGATGGGTCGGCAGGGAAGCTTACGCTGGACGATTTTAAGCTATTGTTCAGCAGCATAAGGCAGAAGAAAGAATGAAATGACGAGACAAGAGCAGAATATTTTTTTACCAAAAAGGGGGGGAACTCTTTTTTCCAAAGTTTTTACCACCATTCTCGGTCTCGACCTCGTTCCCGATTGCAGCGATCGGAGAAAAGATCAATGTACGTCTCGGAACTTACATTGATATTACCCGATTCCATCCTGGGTGAGGGGGAAGGCGAGATTTTGTTGTTTTGTCGTATGTCCGTTCGTTTCGTTAGTTGTTAAAAAAATTGAAGTAAAATATCAAATGTCAGAATTCGAATTCAAAAGCTCCTCTAAGCCGACGAATTCAAGCCTGCGAACACTCACCATCAAATCCAGCCCTGTCTCACAGTTGCCATCAGACTCGCAGTCAAGGAGAGAGCGTTTCAGGGGTGTGCCGAATGTCGAATAGATCGCTCCTGTGACTGCAGCAATCGCGCAGAGTATTATGACATCCCCTCGAATGTCAGACTCCAGAGCCATCTTCGGAAATAGCTCGAAGTCCCTTTTCATGGCAAATGCCGCAAGCGGAACGAGGAGAGCACTCACAAGATTGCCAAAAATTTGCTGAGTACTCTCTACAGCAGTTTCATCGCATGGGTACGAAACTTCAACGGCCAGCTCGGCATTCACAGGTTGGATAGGGCCAGCGGAGATCCCGAGCCCGAACAGGGCAATGAGGAGCAAGACAGGCTCTTGACCGATGGCGTGCTCCGTGAGACCAAGAGGAATGAGACAAAATGTCGTCAGGGCCAGTGTTATTAGCGTCGTCCGTTTGTATTCTTTCGTTCGGTCCACATAGCCGCCAACCAAAATACCTCCAAGCAAAATCGATAGCTCGAATCCGGCCCCCGCAAGGTCAACATGGAGCTGATTGGTAATCCCACCGCGCTCCATGACCTCAGCTATGAACGCGCCGACCACGTTCGTGATGCTGATGCTAGCGATGAACGCAACGAGCGGCTGACCGAATCCCTTTGTTTTGAATAGCTTCTTGGCAGACTCAAAGAACGTGGGATCCTCCTCCTTATTAGACATTTTTTGAAGTTCACTGGAGGACGGAGGCGTAGCAGGCTTTTCCTCGAACTGAAAAGCGCATCCTGCCGCAACTACTGTAGTTAAGATGGTGATTAGGGCAAAGTAATTCTCGATCCCATGGGTAGATGTTGCCATGGAACCCCCGACGAGGAAGGCAGTGGCAATCCCGATTTGATTCGCATTAAGTGCAATAGCAGTCGCGGTCGCTCGCTCCGACTTTCCGAACCACTTTGCACTCAACAAAGGAGGGGTACACTGAAAATAAGGCTGGGCAATTCCCACCATTATCGTACCAGCTACCAGCCATTCGTACGGCACAAAACCAGTCACGAAGGGTATTCCACTCTTCATAAAGCAGCCTCCGGCCATGAGGCACCCCGCTCCTTTTATCGTTTTGGCAAGACCGTACTTCTGAACAGCGTCAGTAACAAAAAAACAGCTCATCACATTAGTTGCCAGGAACAAATCGATTAACACAGCGGGGTCGTGTCCGTAAGCAGCCTCAAAGGGAACAGGAGCGGCAGCATCTGAAAAGCAAATCCAGTCAGAGAGCAACGCTAACAAAGAAAGATAGCCAAGTTGCATCCACCTTTTGTCATATAGCTTAAATTCAGTAGGACTCTCATTCGTTTGTGTTTGTGTTGGGGTGGATTTGGACGAGGCGAAGATGCTTGTTGTCGAACTGGACGCCGAGGAGTCAAATCTAGTAGGATCTGGGTTCCACGAGAGCGCGGGTGGGGGAAATAATGTATGTGGGGGTACTGAGGGAGAAAACCGTGGGACGAGTTGGCGTGTCTGATGATGGATATTGCGGAGAGGCGTTAAGTTATAAGCTTCTGTGGTCAACAAAAGGGCTACCACAAAGAAGCGTGACATGCCAGGTAAAGGGAATGGCGAGAGAGTGGCAATAGGGTAACTAAGGCCAAACTGCAGGACGGCTTTTTTGGCTTCAAGTATTTTTTCAGATAACGAAATCTTGTTTGGTTGGAAAAGCGATTCCATTATAAAAAGGTACCAGCCCTTGCCAAGGAATCGAGAGTGTGTGTGGTATCATTATTTTTTTTAGCAGGTCGAACGCTTTGTTACTTGTGCTCGCAGGGTCAGTGGGGGGAAGATAAACTTGAGGGAGGGTAGCGGCCAGTGCGGGGTCTCGTTTCGGAGAAGGCGGGGCCCACCGTCGCGTCTATAGCAGGGAAGCGTAGATAAAAAGCCCGAATAGTACACACATACGACTCCTCAATCACAGTTAGGTATGGAGAAGACATCTGACTCTGCGGCTGTCTCCAAACCAGATAATCTCACCAAAATCATCAGCTGGAATGTTGCCGGGATAACCCCGACCCTGAGCCACATAAAGACACTGTACGGCGACTTTCCGAAATTTCTTGCAGACATGAGAGTAACCATTCTGGCGCTGCAAGAAGTGAAGATAACCCCTGCAGACCTTGCTAACCTCACCAAGACACCGAACGTGGGCGAGGACTACGACGTATTCTACTCTCCGAGTGAGCTAGGAAGCAACTTCAACGGGGTAGCTACGATAGTTCGTAAGGGCATGACGAATTACGCAGACCCCAAGCCTCTCAGGGACGAGGTTTTCGACAGAGAGGGTCGGTGTATAATGACCTCGCACGGTCCGTTTTCGTTGTTCAACGTCTACGCACCGAATGGGGGAGGACAGAATAGTACATTTGAATCGAAGCTACGGTTCTACAAATTGCTCGAGGCGGCCATGGAGCGCGAGAGAGCCAGTGGGAAGGATGCCATTCTCGTTGGTGACATGAACAACTCAATGGGATACAATGATGTGTACCCTCTCGGCCGCCGCCTTCGATACAACCGCGTTTTGGAATCAGTTCGAAAATATAACGACAAGACGGAATGGAAGGTGCAGCTGTCAAATCATCTCGAGAAAATCCTCGCATCACTCAAAGAGGGCAGTGTGGTGAAAAAGATCACCAAGAATCCCACGACGAACAAGGAGTTCGAAAAGTTTCAGTTTCAAGTCAAGAGCCCCGCTGATAGCATCAGCGGGGGGAAAGTGGTCAATCTTGGACAGTTGGAGGAGGACGAATCGCACGTTTTCGACTTCGATTTTGGCGAGGTCGGTTGTGAAGTCAATGGGGAGTATGTAAGATGTAGGGAGGGCGAAACGATCCGCCTCTTCCACATGGTAGAGCTGATGAACAAGCTCACCCCGAAGTCGGCCAATATCGTCTGGGACGACGAGCTGGTGCACGAAATTTGCAAAGACGAGGACGCGAAGAACCTATTCGCTCCGACGTACATAATTCCCTACCAAGAGTGGCTACTTTCACTCCTCGAGTCGACGAAAACGTCCGACACGAAGATGATTGATACATTTCGCCACTTTTACCCTTCTGCCGAAGGCCGTTACACGATCTACAACCAATACAAGAACGAGAGATATGTAAACAACGGCTGCAGGATCGACTTTGTGCTGGTTGACGAGGCGTTTCGGGCCGCCATAGATTGTGTCGAGGCCAACAGGGAACGACTCGGTTGCGGAAAAGACGAGGCCATTGACCACAACTGTTTTCTTGCCGGTCTTCACGCGGCGACATTCAGCGGCGAGTGGAAAATGGTCAGTTTTGCAGGGGGTGGCATGCAATTTGACTACTCAGATGCGGCATGCAAATCTATATTCTCCCAAAACACCATGATCCAGACTCCACCCAAGCTGTCAGATCACACAGCCGTCTCATGCCTATTTAACTTGTCGAAAATGGGGCCAAAATACAACGACGTGAACGCAAGGAAATTGGTTCTCGACGAGAAAAAGAGCCGATCAGCGCAGCCCCACAAGAAACAGAAAACGATTATGTCCATGTTCGGCGGTAGGGCCGCCATGGGAAACGGTGGGAGTAGTAGTGCCAATAGTGCGCACGTGTCAGGCAATTCAAACGGAAAATCTCGAAGCGCTTTCTCAAGTACTACTATACCCAAGCAAAGGCATAAAAAATTATCAACAGTACCCGTCTCGGACATTTACATAAAGACAACAGGCTTTGTTGCCAAGGCAGACAAATCAGAAGGAAACGAAAAGGAAAAAACTCTTACGTCCATGGGATTCAGCAAAAGCGACGCCGCTGACGCCCTCCGTACCTGTGGTGGGGACATCTCATCCGCTACTGAATTTTTACTTGGTGGAAAGCAGGGAGGCGGCGGCGGGTTCAAAAAACCTTCGGCAAATTTGGCAAATTCGGCAAATTCGGCAAATTCGGCAAATTCGGCAAAGTCGACAAAGTCGGCAAGCATTGGCGCGGTAGGGAAAAAGAGGAAAAAGTGAAAAATGTCAACAAAAGGCAACTAAGAGCTGTAATTTAGAGGTGAAAAAGTGGCTATTGGACAGCAGACACAATCGACATGAGTTAGGAAAAGCCAGAAGCCAGATTGGTCAAGATTGAGTCGACCCACGATCATCTTTTACAGTAGAGGCGGTTGATGCGGTAGGAGGAACAATAAGGAGATTGTTGGTACGAGAAGGATGTTAGGGAGAAAGAAGAGCCCACCGGGTCGGAGGTGAAATAATGAAGGTACAAAAGGTAAATTACAAGAGCTTCGAGCAAGTAGGTACTAAGAAAGAAAAAAATGAGTTTACCGGTAAAATGTAGATGATAATTAAGAGGAGATTATGGATGAAGTCTTTTTTAGGCTTTACAACGGACCGATTTTTTTATTTCCACATTTCCAACTCCAATTACGCTAAAAACTTGATTTTCTTAACGTCCTAGACCCCCCCCAGCCCTCCATTTCCCTAAAAGGTCTGAAAAAGATGGAGCCCCCTACTACTGAGGAGCAAGACAGTTGTGGCTTTGACTTAGTCCTCAAGGAGCTGATAGAATTCAGGGATGAAGCGAACCAGTCAACAAGGAGCAATCGTTTTGAACGGGTTCTAAGACAGCTCATGACAGAAAGGGAAAAGGCAGCTATTACTGCTGATCGAAACCGACAACAGACTGAGCTCATGGCAGAGAGGGAAAAGGCTGCGACGGAACACCTGAAACAACAGTCTGAGCTCATGGCAGAGAGGGAAAAGTTTGCGACGGAACGCCTGAAACAACAGACTGAGCTCATGGCTGAGAGAGAGAAAGCGGCCGTCGCCACTGCGCTCCTAAAACAACATGAGGAGACCGCGATCATGTTTTCAAAGCAGCAAAATGATTTCCAGCTTAGGCTGCAGAAGCAACAGGAGGAATTTCGGGCGAAGCTTGAACAAGAAATGCTATCACACAACTTGAAAAAAGACGAGCTAATAGCACGGCAAGACCAAGAACGACGCAGTGCGCTGGAGCAGCAAGAGCGGCAACATATGTTCTTCCGGGAGGTTTTACAGCAGTTGCAAGAAGAGGTCAAAGTTCTTCGGCACAGTGAGAGCGGTAAGTCAAGTGTGTCAAGGGCGAGTTGTATTGTAGCAACCAGATGATGCTAACCGTTTCCACAGCTCCTTCGATTCCATTCACTCACGGAGAAAATGAGACTCCAGCCAAACACAGGACAC
>Ga0115555_1002010_pt1 | contig 13850 bp, 10 predicted proteins | sample COGITO_mtgs_1104_2_FD_87285 | JGI IMG/M metagenome (GOLD analysis project Ga0115555, IMG submission 87285) | Pelagic marine microbial communities from North Sea - COGITO_mtgs_110407 | ecosystem: Environmental > Aquatic > Marine > Epipelagic | place: Germany:Helgoland, sampling site Kabeltonne... | reverse complement strand
GGAAAAGGAGAACGAGGCGTTGAGGAAGGAGGCTCAGTTGCTGAGAATGAAGGTAGATATGATAGAAAAGGAGAAGCTCACCTTAAATTCCCGTCTAGAGAGTGTAGAAAATACGCTGGAGGAAGAACGATCTGCTAGAGCTGCTGTTATTTCCGAGAAGAAAGCTCCAGAAGATGATGTCGACATCGATGTAAATGTCGATGTCAATGTCGATGTCGATGTTAATGTCGACATCGATGCCGATGTCATCCACACGCCTTCGACCAAAATGGCCCAGTCTTTGGCTACGTCTCTTCCAGACATTGCCCGGCTCTTGCATCCGGATGCTCGTGTTCAGTTGGTTCACCCCCTTCTTCTTCAGGCATGCATTTACTCTCCTCACCCTTCCCAGCGGAAAGATTTACTATTTGGCCTATTGCTTATTACGAAGCGCCCAGACCAAACCACCAGAAAGATGATTGTAGACAGTGTGCTGGAGGTAGTGGAGCAGAGGAAATTGACGGAGAGGGAGATTGAAGCGGACATTTTTGAGGTTGTGAGGGATATTGCTGGACACAAGCAAGAAGACATAAGGACTCTTGTTGTTGACATCTGCGAGGAGATTTCTCACAGAGTTTCTCCGGATTACGCCGACTCGACAATTCTCAACGACATTTATTCGAGGCTGGTTGCAAATGGTGACAATCGATCATCAAAAGTTTTGTCGGCGGTTTTTGAGAGCTTACCAAAAATTGCGCGCAAATCAGAGATCCCGCTAGCCGCTTTCGGGGATTTTTTCTTCTCTTGCAAAGGGTCTTGTAGCTCGGCGCTAGTGGGAAGCAGTCTTTTCCCTGCTATAGTCGAGGTATATAAAGTGAATATTGTTACGTTTTGGTCTGTATTCATGGCCCGATACCTTGATGAGCTATCAGGGGGCGGCAGCGACGTCGAAATCATTCGACAAAACATCGATATCCTCCGACAGAATGTTCAACTCTTGACAAAGGTCCTCTTGGAAGAGCAGCCTCAGCGGAGGCTGCTTGGTCGAATTCTTAATGGGTGTAAAGATACGACACGGGCTGTAAGAGAGGGAGGGGGGAAGTTGGTGTGGAGGGGACTAACTTTTTTTGCTGACACACTTGTGGCGAGGCTAATCGAGCAAGCGGGTGAGCTTGAAACAGTCATAGGCGGTTTAATTGGCGACATCTGCTGCGATCTTGGTCCAGATTTCGCGAATGTGATTGTACTTCCTCAGATTCTCGCAGCAGCTTCGATTGACCGAGTTTTGATTCTACCGCAAGAACACCCCGTGTTCAGTAGAGCAGGAGATGCCATTTTTCACGACGTTGTGAGCAATAAGCAGGGGGAACACGGAGAGCTCGAAAGTGTACTCAGTTTGACTCTTCATGTTTCAGAGGGGGAGGGTTTGGGATTGGAACTAAAGAACGAGAATAATAACCAGATAACAATCGTCCAATCTGTCGTGGAAGGCAGTGCCGCTGACATTGCAGGCGTCATGGCGGAAGACCGGATAATTTCGCTGAACGATCGGGGAATTAAGAGAGCAGAAGATGTCATAGCTGAGAAGGCCTTGTCATCGGAGGGAGGGAGCATCTTGCTGAAAGTGAGTCGATGTAGGGTAAAGCAGCGCATACGCAAGGCGATTGTGTCGATTATCTTCGAAGGTGTTTTGCCACACCTAGAAGAGGAGGATGCGACTGTCATTCTGAAGTCGCTGATCATAAACGTTGCAAACTCCACCATCCCGCTCTTGTGGGAACCGTCCATTTCGTCTTTTACACACCTAATAAGCACGTGTGCGGACGGAGATATCGCAACACTCGCTCTAGATGTTTTGGTTGAGCTCAGCTACCCAGGACAAACACCGAATGTCTGCTTTCTCCTCATTGAGGTATTAAAAAAGATCGCCAGTCTTGTCCACATCAGCGAGCTCGACGGACATATTGTGCCAGCTCTGTGCGCCCTTGCCGACATCGACGGTCTGGAGGTACAAAACAGTGCAATTACAGCGGTCATCGATATACTTCCGACGACTGTCACGGCCAAGGAGACCATCTCGCAGCTGCTTGAGAAAAAAATCAGCAATATCAACAACTGCTGTGTCATCATTAATAAAGTTGTAGAGATTATTCCCAGCTGCGACAATGAATTGAGAGAAGAGCGTATCCTGCCGATTGTGCTCACAACGACAGCAAAGCTTGCAGCACCAACAAGAACAGCTGCCGACAGATTTGAGGTCGCGCAATCTCTGGTCAAAATTTACACCTGCCTCTCTGTAGTGGAATGCGAGGGCGGAGGAGAAATTCAAAATAAGCTACTGCAGGGGGTGCAGATGTTAGAAGTCGTCAGTGTGTTGGACAGTAAGTTGAGACACTCCCTGCAGAAAATAAAACATCGATTGCAGGCAAATAAGTAATTTTTTTTAGCGTAGGATATTTGGAGAGCACTTTTGTTAGGGTTTTTAGGGTTTTAGTTAAATATGCTGAAGGTGAGTTTTTTTTTAATTCTTTAATTTAAGTATTATTGACGTTTTATCTAAAGGGTGACTTTTGTGCCAACTCTACACGGAAAACTTAAAGCCTGTTTTATGTCAACGCGTACACGTGGCAGAGGTAACACGAGGAAACTCATAAGCATAATAATAATCCGCGACGAAGGAGCGGAGGGAACGGACGAACAGTGACACTGACCAAGGATAGAAAAAAAAAGGAGGCTCCGGAGGACAAAAACGTTAAAGTAAAGTAAAACCCAGTGAAGCTTTTAATGTATTATTTGTGCTTGTAAAACTTATAGCACGCATATTTAACATAATGCATTAATGCATTCAAAAAAAAGCATTTCAAATTAGTTGCGACGCTAAAACCTATTTACAAACCTATTCACACAACAAATTTTCCAACTACTAAATTCCTCCGAACCGATAAGAACTCTCAAAATGATCCTTCCGGTGTGAAGGATTTGCGACTAAAACTAACCCTAACCCTAACCCAAGACCCCTCACATCCTTTGTACCCCTCTCTATGTCCTTTTTCTCCGTCTAACCTTCCCGGAACACTCAATATTTGCACATCTTAGGCTAGCCGTTTCCTATACAAACACAAACATATTTTACGATGCATCCCAATATTTGTCCTTTGACTCTAGTTGGCAAGGAAATATGGATATAATATTATATCCTGTCCTTGTTAATCCTTTGTTTTGTCTCAATCATATCGTATTATCCAATTGCCCCAATTCTATTCGCTTGCCCTCCGTAATAGGTCACATCTTCCCCCTTTTACATCATGCTGCCGCCGTATCTGCCACTACCCAAAACTCAGGTCTCTCTTTTGAAAGACCTTTCCTTAGTTCCTGATGAAAAGTGAAATCAGAAGTAGACATCCTTGACATCCTCGAAACGTTCTTAATCACAAAACCAAACTTGATATAGCGTATACGATGATGTATATGAAGAGGCAGATTTGAAACAAAACAAACAGACATGAGAGGAGCAGTTTGACTTTCTCCTTCTGTTCAACTATTTTCTCCTCTAAAGAGGCTGGGGAATCGGAGGGGAGTACCCTTTCCGGCATGGAAGGTTTCTCCAAAGTATTAGGAGGGGTTTCCTGTGTATTTTATTCAAATCAATAAACTATTTGTGGCCTAAAAACCGTGGTAACTGTTTTATATAGGTATGAGGCCGTTGCCGATTAAGAACTCGGGTGAGAAAAAAGAGTGATCAATTGAAGCAGCTTTTTAGAAAAAACAACATAATTTTTCACGCGTACCCCAACCTCCGCATCCTTTTAAAGTAATTCCTACTTTTTTGAAAAGAAAGGGAGCACCTATTTGGTTATGAATAATGACTATTTTTTTGGGGGAGTTCAAAGGAGTTCCTGTTCCTGGGAAGGTGAGAGAGGGGAGCACAATTGAGAGAAACAGAGCCTTCTTGCATTGAATTTGAATTTTAAGCAGTGATACCCCTCCCCTCCCCTCCCCTCCCCTCCCCTCCCCAACCTTCACGTCTACGTTGTTGGCATTCGTTTCCCAAAAAAGGCTCTCTGCCAATGCCGCCGCCCCCTCCTCCCTCTCACTCTCCTCTCCTCCACCCATTGTCTGCCTCAGCCACGGTGGGGAGCCGGGTTACTGTCCTCATTTCAGATGACGACGCTTTATCTTTCAAGGCTACAGTTCTCGAGACAAGTGAAGACACAGATGATGACAGCAATCCACTCGTTTTGCTTGATCCACTGGATGATTTTGATGTGGAGGCAGGGACTATTTTTGGTCCTGAATTTCAAAGCATTGTGGACAGTGGGATCGGCGAAATGTTTGCGAACGATGGGGAGCTTCGACCGGCGGTGATATGGAGGTGCAATGATGCCTCATCTGTCAAGAGACGAAGGGGAAAGAGGGAGAAGGTAGCAGAGTGCAAAGGTGACGGTCCCCCACCTTTGCCACAAAGCAATTTCGATTGCGAATTCAACGACAATACCAGCAGCGGCAACTACTACAAATCACTCGGCGACCTACACTTTTCTTCCCCCTCTCACCCCACTTCGCCTGACCTTCTCTCTGCCTTGTCATTTTATGCCAGGGCTGTCCATACTCTCACGGGTGTTGATTTTGGAGTGGACAGTAGAAACAAGATGATAGGAGCAACGTGTTTGATCAATAGAGGGGGGTTTGTCCTTGCTGCCGAGGTCGATGCGATTGAGGATGGTCATGCTGATGTTATGTTGGTAAATTCACCTGATGCCAGTGACGGCGATACGAAGGAAAGTGAGCTGCAAATCAAGTCCTCGGCGATTTTGCTGCCCTTACCTCCGAGGCGAGGAAAGATTTTCCAATCCTATGATTCCTCTCTGTCTACCTTGCAGTCTATTTTGTTCAATTCCTCTCGTTCGCTTGCTCGTCTATCTAAGAAAAAATATGTTTCCATTAAAACTGGACAGAGCTTCGGTCTCAGCGCGATTCACGTGATCAGCCTGGGGCTTGGGGTCGTTGAATGGAGGAGAAGAGAGGGACGCGAGGAGCAGAGGGACAACAACATAAGTTATGAAGACAGTGGTTACGAAAGCTTGGAGAGCCGGGAAGAAGAGCTTTGCGTCGCCGAAGCCAAGGGACGGCATATCAGAGGCGATTTATTTTTGGCCAAGGGCGATTTTCAGCGGGCGAAAACGGAGGCTAACAAGGGTTTAAAGATAATAGGTGATTCTGATGGTGGAATGGTGGAGCGTTGCCGAAATGATCTTAACAAGCTCAAGGAGAAGATCCAGAAGAAGAAAGCCAGGGCTTCCTTGGTAGACAAAAGCTTGGCTAAAGGCGTAGCTCGGCTGGTAAACAGATCGATGAAGGAGGGTCGAGACGGAGAGGGTGTAAAGCAGATGGAAAGAATGATGTACTAATATTAATTAGATGAGTAGAGAGAAATGCCAGGCAAAAAAAAACATATTTTTTATTTTATCTGCTCTCGTTTATGTTGTTTTCTTCGCTATCATTCATATTTGCGTTTTCATTGGAATTTACAATACCGCTCGCATCGACGCCCGCATCGACGCCCGCATCGACGCCCGCATCGACGCCCGCATCGGCACTCGCATCGACGCCCGCATCGGCACTCGCATCGTCACTCACATCGTCGCCCGCATCGACGCCCGCATCGGCACTCGCATCGTCACTCGCATCGGCACTCACATCGTCACTCGCCTCGGCACTCACATCGGCACTCGCATTCCCTTCACTTGAATCGCCACCTACACTTGTGGTCCCTGTGACACTCGCGTCTGCACTGGCTGCAACTTCTGCCCCTTTCGAGTCCACGTCCACATTCACGTCTTCGCTAGAGTCCGCGCCGGCAATGCCTGTGGGACTAGCATCTGCATTTGTCTCCCAATCGCCAAATTCCTCTTTCAGTTGCCTGACGAAAGAATTCATCCTCTCCTTCTCCTCATTTTCCTTTTGCTGCTCAACCTCAGTTGCCACCCTGAAAAATTTTGTACGGGGAAAGAAGCTGGCAAATACGGAGGATGCCTGTGTTTGAGTCGACGGCTGCATAGAATTTATATAGCCAGGGCCATTCAAACTCGCATCCAATCCGTCGCTCCTTTCGAAGGTTTCTTTGACAATCTGAACTGTCATTTCGTCGCACTGCCTCGCAAACCACCGCCGGTAGGGTACTGTCAGCAAAAAAATCGTTGCGATCCAGTACCAAAATCGCGATATCCTACCTGGCATGAACAACGCTTTCCTCTTACCCCCGTATTCTTCATCAGCGCCGTCGATGTCCTGCATGCTTCCGCCACCTGAAGGGAGAAGTACAAGGAGCTTGTCACGCCAAACGCCGCGTCCTATTCGAATTTGGGTCTCGAAATCGTAGTGGTCGTCCCCAACTCCTTCTTTAGAAATGAATCCAGAAAGCTGTCGTCTGTACTGCTCTCGGCTTTCCCCACTGCCAAAGACAAGAAGCTTTGTTAGGGAAATTTTTTTAATTTTTTTCGCCCCCACTTTGGCCCTCCTGTCGACGCTCGCGATCATGTTAGTCCCGTCTTTCCATCCATCGAATACAAAGCGTTCCTCCTTGGTAGATCCGTATACCTTTTTCCTCATTGCTTTCCCCCTAAGGGGATTTTTTTTGGAACCCCCTGATGAAGCAAGTGAGTTGAGATGGTCATCATCATCATATCCAAACGCCGTCTTTCTGCTGTTGCCATAGCGGTCCTCATAGTGGTATGTTCGGATCCTCCAAATAACCTCAGGCGGAGTTCGCCGCAGTGCGTCGATGATTCCAGTAGCTGCGGAGGTTGAGCAGGTGTTGGAGAGGTACTTTATTGTTGACGAGTTGGCCGATTCCAGGATGTAAATTAAGTACAGGGGAATCAGCAAGGTTGGGTGAAGAGTGACAGAAGAGAAGAGCAAGCCGAGTGATGGCATTTTATTTGTTGGCGTGGTTGCAGGCGGGAGGGGCCGCATTGCCTTCAGTCTACAGCGTTGCAGGACAGAGTAAAGCAGTGATAGCAGTGAGTGGAGAATTAGCCCGACAATATGTTTCAGGGCGGGGCCGAAAATGTCAAAGAACAGTACAGCAACAATGGTTCCAGTCAAAACGGTAGCCCTGAAGTGCGGAGGGAGAGAGGAGAATAGCCCTTCTACCTGCGTCGATCGACCCCGCACCCAATACACTTGCCCAGTCTCGCCATCTACTAATGCAGACGAACCAAGGTGAGGATAAGTCTTTGGGGGTGCCTCATTTGGCAAGGTATTTGAAGAACTGGCGAGAGGAGGCACTACGACAAGTAGGAGGAGGGAAAAGGGCACTGCTTTCAAAATGACCCTGTTGTTGTTCTGCATGATGCTCCAAAGAGCAAATTGACCGATTTATATCAGAGAGAACAGTAATAATTTTTTCTTTTTTGGATTTTGGCGCCGTGTACAGAAAAGGTTTTAGCGCAACAGTATTTACAGATTTTGCATTAAAAGATCGTCAGGACGCTAATTGTGCTCACTGATAGCTTATTTGTTCCTGTTGCGCAGTGGGCATGGCTACTCATCGTACATTTTCTGCACTCTTGACAGCCACTGCCGCCAAGTATCCAAAGCACCTTGCGCTAAAATCTCCCTTTCAACCGGGATTCACGCCCTTGACTTACGGTGATCTTTCTCGCAAAACCGTCGGATTATCAACCTGGCTCTCCGCGTATGGGTATGAGCGAGGGGATCTACTCGTCAGTGATCTACCAAATGTTTCTGAGAATTTAATTCTTCAACTTGCGTGCAATAGGATTGGGGTCACGTACGGAATGGTGAAGGATGTGGAATCCATGGCAAAGATAAAAAAAGTAAAGGGCAGTGTGCCTGGCACTGAAGATAGCTGGCTCTGGGATGTGGTATTGCCAGTACCCTCCATCGGCGGGGACTTTGTATCTGAGCTTTTGGAAGGGGAGCAACTTGATAATTTCTATAACGAAGATGAAGAAGAGGGGGACGAAAACGTCCCTCATGGCAACTACAACAACTCAAACTACACAAACGAGGATTTGCTCTTGCATGCAGCAGATGCAGCTCTTAAAATGGATTTGAGTCCTGAAGATTCCGTATGTGTTGGGGTTACTTTGTGCCATCCTTTTGGAATCGGTTCCGGAATCGGCTCGGCAATCTTTTCGGGCTCTTCAATTGTCCTTCCAGCAGTGGGAGGAATACGTGGTTGCGGGGTACCCTCTGAGAGGGCTGCAGCGACGCTGACCTGCCTCAAGGAACATTCGTGTACCCACCTGTTTATGGACACACACACCTTGAAGGCTCTTCCGCAAAACGAAAGCAAATTACCCAATTTCAAGGGTGGAGCGGTTAAGATTGGATCGGGCGCTACTTTTTTGAAAGAAACGCAGGAATATGGGGGGATTAATTTACAGTGCGTTGGTAAAGAAAGTAGAAAGTGAAAAGGAGAGAGAGTTGAAAAAAAGTAAAAACAAAAATGCACTCATTTTTTTAATTAACCGACAAAGAACCAAGCACAATGGACAACCATCATTCATTTCGTTGCAAGATAGAAGGTATCACTGAATGCGGCACTTTGCTATTTATTGAGGGCCAGCGCTTTCTTAAAATTCTGATGAAGGAAGACTACTTTGAGCTTAATTTGGAACGTAATGACCATTATGAAGTTGTGCGGGAGAGTCGAGGTATTTACCTTGTTACGGTTGAAGGACAGAACATTTACACCATAGAGCTTCTCGACGACAGTTCAGTAGATGCCGAGTTTGAGAAGATCTTGTCAAGTTACACAACCTTAACAATCAAGCGGTCGGAAGTGGCAAGGCGTATGGAGGAGACAGCAGACTATGCCAGTGATTACATATTAAAAGGGAGCAAGGCACTCGCTAGCTCTATAGGTTGGGGCGCTGAAAAAGCGAAGAAGAAATTGAAGAAAAACGAGGAAGAATTCGTTGTTCCTGAAAGAACCAACCGTAAGATCAAGACGATGGCGACCGGGACCAAAGCTGTAGCAGGAGCTACAGGGGTTTTAGCCAAGGGGGCAGTCGCAGTCACGGGAGCACTAGCGACAACAATTGCGAGTCAAATTGGTGGCGATGAATCCAATAGCAGCAAGAACAAAAATACAAAAGAAATTGTCCATGCTGGGTTGAAATCCTACGCGAAGTTGACAGACGCCGTCGTAAAGGGAGGCTCAATAATTGCTAGCGCGGGAGGGGATGCCACTGTCAGTCTTGTCGAGCACAAGTATGGAGCACAAGCTGCCGAATCTGCGAAAAACTCTGTCGGTGCGGTAGGCAACTTTGGCAAAGCAGTTATGAATGCCAGAGAGCTGGGTGTAAAGTCAGTAGCAAAGGGAGTAGCCAAGGCGACTGCGAGCGAAATTACGTCTAGAAAATAGGGAGCGAGAGTAGGATTTTTTTTTGTGTTTAGAGATAACATCTCAACAAACAGCGTAGTGTTGTGTGTTAAAGTTTACTTAACAGGGCGGCTATAAAAGAATTGCGGTTGAGGTATCTTGCTTGCCTTTCCGTTCCCAAGCGAGCTCGGTTTGCTTCCAATGCCGTGGATGATCTTCTCCATGCTCTTTCTGGGCACGGCCCCAGTCCCATTGGTATTAAACATCCTGTTCGGACGCGAAATAACCGGCATGGAAGTGCTGTCTGTCGGGAGCGAATTGATCTTTCGGTGTGCGTGGGATGGAGGTGGTTGAGGAATCGGGAGTCGTTTTTTCAGTACTTGCTGTTGCAGCTGCTGTTGCTTTTGCTGGAATAACACTTGAGTTTGAGGTGCTGCTGCTGTCTGAAGATGAGAGGGTGTGTCCTCCTCTTCCATGTGAGGCCAAGTCGGCCTTCTATAAGGCGCGCGCGCAATCACCTTCGGGCGGTTGAATGCACTCGTCTTCGTTGGCTCCTGGTTAATGGTCGGCTTAACGGATTTCATCTTCAGCTTGGTGTGAGTTTGCATGGTGCCGTTTTTCTTGACCCGCTGCTGCTGCTTGCTCGTCGGCAGTGGCTGGCTTACTTCTATTACCCCCCCCCAATGCCAATTCGGTGCAAGTTTGCTCCATGGTCTTACATCGTTCGCAACATTAGACAATTTACTAAGCCTTTTAGCCTCCTCTGTGTCCTCTTCCTCTTCCCTCTCTCCTCCCCCCAACGCTTCCTGCTCGAACTCCCTCTTCGTTAAATCCCTTCTATCACACACTTCCCTCCTTATTTCCTCTGCCACCTCCTCGAACGTCGGTGCCGTAAACGTTCCTTTCAGTCCACTCTTCCTTTCATTCCTACTAGGGATTTCTCCCCCCAATCTGCTGAGAGGGTTGGTGTTCCCCATGTCCAGCAAAGCCACGCAACATGCTTCACCAACGTTCTGAAACATTTCTATGGTGTATTTTGGAGTAGTCATTCGACCGACACCACCCATCAGATTTCCAGCCGGTGTGCCACCAAAGCCACCGCAATTGCCAATTGGACCGGTCAACAATCCTTCGTTGTAATTGCACTCCAATGTGTAGCAATGGTCATTCGCAGTGGCATAATAGATTCCAACCCTCCCAGATCCCCCCTTTGTCAATCCGTTGTCGCGTTTGTCCTTCCCAGACATTCCTTTAAGACTAAAATCACAGCCTTTGTATTCGAACCACTGGGAGTTCTGGGAGATCAATTTAGGGTACATCTGATTGGCAAGTTGCCCCTGGGGACTCGGCAAGTAATTGCCGTAGATGAAGCAACCCCGCTTGCTGGCATGGGCGTGAAGATCCAAATACAACCTGAGATCATCTTTCTTCCTCTCCAAAAATGCCTTCACGGCATAAATGCTCGGATGCTGTACCGGGTCTGGTTCGTCGTAAAACCGATTCAAATTCACGCCCCGACTGTCACATCTATAGTGGCCCCTGGCGACACCGTCCGGATTCAGCATTGGAACCATCTTAAAAACAAACTGCCTCCTCAATTGTCTCGCTCTCACATCATTAGAGAGGAGGAAATTCAAGCAACCGTCAAAGACATGCTGTGCCGGCGTCTCTCCAGGGTGCACACGAGAACTAATGAATACAATCTTCTTCCCAGATGAGCGGAAATCGAATCGTTTGGAGCTCTCTCCCCTGGCTTCCATCGGGGTAAATTTGAATGGCATCTCACAATCATCGCGGATGCCATCGTTGCTCGTAATTGTCAGCAAGTCGATTCTCCTCCCATCAAGTGACGTAGTCAAGAGCTCGCGATGGTAATAAAATCCCTTCTCACCTCCACCGTACAGGCAGTCACATTCCTCTAGTCGCTTTTGCAGCTCTGTATATCCCTGTGGATAACAAAAGGAGAAAAAAACCTTGTAGCCACATGGCTTTCCCTCTGCGACATCGGTGTTTTTCGAAGAAGAAGTGCTCCTGCCCAGAGCCTCAAATTTGTAACTGAAACGGAGCTGCATCTGACTTTGAGCCCCCTTACCCACAACTTTAATGTTACACACGCTTGGTATTCTCCTCCAAACGTTCATATACTGTCCTTTCTCCTTATCCACCTTAGTTCCCTCCAATGGCACCACTTTGCAAAAGGGGCGATAATCCTGTTTGTAAAGACGAAGTTGCTTATTCATATTGCCAATACACATCTTGATGATATCGCCCTCGCATACATCCGATACGCTGAAGTGAAACCAAGTTGTGTAGGGTGTTTCGTAAGGAGTTCCTTCCCCGTCCTTTGCTGTGGTTAGGTGGAATTCATTCAAAGAAGGTTGGTAATTTGCAGACAGGAGGTTTCCGGAGTCAAAGGAAGACGAAAAGGTCACATGGTTCGTCGTGTACGTTCCCTGAATAGATTCGGTTGGGGTATGCATTTGTGGTGCGACGGTGCGTTTTCTCTGCCTGAGTATTGTGCCGTCGTTAGAAGAGAGTTTGAATAATGTTCCAACAGATTTGTGTGACAGGGGAACAGTATTCTCAGAAATTGTCCAGAAAGCCGGCGCTTTCTACAATATCCTCCGGGCTTAGAGTGTAGTAAAGCGATTCGAATATCATATAATTAGTTACAACTGACTGTGAGATTTTTTTTTCTTTTCCGGGGCCACTTCGAAGGTGCTAGTTAAACACATCATCAGCTCTTTTTTCAATACTGCATAATCACAGAGTAGACAAAGAAATACCATCGTCAACAATATTTGAGAGTTATTGAATAATCAGAAAAAAATTAAAGTGGGAAGAGTTGGTTAAGCAATAGCAAGCAAGAAAATCGCATTGTCCAAATTTCTGGTTCATTTGTATGTCCATCAAGATATGGCGTCAAGCTGGGCCTGTATTGTCTCCAACTTGCAGAAAAAGTCATATAGCTCCTCGTGTCCAAACTCAACACCGATTACCTCATCCCCCTCATTACTCCCAAGTTTCTTGTCTGGCTTTTCAAGCTGAAGCTCAAAGCGGGCAATGGCATTCTGGGTCCTTGTGAGGCCGCTCTGAGCGACGTTGACGTGGAGGTTCCAGCTGACATCGCTGAGTATCTTCGGCCCGCCGAGTGTACACTCCTTAAGCCGAGCGATGACATCTCCAGCATGCTGCCCCCAAGTGCTGGCGAAGGACTCAGCATGCTCCTCATCCACACCCCCCTCCATCAGACAAGCCTTCACAATCTTTGGCTTTACTGTGGCATAGCCGGCGCCTTCGAACACGTAACAGAGACATCCGACGACGTCCTCGAAGACCCCTGCATTGGGAAATTTGAACTTGTTTGCGAGAGTGGTAGTCTCAGAGGGAGTGAAGATTGTCTGGGAGCGGAGGTGAAGGGAAGAGAGGATCCGGTGGAGTAAGGGAGGGAATTTGGACAGGGGGATGGAATTGATGTGTGGGGCGGTACTCTTGAACTTCGTTGTTGTACACACGATAGGAGCAGAGGCCATATCGGGGGAGGATCTTTTGTTCAGATGAAGCGTTCAGGAGTTAGCGTGAGGATGGATTGGGGGATTGGGGGATATTAAGTGCACTTAGAGGAATATATCGTGTTTATAAGTGTCTTTCCGAGAAAATATGGGGCTTTAGAAGTTTTCTTTGGTTGTGATGTTGAGAAGTATTTTTCTTTTTTCGGAGCGTTCGTACATTGGGAGTCCTAAGACGAAACTGTGAATTGAGCGCACACACAACCACTTAATCCTAAAAAAGACACCTCTTGGTAAGACAAAAAGTACTATAGTACGTCAAGAAAATACTTGAAAACAAGATATCCAGTATAGCTGTAATACAAAGACAAATCTCAATCTTGTTCTGGGCCCCTTTTTTCTTCTCATTTGTGACAATACCACGATGTCGTCGACTGAGGGCAGCCCACCACACTCCTCCTTGAGCTCTCTATTAGGGAAACCATCTCCGTCGATGGAGCTGTCTATCTCAAAATGTCTCTCCGATGACGAGGATGATATCGACATTGTTGAGGATAACTTCGACGAGCCACTGCCTCCTGCAATGCGCGATTCAAACGGGACTGTTGGCATTCTTATAAGTCCTTCATCTAAATTCGTACGATTCAGTGGCTTTGGAAACGGCGAAGACTACGATGACACAGAATTTGAGAGGAAAGGCCCTGAAATCACCCGCCACGATAAATTTCACTCAACAATATGCACAATCTTGCGACACACAAGCTCAGAAGTAGTCCTGAGGACGCTGAGCGATGTGGGAGGGTGGGGAAATTTATTTGGGAGCCTTGTTTGGGTAGGACAGAGAGAGGGAGGTGAGTTAATGATGTTGTTGGAGACTTTGCCAGCGGCGGTTCATGAAAGTGTGGCACCTGCCATACCCCTCCCCTCCATCTACACCCACCTCAATATTTATCCAACAATTTTATGCCTCTCTTTTATTCTTTTATTCAGGTTGTCTCCTTTCCATAACG
>Ga0115555_1002006_pt1 | contig 13868 bp, 5 predicted proteins | sample COGITO_mtgs_1104_2_FD_87285 | JGI IMG/M metagenome (GOLD analysis project Ga0115555, IMG submission 87285) | Pelagic marine microbial communities from North Sea - COGITO_mtgs_110407 | ecosystem: Environmental > Aquatic > Marine > Epipelagic | place: Germany:Helgoland, sampling site Kabeltonne... | reverse complement strand
TCCACAGCGTCAATATCCTCCTGAAACCCATGCAGCTGCAGCCTTACGTCTAACAGATCACTGCGCAGCGTGTCCTGGACCACCTGCAACTGAACGGTCGTTAATTTGGAGAGAGTTTTTTTTTGTGTAGATGTTTTCATTTTGGGCAGGGGAGAAAAGGGAGGATAGAAATGACATAAATCAAGGAAGAATCTTTCGTTTTGATTTCAGCAGAATCAAAGCCCCCCTTCTGTCTAATATTTATAATTTTCGCTAACGGGAAGGCTTCTTAGGAAAATGCGTGGGTGAAAAAGAAGAATATTTCTTTGCCAGGAGAAGGACACCAGCGGTAAAAGGCATAAATTACTCGTCTGAGACCCACCATATTGATTGAGAAACCGAGGAATCTTATTTCTGTGTCAACTGGCCACCATAATCTATCTACCTCTGGTTGAGAATTCAAGATGGCGGACATCTTTGACGAGCTTGCTGCCGCAGAGACGAATGAACGTAGGATGCACGAGCAGCACCAGACCCGCATCGATATGAAGCACTCACCCTCACCGAGCTCAAAAACTGCCGTCACCAACGACGATGGTGTCTGGGGCGAGATGGATGCCCGCACCCATGATGACGTTCGCCTTCACCTGGAGAAGTCAAATACCCACCCTTCTGTCAACGGCGTAACAAACACCGCCCCGTCACTGTCATCAACCACATCCCGAAAACAATCCGTCGCCACCAGAAATTTCAACAATAACTTGTCTGAGTTTGGAATCACACTTTCCAACTCTCAAACTCCACAAAACCAACAACAACATGGCCCCACACGAACTCCCTTCAACACCCCCCTCTTTTCCGCCAGCTCCGCTCCAACAAATTGCGAACCCGAGATGATGCAGCTCCAGAGTCTGCTGGAGAACGACCACCTCGTGAATCCTGAAGTGGTCCCTCCTAACGGGATTGATCACCCTTGTGATCAGACGAAACCTGACGGGGAGAAATATATTCTCCTTAACCCGCTGCCACATGAAAAGAAAGATGGTTACGCCGCTACGTCAAATTTGGACACGTTTACAACCGCGCTGTACCGATATTACTACTACAGGGGATTTACAAACATTGTCTCAATTGGTTGTGTCGAGTTTGTAATGTGTTGGGTGACGTTGAGTCTGAGCGTGTTCATTTTGGTTTGCGTCGATTGGGAGGCGATGAGAACTTGTCAGAGCGAAGATACCTGCAAGGCAACCTTGAGCGAGTATTTGGTTTCCTCTCCTTTTTCCCACTTTTCGATCTACAAGCTACTGGTGATCATCTACATTCTCCTCTTTACCATTTATGGATTTGGGGTCGGTCTCAAGTGCTGGGAGAGGGGTATGGAAGCGCGGGAAATGAAAGGAATATACGAGCGCGAGCTACGAGTCGATCGGAAAGAAATCTTGGGAGGAAGCTTGCAGTGGGACGACGTGGTTCAGAAGTTAATAAACCTCCAAAACTCGGGAGAGTACCGTGTTGCGATCCACGGGCAGACAATGACTGCTCTATCTATCGCCCAGCGTGTCACCCGCTACGAGAATTGGATAGTTGCGCTATTCGACCACGGCCTGCTGAATTTGAGGGTCCCAGGCCTGGATCTATTTTTGAATCCTCTTCGTAGTTTTAGCGAAGGAAGTGGTGTGGGAGGGGGTAGTAGTAGTGGTAGGTCCAGGAACGCCAACATCGACCCAAATATTCAGCCGACTTCGCCTACTAGTGTGCGGCCCGAATTCCTCAAGAAAACTACCAAGAAGCAATATTTTAGCAAATCCCTTGAATGGTCGATACATCTGTGCATCATAAGCCAGATGTACGACGAAAAATTTCTCGTCCGTCCATCCTTCTGTAATGACCCCGGAAAGCTTCGCCGCCGTTTCTTTACTGTCGGAGTCGCCCAGCTTGTGCTTCTCCCTTTCATGCTCCTGTTCATGGTCTTCCACTTCATCATGAACAACGCCTACGAAATTAGAACGCAGTCTGCAGCTAAGAAGAGTTATATGGGCAGGAGGCAATGGAGCAGTGTCGCAAAGTGGACCTTTCGGGAGTACAATGAGCTGCCTCATATGCTCGATCGCCGCTTGGCACCGTCCTATGAGCATGCCGAATCGTATTTGAAACTGTTCACTCAGAACGAGGTCGTGACAGCGATGGCGCGCATGGCTGGTTTCATCAGCGGGAGCCTGATTGCTGTTCTGTTCCTCTTCACTGCCATTGACGAGAGCATATTGCTTCACGTGAAAGTGGCAGACCAGAATTTGCTCTGGTACGTCGGTATTCTGGGTATAATTTTCGGGGCTTCCAAATCCCTTTTGCCGGACGAGAACCTGCACTCTACGACGCAGACAATCAATCTTGTCGAAGAGGCAGAGAGTGCCTTGATGACGGTGGCAAGTTTCACTCACTATTATCCGAGCAAATGGCGGAAGAAGGCTTTCCGAAGCGAGGTCAAGGCAGAATTCGAGTCCTTTTTCGTCTACAAGGTCCACGCTTTTTTCATGGAAATTGTCTCTGTAGTTTGCGCTCCTCTAGTGCTAATGGTCTCACTGCCTCCCTGCGCCGATCAGATTTGCGATTTCGTGAAGCGGAATACTATTGAGGTACCGGGGGTAGGAGACATCGTGGGATCATCCACCTTCGACCTAGAAAAATTCGGCAAGACCAAGAAGACTGAAGATTCGTTCTTAGGCTTCAAGAGAGCCCATAGTTCGTGGGCGCCAAACAACGCGGGGGGTGAGGAGCTAATCAACCGGATACGGAAGTGGAAGATGCTGGAGGAGCAAACCCGTCTTCAGATACTTGAGCGCGAGCGAGGTCTTAGGGAGGCTGCGAGATTTACCTCGGACCGACCTGGTCACCCTCAACAGCAGCAGCAGCAGCAGCAGCAGCAGCAGCAGCAGCAGCAGCAAGGACAATGGCAACAGCAACGACAAGATCAGCAACAGCAACGACAAGATCAGCAACAGCAACGACAAGATCAGCAACAGCAACGACAAGATCAGCAACAGCAACGACAAGATCAGCAACAGCAGCAACATTACACTCCCCCCCGACTTTCCCACCCCCCCCACCTTTCGTTTCAGCAGCAGCAGTCGCAGTCGACGGGAGAGTCTATCTCACCGTCACACAGCATGGTGCGTCAAAACTCGCTCCTTTACGAGAATCCGAATCTATCGCAGGAGTTGAGGAACTTGGCAGACCAGATGACTGTGAGCAGTATGCAGGGAGTCATTAATGCAGTGGGAGGCATGAGCGGTATAGGGTCAATTGGAGGAGGGAGCAGTATAAGTAGTAGCGTTGGAGCCGGAATTCATCCGCCTCCACCTCCGCCGTCGGGAGGGTTGGATTCTGGGAATTACAGCAGCTTTCAGCTCAGTCCCACTACGAGCCCAACAAGAAAACAGGTAGAGCTTATGGATGATCAGGAGAGCGTGGAGATGTTCGGATTGATGGAGAGAAATAGAACAGAGGGAAAGATAAACGAGGAAGAATAGATGACGAATAGAGAGAAGATTTTGAGAGCAATTTTAATTTTTGAAGTTTGGTTTGTTCAGATAGTGCAAAAGGGCAGTAGTCATTCTCGATTACTGTTACCATTCCTGCTTTCCACATTCCCATATTCGCACAATCCGAACCACCAATCGATTCCGTTCACTTCGTGACGTCGCCCAACACTTTCGCCCCAACCAAACTCGCCGCTGGAACAACCAACCCCAAGACAGCTGCCAACAAGGTCTGGATCGCCTCAGCAGGAACACTGTCTCCTAGAGGGCTCTGTGTCGCTATGACAAAGGCCGCAGCAAAACTAGCCCCGGCACCCCCAATAAGAACAGTAGGAGGGGTCTGGACTAGAGCGGCAAGGATGGGGAGCAGGGAAGGGACAGTGGAGATTATGGTGGGGAGAAGGGGTAGCAACTCAGGGGAAGCAGACTCAACTAGGACGAGGACGTCGGGGTTCTTGCCAGCGGCGGCAAGAAGCGATTCGACGTTGCTCAGAGAGACGCCCGCGCGAGCTGCCTTAGAGAGGAGACCAGAGGCAGCAACCTTGGTGAGGAGACCCTCCTGGCTGGCTTTAGTAAGCACTTCCTTGACCACCAGGTTGTTGCCAGTATTGTCCACATTCGCCTCGAGGATGGCAGATCTCACTGTTAAAGGAATAGTCGGCACACTACGCGGAGTCCGAACGAAGGTGAAGGCACTACTTGTCGCCAGCAGGCAAAAGAAGACGGAAAATGGTCTCATGAGGTGGCGGTGGTGTCCAAACACAAGAAAGTAAGGTTAATTAGTTGCTTTTACGAAGGTGTCAACCTGCTACAAATTTCAGAATCCTTTGTCACAGAGAAAAGAGAAAAGGGGTGACCGTCCGTGATCTTTTAACATTGGATTTTTTGGGCTCGAAGGTCAAGAGGGGATTTTGGAATTGTTGGGGTTAGACCGCTTGCTGAGTTCACCCTACTCGCGCACGACCCGAGAAATGCGAGGTGCCCACTCGCGTTCTATCCGCAATGGAAAAAACAGGTCGTTGACGAAATTTCTCCTGACCCTTGTAGGTATCCTTACAGCGTGCACAATGTGGGTGAATATAAAATCTACGGTGAACTTTACACCACCCGGGGAGGGTGCGCATAGATCCGAAAGCAGTAACAGCGGCCTCTCATCGGGACCGCCCGTACCGTTGCCCCCACACGAACCAGAATCACTCTCGTTCAAGGCAAATGAAGAACCACCAGTTCAGGGAGATAATGGTATCGCTTACGCCATTTCAATCACCTCATGCCCGCACGCCCCCAAAGGGGAGTATTCCGAAATGTACCAGGGCGCCGCAGTACTAGCCCATTCGATTGAATTGGCGCAGGGGCAGTCTAAGAAGTACAAGAAATACAAACTTTATGCCATCATCCATGAGGATGCTGCCAACCAAGAGGGGGAATGCGTCGAGTGGGCGAAGGAGCTAGGATACGAGCCGATGATTGTTCCAACCCCGATAAATGTCGACGAGATTCAGCATGATAGTCTACGTCAGAAAATCCCCAATAACGGTTGCTGCGGAGAGAAAGAGCTCATAAAATTCTATGCATATACTTTGACCTCTCACTCTCTTGCCGTCCACCTGGACATAGACTACCTGGTGCTCCGGCCATTTGACGCGCTTTTCGACGGCATAGTCAACGGTGACGCGAAGGCATACTACACATTCGACTATAACATGCAACAGCCCGGAAAGCAGCCGGGCGTGCAGGGTGGATTTTTGGTTCTCAAGCCTGATAAAGATGCATTTGACGAGTTCAACAGGATCGTCTTAACGAAACCCTTCACCGCCTCGTCAGGCTGGGACAACTCACGGGTAGGCGGATTTTACGGGGGAATGACATTCCAGGGACTCCTGCCTTACTTTTATGTCAAACTTCACCCGGACGACGGCATTGAGGTGGACCGTTGCTTGTACAACACCATGGTCGACAACCCTAGGACAAAGCCCAGCGAAAGATTCCCCGAGGGGCAGTGCAGGACGGGGGAGGATACCTGCAAGGACTGCAGGGTAACGGACATATCAGATATTTACAGCGCTCATTTTACAATCTGCCAGAAGCCTTGGCATTGCATGAACCACGAGCACATGAAACAACCTTATGCTCCTCTTTGCAGCGAGCTGCACAAAAAGTGGCACAAAACGAGGAGATTGTTGGAGGAGAAATGGGGAACGTACGACACCACAAAATACACGGGGAATAATCACGAGGGATTTTGTAGAGGGGGCGGGCAAAAGGGATACATCGACATTCCGAGGAGACGTTGGGTGGGAGGAGGAACGGAGTAGTAGATTTGGTTGTAATGTGGGCTTCGGCATTGAAGAGAAAAAGAAGAAGAAGAATAGGAAACGTGGAAAAATATTTGGTGGTAAGTTGTAACGATGGTTGATTTTTAGTTTAGAAAATTCTTGCATCCTTGCCGAGCCCTAGCCCTTTTTTGTTTATCTTATGCTATTAAACAAAAGCTGAAAACACGAAGATTTTTTCAACACACAAGTGCCAGGCGTCCTTTTAAGTATAAATTTGGCCTCCCTCGACGCTGGATCGCTACGTCGCCTAATTTCACAATTGTACGTAGCGTTTGAAAATTTGCCTTTTTTGTAGGGTACTGGAAAGCGCCCTTCAAATGGTCCATGGTCCCGGTGCTGCCGCTTGGGATTGTTCGGAAAAAATGAAGTTTTCATGAAGATCTTTCTCGAACAAAACTAACAACCTTTTTCTCGTATTTTTGAATAAATACTACATCATGGAGGAAGCACCGCCCCCAGATGGGGACGACACCGCGCCCAAGTCAGTTAAGTTCAATGCGCCTCCACTACTCTCGCAGGCTGTGGGTCGGCCTGATTTTGTTTCTCAGTCGTCTCGCACCCTCATATCTTCAATGAGGGTTGAGAAGACACAAGAGGTTTTTGACGCCGGGGACAGACCCGTTAGCGCTCCGCACTCTCGCCCACTTAGCCTGAAGATGAAACCGCCTCCTCCTGAAGAGAAACAGCAAACCCAACCAGAAAAGCACCGAACAACTTCTTTAGGAGACCAAGATAACTCAATTGGTAGTCGTGTGGCAAATACTGAGGAAACTGAGAAATTCGTAGTGAATAGCGCAATTACAGCGCTCAACGACATTGAGTCTGAGCTCGCAAAGCTCATACAGCCGCTTTTGGATAACAACTCCTACCAGGCAAAGAAGGGCAGGATCGACCAAGAGAATGTCCGTGCTTTTATTTCGTTGCACAAGGACCTCCCCACCGGCGCTATATTTTCCCTTGAGCAGCTTTCCGCCAATGGTCACGCTGAGCTCGTAATTAGCACTATCTTGCCGTGGCTTCCCGCATTTCTTGCGCACAAAGGCCTGTCAAACGTGAAGGCACTTGGGAGTGGACAGCCAACTTTTGACAGCTTTTGCCACAAGATTGGTGGTTATAGCACGACCAACGAGGCGATGGCCGAGCTCCTTGAGTGCATTGTTGAGATGGTCGGTCTCGAACTGCTTTTGATCATAACCTCTTACAAGGGAGGCCAGGGGATAACCGTCGATACTGCGAACCACATGTGCCAGGCCGTTTTCACCGGCATCAACCGCAAGGTGCACGACTCCAACCCCATTCTTTTCAAAGCTTTCGAGGAGAGTCGCGTCCCTCTTCTTAAGGCTATAATCGCGCAGGTTTGCCCCGATTATTCTTCCACGATCCTATCGATGTTTTTGAGCTACATGGATGGGAGGGGCCCGTCCGGAAAGCTCAGTGACGCCCAGAAGTTACAGCTAATCGGAGCCCTGGACCGGATGAGCTTCGACCTCGAGGACGCAGACACACTCCGCGAATTTAGCGCGTGGATTGACTTTGTGACGACCAACCTTAGCAACAGCGTATCGGCCGCCAAAAAGGCCTCTGACATTAACATGGAGTTTGCGCTCACGTACATCAGCAGTATCGACAACGTGATGCGAGGCTGCAACTTCGAAGAGAGCAAGATCACGGACCCCAAGAACGACAGGGAGAAGGCCGTGATGACAAAGATTGAGGCTCTCTTTGGCGAGATCAACCTGAGGTGGAGCCCGGCCAAGTCTCCCCACCCCACTCTAGGCCCCACTGCGAACCTTCTCATGGCAAATTTGTTGGTTCGATCGACGCTGAATTGTTATGGTGCGAACTTGGAGCTGTTCTTAACCAAGCGTATTCTCCCACTGTGCTACAAAGAGGCTTCGCGAGATAATGCACTTGCCTGCTTGTTGAGAGTGTTGAGGGGTCCTCGTTGGGCCGACCAGAATGCCAAGATCAGAATCAAGCTTCCTCGCGTTCCCTTCTGCAACGACGCGAAGCTCAAGCCCAAATTCGAGTACGGACAGAGGGGCGTCGACCACGAGTACAGTTGCATCATGCCCGAGTTTGCGGAGTACAAGGAGGCCCTCTTTCGACCCGACTCGTTGGTTTGGATTCAGCGGGCCCTCTTCGAAAAGAAGGTCGCAAAGAAGGTCAAGGATATGGCGTCGGTCGCCAACATTGCGTCGGAGATCATGTTGACCGTTTCGTCGAACTCCCTTTCGCCGTCGTTTATTCGGGGTTTGCTGTCTTACAAGGAACACAAGTACTTGGATTACTTTGCCGTGGGCGCTCGCACCGTGCGTGTCTGCCTTGACCCTGACAGCGGATTCTCTGAGCACGCAGCTAAAACGCGCTGCAACCGTATGCTGGACGGGATGACGGGGATCAAGAACGAACTTGGACGGCTCTTGTCCCAGAGCATCCCCGAGATTCTCCAAATGATCCTGAAGGATGTGGGAGTGACGTCCCTAGGCATTTCCACCACCCCCCTCTCGCCCCAGAACATCATCAAGGACGGAGAGGAAGTGGACGTGTATCGGTCGGCATCTCTGAAGCCGGCGGTGAACAATAAGTTACAGATCCTTCAGGAGATTAGCAACGCCCTTCCGTTCATAACATTCGGCGTCACGCAGTCTTTGATCAAGAACGGGGTCCACTTTCATAGCCACGCGCACGTTGCAATTGGTTTCGTTACGTCCCTGCAGCGTCTCATGAAGTTCAACCCCGACCTGAGGTCTGAGTTGATCAGTGAGCTCGTCATGAACTTGGTGACGATACCCATGGCAGATATTACCAGGACGACGACCTTGCTGACGATGATTTTAGATAACCTGAATTTGTGGACGAACTTCATCGAGAATGGCACCGACAACAGGAGTAAGCAGGACGCGGCCAAAGACTCCGAAGTCGTCGAGATGGACGAGTCGAGCTATCCCGAGTGGACCGCGAGGGTCGAGGCCGCCGCAATCGTCATGCTTGCACACCGCGGAGTGGAGATCCGGACCCTGGCTCTTCGGATCCTGAGGGCCGTTGGTGCACTGAGGAAGGCCCAGTTCAAGTTGATGGACGCCGTCAGATTTGCAAATAACGACACTTCGAAGGTCAGGAATTCCGGCTACTGCGCCTCCGAATTCTTGGACAAAGAGGGCGACGACATTGTCCAGCGTGCATTGTACCGTTATATGGTTGATTCAAGCGGTGGCGTCGAGGATCCCTTTGCAACCGCCTTTGCAGTGTCAGCCCCTCCCCTCGACAAGGTTTCTACCATGTCGAGCACCATCTGGAGTTACGCGCTCCCGGTGATAGCCCAGCGTGTTGTCCGTCGTGGCCATCCGAGCGTCATGGAAGAGACACGGAGGCAGATTTTCAGTCACCTTACCGACGGCGGCGTACGGAAAATCACTGAATCGAAGCACATCAACGACCAACCCTTGTTCTGTAGCCAAATTGAGCTGATACTTTCGCTCACAAACAACATCGGCAACGATACCTCGCTCCAGATCAATTTTGCCGGCGCCTCAGGGGGAGGAAAGTGGGCACTGGGTGCGTACGCGGATCCGCTTGAGAAGCTGGAGCAGTACTTATCGACGGTGTGGGACTTGACCTTGGAGAAGACCGACCCCCCTGAGGTTTGGGGGGACGCATTTGCCGCTGCGATGCGGGCTTCGTCCGGTGACGCAATCGGGTCCATCACTCGGAGTCTCTGGGTCTGGTACAGTAACAAAAAGGAGAAGGAGAAGAAGAACGTCGTGATGCTCGTCATAAGGCTGTTAAAGGTGTTGTCTGAGTGCGAGGGTTTTGTGGAGGCCCTGGTCAGCCAGCAAAAGTTGCTCGCTCTCTACGTCGAGATTACGAGCGACGTACTTTTCTTGGGAACTGGGGACTGGGGTAGCTATCCCAACTGTTCCAAGAGCACGTGCGTCCTTAACATTACCATCGTCATCGAAAAGGTTGCCACGGCTATCCTCAAGGCCAACTACAGTAACGTCGGGAAGGACGACGACTTTACGTTCCAGGTCAAGTGGTCCTTCGATCAGCGCAAGGCGCTCTACAAATGGCTTCGTTCCTCTCATACGTGGCCAACCGAGGCTCTGATGGAAGAGTGGGGGGGGCTAGGGATGCCGTTGGCCAAGAGCCGAGTCCGGCTCTCTAAGAAGGAGGAGAACGCCTGCTTCAAGTTCAGCTCGAGGGCAGTAAGCAAGATGGTTCAGATGGGTCCCGTACTTAGCGAAAGTGCAATTGAGCGGCTCGGACAAGAGTTGAATGGCTTGCAGGCCCCGTTTCATTTAAGTTGGTTCCTGAAGGCAGGCAGGGAGGAGGGATGCGAGTGCCTGCAGTGGCTGCTCTGTTACCACACGGGGGAGCTCAACAGCGCTTACATCAAGCGTGTCTACGACGGAACAAGGGAGGAAATGATTCCCATATTCAATGCCATCGCGGACAACTTAATACCGGCCTACAAAATCCCGAACCCCCCCACCACGTGTGTGACCGAAGACAGCCGAATTTACTACAAAAAGGTCGGCCGCTGGGGCGTTATGCGAGACCTCGGAGAGCTCTTCAGCAGGGAGAACGATTACATCGAAGATTCAGCTCTCTTTGATGCGAAGGTTTTTAGCGAGAAGGGTTTCAGTCAGGGTGACGCTACGCTCATTGGGGAGCTCGAGCTCATTTTCATGACGATGCAGGCGCTCCGAGATCCCGACGTTGTCATCCGGAGTAGATCCTTCCTCATGATGCGTCTCGTCGTCTTGAATTTGATGGACAATTGCATCCGCACGGCGCGGGCGAACGAAGAGGAGCTTGGCCTGCTTGCTGCCGCCAAGCGAGATTTCAGTGACCTCACTGCCAAGTACCACATGCTGTTCAGCAGCGATAGCTCCGCGACCCTGGACGACGAGGCCCTGGAGCTAGTGAGCCAGGTCGCTCGCTGCCTCGATACTGCCAAGCTGGTCTGGGAGTTCTTCGATGCCGTATTTGCGGCGCCTGAGCCCCGCGTCGAATTTGGCGGCTATGACTGGACGAGCGTCTTGCTTGGACCTTTTTGCGGTCTCATTGATCTGACCGAGGACGGTGCCGACAGCCTGAGCGAGCAGGGCGAAATCTTCGTAAAGAATTTATTCGGGTTATCGTGCCAGATTCCGAAGGAATACAGCAGCAGGTGTACGAAGATGTGGGTGCCGCTGATGCGGATCGACGATAACGTGAAAATCAACCAGGCAGTCGCCCACCCGAATGTCCACGCCATTGTGTCTTTCCTCCTTTACGTCACTGCAAAGAGCGGCGAGAGCATGCACGTGTGCCAGCAGATTGCGCTCGAGACCTACAAGGCCTACCCCGAGAACACTGCGAGTTGGTTCACATTTCCTCTCACTTTCGAGATGCAGCACGGCGAAAGCTCCAAGGTTTACGACGACCAAGACCGAGCTCTGCAGGCGACGTCTGTGATAATTTTGCTGAGCGGATTATGTCGCGTGGATATTCGGCCGCTCTTGCCCTTTTTGCCCTCCATAATTAGTTTCTGCGTGCTGAAGTACCCCTCAGCGACCAGATTTGTCGACAACGGCGACGAGGCGGAGGCAAGTCGCGGGGTAGCGAGTGTTCAGTACGCCAACATACCAGTGTTGCTTTTCAATCTGCTGAGCGGCCTGCAACCGCTCGCGCTGAAGAAGACACGCCCGAACCCACCCAATGACATAGCGGAAAAAACGAACAGCCTCATTGCCATGCTCAAGGCGGGAAAAGAGGCGAAGCACCTCGTTCTGGATTGGGGGAGCAGCATCAGCAATCTCAGCAAGCCCGGGATTGACATGCCCGAGATTGGCAACCTGTGGGAGGCTCGCAGCTTCGGAGGTGTCTGTCCGCGGGCATTCATGCTCGAGCTAATCGAATGCTTCGCATGCGGGCTTGCGGATTTGAACAGCAAGATCGGGCAGGAGTGCCTGAACTGGGCGCTACACTGCCGCGACAGTTATACCTCAACACTAAAAGCGCACGTCCTGTATCAAGTGACTGGCAAACCTGCGGGCATCGGGACCTTGCACGCGTTGACGAAAGAGGCCGCCTATTTGTTTGCCGAGCTAGAGAAGGTTCAGACCGCGTCTAGCAAGGGCGTAGTCGGCGTGGGAAAAAGCAGCAGCACAGCTCAATTCCAGCTCACGAACCGCACTATGGCATGCCTCAACAGCATCGAAAAGCTGCTGGCTATACTTGGCACGCGTGTCGAAGTCACTTCTGTTGCCCCCTCGACCATCTATCTGAGCCTCACGCTGCTAAAGTCTGCCAACTCCGGGTACGATCTGCGCTTCTTCTTCTACGGATTGCGCATTATTTCCCAGCTGCTCGGAGACGGCGGAAAGAATGTACTTCCTTTCATCGCCAACTGCGAGAAGACGAAGGAAGAATACGCCGGCTCCTGGTCTCCTGGATTTAACGGCATTGTGCCGCTGTTGATGCCCGGACTTTTGTGCAAAGACGAAGGAATCAGCTCAAGCACGCGCGTATGCCTGCAAATGTTCCTCTCCGGCGGCGCTAGCGGGCCCGTTCTCGACGAGAGCGAAGATATTCGATTCTGCAGGGTGGTAATCGGCCTGATGCCGTACCTAATCTCTCACGGTGGCAACCCGCCCACTGCCCTTTCGGTAGCCCTGGTTCGCTCTCTGACTAGTGACGTTAGTAAGAAGCTCGGCCTGGGCGTCCCGCTGGAGAAATACCTCGCCGGAGTCAGCACGGAGAACTTTTATGAGATGATTGCGGGCTGGTTGATACGCGACATGAACTTGAGTTCGTTCGTCGGCATCCTCGGGGACGCTTTCGATGTTGCGGTGCGCTACGGCGACAAATTTATCATCGCTAGCATGCTCCATCTATCGGCGCTCATCATTCGGGCCGGGAAGTGCGACGATTCCATCTGCTCGAAAATATCTAATATCCTCACCTATGCCACCAACGCGACCTTTTTCAAGATGGGAACGACACCGGGAAGCATCACGAAAGCGGGCCACGAGGTAATGCAAGCAGCCGCGAGCGGCATAAGCGTGACAGCAAGCGGTAACATAGAGAGGTTGCACGTGAAGGAAAATTACAAGGGTTTCGAGGGCGACGGCAACACCATCACGGTCAGTAGCATGATCGGGTCAATTGCCCATGCCCAAACCGAAAAAGAAGGCCAGGGAGGAAAGAAAGCTCGGATGCCAGCGCCGCCGGCAAAAGCAGCACCAAAAGCTCCTCAAAAGCCGCGTCCACCTCCTCCTCCCGTCAGCGAGAAGAAGGTCAAACCCCCACCCCCCCCACCTCGGAGAGCTAGCTTGGTAAACATTGGAACGCCGACCGGAGGGCCGAAAAAGTTGAGCAAGAAACCGCCACCACCCGGCAAGAAAGCGCCGTCTTTGCCCCCTCCGCCAGGGAAGAGCGCCCCAAAACCGGAACTAGAAGCCGGAAAAAGCGACAGAAGCATCGACAGCGATGTCAGTAGTCTGACTACTCCGTCACCTTTGCTCGATAGAAAAACCGTTGACGCAGGGGACAAAGTGGAAGATACTGCTGCTGCTGATGCGATTGCTTCATTGAATATTGAGGACAAAAATGACGACTTGGTAGCAGCCAAGGACCATCCAGACTACGCAAAGGCCTTCAAGCTCTTAAGTTTGGGCGTGCCCGAAAGCCAAATAAGATCGCAGCTTGAAACGGCCGGTTTGAATGTCGCAGTTCTAGAGGATCCCGAGAAGAAAATATCGCTCACCGGCAAGACCACGGGGGTTGAGAGCTCCCCAAGCCCTGTGAACAACAGAAAGTTCGCTCGTTCCATCCCACCACCAGGGAAGAAAGCGCCTGTACCCCCAGCATGATTAATTATGAATAACGAACGATGACGATTTGGTAATGGTAAATTGTTTGGTATCCTTCGAGTATATTTGAAACAAAATTCACAATAATTTTGCTGTCGTTGTCGTCGTTGTAATCGTTGTCGTCTTTGTTGTCGTCGTTGTCGTTGTGGTCGTCG
>Ga0115555_1002005_pt1 | contig 13878 bp, 9 predicted proteins | sample COGITO_mtgs_1104_2_FD_87285 | JGI IMG/M metagenome (GOLD analysis project Ga0115555, IMG submission 87285) | Pelagic marine microbial communities from North Sea - COGITO_mtgs_110407 | ecosystem: Environmental > Aquatic > Marine > Epipelagic | place: Germany:Helgoland, sampling site Kabeltonne... | reverse complement strand
TGAGTCGTCAGACTTTTATCGAGCGAACTTTTCGCGACACCGACCCAAAGAAAACGAGCCTTTTAAGAGGAGGAGGAGGAAATATATTCGCAGAAAGAAGAACAAGAAAATGTTCCAAACGCGATCGGAATACGATCGAGGCGTGAACACGTTCTCCCCGGAGGGCCGTTTGTTCCAAGTGGAATACGCCATCGAGGCGATTAAACTCGGCTCGACTGCGCTCGCGATATCGACGAAACACGGGATCGTCTTGGCGGTGGAGAAACGAATCACCTCACCTTTAATGGAACCTTCTTCGATGGACAAAATCATGGAGATTGATTCGCACTGCGCGTGCGCGGTGAGCGGGTTAACCGCGGACGCGAAGACGATGGTGGAACACGGACGAGTGGAAAGTCAGAACCATTATTTCACGTTTAACGAACCCATGCCGGTGGAGAGTTTGTGCCAGACGCTGTGCCGATTGGCGATGTCCTTTGGAGGGGAAGGCGAGAAGAGCATGAGTCGACCGTTTGGGGTGGCTTTGTTAGTCGCCGGGTTCGACGAGGAAGATAAAGGAAACGACGTTGGCGGGTACACGTTGTACCACGTGGATCCGAGCGGAACGAAGACGAAGTGTCGGGCGAAATCCATCGGGAGCGGGAGCGAAGGCGCGCAGACGAGTTTGAACGAGGAGTATAGGGAGGATTTGACGCTGGAGGAGGCGGAGACGATGGCGATGAGCACGTTGAAAGCGGTCATGGAGGAGAAGGTGAACGTAAAAAATGTGGATTTTGCGGTTTTGAAGAGCCCGAAGTTTCAGGTGTACGACGCGAAGAAGATTCAGGAGATCATCGATCGGGCGGCGTGATGAGCGTGCGTATGCGCGAGTAGTCGTCAATTGTTTAGTTAGTGGTGATTTTATTTTCAAGGTTGTTTATAAAACGCGCATTTGTGTGTGTGTATAGCTATGCTTTCATTATTCTTATATTGTGTACACGTTTTTGCATCCAAGATGGCGACAGTTCAAATACATTTTTCCTCCTCTCGTTACGGTGGTGTTTTCTTCGTCCTCTTCGCTTTCTTCGGCGTCGTCGCTTGCGGCGCCTCTTCTTCTTCCTCTTCCTTTTCCTCCTCGGGAGATTGAAATATGCTCTCGTCGTATTTCTTCACGCCTAGACGTTGCATGCGTTCTTTCTTCATTTTGGCCATTTCCGTTTGTATGCCTTCGGTGTGCTTCAGAACGTAGTTGCCGTCGTAGACTTGAAACGGCGACTCATTGAAATCAAAGTGTACCACGCGTTGGTCTTCACTAATTTCCACCTCTACCGTTGCTTTTTGGTCGGTTTGCACGAGAATGAATGGCAACTGGATGCCGTCTGGCACGGATGGAACGTCGTCGTCTTCCGCGACTGTCGTCGTTGTCTCCACGTTGTCTTTTTTAGCGCTCTTTTTCTTCGCCGACGCAGATGCACCACCTTTCTTCGTCGTCGCGCCCTCTGCCATTGTCGACGATTCTTTTTTCGGCGTTGCCACTTTCTTCTGCGCTTCAATCTCGTTCCGTTCGTTTCGTTGGACTAACGATAACAGAGCATCGAATTGTTCGGTTAATTCCGCGAGATACAGCGCTTTCTTTCGAATGCGCTCGCGCGTTTCTCTGTTTTCCGTTTCATTCTCTTCTTGCTCTTCAACCGTCAGCTCTTCTTTTTTCATGATCATTTGTTGTTGTTGTTCTTCTTCTTCTTCTTCTTCTTCTTTCTTCTTCTTCATTATTACATCCTTTTCTCGTTTTGCATCGTCTTGTTTTTCGTTTTTATCCCTCGGCGGCGCCGCGAGGTCGCCGTATAAGAACGCCTCGCCAAACTCTTCCCCGATCCCGTTCCAGGTGATTGTCTTCTTCTTCTCTCCGTTCTTATCTCTCGAAACAACGTTGATGGCGATGAGCACGTTGAGTGCGTCGTACACTCTCCGTCGAATATTTTTCTCGTCGACGGTTTCATTCGCGCGCTTCGATTTCTTCTTCTCTTTCGTTCCCTGCGGGGTTGTCGTTCCCGATTTTGATGGCGGCGTTTTATTCGCCTTCTTCTTCTTTCCGTCGTCTTCTATCGTTGCCTCTTTTGTATCATCCTCGTCTTTCACCTTCACTTTCACTTCAACTTTGTTCCTCCTAATTGGCGACGATAATCCATCGCCTTCCGTCATCGCCTCGTCCTCGTTTCCTTCTTCTTCTTCTTCTTCTTCTTCTTCTTCTTCATCTTCATCTTCCTTCTTCTTATTTACTTTCTTTCTGTTCGATCCGCCACCTATGGATAAAGGAATTCCTTCCTTTTCTCGTTCGGCTAACACGTCTGCCACGAGCGCATCGGAAACTTCATCGTACGTGGTCGTGCCTCTTTCCTTCACTTTTTCGCACACTTTCATGGCGAAAGATTTCAATCCACCTTTGATTTGTTGCGGCGTCGCGTTCACGTTTGGCGTCGTCGTCGCCGCGGCGTTGGAACCTTTCCTCGACAACGATGGCGGCGGCGTCGACATCATCATCGCGTTATTTCCAACGACGTCGTTTTCTTCTTCTTCTTTTTTCACGGCAGCGCCGCTCTTTTTCACCGGCGTCTTTCTTTTCCTCCCAGAGGCTGCTTCCTTTCTCTTTTCCTCGAGCTCTCTTTCCTCCTCCGTCTTCGTGCTCTCTAAATACTCCGCAATCTGTACTAATAACTTCGTGCTCGCGTCTCGAGCCTCGTTCGCTTCTTTCTCATCGTACGGGTCTTTTTGTTGTACTTGTTGTTTAGCTCCTATTATTGCGTCATTTTCTTTCGTCAAAGCGTCGTTGGTACTCGCTGTTACAGTATTTGTTGCAAACAACGGTGGCCGCACTCGACGATCGTCGCCTCTACCACCGCTATTAGTATTATTCGTCATCCCCTTCGACAACGACGAGAGATTATTCGCGTTCCGCCTCGCGCTCATCGGCGGACTCGTGCCCATCTTCCCGCCAAACACCGTCGCGGGAGACCCGTCCCGAGCTAAACCGGTTAACGGCCGGTGTCGTCCACCCGCGTCGTGGTCAATCATCGACGAAGACGGAGGACTGAAACCGCTTTCATTACCACCACGTCTGTGATATTGATGCGCTTGGCTGCTCCGATTGCCCTCTACCACCATCCCTTTCAAAGGTGACGATACATCCGCTCCTCCGTGTCCTCTTTCTCCTCCTTTGTTGTTGTTGTCGTTGGGAGAGGAGGACTGGGGCAAGATGTCGAACTCGTTCGCAAAGTCGTACACTCCCTAAAACGCATCGATAAAGAAAAACATCATCGGTCAGTTTACTGCCCGCGCGTGATAAAAAACGCAAAACGCAGAGAAAAGCAAAGCGCTCACGCGCGACGAGACTACGCATCACGTCAGAGAGTACAATTGAAATTCCCCCCTATAAAAGCGCTCACCGTATCTCTTAAACTGTTGACTAAATCTTTGTGCAACTCCCTGTCTAAGCGTTTGTTCTCGTCGTCTGAATCGTCGTCCGTTAACAAAGGAACAATATTATTGGGCGGCGACGACGACGTTCGGGCCGCCGATGGCCTCATGATGCTCTGTTCTGTGAGCGCACGTACTCTCGAAGTGAAGAATTTTGGAGATTTTCGTTTCGACAGTTTCTGCACAATTAAGTAAAATCATGTTTCGAAAGCACACGTGTACGAAGACGGATGATGATTCAGCGATACTTTCCGCCCCGCTGGAACTTCGAGGCGTCGCGGAAGAAGAAGACGACCACCAAGGTTCGGGTCGTCGCGTGAGAAAAGTTATCCACGATTTAGGGTCAAGAGTGCACGCCACGTTTACGTTTACCTCGCGCGGGATGATGGATTCGATGGAATCGGAAAGCGATTGGACGGAGGATTTTCGAGTGCGAAGGAGAAGGTTTTCCGGCGACTGCTCGAGCGAGAAAGCATTCGCGATCGATGTCTCCATCCCTTCGAATCCGTTTTTCCGATACTACTGCGAAATCGACGAAATGCAGTTCGAAACCATGAAACAGAAACAAAACTTATCGGTGAACTTAAACGGATTCTATCTCGCCTTTAAGGAGAGTCTTGTCTCTTGCAAAACGAGAGAAAGCGCGAACGTGATGGTGTTTACCATGAACGGAACAGACGGCATGGGGACCTTGGCGTGTCTCGAGGATTTAGGACATAAACACGTGGAGACGTTACGAATAGATTTCGTGCCGTACACGGAGAGAGAGATTCAAGAGCGAGTGCAATTGGAATACAGGGAGATGGCGAAGACGCTGTACGGGGAAGAGGAAGAATACGCGGCGCCGTTTGCCGCGCCCAGGCGGCGGTAAAAAAGAGACTTTTGAGTTTAGTAGTAGAGTTTAGTAGTAGCAAAGCAGTAGTTGTATAGTAGAATAAGCTTATGAGAGAAAATGTTATGTATCGCAACAACATCTCTCATCAGTTACCAAAAAAGCTATTTTTCCTCGGCGGCGTCGGCGGACGTTCGCGGTTGATTTCTTGCATCCACAACGCGTGGTCGAATTCTCCGGGCGAAGCCGAATCCATCGCTTCCGGCGGTAACGGGTGGATGAGTTTCGGGTAGAGCGTTAAATCGCGTCCTAAAACTAAAATTGCACCCGCGTTATTTGCCGTCCCGCAGTAGTTCGTCGCGGAAAATAACGTCAACAGTTGGCCTTGCGCGAAACGTTCGAAGCCGTCCACGACGCACTCGTGCGCTCGAACAATCATTTGTAAACCGTTATTTTCGCAAAACTGTTTGACGCGGTCCGGGCCGAACGTCACTAAGCCGGGACCTCTCGCGTTCGGTCGCAAGCCTTCCACGGAATCGTTTTCAGTCGGATCCGACCAGAGCAAATCCATGAGTTCTAATCCTCCGGATTCCATAGAACACGGGCGTTCGAGCTGGTCGATTTGTTCGATGGTTTCAATCGAACGACCGATGCCGCCGTGCATGCAACACACCTTGTCTTCGATGACCGCCGCTAACGGGAGCCATTCGAAAAGTGCGTTGAATCTGCGCCAAGCGTGTTCGCCGACGCGCTCACCGAGCCGTTCCACGCACTCGATGCGGAAACCAAACAACGCGTTGATATCCGCCTCTTCGTGGTTCCCTCTCAGCAAGTGCACGTTTTCTGGGTGTTCGATTTTCAACGCCAACAACAACGCGATGGTTTCTAACGAGTGCGCCCCTCGATCGACGTAATCGCCAAGGAACAAGTAATCGATGTAAGCGATATCGCCCGCCGTGGACGGACTTCCGTATTCGGCAAATAAACGCATGAGATCGTAAAATTGACCGTGCAAATCTCCAAAAATTTTCACCGGCGCGTTGATGCGCAACACCGTGTTTTCGCTTTTGAAAACCGCTTCGGCGGCGTCGCAAAGCTCGTCAATTTGCGCCGCGTTCATGAAAAATGCCCTGTTCGGTGGCGCTTCCCACGAGGTTGGGTTTAACAACGCAGACAAGACGGTTTTGTGCGCCGGCACGTGGCCTAAATTCGAGGCTCGTTGTTCCCGGGCGAACCGTTGCGGCGTGCCGCCGTTGGCGTAGCCCGGCGAGTTCGTGCCGCCGCCGTTGCCAAACTCTGGTGTGCCTATCCGTCTCGCTTCGTTTTCAAACTGGTCTATGCTTAATTGTCTTACTAAGCTCCCCAATCGCTTGGAATTGGATCCGCCGGCAGAGTCCATCCCGCCACTCGCGTCGTTGTTATTACCAAAGCTACTGTTGTATCCTCCCGATCCTCCGTTACCTGAACTGGAAAAAGGTCCACCGCTATCCCCCATGGCTGCAACTACCACCGCGCGGTGGTGCAAGCGAACGCTCGAGTCTCTCAATCGCGGATTCGATCCTGGCGTCATGCGTCTATTTTGCGGCGTTCGAAGACTTCCTTTGGAGTCTCGCGAATCCGTCGGCGAGTCTTGGTCCGAACTATCCGCCGCGAGAGATTGTAATCGTCTTTGAGAAACTAATTCCATAGCCGCTGCGGCTTCCGCGGTTGCATTCGTCGCTAATCGAAGCTGCGCGGTTTCGTTCATCACTTGATCCGGGGAACCCGGCGAGTCCGTGTTGCCGTCGTTGTCGCTCTCACGACTCACTCGGTTTCGAAACCCTCCGGCGACTTCCGCGGGAGACCCAAACGCGGTGACGACATCTTTCGCGTTCTCTTTCGCGGCCAAATCTCTCAAATCTTCGCTCGATAACGTTCGACCACCGACGCGCAAGACGCCACCTCTATTTCGCATGTATTCTTCCTCGTCTTCTTCGTCCGAACCGTTCATCATGTGGTGAGACGGTTGATTGTTGTTCAGCCCCGCGAACGGGCTCGCATTCGGACCGGCAACTTCTCGGCTCAATTTAACATCCGCGAGCCATCTCGCCCAACTCGGACTTCTGTGGTCGATGTGTAATCGTAACTCTCTCGCTCGAGTACTCGTACCGCTACCATTCGAACTTCCCGGGCTACCTGGACTGCTAATGCCACCGATGGAGTCCGCGTCGCTTTCTCGGCTCTTTCCAGAAAGCTCCGGCGGTTCCTCCGCGATGATGACGTCGCCTAACAATTCGCCGCCACGCAACCCACCGTAGGTAATTAATAGCGGACCAACCGCGGCCGTCGCGTGTCTGCATCTCTTCGCATCTTTCAAAGCGTCGAATTCTTCCCCACCACCGTTCGTAATCTTCCGCCACCCGGCTCTTCCGCTCGCGCTCGTATCCAACGCCGCCACCGCGCAATCCTCGGGCACGGTTGTCCCACCCCCATTCGTCCCGCCAATCACGTGTAACCTCGCCTCTACGAACGCGCTCGCGTGCTGATACCTCGCGCAAGGTGCTTGCCCAGGCGCGGCTGCCCACTCCCACGTCCCGTCTCTGTGTCTCGCCAATCCCCTCGCGTCCGCCACCGCTTCGCCTTTCGCGTTCCTCCCTCCCGTGAGCAGCAACAAACCATCGCTCCTGGCGCACGCGCTCGCGTACATCCTCGGACTCGGCACATCACCAGTCGCCTCTAAACGTTTCCACGCGTACGGTTTCGCCGCGGTATCCAAAACCCACCCGTCGTCCAAACACTTCGACCCGTCGTTGCCGCAACAGCACACCAAATATCGTCCGGCGACAAACGCCAGCGAGTGCGCGTACCTCGGCACCGGTCCTTCCCCGGACACAACCACGCGCTGCCACTTCAGCTCTTTCGCAGGTTTCGACGAGGAACTATTTGTCGCGTTCTCGTTCTCGTTCTTCTTGTTGTTATTCGCGGCGTGATAATTCGCCAAATCGAGGACGTGTAAATCCGGTCCGCTCAACCCGCTCGGACCTATGCCTCCGTGGACGACCAACATGCCCCCGACGTTGGCGGACGCGTGCGCGGCTCTCGGACTCGGAGGATCCCCGCTCGGGCGCAATTTTTGCCACGTCCCAGACTTCACGTCGAACACGTGCACGTCGTTCGTCGCTCCGGCTAAACGTACCCCCGAAGAACTGCTGCTGTTATTCGCATTCGCATTCGCATTCGCGTTCGCGTTTTTGTCCGTTGTCGTCGTCGCATTTGAATGTGCATTTTCCAACGCCGTCGCGCCTCCAAACGCGACCAATCTGTGCACGCCGTCCCACTGTAACGCGGTTAACGTGTGCCCGCATCGAGGACCCGGGTGGTCCGACGACGTTTCCTGGCATAAACCGTGGAATTCAGCCGAAAGCATATATGCGTTTCTCTCTAATGCTTTCTGATGATGTGCGGGAAAAGAGTTTGGTCTTGCGTGTTCCGCTTCTATTGCTTAGGGTGTCCAACCCTAATAGAAGACCGTGTCCTTTTCCTCTCAAATTTTCAAATTTCCGTCAAAAATTGGTCTCGTCGTTTGCGGGTGTCGCGTTGCGGAGGAGGAAAAGGATGACGACGACGACGAATTCAAGGAGGAGATTCGCACGACGAGATGATTTGGGGTTGCACTTCTCGCCGTTGTCGTTCTCGCCGTCGTCTTCGTCAAAGAAGAAGTCGTTTTTGCGAGAAGTGACGAATACGCATTCGAACACCGCGAACACCCCGAACGAGGAGGAAAAGGAGGAAACGTTGAAGAACAACGGACAAAAGAAGACGTCGTCGTCGTCGTCGTTAGAACTGAAATATCGCGCGACCGTCGCGGTACTCCAAACGCACGCGAACGCGTTCGAGCAACTTCAACGAAAACTCCAGGAAAGCGAACGAGACGTGAAAAGAGAGACGACGGAGAAAGAACTTTTGGCGAAAGAATTGGAATCGAAAAAAGAGCAACTCGAACGGCTCAAAGACGCGTTGGAAACGGCTCGAAATCAGGAAAATACCTGGCGCGCGGAAAAGGAATCCGAAACGCGTACCATGCGCACAAAAGTGGATGAACTGAAACAAAAATTCGAAACGAACGCGGAAGAGACGCAAAGAGCGATGGCGTCGATGGAACTCGAGAGAGTTGAATGTGAAGGCGAGATGAGACGGGCGAAAGCGAGCGAGCGCGAGGCGAAAGCGGAGGCGGAGAGGCTGCGCGGGCGACTGGATTCGAAAGAGACGGAAACGAAGGAGAAGGAGGAGAAAGTCACGGGTTTAGAAGAAGACGTTGGAAGGTTGAAAGAGGCTTTGTTGGAGAGACGGAAGACGCAAGAGGACGTGGAACACGCGTTGAGAGAGACGAAGAAGAAGTGCGCGCGCTTGGAAGGGGAGTTGAGAGGGAGGAGGCAGACGCGGAAAAATGGTGGTTTTAGTAACGGGAGTAGTCCGGCGGCGGCAAATACCACGTCGACGCCATCGTTAACATTAGCGACGACATCATCAACGCCATCATCACACGACAATGCGTATGCTACTACTACTACTACTACTACTACTACTACTGGTGAGCGACCGCCGTGGGACGATTCGTTCCACGCGAGCGCGAATAGGGGAGGCGCGCCTGCGTCGTCGATGATGCGTCCGATTGCGTTCCCGGACACGCCGATGTCGAGTAGTACCGCGCAACGTTCGACTTCGTCGCCTCCCAATACTAATATCAACAACAACAATAATAGAAGGAACAACGACGACGAGTTGCGAGACGCATTCCGTCACGTAAAAGCGTTTGGTCAAGAAATTGCCCACTCGTGGCGCGAACGCGCGACGCGAGCAGAAAACCATCGCGAACAGCTCGAACGAAACGTAAAAGCAATAAACGCCAAGCTCGTGGACGAGCAATTAAAAAACGTAAAGCTACTCGATGAACTGAAGATAACGAAAGCGACCATCGCGCGGTTAGAAGCTGAAAATGCGACCAAAGAATCGGACCAATCGTCCGCGCGAAAAGAGTGCGAACGTCTTTCCGCTCTCTTGAATGAAGTCAACGAACGGAACGCCTCCATCGAAACCGTCTGCAAAAGGCACAGAGATTCCGCGCTCGACGCCTCAAAACGCGTCTCTGCCGCCGAAAGCATCCTGGACGCGTTAAAGGCGAAAGAGCGCGAAGCTTTCCGTCTGAGAGAACTCAGCGAACAACGGTTAAACATTTGCGAACGCGAGTTACGCGCCATGTCCTCTGAACTCGAAAAAGCCAAAGAACACGCGTGGAAAATGGTCGAAGTGCAAGAACTGACGATGCGTCGCGCGGAACTCGCGGAGAAGAAGTTGGTTGAAATCACCACCAACAACAAAATGTCCACCATGAATACCGGTTTAGGAGGAAAATTTTCCATCACGGAGGAAGCCGCCTCGCCTTCGATCGACGCTTGGATCAAGACGCCGACGAACGGTCAGACTTTAATGACGCCCAGCGTCACGCGAGGTGGACCGACTTGGACTCGAACGCCGCTCAGAAAAGTCGCGTAATAATAGTTTATGTAATAGTATCGATGCTGTGGTACCTCGCGTATTTAATGAATATTGAGATGGAATTTCCCTCACTCTGAAACCTCCCATGTCCATCCTCCGGGATTTTTTCTTCGCGTGCTCGGAAGGTCCCGAGTGGCTGTTTACCACCAAAAAACACCCTCATCCAAACTCTCACTCGCACGAACATCAGCATCAACGCGGTGCGCTCATCACCAAAGCGAGAGTCATCTGGTCTTTGTTGCATTTATTTTTACTCCACTTCCTTCTTTCTTTCGGGAATAAAACGAACGCAAATGTGCCGTTCCCGAGCGCGAAAGAACAAACGCTCTTCTTATCCGCGATCGTATTGAACGCGCTGGCGTATTTTGTGGTGTCGTTTAGTTCGCCAGGGTTCGTGATGCAGCCGATTATGGGGGCGTTTCCTTCGTCTTCTTTGTCTTCGTCGTCGTTGATGAAGATGTTTGCGAGGAGCAGCACAAGCAGCACAAGAGCTTTGAGCGAGAAGGAGAAGGCGAAGGAGGAGGACAATTCAATTCGGCTTTTCTCGCCAGAAAGAGACGAGGCAGAAGACGCGGAGGATGAAGAAAACGGTGGTGGCAACGATACGATGACCGTCAACCGAGAATGCGTGCACTGCCAACCGCCGGTGTTCCAACCGATCCGAGCGAAACATTGCTTCGCGTGCAACCGGTGCGTGCGCAAGTTCGATCATCACTGTCACTGGATTAGCAACTGCGTCGGGGAGAAGAATCACGGGAAGTTTTTGGTGTTTTTGACGACGCAGTTTATCGTCGTCGCGTGGGGATTGTTGGCGTGTACGCGAACGTTCGAGTATTATAGCAGTAGTAGTAGTAGTAGTAGTAGTAGTAGTAGTAGTAGTAGTAGTAGTAGTAGTAGTAGTAGAAGCCATCGGAAACCTTCGAGTATGGCGGAACTCGTCGCCAACAACGGATGGAGCTGCTTCGCGACGCTCGTGTTCTTCATCCTCACCGTCTTTGTCGGCGCGTTGTTCTTCACGCATTGGTATCTGATCCTCTCCGCGCGAACGACGTACGAGTTACTCGCGCCGAGACGCAAGGTTTGGTACTTGCCGCAACGAGGAGGAGGAGGAGGAGGAGGAGGAGGAGGAGGACGACACCAACAAAATCATCATCGAGAGTTTACGAGGAGCCCGTTTACTTACGGAACTGGATGTCACGGCGCTTTCATGAACTTGAAACGAACCGTGTGCATCGATAGCACCTTACCGAACGATATCGGCGTGAAATGGGTCGTTCCGACCGAGAGAGCGTTAGCGGAAAGGGAAGCGGAGGAGACGTGTTTAGAAAATTCCACGTACAGCTGTTGTTAAAGAGTTCAGAAAGTCAGAGAGAGAGAGAAAGAGAGAACGAGAGCACGAGAAAAAGAATTGAACGTTTTGTGGCGTTGTTCGTTGTTGTTGTAAAGAGAGAACATTTAACATATTCGCGCGCTGTATATTCTTCACATTTTACCTAAAACGACACACACTCGCGAATTTCTAATGAAACGCCTTTCGGTACGACGACGCCGACGATGAAAACCGCCGCAAAAAATAACCACCACCATTGCGACGGACGTCTCCTTTTCCTTTCCGATGCGTTTCATCGTCGGAATCATCAAAGTTGTCTTCCCCGTGGAGAAGAAGAGAAGAAGAAGATTTCGTCGTCGTCGTTTCCATTCTTAACCGCTTTTGGTGCTTTTGACGAGGAAAAGAACGAGAACGAGATCGGCGATGAAAGAAGAAACAGCCCCTTTTCGACGGAGGAGACAGAGGAGGAGGAGATGAAGAAGGAAAAAATGTCGTCGTCGACGTCGTCTTTGTGGGCGACGGAAGCTGAGTTCGCGAAGGACGCGAAGGAGATGGAACGGTTGAAGATGATGGTGAAACGCACCGTGGACGAGGCGAAGAAGAAGAAGAAAAAGAAGTTAAAGAAGAAGAAGAAAGGAATCGATGTTGACGGCAAAATGGCTACTATCTCGACGGTGAAAGTAATGCTTAAAGGCGAACGCGTGTTCTCTCGTCACGCGATGAAATCGTTTGAAAGAATAGAATCGCGAGACGGGAACATCGAGCGTGCGTTTGGCGAAAGACGATTGAGGAAACTGTACGGGCGCGTCGCGAAGAGCGACGAGAAAAAGAAAGGGACGACGATGGTTGAGGTGCACATAGATCGCGTGCAAGGTTATTCCGACGCCGACGAAGAGAGCGATGTCGTCGTCGTCGGATGCGTCGACGCGTCTTCTACCGGCTTGGGCGTCAAATTTGAAGATACCCCGGAGTTTCGAAACGAAGTGCGTCTGCGCGTGGACGCGAACGACGTCATCGAAGGCGTTCATCATCCTTTCGTGTTTGTTCAGCTCGATAGTTTAGTCTCTTCGTTCGGTTCGGAGTGTCTTTTCGAGTGTTACGACGCGAGAAACGATTTCGAGCCGCTCGATTTTGAGATTGTGTACTAATAAATGTAAAGTAGTGCGTACAAAAGTACCAAAAACTGCTGTGTATCGTAGGAGATGACGAAAATTAAGTACCTAGTACTACGGGTAGTAGTGTGGTAGTTTGTGTTACAATCGACTCGCGTTCAGTCATTCTTCCGCGCCGCACTTCAAATTTCTCGGCAACGAAGCGTCTATTTTCTTCGGATACGGTAAATTTAAATCTTTCATAATTTGGACAAACTCCTCCTTCGTCTTCCCCGCGCCTAACCTCGGGTTCAACCGTTTCTCTTCTCCAATTGTAGACACCATCCTCCCTTTATAATCGTGCGCTGGCAAAACTTTGCAAGTATCCGGCAACCCGCCGAACAACTTCCCGGTGACGCCGTCGAATAACGTCTCGGAGGACCCGCCTTGAAAATCCGTCCTCCCGCACCCGCGAATTAACAACGCGTCGCCGGTGAACACGTCCGTGTTGTCTCCTAAAACAAAGCTCACGCACCCGTCCGTGTGCCCAGGCGTGGCCAAGCACTTCAACTTGACCGACGTCCCGACTTGGACCACGTCGCCTTCGTCGATGAGCACGTCCGCCATCGCCCCGGCTCTTTTACTAATCACGCTCTTCACCTCTTTCCTCATTTTCTTAATCTCCCCGGACCCGGTGATGTGGTCCGCGTGACAGTGCGTGTTCACGCAGAGCTTCAGCTTCAGTCCTAACTCATCAACCACCCTCAAATCCCTCTCCACGGTCTCTAAAACCGGATCGATGAGTAAACACTCGCGCGTCTCCGCGCACCCGAGAAGGTACGTATACGTCGAGCTCTCTTTCTCAAACAACTGTCGAAATATCACCTCCGAATCCGAGAGGCTCTTCTTCTCGGGGATGCTTCGTTTTAAAAACTGCACGAAATTCTCTCTCGTCGTCACGTTCAATTCCATATCTCTCGCCACCCGCATCGCCGTCTCGAACGAGAGCGAGAACTTCTCCGCCAAATATAACACGTACGGAATGCCCGCTCGTGTGGCTGTCGAACACTGAATCACCGCGGGCGTTTTAAACTCCGTTCGCATGTACTCCAGGAGCTCTTTTTTCAAATTTTCGTTTAAATTCGTCCCGTCGATTGGGATGACTTTAAAGTGAGTCTTCTCTTCTCGTCCTTCCTTCCGTTCGAACGAACGGACTTTCGCTCGAGGATTCCATTCGTTCCTCTCGGGGTTCAGATACAACCACGATTGGATGCCAAACTTATTCCACAACGATTCGACGGCGAGATCGTCTAAATCGCCGCACAAGAACACGGCGTTGTTTTCCAGAGGTTTGATTATCGATTGATCGCTTTTCTTCTCGCTCATTTTCGGAATGAAGGTCTGTTTTTGTGGTGTTGTCTTTCAAGAGAAACAGTTATGTGTGCGCTGAAATTCTGATGAGAATTCTCACGTAATGGAGAAGCTGTTTGGTGCTCATATTTACGTTCGAGACGCGCTCGACGTATAACGCGCTTCTTTGGGAAGAAAAAACGACGAAGATGATGAAGGAGCTTTTGTTGTTGCGCGTGATGATGAGCTTTTCTTTCTTTTTATATATTTAATCTCTACGTATCTCT
>Ga0115555_1002002_pt1 | contig 13891 bp, 6 predicted proteins | sample COGITO_mtgs_1104_2_FD_87285 | JGI IMG/M metagenome (GOLD analysis project Ga0115555, IMG submission 87285) | Pelagic marine microbial communities from North Sea - COGITO_mtgs_110407 | ecosystem: Environmental > Aquatic > Marine > Epipelagic | place: Germany:Helgoland, sampling site Kabeltonne... | reverse complement strand
GGTAATGGTAATGGCAACGGCAACGGCAATGGCAATGGCAACGGCAATAACCGGAGCAGGAAGCGCGACCGGTCGAAGGCCGAGGAGTCTTCCGAAGAGGATTCGTCTCGTGAAGAAGAGTCTGACAGCAGTTCATCGTCAGAATCGTCGTCGGAGGATGAACTGCCGGAGCCAAGAATCGAGCGGATGTACGGTTGCGAATACCACAGGTAAGTACGCGCGATTAGCGATTTACGTCACTCCCCATAGCTCCTTGCAGTTCGAACCAACACCGTGACTACTTTATTCAAACGCGATTTGCGACCCCCCACTCACTTACTCACTCTCCATGATTTCAAACCGTAGCAAATTGCGACGAGATTTTATCTCGAAACATGGCGTCCCTCCCTCTTGGTATCAGTTCGGTGTCTGGTCAATGAAGAAAGCTAAGGCTCGCCTCAAGTCAATCGTGGACGACATGGAGGACTCGGACTGTGATGATGTGGTTGCAGGAAGCAGTAGAAGCAAGAAGACCCCGGTTGACAGTGAAATGGGAAGGATGGTTTGTGTGGGGGGTGCATGTGCTTGGAAGGCTAAGGGGAAAGAAGACGATGTGCTGAAACAAATTAGGACGGAGGACACGGCTGTCGGAAAATCCATTAAAAAAACAGGTGAGTGCGGGGCCGAATTGTGCGAATTTAATGCGACGACGACAATCCCTCTCACATCCATCTCCTTTTTTTACATTGTCATCGATCGCCCTCTTCATCACCGCATCAGAATTCGAAAAGTTAAGGAGCAAGTACAAGGACTGGTAGGACATATGGCTTCAGAGAGGGGAGGGAGGTCTATGAAAAAAATTTGACATCGAAAACAGCTATAAAATTTGTGGAGGCTGCTGCATTTGTTCCAACCCAGATCTCTGAATTTTCCTGCTTGGTTGAACTCTTCTCGCTTTTTTTTTCAGAAATGACTTTGCAACGGATTTTCCTGTGCGAACGAGATGAATAAATTGCGATAGGAAGCGATTGGCGGAGAATGTGGTGGGATGGTGTGGAACTTGTAAAAGCATTGAGCAAGTTTGGACACAACACTTTGTAATGTAAACCTTTTCACTACCACTACTGCTGTCATCATTCCACTACTGTTATCATCAATTTTTCTGCGAGTTTTGCCATTGTCGTATGCCACTCTCGTAAACCTCCCTCGTTATTCCCTTGGGAGAATATATAGACTTTACGCCAATAGCGCTGACGTTATCGATGTTTGATTTTTTCATTGTCAAAAAATAGCATTTCGTTATATGACACAGAGGGGTACATCTTCTGAAGCTTCTCAAAGTGGCGCTGTTTGTTGGCCTTGAAAATTTGCTTTCCTTTGGAGACGTCCACAAATGACGCCAGCTTAGACCCATTCTTGCTCTCAAACAAATCCAAGCACTCATTCGCCCACCTTGGTTCATCAGTGCAGCTCACCCATGAAATAATCACACCCTGCTCCTTTAATTCGTCGAGAATTTGTTGTATGTCACCGAGCAAGCGCACAGACTGATTTGATTTATCAGCGAGCTGACAAATTGGTGAGTTGCGCCTCCTCCCCAAAGTTGATACATATCAGGTGACCAAATTGTGCCGTCAAGGTCGAAGGCAACTAATTTAGGAAGCATGGCAAGTCGCACGGGACACTATTAGTATGCGAGCTTAGCTTAGTTGTTGATGTTGATATCCGGATGATGATGAAAGAAAAATTATTGTTCTTCTGAAAAAAAATAACTCACAACTGTTCCATTAAATAGGGGGATTATTGGTTTTTCTCTTGGGACTTTGTTGAACTTTGTGCAAAGACGTTAGCAAACAAAATGGGTTAAATTAATTCATTGCGTAACAGTGTTTTCACATGAATCTTGTTTTCAGCAAAATCCAACATTCCTACTCTTCATATTTTTTTAGATCTTTAGCCAACATCTGCATTCTGTTACGCTTCTCACTCTCCAAGTCGATATCTTCGGCAAACCAGTGGCGATAAATTCCGACTCTTTTGAAAATCTCGCTGGGAACTCGGTAAATATCAATCAACTCGCGGAAGATTTCCTCCTCCAAATGGAGGTCTTTGTGCATTCTAGCCCAGTAAAGCTGGTTCAAGAGCTCCCGAAGTACATCAACACGAGGCAGATCTTCGTAGAGGATCTTGATCTGAGTATTGATGAATCCTGCCCGGACTAGAGAAGCGACACTTCCAATTAAGACGATGTAGAGGCCCATGATACTGTAGCCCTCCATGAGACTTCCAATAGTGATTTTGGCTGAGACGGTGTGAAATTGCGGTCCCTCATCGCAAATGCCTCCTCCCACGTGACCACTCTGGTAGTCACAACAGTGAAAATTCCACCATTCGGTGTTATTTTTTCTGTCCATGGACAGCTGACAGCTCTTCCAATTCTCTTGGATGAGCGGTTTAGATTGATCGCTAGTACTTAGTCGATAGAACTCGGGGATGAGCCCCTCGATTGTGAAGCTGTGGTTTCGATTCGTTAACACATGAGTGAATTGTCTCTTCTCTTCGTCAGTTAGGACTGTTTCGGTCACGACAGTCCTTTCGCTCTGCACAAATTTGCTGTTGAGAACAAATTTGCTCGTGACAGTAAACACAACGTCGTCTCCGCTGATGGCCAATTGGAGAATTTTCTCCTTGCTCGGGGGGCTGATGGGCCAGATTTCTCCACTTGTGGGATACATGATAATCTTCTGAACCTCGGTCATGTACTTTGCTTTCTCGCTTGCTGATAAGGCAGCAATTTCGTCATAATCGGTAAGTAACTTATTCCACTTATCGTCCCCGTACAGTTGGCCCACATTCTGTGCATACTCGACTCGGTAGAGATCGGGAAACCGCTTCAACCCTATGCTCATGGCTGCTGAGCTGACTTCGTTCTTGCTGTCCTCGCCGGAAATACTTCCAGTGCTGAAGACGGCCAGCGGCAACCATACCACGATACAAAGTAGCAAGAAAACCAGCGTCCCCGTGAAGAATTTTCGCCTCGCAGGTTGTTTCTGTCCCTTCTGCCTGTTCTCTTTCTTCAGAAAGTGGAGATTGCAATCAACAATATAGAGAGATGAGCTGATGTCCTCGCACTTAATCCAGTCCTTGATCATCAGTGTCGTATCAGTGCACGCCCAGTCAAGAATGAGGCTGAGCTCGTAGAAGAATGGGATTGCTCGGTATGCGACGAATATGTGTCCACGCAACCAGTGGACTTTCTGCGTAAGGACGCTCTGGCCGACAAAGGGGGGATAACCGTAGCAGATCTGCATGGCGCTGAAAAAAAGATAAATCATTTCCATCACGTACCAGAGCATCAAGCGCGGGCCCTCTGCTAGTGCGCTTTTCTTCAGAGCGCCTGTATGCAAAACTGTCATCGTGAAAATTATTGTAAGTAGCTGGAGCAGAATTTTGCTCCGCATCGACTTCAACAAGTAAATGCTTCTGTCCACGATGATGATACAAAAGTGTAGAAAGAGGATCAGAACGTACTGCCCGCTGATGCTGTTCTCCCCGAAGGAAGATAAAAGCGCGTCAGCCCGCTGCATGAAGAAGATCAGATAAAGGAACTGCATGCCTTGGATGGCTATGATGTAACTGTAGAAGTTGAAACCCGGTTTTTTCCTCCCTACGTCGTTGCTGAAGCGGTAGTAATCCTCTCGAAACGCATAGTAAATGTATTTTAGGCGGGAGAGGACATTTTTCAGCTCTTTTTTTCCTTTCCCTTCGTCTGCTTTTCCCGTACTGCCTTGGTCCTCCTCCTTGGACTTGGCATTTTTCTCGCGCCGTGCCCTGTATATCGCTAATTCCAGCTCGTCCATTTCTTGTTCCATCTCCTTTTCACGTTGCAGTATTCTCCTATTTTTCTCCTCCTCCTTCTCGGGCTTATTGGGGTCTTTGCTTTCATCCTTTCGCTTCCCCCACACGCCTCGCATATGCATGATGTTTTTGTGCCACATGACCACGGCAATGACGGCAACATCCCAAAAAACTGAGTTCAACCAGAATTCTAAACTTGCTCCGCTCTCAAGTGTCGCATCGCTGGCCTCATTGGGGCCGTCTTTTTCGGTGTAATTTCCGCTCACAGGGCTGAATTCGTATTCATAGGGAAAGAATGGCATATCAACGTAGGTCTTGACGCCCGACTTGTCAAGGTAGCACTTCTGAAGACCGAAGCTCCAGTCTATTATCATTGGTTCCTGGTAGTAATAGGGAAGCTCTGGATAGTGAGACAAACACTTTTGGTCGTTCAGTAGGTCCCTATTGCTCGGTTCGTAACTGGGGCAATTAGGAGCAAATGAAAAACGATTTTCGCACACGCAGATCACATGGAGCTGGAAGATTAGCTTAAGAAGGATAGTGAAGCAGGCGTAACATATGGTAAAGTTCCAGAACTGTCGCCGTGGATTTTGTACTAGGGGGTGTAGATAAAGGCTTCTTAGCGACGTCAGAACAGGCATTGACCTCGGGTTGAAGCACAGGGCGTAGCCAAAAATGCTCACGGGGTAGAAAATATTGAGGTAGTTTGGGTTGGTTGTGTGGTTCAGTAGCATTGTAGAGTACACAATGAGGATAGAACTGGCCCTCATGATGGTCCACACAACGGATACCCCTCGAACCCACTTAGTCAATTTAACTAAGCGGCTATTTTCGTCGATGAGCCTATTGTCTGTTGTTTTGGTCGGTGTTTTTGGTGATGCTGGTGATAATGGCGATGTTGGATTCCTGGACGATATCGGTTTGTTGCCTTTGCGGTCGTCAGAATCATCTTCGTAGCTGTGGACAAGAACGTCGCGGGTCGCTTCTTTTAGAAAAAGAGTTATTTGCAATCGTGCAGCAACGATAAAGTTGCTTTTCGTCGGAGGCGGCGGCCGCAGCGAGGGCGACGGTGAAATCTCTGTATTGGTTGTCGACATGCTTTTTGTTGGTGGAGGAGGTGGAGAGTTTACGCCGCTGCCGCTACTATCGGCATCACTACCCGCTTGCTTTCGCATTCGTAGCCCTTCTCTCATACCTGTTTCTCCGGCTCCAACAATTAGCTCTTGCTCCGCAACTTCCAATTTTTTCGCCTTGTCGTTTATTAGTGACTGAAGAGCGTCAGGAACGGAGTCTTGCCTATTTCTAGGGTCATTGCTCCGCGAAGAGTGTAGCCAAGTCAGATATTCCTGATTGCTCTTCTTCTCGACCGGTGTTGTGGGGCTGGAGAGAAAACTGCTCGTTTGCTGCTTGCCTAGAATGCGGTTTTTGAGCAAATACTGCTCCCAATTAACTTCCAGGTTTGCCTCGTTCCTCTCGCTTGCGACCAACACCATGTAGTCGTTGAGAGCTCGAAACCGGTCCCTAATTTTGTCCATCACATCCATTCGAACATTCTCGATTGTTATCAGGATATTATTTCCGTTTTCGTCCTCTGCTGTTTTGAGGCGCTCTTTCTCCTTGATCAAAAATTTGATCTCGTCTCTGCGCAAAAGGAATATCTGGACGCAGACCATGACGGCGATGAGCAAATCGATCTGCATCTCCAACTTTGGCCAGTGCTCAGTGTTATCGCTGTGAGCTTTGCGGAACCCAAATAACACCTGCCAGCTGTCCATTCCATGGCTCGGTTTGAACATGGGGGCTTGGAAGAGGAAGCGGATGATAAGATTGCCAAGACTTACGGCGAGAAGCGGGGTCCACATTTTTTCGCTCCTGCCGATGTGCAGTTTGCCAATAATGTTGCTGTGACGAATAACCATAACCATTATGATCGGGACGTACAGAAATGAGAGCAAATTGAACGTCATCGTCGCAAGCAAAAAAGAAGTCAAAAGAGTGCAGTATGGAAATGCGACAAACAGGACGAAAGCCACGACGTCGGAGGGGAGTCTTCTCAGCGAGCTGTTCACGAAATTTTTGCTCATTATCCCACGAGGGCCCAAATTGATCTTGAGCTCAACGTAGGTGTAGGCGAGAATCAACAGCACTACAAAGTCCGTAGTCAGGAAAGACTTGTATGTATTCGGGATGCACACCCCGGCCCATTCGTTCCAGCCGAATGGGTTAGTCACGTTGTAATTATTTGCAGTAGGCGTGAACTGACGGAAGATTCCGCACCAGGGACCACCAAAGAGACGGGTGCCGACATCACCACCGTTGTCGAGGTTCGAATTCCACGGTTCAGATTGAATGGGTGGGTTTCGAAGGACCGCCCAGTACTGGCCAAAAACGCTGATGAGGTAGAAACCAGAAATCTTCAGCCAGTGATGTCGACATTTTGACCGGTCCGTGAGGTTGCATAGGATCCATATATTGATAAGGAGATAAAACAGGCCCAACATGTCGCAGTGATTGACCGCTGAGATGAATATCGCCATGACGGATATCTCTAAAAATTTCCCCTCCACTAGAGTGGTGGAAATAAACTGAAACTGCTCGTCCAGTTTTTTCACTGTCTTCTCCGCATGCTCTTTGTTCTGGATATCCTCCTCCCTCTCAGAAGCTGTAAGACGTCTTCGGCTGGTAGATCTTACACTGATCGATCTTGTCGTAGCGAAATCGGTGTCGGGGGTATCGGTTGCGTCGGTTGTGTGGGTTTCGACTGCATCAAAAAAGTTCATAGTCCTTTCGGAAATGTTGTTGTCATCGGAGATTTCTTCGTTGTCTGCTGATTCGCGCGCCTCCCTGAACACTGTGCGCTGTCGGAAACCGCCGCTTCCAACAGACACCATCTCAATGTCGTTGCTTCTATCGTCTATATTTTGGTCGATTTCAATTATGATGTCGTCGACACCCTCAGATTCTTCCTCGAATTTCTTCAAAAAACGATGGAAAGACCCATTGACGTGCCCAAAGAAGGCAGCAAACCACACGCAGGTCGCAAAGCCAAGTATTGACGGCTCGAGTTGCGTCAAGCTCACCGTCTTAATTGCGTCCTCATCAAACTCGACGAATGGGTTCGGGACCCCACCTGCGGGACGTTTGAGACCGTACCAATAAGCTCCTGCTGTAGCAATTGGATTCAGCAAGGGAAACTGAAAAGCAGAGCTCGTCACTGCAAAGAAAAAGCTGATCAATCCTGTGATTCTCCATAAACGGGCCCTTACATGATTCTCGCTCAAAAGTAGAATTAGACCAGTCATCATGATGCCCAGACCGCTGAGTGATATCGATCGAAGTGCAGCAACGAAGCAGGAAAAGCCCATGAGGAAGGGCGCGAGTATTCTAACTGATTCGAGTCTCACCATAGTTGTAATATAGGTCTTGTATAGGGACAAGTACTTCGCGTGCAGCTCGTAATTTAAGACTGAGAGCATTATCAGAAAGAAATTCATGGCATTTTGGTATCCATCTTCTCCGCCGCCCAATCCAATCATGTCGGTGTAGTGGGGAAGACCAGTAACAAATGAACCGACTATCTTAATGCGAAAAGCAAACCTGCTACAGAGGCAAATGCCTGCATAGTAGCAAGAGAGCTTGTTCACGAAGAGCAGCTTGTTCTTGAACGGCTTGTAAGTCGGTTGGACGCAAATTAGAAGCGGAGTTAAGAGGAATAGGAGAAAATAGCCGGTAGTCACCAATGAGAGGGGTGTCTTGTCTGTTACAAGCGTAGCTAAGTGGTACAGACACACGAAGAACGCCATCGGTATAGTCAGTAAGGTCACAACCATCAAGAAATTGTTTTCGTTCTTGAAGCTGAACCGGCGCTTCCGGCCAACCTCAGACCTTTTTGCTTCGTAGATTTTCCTCTGGCGGATAGCAAGAACGTGAAGGATCAAGGGTAAGAGCAGTTTGGAGACAAAACTGGTTGAGGTGCGGCTCTCACTCGCAAGAGTCGACAGCCCAACATCAACCAAAAGATTATTGTAGTCTGCTTTTAGGTCATCCAAGAAAGTGAAGTGCCAGAAGTAATGAATTAGGATATAAATGTCCAAATAGAGGCAGAAGATGGTCCAGAATCGTTTGCAGAGGGTCTTGGATGACGTGAACAAACTGAAAATCGCGAGGTGAATTAAGTCCAGGATGTTGGGGGGGGTTTCGGACGAGATTGCAGAGATTGTAACACCCAGGATAGACATAGTATAAATCAGGCAGAGACACAGAATGCGAAGTCCTCCTGAACCCTCGAATTTCTCGTACCATTCGCTTAGAAGTTTTTGTAATTTGACCGTCGTAATCCTCCGAAATGTTGACGTCCGGCGAACTGCTCGGGACGATGATGATGATGATGAAGACGACAACGATTTCCTCCCGTCTCTCCTTTTGGTATCAATACCGTGAATCTTTATGATAAAGCAGAGCGTAAATATGATGAAGACAGAGGAAGTAGCGGGGAACCAACCATAGTCAAAAGGATCCATGCCACTGAGACCAATTTCTTCCCCCAAGGAGCCCAGACTGAGGTTGCTGTCGACCGACGTCAGCATGCTGTACGCATAACGGGTCATGGCATAACAAATAGTGTAGGTTAAGACGACGGGCGTGCCTCTCTCGAATATGAGTGTCGGCTTGAGGCTCCCCGCAAAGACGATAAGACAGAAGACAAACCCAAGTGCCGTGGGCCTCTCCAGAGCCAAACCGATGTAAAATAGGCAGCAGAGGTAAGTTGAACATGTCTTCAGGGTCATCAAGAGGGAGGTCTGCAAGTGCTTCAAGGAATATCTGAGAAGATTACGGAGTCTCGCAGCAAGCGACATCGACTTGCGGAGAGTGGAGTGCAAAGAATGGTGGAGCATATTATAGTTGTAGTCGTCATCATCTTTTTTTTGGGGAGTTGAGGCGGGGGATGAGAGGGGAGAGAAGGGAGGTAGTGGGGTTGTGTATTTTCTCAGTTTGGTCGATGTAGCTTCACCGTCACCGTCACCGTCACCATCACCGTCACCGTCACCGTCACCTTCACCTTCACCTTCACCTTCACCTTCACCGTCACCGTCGCCGTCACCATCGCCGTCGCCGTCACCGTCACCGTCGCCGTCACCGTCACCGTCGCTAAATAAATTTAAATCGACTTCATCGTCAGTGTCTTCAGCATCCTCCCCGTCGTTATCCAAGAAACTCCTCTGACTCTGCATGAAAGACCTAGGAGTTTCTCTTGACTCGACGATTTCGCCTTGTATGGACAGGTACCTGCACGTAGTAAGTAGATGGAGCAAAAGGAGAGAGGCCGAGTGAAAGTACTCAAACATGTGCTTGGTCTCCCTCGCATCTTTAAAATAAATCAGACCAAATGTAGGCGTATTTGTAGGTGTCATAAACTCCGAAGAATCTGTCATGTTGCCCGTCAAACGAAAATTCTCGCCTGCCAAAAGTAAATTGTTCTCACGAAGGTAATCCTGCACAACATCAAATTGCCAAACATAGCTGATGAGGACGTAGGCCCCGCTACCCCAACTGAGAGCCCTCAACACATTGCAGCTCACGAACCTTATCACCCGCTTGGGGAAAATAGCCCAGGTATAAAGCCCACAGCAAAGATAAAGAAAGAAAGGAAACGAGAGGAGCGAAGGGTTTATAGTCGCAGTGCCTGTTATGGAGATAGCAAAAGTCAGTATCCACATGCGTTCAAGATAGTTGTTATTCCCGGGGTGTTGCAAGTGCGGTGGTCGGGGCTCAGGGTTGGCGTTGCCGCCGTCATCACCATCGTCTTTGTAATTGTTGTACGTATTGCCGTCTCTACTGCTCTGAATACTTGGTGTCTGCAGCAAAGTTGGGTCAGTCTCCTTCTTCCATGTTCTACGCACAAACACACAGCTTATTACCACTGCAAGATGGGGCAGTATAATAAAATAGGCGCTGTCTTCCGAATCACCAAAGAAGGAAAACCCAACAAACTTCAAGCCCGATCGTATGACTCGCCATGATTCATCGGCAGGACTTTCGTCTGCCCCAAGTTGCCAATCAACAAGGTTGGCTAGGGCAGCTATGAACAGAACAAAACTAGAATAAATGAGAAGCGATAAAGTTCCCCTACGGATCAACTTCCTCCTTCGTCTCAATCCTTTTGATCCCCGCCCGAGAGTCACAGACACAGGAGTTAGGATGAGCAGGCACAACAAGTACACTGAAGAGAGAACCGAAAAAAGTGTCGATGACAATACCAACAACACAAAGAGCAACACAAAGAGCGATACATGAGACTTCAAAGCATCGGTGCTACTATAAATAGATTGATGCTCAGACCTGCTGCTCGGGGTCGTCAGCTGAGAGACAAATGATGATGATGGTGTTTCTGAGGGCGGCAATATTGGTGTTGATGTCAATGTTGCTGTTCCCGGGGTCGCTGTCAAGGGGAGCGCTAACAGATTGTGCTGTGTGTTGATTGTCAAGGTAGGAGTCACACTATCGCCTCTTTCCGTGTCAAAATCAACATTATCTTCACTTCCCATTCCTGCGGAAGAAGCAGAGGGGATTGGGGAAGAGGGCAGAGGAGGGGGAGGTGGAAAGGGTGAGTAACTCATGTCCCGAAGTCAGTAAAGGTTGACTATTTGTTGAAACTGGTCGATGGGGCCGAGCCTTTTCTCTGAGCGCCAGGATGGGTTTTATCGTCAGTTTCTCTGTTGAATTGGTGGTATTATTGTTGGTCTTTGGTTTTTTGTTGATTGTCGTACGATGAGCGAAAACTCGCCACAATGGAAAAAAACAACAACAATTTCTCCACTCAAGATTAATTTTTTACATAAAAACTCTTCGTTCTGACTTATACATTATATTAAGGGCCCCTCGACTCCCAATTAACTCTCAATTCACGCGAGCCCGTCTATAACTCCTCCTCCAAAACTGGATTTCTCTTTAAAATAAGTTTTTGTAATACAATTTCCTTTAATTATATTATTTATATATATTATAATACTTTAAATGCAAAATTTGAATAAATTAATTAAACTAATTATTATTTTGTATGATAAAATTAAAATTAAAAAAATATATAAAATTATAATATATTTTATAAAAATATTTTAAATTTTTATTAAAAATATATTATATTTTATTTGTATATTTATTTATTATTATGAAAAATAATTGTATAACAAAAATGTATTTAAGTAAACGAAATTTCAATTTTTTAATTTGTTGTGGTAGGGTTAAAATAGAGCGTAAGCCCAGAGAATAGTTGTTGATTGTCGAGGCTGAGTTTGCTGTAAACACAATAAAAAGAGGGTGGGAGAGTGGGGCTGGATATTCTTTCATAAGCATAAACTAGTATCATTATTCTGGTTTATGTATGGTCATGGTACTCTTGGCTCACTATTCCTCTTGCGTGTGTGTATCTCAGGTCAAATGTCTGCAATAAAGGTGCTACGAGTATGCGGATGTTTCTTTCTTTACTTGACTGATTGATGTTGCAGAAATCTGGGTAAGTGTATCAATGTGCTTGACTTTTTTGAGTTGATTGATTTACACAAACTCGTTCTTCGCGGTTGATACCGCTGAAATAATGCCCTTCTCTATTTCTCCCTCATCGTGTGAATCTCCTCTCCCCCCCCTCCCCTACCTCAACCTCCCTCCCCCTCTCCAACTTCCGATTTCAAATTGAAGCTCAGCTGACATGCTGCTGCTGCAAGCTGTACAAGTCCCTCTGGGAGCTTGAATTGTAGCTGAGTCTCCGCTTATCAACCTCCTCCTCGGGATCATCTCTGATCTCATTATCCTCAAGCATGTAGAGCTCTTTGTGAGAGGTTGATCTGTATGAAAAAGAACTGCCTCTTGCCCTTCTTTTTTCAGGCGGAGGACCGCCCCAAGTCCCCACCCATAGGGAATAGGCCATCACCAGAATACTGAATTGAACAGCATCTGGGACGTCCATAAATGTGCGAAAATTACGTTCAAAGAAACCTGTAATCTTGGAAAGAATTCATTGACAACAAACAATCGCCGAGGGGAGAATTTATTTAGAGACTTAAATTGCGATGAAAACTTATCACTCTCACCTCCATATATATTTCTGTCTGCTCATTGGCGCGTTTTCGTTCCGCGTACCTCCACGATTCACTAGAACAGAATTGTCGGCATCCAAAACGAAATACCGCGTCTATAATGTTCCTGTTCCGGTAAAGGTAGCGAACACATACGCACATACACACGATCCGAAACCCCTCTTGGGACTTGTTTGTTCGCGATTGAGAGAACCAAACTTGAGTGGGCTGGTACTGGTGCGGCGGTCTTTGGATGCTCGTGATAAGCGAAACATCCACTACAAATTTGTTGTTGATGTAGTGTCTGAAAGGAGGCTGAAGGTAGTGGCGGGTAGGGTGGAGAAGGTACCACAGGCAGATAAAACCAACGATTTGACGAAGACACCGCCAGCGCCACATTTATCAAAAACAAATGATGGAGTCCCCCTCAACAGCCCCAGAAGTCCAATTGTAATTGTGGGCTCGGGCCCTGCTGGTCTTTTCGCTGCTCTGCAAATTCTATCATCTCCCCACTTGTCTTCAACACACTACCCACTGATTTTCGAGCGTGGACTGGCAGTCAATGGGCGCGGAAAGTCAATTGGAAAATTGGTTCACAGGAAAATTCTAGATCCAGAGAGCAATTTTAGCTTCGGTGAAGGCGGCGCAGGAACTTGGAGTGACGGCAAGCTAACAACTCGGATTGGTCGCAACAGCGATCACGTGCGTAAAGTGTTACGGTCGCTGGTGGCTTTTGGAGCGCCTGAAGATATTTTGACGGAGGGAGCTCCGCATCTAGGGACGGAAAATTTGATCAAGCTGCTGAAGAACTTGCGAGAGAACTTGATTGAGCGAGGCGCTTGCATCAAATTCAGCACCCGAGTAGAAGAGCTTGTACTGGACGAAAAGAATCGGCAAGTTCTCGGCGTTCAGGCGGTCGACACATCTACCGGTGGAACATTTTTTGAGCCTACCTCGCGAGTAATTCTTGCTACAGGGCACTCGGCACGGTCGGTTTACAAGTCGCTCCACGAGGCCGGCGTTAAGATGAGCCGAAAAGGATTTGCCGTGGGATTCCGTGTGGAGCATCCGCAGCGCGTAATCAACTCAATTCAGCTCGGCGAGGATGGGAGGAAGAGAGTCTGGGTAAAGAGCCGGAGAACCAACACCCTAAATGGGAGTGAAGAGGGAACAGAAGGAGAAAGACTGCCAGCAGCGAGCTATTCTCTTGCTACGGAGAAAAAAGGCAGAGGTGTATATTCTTTCTGCATGTGTCCAGGAGGTCAAATAGTAAACACTGCCACACGACAAGACGAAATATGCGTAAATGGGATGAGTTACAGCGGCAGAGACTCGATGTTTGCCAACAGTGCCCTCGTCGTTGCTGTCGGCGAGGATGATGAAGTTCTGGGGAGCAACTTGAACGACGACGACTCTCTAGCGGGACTGCGATTTCAAGAAACCATCGAACGGAAAGCAGCAATAATGGGCGGTGGAAATTGTTCAGTGCCAGTTCAGAGGGTAGTGGATTTCTTGAATTGTGTTAAAAGCGAGCAAGAGAATCTCCCACCGAGCAGCTATAAAATGGGGTGCAAATCTGCGTCACTCCACGAAATATACCCGCCTGAATTAACACTCGCGCTCAAGAACGCTTTGGAGGACTTCGAGCGTAAGAAGCCAGGCTACATTTGCGAGTCTGCCCTTTTGCACGGTGTTGAAACTCGATCTTCTTCGCCGCTGCGCATTGATAGAGATCGTGTCACCTTTGAGAGCGTGAACACTCCAGGCTTGTTTGTTGCCGGTGAAGGTGCGGGTTTCGCGGGCGGAATCGTCTCGGCAGCTGTCGATGGAATGAAGTGTGGAGAGGCGCTATGCCGTACGAAGAGTAGGGTAAAAAAATAAAATAATGTTGCGTGCGTCTCGGCAGCTGTCGATGGAATGAAGTGTGGAGAGGCGCTATGCCGTACGAAGAGTAGGGTAAAAAAATAAAATAATGTTGCGTG
>Ga0115555_1001992_pt1 | contig 13915 bp, 6 predicted proteins | sample COGITO_mtgs_1104_2_FD_87285 | JGI IMG/M metagenome (GOLD analysis project Ga0115555, IMG submission 87285) | Pelagic marine microbial communities from North Sea - COGITO_mtgs_110407 | ecosystem: Environmental > Aquatic > Marine > Epipelagic | place: Germany:Helgoland, sampling site Kabeltonne... | reverse complement strand
TGTGTCTCCTCGCGCTGTTTTTGATGAATTCTGAAGGGACGGACGATTCAAACGAAGGAGAAAAAAGGAGTCAAAATGCGCTTAGGGTATATCTCATGGTGCTCTTTTGAAAGGTTTTTACTTTACAACCTCCTCCTCTTCGCCTTCAGGCGCGCCTTCGGGCGCTCGTTCTTCTCCGTCGTCGTCGTTTTCTTCCTCGTCTTCTCCGTCGTCGTCGTCTTGGTCGTCGTCGTCTGGAGGGACAAATCCGAGCTCTTGGCAGACGGTCATTAAAAAATCTAAAACCTTCGTGAAGAAGTGCGCGAGGTGCTTCGTGCTAAACTCCATCTCGTCTTTCAACATTTCCTCGATTCGCTCGACCGGGAGGATGCCAAAATTGACCGGGGTGTACGAACACATCGTGCTCACTTGGTCGGGGAATATGGAGACGTTGAGCGGGTCTTCGCCGGTGATGGCGTGAGTTTTCGGGTCCGCGCCGGCTTCGATGGTGAACGCGAATCCGGTGAGGACGTGTTTGAACTCGTGCTTGTTGTTTTGGTCTTCGCCGAGTTTTCGCCAGCGAAGACCGGAGATGGATTCGAATTGCGGCGGGCCGAAGCTATTCCTGGCGTCAGTCGATGTCAGAGCGACTTTTAAATCGTCGCGAAGTTTTCGGTTGGCTTTTTGAACGGCGAGCATGTCCGTGCCTTTTTGGACGAGCTCTTCTTGCAATTTGAAAATCTCAACTTTCATGTTCCCTTTTTCTTCGGCGAGTTCGTGCGTGCGACCGGCTTCTTTTTGGAAGAAATCTCGGTCTCTTCGTAAATCCGATATTAAAGTCTCCTGCGCCCTTTGTTTCTCCTTCATCGCCTCTTGCATCTTCGTCGCCGCCATGGCGACTTCGTCCACTTTTTTCTTTTTCAAATCGTCGTATTTTCTTTGCAAAGACTCGTACCGTTCTTGCAACATTAGAAATTTTCGACTCTCGGCTCGATCGAACGCTTGCTCCGTTTTCCGTTGCTGGTGCTTGTTTCTGTCTAAAGCCATTTGCGCTTGTTGCATGCCTTGGTGGTAATCATCATCCTCGTCGTAGTTTTGGGTTTTCCTCGGTCGGCCCACGCCTCTCTTCCCCGGCGCCGGTTGTTTCTTTACTTTTTGCGAGGAAGACGGACGTCCTCGTTTTCTATCGTTTCCTTCGTCGTCGCTGCCTTTCGTGTTGTACTTATTGAACGCTTCCCCGTCGTTGTTATAATCGTCGGAATCGTACTCGTCCTCCTCGTCCGAGTAGTACCGCTTGTGCTGCGCTCCTCCTCTACCGCCGCCGCCCAACGCTTTCCGAGCGTTCCCCGCCGCCTCTCGCATGCTCTTATACTTGTTCGAATGGTCCGCTTTCCGCCACCCAACCGGGCGACCTCTTTTCTTCTTTACCACTGGTTGTTCTTGTTGTTGTTGTTGTTGATCCGTCGTCGTCACTAATGTCTTCGTCGCGACGTCTCCTCCTCCTCCTCCTCCTCCTCCTGGGGTGGGCAATTTCCCAGCCGAAGACGGGGTGGATTTCTTCGACGGCGTCGCTGGATTTCTCGCGGCGTTATTATTGCTCAAACTTTCCGTGACCATCTTTTGCGTCGCCTGTTTTTGTTGTTGTTGTTGTTGTTGTTCGCGTTTCATAAAGAGAGAGAGAGAGAGAGAAAAGTGGTGAGCACACGTAAACGCAAATCATTCAAACGGGGACAGTAGTATAATAGGACGAAAGAAAAGTTTGAAATGCATTTCATCATCATCGCGCGCGATGAGAAGAAAAAAGCGAGAACAAAAAGAAGAAAACAAAACGCACGGTCCACCCGGGAACTTGATCCGTCCCGGCGTAGTCGATTTTCCCGTCCATCGCGCACGCGCGTTTCGGGCGTCCTCCTTCGACGCCCACCATCTCAGTAGTAGTAGTAGTAGTGCGTACTAATTTTATATAATGTATGATTTTTTTTGGAGAGCGAACGAACCTTTTTCAACGGCTTTTTTCTGCCTCTGCCTTTTTTGCGAGTTTATTATTATTAGGAAGAGATCAAAAAAGCTGCTTTTTTGCCCAAAATTTTTTGCCCAAAAAAATTGCACAAAAATTCTCTCTGGATCTCTCTTAATACTAGAGATATTTTTCTATCACGCGCGCGCATAAATACACACACGCGGAAGAAAGTTGTTCTCGCGTTTTATTATTGCCGTTGTTGTTAAATAGCGTTTTCGCGCAAATTCCTTCTTCTCTTCTTCTTCTCTTTCTCTTCGTCTCTTTCTTTTGCCTGCGAGAGAAAAGGTGAAAGAAGCGAGTGAGAAGAGAGAGACGATCTCATCGAGAGGTCGTTACGAGCGACAAAGAGAGAGCGAGAGAAAGCATCTCATCATGTCGCGCCGGAGGAGGACGACTCGCTCGCGCGAAGAAGAAGAAGAAAGAGCAGACGAGGACGAGGACGGGACGACGACGAACTCGGAGTCGTCGTCTCGGGGCGATGATGATCCGACGACGACGACGACGAGAAGAGGCGGAGACGATGTCGACGAGATGTTGTTGAACCACAACAACAACAACAACAACAACAACAACAACGCGTACGACGTCGGGGAGGAAGAAGAAGACGAAGAGGAGGAATTAGGATATAACAGATTTGGATCGGTCGCCGCAGGTGGTGGTGGTCGAGGTAGAAGAGGACGTCCGCCGTTAAGGCGGAATACGAGCGATTCCGAGGAAGAGCTTCGTCGTCAACAACAGCAACAACGGGGACGGGGACACGCGCCCTCGAGCGAAGACGACGACGACGAAGAACTTTCCCGAAGCGATAACGATACGCAAATGTCCGTGGATTCTGATACCGAGGGGAGAGGTGGACTGGTTGATAGTGCGTATAATAACGATTTGAACGCGAACACTCGTCGCCGCGCGAGAGAAACGCATAAGAATTACGTGGACGCGCAGTTGGCCAACGCCGCCGGCGAAACAGAAAGAGCGCAAAGGAGGAGTCAGCGTTTACAACAACAAGGTTGGCGGGGCGCTTCCGGTGGTGGTAGTGGTGGTGCTGACTCTTTGTCCCCGTCGTCTTCCTCTTCGGAGGAAGACGAAGGCGAGGAAATTTTACCAACTCAGCTCGAACCGGGCGTTTTCCCGTTGGATGAATTCAACTCGGTTGTCTTGGCGCATAACTCGTATCGGTACATGCGAAATTACCAAGGGTACTATCCGACGAAGATGTTGCCGTGCTTGAAATACATCAACGAAAACTACTTGTGTCTTTACGAGTCCAACGACAAAGAACGCGAGAAAATTCGACCAGAGGAGGTGGAAGCGTTTAGAAAATTTCTCTCGCAAGGCATCCTCGTGAGTAATTTCCACACCGTATTGGAAGAGCTTAAAGCTTCGGCGTGGCCTAGCGACTCCTTGTTGTTTCAATACAACTGCTTAGAAATGTGCTGCGAAGTTGCCGTCATAGCCTCGCAAGCGCTAAATCAGTTTTGCATCGATCGCATCTTAATGGAGGCGTGCATCGATAAAGGGGACGATAACGTATTTAGTATGCCGCATAAACCAAACGAAAGTTCTGAGAACAATAGCCGAACCGTAGGTCTTAGCGTCAATGATGGCGAAGATCTCGAAGAACTAGCGCGCGCGTGCGAGATTGAAGAATTAACCGCCATTTTGAGCGCGTTAGCGTTAGGTATGAAATCTTCGTGCGCATTTTACGAGAGATATCGGACGCACAAAGTTCCATCTTTTTCTGATTATAGAACTGATAATGAACTATCGTGGAAAGAGACTGAGGAAGGGAAAACGAGTCATCACAAAGATAGCATCGCGTTCCCAGTCAGGGTTGAAGTACCGGTTGCCACGAAAGGACGACGGAGAGCAGAGAGGGCAAAGATGGACAGGGAGCGAGAGAAAGAAGAAGAAGGAAACGAAAACGTGATGACGAAAGAGATTGTCGTGAAAGCGTGGCCGGCGCATGTCGTCGAAACTTTTGGTCAGCAAGGCGGTTGGACCTGGTTGTTGAGACTTTTGGAAGCTCGAGGTGCGGTGTTTGATAACAAGCGCGATGCATTTACGAGCGGCGAGATGGCTAAAAATTTGATGCCGCCTCGCCTCATGGAGTCTGCCTGCGCGGCTCTGGCCGCAGCGACGGACGTTTTGAACGAGTCGAACGCCAAGATACTAGTCGATACGTTTTTATACTCCGCCTCAAAGGTTACGGAAGCGTTGCACGCGTTGAAAATTGAAAGCGCAAATGAGACGACGAACAAGAAGTCCAAGAAAGGCTCTGCTGCCGCTGAGAATAACAACAATAGCGAGAACAGCGATGTGGCAAAACGGCGAGAAGATGCGATAAAATTTGCATCTATTCTATCGCACGCGTTCATAACTGCACAATTTCGCGATGGCGAGACTATTTCGACACGATCAGTTGAAGGCAAGAGTGTGTTTGTTGAGTTACAAAGAGCAATTATCGTCGCCTCGTTGGGCGTGTCTACGTTCGCCTCGCAACTCGCGGCTCTGAAGGAAATCAAAATAGCGCTGGATATGGTCGATGCGTTCGTTGAGACCGGTATTCAATGGCTCGCTGAAAACGAAATTCTGGAGCACATTCTGCGTCCTACGTATCTTCATCACAGGCAGTACGTCGAACACGTTCGCGACGTCTTGGCGAAGTTAGCGCAACATCCCAATGTCTTAAAACGCGAACATCTCGAACTCATTTGGAACGTTGGTTTCACCGCAGACTCGCATCAAGACGTTAGCATAAACGTCTGTGATATGCTCGGTCAATTAGCGCCGGTTTTATCTGACGAGCACTTAGATTTTGTTTTGACTCGATTCAAAACTTTGGCAGTGAGCGGAAGTTTGGACGGGAAGACGTTGGACACTCTGAAATCGATTGTTACAAACCGAGCGGTTTCGGAAACCTTTGCGAATACTATCTTGGAGCTTCTTTTCGAAGCTTCGTGTGCGAATGAAACGCGGGCGGTATTTTATCTCGGCGCAGAAGTCGATGAGGATGCCAATCCGGAGTACGCATTTCTCTTTGCGTTTTACAAATTTACAGAAAGAGGAGCTGCTGTCCTTGACGTGATGACTTGGATAGACAAGCTCTTGACGCACATAGCGTCTTTCACAAAAGAGGACGGCGGAATGAGTTATAATAGCAACAGCAACAATAGCGCGGTTTCTGTAACGAATACCGATCGATTGGTGGTATCTGCGCGCCTTCTACGGTACATGTTTGATTCGAACAACGACTTTACCACGAGCGACGAGATCCCGGCGAAAGCGGACTCATTAGACAGCACAAGAAACGTAACTGAAATGTGCGTATCTGCGCTCGAGCACTCCAAAGCATTAGATGCACAATATGCGGCGTCCACCGCTGTGCGTGATGATTTTGCTTGGGAAGATGCTCGAATCTTACGATCACAACGAAGAGCGGAAGAGGTGGTGACGTTTTTGCACAACTTCTATGATGCGGCGCAAAGAACGTTGCAGCTCAAGAGCGGAGTTGCACTCAGATTGTGGGACGCTCTCACCGACACAAAAGTTCAAGAAACAGATGCGAAGAGAAACGTGTGGATGACGAAACTTGTTGACTATTGTTCACCAGACGCGATATCAGCGATTCTAGTCGAAAGATTGTTGAAGACGAACGTCGAGACGCAGTGCGACGATAGTTTGTGGGAGGTTTTTTACCCATTCTTTGTCGCAAACGCGATGCACGAAAAATTGATCGAACCAATTGGAAGGTTTAAAGGTGATGGCTTGTGCAGTTTTAGTAGTGAAGAAGATGTGGACGATGACATATACGATGAGATTGGACGAGAGAAAGAACCAAAAGGAGTTAAGTGCAGACGCTTTCAGGAGAAAAGGCAATACCGCTTCGTGAACGAACCCACGGTGGAAGATAAAAATTCAGACTCCAAAAATGGATTGGCTTATTTTTTTGCGATTATCACCGAGTGCCCGAATATTTCGAGCGCGTGTCTTAATACAGCGACAATGAGGCTAATTCGGACGTATCTGAACTCGAACGCGGAAAAAGTGTTTCTTGAGATTTGTGCAAAGAAATTAACGAAAACGTGCGGCCCGGATTTTCAAAGCATAGAAACGCTGAACGAAAGGGATCGATTGAAATGCGCGCGGTTACTCCGCGTGTTGGACGAAGTTCTCGATCGTACGCCCTCGAGTAGTGCCAGCGGTGGCAACGACATTAACGCAGAGTCCATTATTCCGCACGGGAGATCGTTTCGAGGCGATCCGATGTCTATTACCATTTCCATAGGTAATTCTGGGCGGTATCGCGGGGGCGAGAACAACGCCCGCGCCATCTCAACGCACTCGAACGAAACTGTGGAAGACTTTTTGAACAACTTTGCGAGTGCTAATGGTGTTGCGCGGGATTCTTTTAAAGCTATTTGTAACGGGAAGCTCCTGGCGACGGAGACGAGAGAAGGACGGGCGCGCTTGCTTTCGGATTTGAACCTCCCTAATGGGACGGGGTGCGTCCAAGTCATTCCCTCAACTTCAAAAGTCCAAACCGATCGCAACAAGGTGGTGCAAGAGCTTGGCAATACCAAAGAGCTTCCTCGAGTGATGTTATCGAAACAGCCGATGATTTATGAAGTACTCTTTGCGTTATCACGATCGCAATCAGAATTAACGACGGCGAGTCATGGCCCTGATGGCGGTGGCGGGGTTTCGAAAATGGACATCGACACCGCCGATCTCGAAGAGGAGTGTGAAACAGTGCGACGCGCCGCGCGGAAATTACTCGCATCGCTACCAACTGACAAGACTGTTTATGATGAAGTTCTCGGCGCTATCAGCAGCAAAGATTCTGGTACCTCGCTTGGAAAGGTTTTGCACAGTACATTTAGGGGTTCCTTCGCAAAAGTCGCGTACGTTTTAGAAACCGTGGACGCGCTGACGGATTCAATCTTTGCATCTGACGCCGCTGAAGAGCGGAGCAAAAGCTACGCGAGATCGTTTCCAAATGTTGCACCGGTGCTTTTGGATATTCTCGATGATGCTTCCGGCGGAACGACGACAAAAGACGGCAGTAAAGATTCTGAGATCCGGCGTTCGATTTGCGCATCGGTGGTGAGATTGCTCAAACCTTTCACTCTGGATAAGAACAGTGATACTGCGACGATGACTTTGGTAGGAAAGAAGCACGATTTGGTTGAACCGGTAAAATCCATGCACGTGAGTAGTGATACGTCCAACGAGTGCACGATTGAAGGCGTGACGCTTCCGAAAGATGCGCTTCGGGACTTTGCGGTGGCTGCAACCTCGCGCGTTTTGCGCTGCGCGGCCGCTTTTTCAAAATCAAGTGTTCGATCCGAAATCCACATCGCGTATGAATCGATTCAGTTGGCTATGGAGTTTAACAGGATGGCAACATTGAGATGTACTGACTTATCTCAAGCTTCCGTTTTTGCGGAGTTGCAACCAAAAGATGTCTTGGATGCGGTCTTTGGATCCATTTTCTGTGGTACCGCGGACGCCGCCTTTCGGGAGGTGCTCATCAAGACGTTTCTTTTTAACCAAAAAGAATTTTATGCGATTATCAACGGAAGTGGCGTGGATCAAAGCGAAGAAGATAAGGAGAACGAACAGACCGATAATGGTAATAAAAGTCGCGCGCAAGTTCCTCTGTCTATCATCACCGCCATTCAAGATCGACTCGATATCGCCGAAGAAAACGTAGAAACTTCCTTGGAATATTTCAAAGTGCGAAAGATATTTGCTTTGCACATGCCTTCTAAAGAAGGTAACCCGCATATTCTGCAGTTCCTCGAGAGCGCATTTAAGCGCGATGTGGAATGGGTCGTTCAACTCGCGATGGATCCTAGAAGTGCGGCTTCAAATAACGCCTCGGAGACGATCCAAGCCTCAACGACGCAGCGATTGGAGACGATGGCTTACTTTGCAGCGGCTGTGGAGACAATCAGCGTGGAAGACGCCGTGCGCTTAACAAAAGCGATCCTTCTGCGCGGTCTATTTCCAGAACTAGAAACTGTATGCAGAAGTCTGTGTAGTAGACGTTCTGATCCCGATCAAGAAATGATGGAAACTTTACTCTTAAGCCAAGATTCGCTCCAGATGCTCGCCGCGGGGAAACGAGAATTGTCGACGAAGTTTACCGCGCTCTTCGGGGATCAAGATCGACGCCCGCACGCGTTCTCAGTTTTATCTTCTGTGTGCAAAAAGAGCGCCGATGCTTTGTCCTTAACGCTGAGTTCTTTGTACAGATTACACTTGTTTGACCAAATGGACGAAGAGAACAGAGAAGCCTGCGATTTGTTGCAATTTGAAATGGAAGAGCTGGATGCACTCGAGAACATAGAGTGGGACGTCGAACCAACCGCCGAAGTTAATCGTCAAGTCAGTATCCGAGGTCACCCGCTGCCAAAGAATGTGAGCGCAAAAATTGGACTCGTCAACGCCGGTGCGACGTGTTATATGAATGCTTTGTTTCAGCAACTCTTCGCGCAACCAGGTATTCGCGACAAGATTTTAGCCATCGACGCGAAGGTTGAAGAGGAGGATCAATCCGAGAGTCTTTTTTATCAGACGCAAAAAATGTTTGCTATGCTGAAAGGATCTTCTGTGCACACGTACTACGAGCCTAGCGATTTGTGGCACGCCTTCAAAGACTGGGACGGGGAACCCGTAAACGTAAGAGAACACGAAGACGCGTACGTCTTTTTTACGAGGTTTCAAGAGCAAATAGATTCGCACTACGTCAACGCGATGAAAGAGAAACTTAACATCACGAGTGAAGTTGAAAAACAAGCGAAAGAGGAAGGGCGAGAACTGCCAAAGTTTAAGGGTGCGATTGAAGAAGTTTTAGGAGGGAAGATGGTGTCGCAAATCATCTGTAAGAACTGTCCGAAGCATCGAAGCGAACGCGAAGAAGATTTTTGTCAAATTCAGCTCGCTGTGGGCGGTAAGCATAAAGCGTGCGTTGATGATTCCATGTCGTTGTTAACGACTGGTGAACTCATGGATGCCGACAACCAGTGGGAATGCCCGGAATGCGAGAAGAAAGTTGATGCGACGAAGCGAACGTGCGTCCGCACGTTGCCAGACTCGCTCTGTTTGCACATTCAGCGACTCGAGTACGATTACGCTATGGATCAAAGAAACAAAGTAAAAGATTATTATAGTTTCCCAAAGACTTTGGATATGTACCCATACACGGAAGAAGCACTCGAAAAGGCTGATCAAGCCGCGTTGGAGGCCGAAGAAGAGCTCGGAGCTGGAGGAACAAACGACGACGGTGGCCCGGCGCGACCGGGTACGCCTGGGAATCTTTTGAATCACCATCGTCACACATCGCGAAAGTCTATGCGTAATCTCAACAACAACAAGCAAAACGGTGAATTAGATGGAGGCGATGGAAATGAAAATACCGAGGACGACGAGAAATTGGAATATAGACTTTCTGGCGTCATCGTCCACTCAGGAACTGCTTTTGCGGGGCACTATTACTCATTCATTCGCGATCGCGACGAGAAGACCGGAGAGCTCACCGGAGACGACGATGATCTTGGGACGTGGCGTCGCTACGACGATACTTCTGTCGAACCGTACGATCCAAAGTGTTTAGAAGATGACTGCTTTGGTGGCTCTTATGTACACCAAACGAACAACGTCGGCGAGGAGGCGCAAACGCTCACATACGAAAAACCAAATTCCGCGTACATTTTATTTTACGAGAAGAAAAAGAAGAAGAGTAAGAAAGAATTAAACGATTCACACATGTCCGATATTGCCGAGGTGAGCGCCGGGGTTGTTGATTCGAATATGAATCCAGAGATGGCTTTAATGGTGGAAAAGGACAATCTCCAGGCGACATATCGTGCGAATCTCTTCGAGAAGAGCTATTTCAACTTTGCGCTTGACCAATTGCGCACGGCGCTCGATTTGCTCGTCAACTCTACCTCCGCTAATGCTACTGAGAAGAACGGCACTCCAGTAGCCATTGGAACTAGGAAGACGTCGCGCGTTTCGCAATCTGCCGTTCGAGCGAGCTCGTCCGATGCCGACGGAGACGGTCGGAAGCAACCAAAGGATAACGAAGACGACGCAGAATCTACAAATCTTGGTGCAAAATGCGTTCGATTTGCTTTTCACTTCTATATCAAAGTGTACGCTCGAGCGAGCTTGCAGTTGCAAAAAGACCTGCCGAATGGCGAGGAAATGATCGAATGGCAAGAAGGTTTAGGGAAACTTGTGATGTCTTCACCAACGGCTCGACTTGAATTTATGCGCATCGCCGACAAGTATAAAGTCGATACAATTGCCGCGCTCACGCGCTGTAACCGCGAAGTGATTCGTGAGATACTCGTGAAAATGTTCACTAATTGTTTGAAATTAACGCTCGTATCCAACGATTCAGCTTCCTTCGAACGGTTGCTGGAACAGAAGAAGAATCACGATTTTCAATTGCCACCTGGAGCGGTCACAGAAACAGAATGTCCCGAAGCTTTCGCCGCATACGGGATGATTGATACGTACGCGTGCTTTTTCAGACAATACGCTGATACGGAAGCATCGTATCAAGAAGAGAAAGAAGAGTTGGAGCGCGAGAATAAGTTTAAGCAACGCACGAAACTCCAATGGGAGAGGAAACGGAACTTTTTTATTAATTCATGCCATGGAAAGCAAGTTTCGGCGGCGATATTTTATGCAATGATTACGTGTCAATCGGCAGCTGGAAAGAACCGCAATGTCAAGGGCGGAGATCAGTTGTTAGTGCACGTGTTGATTCACCACATGAACGTCGTTCCCGGATTAATTTGGAGATACATTGGTGCGCGTTTGAGCGAATCGCAGACGCAAGAAATCGCGACCGAGAAAACGATGCTCCTGAGACTTTTGCGCAGGTTCTTGGAGGAATTACATTTTTGCGACAGCGGTGGTCCTCCTCCTTCGAAATCTAAGGCGTCTTCTTTTGCATCTGGTGACGCCGAACCTCTTCCGGAAGGAGACGACTGTGCTAAAGCGTCGAATGAAATTTCAGATACCTTACTCAGCAATATTGAACCGTTAGCAGACGCGTTCGTTTTCGATAACGAGGAAACCGCGATACAAATACTCGAACGAGCGCAGTGGAACAGCGTCGAGTTCACGAAAAAAGTCGTTGGCGAACTCTTTCGATTTTACACAATCTTTAGCGACCAAAACAACGATGAAACGAAGGCAAATTATCAGCGAGCGAACAAAGCGCTATTTCGATTGATGGACATTGACGACGATTTACGCGCGCAAAGAACAGCACTCATACTCGGGTCTCCCGAGATGCTCACCGAACAAGAAAGAAAGTCCGGGGAATACGACGGCATGTCCATCTTGAGCTTGTTCAAGATTGACGGTTTGGTGATGTCCAATTGGGACACCATCCTTCGGATGTTGCGAGCGTTTGAAGGCAAAAGCGGCAAGTTTACAATCGACGTGGACGATGCGGAAGACGTCGAGGAGATTTCAGATCCAGATCGAATCGTTGCGAAATACATATCCTCAGCGGTGAGAGGAATAGGCCTTCCGATTTGGAACGAACAGTTGACCAGGTTACACGACAAATTCGGCGGTCAGTCGCAGCAGTTTGCGGATAACGTGAAAGCGCTGTATAAATATTTCAATGATAGGGCGTGAAGAGAGGGAGAGAGAGAGATGGACGAAGAAACCGCCACGCACTCTTATCTTTTATAGATACAAATAGTAAGCATTAGCATTACTCAAAACTTTGTGTTATTGTTTTATATACTAAGAATTGTTGTACAAAAACTACCGAGGTACTACTACCGTGTTCTCACGCGAGGTACGTGTAAATTCAAAAGCAGAAGACTTTAAAATGTATATATAGACTTTCTCCTCTGCTTGATTAATTATTATGTCTTCGCCCAATGACGATTGCCCTTCCGATCCTATTAATCCATTGCTCCTTCTCCTGTCTGCTCGGACAAATAAAATACATCACCCCACCGTTCCTGGTCACAATCTCGAACGAGTTCGCGTCTCCGGTCGTCTCCTCCGCCCCTCTCACCGACACGCAATCCCCACTCGCTGCGTCGATCACCCCTCTGCTTTTCGTCATCATCGTCACGTGTTCGTCCAAAAACCAAAACAGTTTCCCTTGCTTCATCACGAAAAACCGTTTCCTCCACGTCTTCACGACCTCGCCTTGTTTCTCCAGCCATCCGGTTTTCTCGTACGGCGGCTCCCAATACTCCACCCCGTCGGTGATGACTCGAGGTTTCACGATTTGCGATATCTTCGCCCCGAGTTTCGAAAACATCTTCTTCCGATTTTTATTCTTCTTCTTCTATTCTCTCTCTCTTCTTATAATTCAATGTGCCTGAGCTTCCCTCTCGCTCGCCAAAGCGCAATCTCCTCCTCGGTAAACTTCTCGATATTCACGATAGTCCTCCCTTTCACTCTGTTCTTCGTAAACTTCACCTTCCCGTCGACTAAGCTAAACAAAGTGTGATCGGTGCCAATCCCGCAGTTCTCCCCCGGATGCCACTTCGTCCCTCGCTGCCTGGCGATGATGTTCCCCGGGCGAACGAGTTCCCCGCCGTATTTCTTGATGCCTAAAAATTTCGGGTTCGAATCGCGTCCGTTCGACGTGGATCCGCCGGCTTTTTTCGACGCCAATCTCACTCGTATTTGTTGTTGCGGTTGTTCTCCTCCTAAAACGACAAAACTAAACGATGATAATAAAGAAGACAACAAAGAAGCTCTCGTCGTGTTGTTGGTGTTAAAGTTGTTCGTGGTATTATTCTTCAAGCAAAAGCGGAGCATCTTAATCTTCCATCCCAGAAGGAAGAGTTTTTTCTCACGAGTCTCGTAAAAGATAAAAAAGTCTCGTCGAGTCAAAAGAGAGTTGTTTGTTTGTTTGTTTGTTCCTTTTTTTCAAAGCTTTTTTCAAAGCTTTCAAAGCTCAAAGCTTCTTCAAGTGCTGCCCTTTTATTCTTCTTTTTTCTTCTTTTTCGTTCTCGTTAGAAATTACGCACAAAAGCACACGCACACAACAAACACACATCACACACGTATATATTACTATACTAAACGAAGAAGAAGAAGATGCAAATTTTCGTGAAAACCTTGACGGGCAAAACCATCACCTTGGAAGTGGAGTCTTCGGATACCATCGATAACGTGAAAGCGAAGATCCAAGATAAAGAAGGTACGTTTCGTGTAAAGAGTCGTCGTTTGAAATTTTGCCTCCTCGCTCTTGGATTCTGCGACGACGATCGAATCGTCACTCGCGATGCGTTCGAAGAAATCCTCCGAGAGAAGAGAGAGAAAAAGAGAGCGCACTCTCTCGCGCGCGTGGTGAGAAAAGAACCACGCGCTTGTGTTTTTTGAGACCACCCGCGGCACTTTTTGCGCGCACGTGTGCGCTTCGGAAAGAGAGAGAGAGAGTGAAACGTCGTGTCATTCATGCGTGCGATCTGAGATTACGAATGTTCGACCAAAACCACGCAACGGTGCCTTTTCGACGAAAGGAATCTCTCGAGAGCGAGTTTTTTGGACGACGGTTTTTTGCCTCGAAAGAAGAAGAAGAAGAAAGAATTTTTTTGGGAAGATTCTCTAGGCGCGTCCGGATGATGGAGACGTTCTCTCTCTCTCTCTTCTCTCTGAACGAAAGAGAAGAGCGCGCAATGTTGTACGATCTCTGATGATCGCGCGTTAAATTCTCTCTTTGCGTTTTCTTTCGTTTTCTCGGCTTTCGCGCTGACCTTTTTTTCTCCTCTCTTTTTTCTAAAAACAGGAATTCCGCCGGATCAGCAGCGATTGATTTTCGCCGGTAAGCAGTTAGAAGACGGCAGAACGTTGGCCGATTACAACATCCAGAAGGAGTCTACGTTGCACTTGGTGTTGCGTTTGAGAGGCGGGATG
>Ga0115555_1001991_pt1 | contig 13915 bp, 10 predicted proteins | sample COGITO_mtgs_1104_2_FD_87285 | JGI IMG/M metagenome (GOLD analysis project Ga0115555, IMG submission 87285) | Pelagic marine microbial communities from North Sea - COGITO_mtgs_110407 | ecosystem: Environmental > Aquatic > Marine > Epipelagic | place: Germany:Helgoland, sampling site Kabeltonne... | reverse complement strand
TAATTCTCTCTAATTTAATTTTGAGAGTGAGAGTAGTAAAAAGAAAATGGAAAAACCGAAGGGGAAAGTTTTTATATGAACCTTAAAAAAAAAAACTAAATTTGTTGTCTCTCTTCTCGATTTCTGGATTGTTCCGATTTTTAATTTCGTCAGCTCTTCAATTCAAGTTGGAAGTTGGAAATTGGACAAAAATCTAACTTTTTTATCTTTTCCTTCAACGACAAGACACAGGAGTTCAGGCTTGCACATCCTCCAAATAACCCTCTGACACCACACCCTCCTAATATCATCTTTCCCTTCAACACAGTTAAATAGAAAAACTATGAGTTGTTTCCCCTTCTGTTGTCTGGTATGTGTTGATGCGTCGCAACGTGGAATAGTCCAAAAGCTGGGCGAATTTGTCCGTGTTGCCGGCCCGGGTCCAGCTTTGATCGCTTGGCCAATTGTCAACGTGTCCACCGTGTCGATGAAGGTTCAGCAGAACTTGTACGACACAGACACAAAGACTGACGACGATGTAACTGTCAAAGTCAGCACTGCCGTTCAGTGGCAAGTTGATCCCGATTCTGTTGACAAGTTTTTCTTCGAGCTCTCCGAGCCCGAGAGGCAGATCGGCGCGTTTGTTGACGATTGTGTCCGTGGTCAGCTGCCGCACATGACTTTGGACAAATCCTACGAGTCGAACACACTGCTGGCGGATGAGATCGCTGATTCTATCCGCACCTCGCTCTCGCCCTACGGAGTGAAAATCATTCGTGTTCTGATCACTGACCTCACGCCGGACCGCAGCGTACTGCAGGCGATGAACGAGATCAATGCTGCAAAGCGACTAAGGGTTGCAGCCGTTGACAAGGCCGAGGCCGAAAAAATCGTAATGGTTAAAAAAGCAGAAGCAGAAGCAGAAACAAAATACCTGCTTGGTGTCGGTACGGCCAAGATGAGGCAAGCTATTACAGATGGTTACAAGACCTCCATTGACAACATGAAGGGAAGTACTGGACTCGAGCCGAAGGAAGTTGTGCATATGATGCTCGTTACACAGTACATGGATGTGCTGAAGGACTTCGCAGTCAGTGGAAAGTCATCATTAGTGCTGCCCGGTGGCCCAGACGCGCTCAGCAATATCGAAAACTCGATCCGCAACGGGTTTATGAGCGCAAAGATGGCCGAGGACATGCAGCGTTGAAAACACGGGCGGCGGATATACATGATCGTGATAAAATTTCGAGCACCCTTGAAACTTGAAACACCCCACACAAAACTCTACACCTTACTTTGTTTTTCATTCTTTACTCTACCCCCTAACATCACTCCCGGTAAACCCTCTCTCCCCCACAAACTCTCCATAGTTCATCTTCTTCCACTTTCCATACCCCCCTCCCTCAACAACCCCCACTCCTCCCAGGCACTTGACGCACTCAACTAAAATGCTGTAGTCCGCCCCGCCGCTGAGATCGACCTTAAACTTGACACCTTTCCCCTCCTGCGGCACAAGTTCAGCAAGCTTTCGGATCAGCACATTTCGCTCTGGGAGAAGAGTGCAAAACCTGCTCTTGTAGAGAATTTGAAAAGTCTTGACTCTGTCTCCGCTATCTTCACCTTCTCGCGTCCTCAACTCTTCCTTCCTTACCATTTCCTCCTTGACAACCTTTTCAAACTGCCTGAGCAGCATTGGAAGTGATGGGTAAAAGGTCGTGAGGAGAGGAAGAAACCTCGCAAGGTGCGTCGTCTTTGGGTGGAAAGGTGAGGAGAGAATCTTGTCGTTGGTCGATATAGCTGAAAAAATTGCAACGGTAAGCTTGTTCACTATGTTTCCGTCCACGGTTGACGACTTGCAGTTGATGACGTCGTCGTCGTTCTCGTTGCTGTCATCTTTTTTGCTGCTACTGCCATTACCATCATCGCCATTGTCACCACTGCAACCATTTTTATCACCACCAACCAAAGCAGTGAAATCATCTTCACTCAGATGGCCACCATAGCAATCCTTACTATTTTTAAGGAAAAAGATGACAATCCCTGAGCACTCACCATCTGAAACTTTAAACGTGATGCCACCTCCCCCCTTCAATGGCACAAAGTGTTCATCCCTTCTAAGAGATATACCACTGGTGGTAGCCTTGCCCCCGTTATTGCTATCTTCCCTGAGCTTTTTCAGTTCGTCCTCTAGATCATCCGGGGTTCCGCCCACTTCCCCACCCTTTTCATCTTCCCTCTCATCTTCCCCAAGATAAAACCTGGCCAGGTCAATCACCTCCCTGCGAGCATCCCTCTCCCTGCCCCTCGGACATGTCACTAAAAACGCAGCATTACCCCTGTTGGGTGGGCCCAGTGACGAACCAGTGCCTCCTGTGCCGAAGACACGCGCCTTCTTCGATGACTTCGGCTTATCGCCCGACGACGTCGATGATCTTTTCATCGAAAAAGGGGACAAATGGGGTGATTCGTGGAAGAGGGTGTGGAAGGATGAAAGAGTCTGCAGCCTTCGCTAATGGAATAAAAATCCCTAAAAATTCGACTATTATACAAAATTGAGGCAGTTCCAAGTGTTTTTGAAAAACGAAAACGTCAATATAACCTTGAGTTATAATTTGGACGGAGTCAGGACGGAGCAAAATGAGAGACCACAAACAAACCACTTTGAAAAGTGTAGCATCGCCGGTTTGCATAGCAGGCTCAACTTCTTTTTTCTGCGTGCGTCCCCACATTCCTTGTAATTTCGAGAGGTATATTCCGTAAATTTTGCCCTTTTTGCTCCGCAAGTCCTTTTGGGATATCCGCTCCATCCTCCCTACCCCTCCTTCTCTACCATGTTCAACGCGAACTCTGGGGTCTTTGTACCTCAACAGCAGCTCCAACAGCAGCCTAGCTACGAGGAGGCCCCTGCTGTCGGGGAGATGAATGCCCTCTCTTCGTCTTTCACCCCTACAGGGAACATAACGGCCGCGATTGGAGGAGGAGGCGTCCACCAGGACTCAACTGCGCTGCACCAGGAGCCGACCAGCTCGTCCTCGCAGGTCTCACGCAACGGCACTTATTTCTACCCCCCTGAGGGACATTCTGCAGCTGGATATGACGATATTTTGGAGCCCTTTCCACCCACATCGCCTAATTTGTCAGAACAGAACCTCCACTACAAGAGTCAGGGAGGTGGCATTGACTGGGCGCTTGGATCTACCACTGTACAAGCTCACCCGCCGAACAGTGAGAGCAATTACCAGCAGCAAGCCATGCTGCACCATGCTGCACACATTGAGCAGAAAAGGACAATCCAGACGCTTGGTGTTAACTGTGAGCTTTACGACCATCTGAGAGCCAACGCGATGGAGAGACTGAGCTGCTTGCCCCCGACTGACCCCCGCCTACGCCAGCTGCCTCCCCAGTACCATTCTCCTCGCTGCCTCGATAACAACGCGGACCAAAGCCTCAGTCATGTCACCAGCGGTAGCCTGGGGTATCCCAGCATCTGTTATAAGGTCGTCAGCCAGCTTGACGGCCGCGCTTACGCCCTGCGGAGATTTGAAGGGGTGAAGTGTTCCCAGAAGATTGCAGAGAGTGTAGAAGGCGCCTGGGGTCAGGTCAGCCACCCCACCATCGTCTCTCTGCAGAAAACATTTGTGATGAACCGTACTCTATTTTTTGTGCACACCTTTTACCCCCAGGCCAAGACCCTTAAGGAGCGCTATATTGACACGAAAGACCCAATAGGCAACAAGACGCTGTTGCCCGAGCCAATAATCTGGCGTTATGTGAGCCAGCTGGTTGCGCTAATTAAGAGCATCCACGACAGGGGCATGGCTGTGAGAGTGCTTGACATGAGCAAAATTCTCCGCTGCGCTGGGGGGAGGGTAAGGGTTAGCAGCTGCGGCGTCGTGGACGCGCTCGAGTTCGAGAGCAGGAGATCAATCAGCGACTTACAGAGGGAAGATATGATCCACCTGGGCCGTGTGATTCTCTCTCTGTGTACTCGATCGCTTGTGAATGGCAACACAGACAACCAATCCCTGGGCAAGTGCATCTTGTTCGTCTCTCAGAACTATTCCCCTGACCTCCACGCCCTCGCGTTGACACTTATATCAAAGCCGCTTCCCATCTTCGAGATTACATCGCTAATGGCGAACCACCTAATCAGCGAGCTCGAGACGGTCATGGGGGTGAATGATGCCATGGAGAGGGAGCTAGAGCGTGAGCACGAGAGTGGGAGAGGACTAAGGCTTCTAATGAAGCTAGGATTCGTTAACGAGAGGCCGGAACATATGATGGACACACAGTGGAGTGAGACGGGAGACCGATACGTATTGAAGCTGTTCCGCGATTTTGTTTTCCACCAGGTTGATGAAAATATGCGCCCAGTTATGGATTTGGGACATGTGGTGAGCAGTCTAAATAAGCTTGATGCCCACGACAGTGAAAAGATCGTCCTTGCATCGCGTGACGGACAAGCTCTCTTGGTAGTGAGCTACGCAGATGTTGCCGTTTGCCTCGAGAACGCCTACCTTGAACTTGTCCAGGCTGAGGACAAGACAGAAATGGCACAACAGCAATTGGAACGACAGCAGAGCCAGCATCGCCACCATTATTAAACATAAGAAATGACGATGATGATCTGTTGCAGATGCTACTCATTCTATTGCTCTTTCAGCCTAGCCTGTTTATTATATTCACAATTCGTGTACAAATTCACACCTACCCATTTTAACGATACCTTTAAAAAAAAAGTGAAAATTCACTTGCACTTGATTTTTCTGGATCCAAACCAAACTTCTCCCCACAAAAAAAACTACTACTATCAAAGAGTTTTCAGGCGTTCTTTGATAATTAAAAGAAGATGACGTCCCTTACGCATGTTCTCATCACTCTGTGCGTACTTTTAATTCCCCCTTCATTGCATGCATTGACGACAGACACAGTGTTCGATCTCTCAGGTCCCGTCATCCAGGTCAAGTCTGCTAGTGTAAACCAGAAGTATATCAACACCATGTGCACACACCGTAAGTCATAAGACGCTATGCTTTTCACTCGCCTGAAACCGAATTAATTTGCATTAACTGTGTCCAACCCCCTCCCCAACTTAATTTCTTTCACACAATCCGCAGGAGGAAAACGTTACATTGGCGGTTTTTTTAACAGGTTCGGTACGCACTTCGCAAAGTCTTTTGTCCAGCTATCAGAGACAGATGAGGTGGAATTCGCAGGCGAGGTGGGCAGGCGGAGCCTGCTGGAGGATACCCAGCGTGAGCCTGATGCTGATTATTCCAGCAGGGTCTCCAGCCTGGCTTGTCCCGAAGATGAGGACTATATTTATTTGGGAGGGTCGTTTTCGCACGTCACAAACAACTACGAAGAGGATAGCGGCAACTTGGCACATTATTACAAAAACGGAGACCATTCCAAGAGGGAAGTAATTGAGGTGAACAACATTGCTCGCTTCAATGTCAACACAAGGGAATTTTCTTCCATTGTTTCCTCTGTAGACCCAGCCCTCTCTAGTTTTGTAGGCATCCGCAATTTTGCCGCTAACAATACTCTTGTGAGAAGAATTGAGTGCACAGGAAACAAAACGGCCGGCGTGGGGCGTTCCTGCTCAACTATGTACGTAGGTGGTATCTTTACCCATGCTTTTGGCATGGAGGTGAAAGGCTATGGCATTTTGCAGCGCCAAGTTCCCTCGGATATGAATAGCTACGCTGCCGTGGAGCTCTCAGATATCGCTATGAACAGCGGTATAACGCTGACGACCCTTGAGATCGACCCACCCGCAGCCTTATCCCGCTCTGTCTATGGAGGTTTTTTCAGCCCAGTCTCTGACGACGATAGCCTCTTACCTCTTGCTGTTTGGCTGTCTGTCAATGGGGCAGGGTCCAGGTGTATTGTAGGCCAGGATATGCTTGCATCTCCAACTTGCTGGGGCCCCGCACCCCCACAGTATTGCTGTGAGCCCATCTGGGGGGAGGTGGCTGCCACCCTCAAGGTTAGCGATGATGAAATCCTGTTGGGGGGATCCTTTGAGAAGGGTGGAATCCTCAATGGGGACGGAACATCGATGAACTTTGGCTATCAGAATCTGGTTGCCATCCCCATTCCCTCGATAGACTTGACTTCCCCCATCGCCGCTCTAAATGGCGTGATCGCGACCCAAATGGCTGCCAGGCCGAAAGGGATCAGCGGGGGCCCGTCTGGCAAGGTTCTCTCCCTGGACTGCGCTGTCCGCGATGCGTCAGGCAGGTGCACAAAAGTTCTCGTCGCGGGGGGATTCAACAGCTGGGAGAACTTCGTTCTTGACCCCCTCACGGGGAAAGAGTTGAAAGTCACCGCTCAGTACTGCAACCAGTCTGCACTAGTGTTGGATTGGAACCCGACGGCATCGAAGTACGAACCGTCTCCTTTATTGACTGACATTGGGAGCAGGGGCCAGCACATACAACACTCTACCAACCTTGCGTACGACAGTAGCAAGACATACGTCAACACCATCCATCATAGTGCAAACAATACTTATCTAGGTGGTTTTTTTGCCAAGTTTAATAACATAGTTCGCTTCAACGCCACCCACAACGAATTATTGGGCGTCCCAGCCAATTTAGCCAGTCTACTTCCAAATTCACAAGGCACAGAAGTTCTTCCAAACGACAGGTACTCAGGAAACTTCGAAGGCAATGACGGAGCCGAGTATGACTTCTCGTACAGCGACTGGTACAACTGCAGTGAGTCGCTGACGGCTAGTGGGTCGGGGGAGGTGTCATACTTCGGAGGATCATTCTGCTGCCCATATGGACACTACTGCCCGTCAATGTTAATGGACGTAGAGTGCCCTCGTAACTGGGGGTACTTCTGCACGCAGGATAAAGTCGGGATCTGTCCGGAGGGATATTTTTGCCTTCTCCCCGGCATCCAGCTCATATGCCCTGTGGGATCCGTCTGTCCCGAGGGTGCTTCCTTACCCCGGTTCTGCTTTCCGTGGGAAATATGCACGGAGGAGGGCATGAGAGAGCCTGCGACGGAAAGTGGTCTGATATTCGCGGCCATCATCATATTTATCGTTTCCTTTGGCTCCATATCTATCTTGTCCTGGAAGAATCGACAGAAAAGACTGCTCCATGAGAAGATCGAACGTCAATTTAATCTTCGGTACAATGCTTTCAATAATAGACCTAAAACAGATAATTCATCCTCTAAGTCGGCCAAGAATACCAAGAAACAGGCCGCTAGCTACTCTGACGAGGGCCTAGCAGGTGTGGAGATGGCGGGAACCGACGGCAAACACATATCCATCACCAAGGCGCAGAAAGCTGAGATTGAGATGCAGGAGAGGGAGATAAGGCAGAGGGGCTTGTTCGGCCTCAAGAGTGGCAAAAAAATGGCAAGCAGTATCTCTAGTGGTGGCAGTGGCCAGAATCCAATGCTAAAGGGGATGGATAGTAGCGGCAGCTTTAAATACGAAGAAAACCCTATGGGAAAGGCTCCTGAGCAGTGGAAAACGTTAAAAAAGATGATTGGAAGCGCCAAAAATTTGATGAGCAGCGTTCGAGCCGTCGAAGGGGACGATACCGACACTAGGGGCAAAAGGTGCAATTCTGTCGCGCCCAACTCGAATAATCTGATCGACATCAGATTCGAGAAGTTGAACGTCGTTTTGCGGAGCGGCAAGAAAATTTTAAACAATCTAAACGGGGAATTTAAGAGTGGTACAATGACGGCAATTATGGGCCCGAGTGGATGCGGGAAATCCACAACGATGAGCGCGCTCACCAACAGAATCAAGGACGGGGGGAAGGTTTTGGGAGACATTTACATCAACGGGGAGAAGAAAAATGTGATGACGATTCAGCACATATGCGGTTTCGTGCCTCAAGACGATATCATGCACCGCGATTTGACTGTCCGAGAAAATCTGCGCTATTACGCAAAGCTCAAGGGAGATCCTTACATGAGTAGCATCCAGAGAAGGAGCTTCACCAACGAGGTTATAGATATTCTAGGCCTGGCACACGTCCAGGTATGTAAAAAATGAAACTAACCCCCCATATGGGACATTACCAATCAATGTCACACCCAATCCTTTATAATAACCGCTCAACCCTAACCCTAACCCTAACCCTAACCAACCCTAGCATGAGAAAATTGGTGACGAGTTGACAAGAGGAATCTCGGGAGGTCAACGGAAGCGCGTCAACATTGGCATCGAGTTGATGGGTTCCCCTCTGGTTTTATATCTCGACGAGCCCACCTCTGGTTTGGATGCGACGACTACGATAGATCTCATCAGCTCGCTCGACAGGCTTGCCAAACTTGGCATGACTGTCGTTATGGTAATTCACCAGCCAAGAATTGAAGCGCTGCTGCTTATTCATAACTTGGTACTGTTGCAAAAGGGAGGTTTCCCGGTATACGTCGGAAAAACTTCCGGGGCGCTCAATTACTTCGAACAATATTTGAAAATTCCCCTACCGAATCAAACCTCGGCAGCGGACTTTTTCCTCGACGTGATAACTGCAAACAAGAAAACAAAGCACGGTGACGTGGCGCAGAGCTGGAGACATTACGAAGAGAACGTTTTAAAAGAAGAGAAAAGAGTTGTCGACCCAACTTTGGCAGGCCGAGAAATTCCGGTGCCCAACACACCCGGTAGGATGGAGCAACTTTGGATTTTCACCAACAGGAGCATAACCCAAATCAGCGGTAACCGCCGTTCTTTGATGGTCGATGCGTTTTTGCTGGTGTTTGCTGGTATCGTAAGCGGTTTTTCGAGCACTGACGAAATTATCGTGGCACAGTTCACGGCAACTAATAATGGGCTCCTGGCTATTATAAGTTCTCTCAGGTGCTTTGGGCCCGAGACCGCCATCTTCCGCCGAGAGATGCACAGCGGAATCAGCAGCTTCAGCTACTTTTTCGGAAAAGTTCTTGCCGCGTGGCCAATGATCCTGATCAACCCGCTTTTTTATTTGAGCACATTCTACCGAATCGCTAACCCCCAAGTCGAGTTCATCGTGATGTATTTGGTCATTGTGTGCATTAATTTGAGTGGGACTGGCCTGGGATACTTCATTTCTTTGGCGATCCCCGAGAAGAACTCACAACTAGCAGCTGTCGTGTTTGGCTTGGTAGCTATAATGACGGGAGGACTCAACCCCACCTTAACATCTCTGAGGGGCAATGTGGCAGGGCGGTTAATGTCCATGCTAACGTACGGACCGTACTCAATGGGAGCCCTTCAATTGGCCGCTTTGTTGAATGCCGACGCCTTTAAGGCAGAGATGCCCATGAAACTGCAATTTTACAACGAAAAGGGCTACATCGACGACATTGATGCGACCAAAATTTTCAACGACGATGACGTTGAAGCCGCCACGGAGAAAATCGACGAGCAGGTCATCCTGGACTGCATCTTTATGGTAAAACAATACATCTTTTACGTGCTTGCGACGTTTGCGCTCACAAAGTTCTACGCGATGGAGGAGAACGGCGGCTGTGTGAATAGCCTCATGAACACGAAAATGATCTTGCTAGTCAGGAAGTTCTTTGCCGAATTGGTGTATGGCATTTCAAGTAAGGAGTGGGATTTCTCTAAAAACGGTGTTCGCTTCCGTACTGGGGGCAGCAGCAACAACAGTCTGAGTGAGTTAAGCATATCAGATGTCCTTCCCGCTGCCGTTCCTCCCCCCCCTCCCCAGCCTATCTTGAAAGCGAAGAAGAGTAGCCATAAAGGTGACTGGGAGGTCTGGACAGACAATTTCAGCGGTCAACCCTACTACCACAACACAAAGACTGGCGTGACTCAGTGGGACAAACCTGCCGACGCATAACATAAATTAAGTTGTATAAAATACTTGCGTGTGTGTATTATGTTGTTGTACTTTACGATTCTTCTCTCCCCCCTCTGTTTTACATTGAAGTTGAAGTTGGCAATCTAAAACATTCGCTTAATTCCTTACAGCAGTATTTCATTAGTACATTGTGGTCTCTTGCCATATTAATATTTATTTAAATTGGCCATCCACAAAATCTATTGCACCAGCTTGTGCCCCCCACTCTTCGTCATTTCCTCCTCCTTCTCCTACTCCAAAGCTCATGTCACTTGTGTCCCTCATCATTCCCATGTCCATACCGTGTCCTCCTCTGCCCCCGCCGAGGGTACCGTCCCCCCCCCGGCTCTTGTACGCAACAAGTGCCTTGAGACACACCTTGTGGTTCTCATGCACCTCATTACCGTCAAGTCTCACAAAATCGGGGGGACAGTTGGCGACAATGTTCTCCATATACTTGGGAACTTTGACCACAGGGTTGCCCCTAAGGTCGAGGTCTAAAAGGTCCTCAAGCTGCATTAAAGAAAGGGCATGGTCCATTCCACAGATATTATTTTTGCTCAGGTTAAGCTTTCTAAGAAGGGGGAGGTTGAGGATAGGGGAAACATCAAAGAGGTTGCAGTCCTTCATGTTAAGGACAAGGAGGGTTTGGGACAAAGTGTTCAGAACAGATGGAGCGAAGCTGAGAGGTTGTCTAGGGGGGAGGCGCTGCCCAGCGACGTGCAACTCAGTCAACCTTGCGCATTCTTCCAAATTTTCAATCACTATAATATCGTTCTCGTTCAGGTACAATTTTTGTAGGGAAGAGGTGGGAAGGTTCTCAATTTTAGAGATTTGGTTGTTCTCCAGGTAGAGATGGGTGAGGTCCTGCAGCCCAGAGATGGATTCGATTTTTTTCAAGTTGTTGTTGTATAGATACAGATTCTTCAGCTTCTTGCATATTTCCACTGCGTTTTGTTTTTTGTAGATTGGCGGTGGATGTGGAGCAAGAAGTTAAGTGGATTTTCAGCAAGCAGAAAGAGGCGACAACAACAAGCAAGTATGTACCAAGGGAATAAGATGGAAAAAGGGATGCTGGTGTGAGGCGGTGCTGGCCGGAGACGATTTAAAAACGAACTAACACACGCACGCGAAAAAGAATCGGCAAGCTGTCCTCGCGCGAAGCGAAGGTCAAACAACTACCCACCTCCTTTCATGCTCACAATTTTTTTGTCATTGCAATTCAAGTGAGTTATCTTCTTAAGAAATCTGGCAGTGGTGATGTTCTTTGGGTGACGCTGATTACTGCTTGCCACCATCAGGGGAAAACTCATGTTCTTAATCTTGGCCAAAGTGGGTGCATTCACATCCTCATCATCTCCGTCCTCGATCGTCTGTTGCTGATCACCGTCATTTTCAGTTTGGGGCACCTCCTCAGCATGATGTTCCGACATCGTACGAGAGTGGAAGGTATACGGCGCAGAGATGTGACTTTTGAGTTCCAGGACAAAATTCAGCTGAGATATAAGTCTGTGAGCAAAACGAGCTTTTTGGTGTTGCGATGAGAAGAAAGAGTCAGTTAAAAGAGACAGTAACTTCCTTTCCTTCGTCTCAAAAGTGATCAGCTGCCTAACTCTAGTTCAGCACAACACACATCACTTCACGACTTCCGCCAAACCCACCCACCTGCCACTAAGCCAGCAACAAAGTGCAGCTGTTACAATTCACCTCACGCCTGTATACCCCTCCAGGTCTGCCTTCTTTTCCTATCTTCCATCCTAAATAGCCATGCCAGCTTTCGAACACGCATCTGAGCCCCGGGCGGTGACAAAACCGAAAAGCAAGTACCGTGACGATGCAGACATCTTTATCCCCAATAACATCCTGAAAGACCCTAGAGTTGCCAAGGGCAGCACCTATAGCAACCGCAACATGGCAAAGGTGGATGCCCAAGCTCTCCTGTCACGGAGCCAGAACGTGACAATACCGGATACAAAGCCCCGCGAGAGGCGTCGTAAACCCAAGAAGAAAGTATCACTTTATGACCAGCAGCCGACGCACAGCATCGTGCAGGATGACCTGGATCTCACCCCGAATCTTATCGAGCAGATCGCCCCGATCGCCACCGATTCTATTAGCACACAAACTGCTAATTTCGAGCCGAGACCGGATTCTCCACCCTACATTCCCCAGAAGACTGGAATTGACACGGCCACTCAGCTGGATGACGAATGCTTTGACTTTGACACGGAGGTGGAACCCTTGCTGCAAGTGATCATCGGCAAGACTTTAGAGCAGAGTTTGTTGGAAGTCGAGCAAGAAGAAGAACTAAACGCGCTAGAGATGGACTACCAGAAGCTGACCGCGGAGAAGAACGCAGAATCTCAGCGAATCCGAGATTTGGAGAAGGAAAAGATTGCAGAGCTCCGGGCCAAAAACAAAAAGTTGCAGAGGGAGAGGGAGTTTGCAGGGGAACAGGACGATGTTCGCTTCAAGGTCGCGGCCCTCCGCCACCAGAAGGAATTCATGCCACTTATTATCGACGAAATATACGAGGAGGAGGTCGCCGAAGGGAAATGGATTCTTCCTACAACTGATGCCATCAAGAACAATTTCATGCCTTGGTTGCTTGATGAGGTGGACAAGCGATTGAAGGCCGAGGCCTTCGGAGGACAAGTCGTCGACAGTGTGTTGACAGAGTGTCTCAAGCGACAGGTGGAGCTGTACGAGCTCGAAGGAAAAAAAGAGAAGGAGAGACTGGAAAAACTCATGCAGGAGGAGGAGAATAGGAGGGCAGCCGAGGTCGGAAGGGTAAGAATCAATATTACCAAGGAGACCTTGGGCCTTAGCGAGGATCGGGTTGTCGGACCTTTGGAAATTACCGGTCTGGACACAGTGGGAATGCTGGAGGCTAAAATTGTTGGCTGGTTGCAGGCGGAAGAAATCGAGTTTGTCAAGCCAGAGGCAGGATTCTTGCAGTTGGGCGTCGATGGTGGGGATGGAACAGTGATTCAATTGGACCAGTCAACGAGGGTATTAGATATCCACGGGAGTCTTGCAGTATTGAAACCGCCGGAGGGGGAGGGAGCCGCCGAAGGGGGGGGAGCCGAAGGAGGGGAAGGTGACTGAAGAATGATGTGCCGGCTGGCCAGGCCAGGCCAGGCCAGTGACATTTGCGAGACAAGTAAACTGTAAAAATGTTGTATTGCGTTACCAATAGGCCTTCTGTCTATCGTTATTTTTTTATCATAGCAAAAAATCTCACAGCCAGGTTAAATTTTAACATAATAATTCTGCCACACAACAACAAACACACGACACGACAAACAAACAATCTTTCGCAACAAAACAGTGTCGACAAAAACCCGAGCGCAAGCGCAACGCGGTTTTTCTCACTCCATCATATCGTCGTCGTCGCTGCTGTCTTCGTCCTTGACTTTCTTCCTCTTCCTCTTGTCCGACTTTATTTGCTCCTTCTGGCTCTGCCTCTTCTTGACCTTCTCCTTGACATTCTCCACAATCTTCTTCATCACCTTGTCCTTGTCGGCCATCGCCGGGACGATGAGTGACATACCCTTCTCCAGCTCAGCTCTCTTCTGGTTCTTCACGATCGTCTCCCTGTCCTTCATCCTGTTCTCGTAGAACCTCTTCTCCCTGTCTTCCTTAATCTCCTGGACCCTTTCCATGGCCCCGATAGTCTTCTGGACCAGGTCACGGTCGTACTTAACAGGGCGGTTGCGGCGCTTCTCGAACTCAAACGTCGTGTCGACGGCCATCTCTTTCCCTCGGGTCTTGCGGTACGCCTTCGTCCAGGCAACCTTACGGGGATTGCGCTTCTTGTTAAAGCTCCGGTGGCATTTCGATCTGTCAATTTTTGTTGTTGTTGTTGTCGTTGTCGCGGTGTAAAAGTATTTGCGTGTGAGTATGGAGTGTCATTTGCGTGTCTTTGCATCATCACGGTCGGGCTGAATACATTTCAACCACACCCAGAGGCCAAATTCTTCCCGGCACACCAGAGAACGTTGTGGGAGCGAGCGGGCAGCGTCCACAAAACCACAGAAAAAAAGTCCTCACCTGCAAAATCTGAAAACCTTGCTGTCGTTCCGGATGAATTTCATCCCGTGACCCGG
>Ga0115555_1001987_pt1 | contig 13927 bp, 8 predicted proteins | sample COGITO_mtgs_1104_2_FD_87285 | JGI IMG/M metagenome (GOLD analysis project Ga0115555, IMG submission 87285) | Pelagic marine microbial communities from North Sea - COGITO_mtgs_110407 | ecosystem: Environmental > Aquatic > Marine > Epipelagic | place: Germany:Helgoland, sampling site Kabeltonne... | reverse complement strand
CTCTCTCTCTTTCCTTCCCTCCCTCCCTCCCACCGTGCAGTACCATAACTTCACCCAACAGTTAGCCTCGAGTGATCCCTCCGCCAATAGGTACATGATGTCCTTCGATGTCCTACCGAATGTGTTTTCTTCCCGCGCGGATGGCATGGAATGGATTGGTGTGGCAGTGACGGGACAGAGTTTCCTACTCAATCAGATTCGTAAGATGGTATCGGTAGCTTTCGACGTCACCCGAGGGGCTATTACGAACGACAAGATGCTCCAGCTGTTTTCCGACGACAAATTGAAGACAAGTATCGCACCTGCCCAGGGCCTTTTCCTGGATATGTCGTTCTTCGAGCGCTATTCGGAAAAAAATCCACACATAACGGCGCTTGACTGGCACAATAACGAAACTGACGCAAAGGCAAGGTGGGCCGATTTCAAGGAAGAATTCATCATCCAGCACATGCTTGAAGAGGAGAGTAAAGAATTCAATTTCCTGAAGTACATATATGAACACGACGCATGCTTTTTCAAAGAACCTGACGCTTACCAGGTCAAACAAGTGGAGAGTGACGGCATCACGTATGCGAGAGATGGAGAAGAAGTGAAAGGAAAAAACATTTTTGAAAGTAATAAGAAACAGAGAACTGCTTAAAACCGTACCAGAACTCTCTATTTTTGTCTAATTCTACTTGCATTCGAAAACGGCATTTTTTCCAGCCGCGATTGCGTCCCCCCAATTCTTCAGGGGAAAGACCGTCTTCTCTGGTAATACCAGTTCCCCATTTTCAATCATGCAAACGACATCCTCATACATCGCGACTCTCTCCTGCAGTCCATCTCCGTCCATGCGCTCTCCGTACCACCTTGTCATCCAAAATCCTCTCAAGCAAACGTCCCCGAAAATCAGGTGACCTGTTCCGGCGATTACTGGCTTCTTACTCATGCCTCCATAGGTCACGACAGTGGGAGGATGCCCGACAGTCGGAATACCGGCAGCCGAGTCGCAGATTATTTTCTGCAACGCTGATGCGGGTCGCCCTCCGACGCCATTAAGTGCAAGAATATTTCCCGAGTTCCCTCGGAGACCGGACAATATTTCAACAGCATCAGCAACAACTGAGGGAGAGGACTCGTCAACGACGTCTACATTTCCCAAACCCTTCAGCTCCCTTCTGAGATTGAACCATTCGGCATCATCCCTATCGCCTCTTCTCGCGAGAGCAATGCAAGAGACATTATTCGCTTTACAGATCTGACTGACAACCCGTCCGACCGCACTATTTGGCAAGTTCTGGATCACAACATCTTTGCCCCCTGATTCAAGCACAGGGATAAAGTCCTTGAGCATTCGCAAGGCAGTGCAGGGATTGACCGTTATGGCAGATAGTAAGAGAGGGTCCATCTTTTGCATCGAGGGGGGGAGAACAATTAGGTCATCTTCTGCAACCGCACAATTTTCCGAAGTCCACAGACCGAAACCTGGCCGTCTCGGAAAAACAAGTGTCCCAGGAGGATGCTTGGGAGAAGTCACAATCTCTCCCACTCCCTCAGAGCCTGGGACAGCGGGAAAGGCAGAAGGTTTCAGCGGGTATACTCCCTCCAAAATATTCTTATCGGCAGGATTGATCGGTGAGTACAGCCATTTTACAGAAGTGGATGATGATTCCGTCTTCACAGAAGGTGGAGTCTTTGTGTACGATAGCACATTCTCAGGGAGACCAAATGAGCTTTGAAGAAGAGTTGAGAAGCAACGATTTCTGCGTGATGCTCGCTGCCGTAACGATTGGGAAACGGATCGAAACATAACCAATACCCACGAGCGTGTGAAAACAAAATTCACTGATCACAGGGAGAATCCCAGAGGGATTACTCTACCACAGTGCGTGTTAAAACAGGCAGAGATAACCCTGGTTTGCGTTGAATGCTAGGTGAATTTTCGACCAGGAAAACGTCAAACAAGCACCTAAAAAGGCTTGACGCCTAGAGATTTCTGATGATTTTCCTCAACACGTGCTCAATATAAAAATCAATAAACCACCAAGAAGAACAATTCAATTTAACTGGCAAGGTTTTTCACACTACCCATAGAGTAGCACTTCTTCTGTGCCTACGTAAACGATATCAACAGCAGCAACAACAGCACTTGTCGTCGACATCACAATTGCAAACACGACAAAAACACCCTCTACATGATGGCATTGGCTTTTGTAATCGTGCTACTCCTACTCGTGCAGTCATCTATTACTATTAGAATACCAACGAATTCCGGAAGTGCATCTAAAATTACCACAAATGTGCCACCTTCCACCACACCTCCGCACCCAAGGAATCAAAATGTTAACTTTTACTACACAACTTGCATCCACGGGTTCGAGGGGACGCTTTTGCGCGAACTGCAGACAATTCTGGAGCCCACATACTCAGAAGCCGCTGCGACAGTAAAGATGGGTCGCAGTGGGTGCTCTTTTAGTGGTCCAGTTGGGGCTGCTTATTTAGTGCTGTTGTGGAGTAGGGTTGCACTGCGCTTACTGGAGCAAGTCGGAGACGAGTTTACCGTAACTGGGAGTAAACACTTGTACGAGACTATATCTGAAAACGTGGATGTGAAAAGGCTGCTCTTGTCAAACCCAGAAGACGGAGAACAAATGCTGACGCTCTCAGTCCGGACGACCATGCCATCTAACCGCTCGGACAGGATCCCCCAAACGCTAAAGCATTCTCACTTTACTGCCCTTACTGTGAAGAATGCTCTAGTCGACAATTTTAGAGATTTAAGCGCTGATGGCAAGACTCGCCCTGACATTGATGTCCACAACGCCGATGTACCTCTGACCCTCGCCTTGTCCAACGGTGATCCTGGGGAGGAGGAGACGGCTGGTTGCAAGGGTATGCTGTATCGAGGGCTATCTGCTCGTAGCTTACATCGACGAGGGTACAGGACTGGGGAAAAGATACACGCAGCAGCTTTGAAGGAAACAATTGCCGCTGGTCTATTATTGGAGGCGGGCTACCATCGTCTCGTTGATGATGCAAAGAAAACCGGTGAGGCGGCAGTGTTGACTGACTGCATGATGGGGAGCGGTACATTTTTGATTGAGGGGGCAATGATTGCTGCGGACGTTAGCCCGTATTTAATGGGGGCTGAAATTGGCGGGGGGAGAGAAGCAGGAGCAGAAGGGATGAGATTCCTAAGGTGGGACAACGCCGATCCGACGCTGTGGCACTCCCTTGTTCATGAGGCCAAATCCAGGGAGTCAATTGGGCGGGATTTTTTCAAGTCTTCTCTCGACCGAATTATCATTGCAGGGTGCGACATGCACTTTGGCGCGTATTCACTGGCGAAAGCGGGCGTCAAGAATGCCGGTTTTGGTGACTGCATTCGACTATCGCATAGTTCATTCTCGGCATATAGTTCTGTGGTCCAGGAATTATTAATAAACGACCGATCGCTCATGGTGCTCAATCCGCCGTGGGACCACAGGATTGCAGCTAATGTTGAAAACAAGACGGCGAGAAGCAGCCCAATCGATCACTCCTCACCTTCACAATCGGAGCTTATGTTCGGCGAACTCGGCGAATCCTTAAAGTCGATGCAAAAGAGGTTCGAGTGCTTTATCTTGTTTCCGCCTTCGAAGGCCTACGGGGGGTTGAAATTGAAAAGGTCTCGAAGTTTCACATTTGAAACAGCCAAGATGAAACTGAAGTGGCTCAAGTACGACCTCTTTGGAGCAGAATTTTGAAAATTAATTTATTGACGAGTAGTATGTAAACACTGACGTAAAAGGAGGAAGACGGAGCAAAAGCTGAAATTTGTCTCGAAAGAAAAATTAATCCATATTTGGCTCCATTATTGGTGGCATGGGCGCCTCCATTTCACCACTAGCAATCTTTCTTCTTTCTTCTTGCTGCTGGAACATTATCTCACGAATTTTGCCTTGAGTGGCCTCGTCATACTCACTGACGTGCATAGTAGAGTCGACTTTCGAGCAATCTATCTTGTATTCGTCGTTTGTCACTGGACTAACCCACCATGTTTTCTGAACTTTCTCAAGGTGGATTTGGAGAGTGTTCGTATCGCTCCCGCTCTCCAAACTCCAGATGCTCTCGGAAACGTTTACCTTGCGCTCAAACTCGCCCTCGATCAATTTCTCGCCGTCTACTACAACTGATAAGCTGCCTGCCTTTGTAATAACCTTGCAGTTTTTTCCTTTTACACTTGTGGGGATTGAAGGAAAATAGATGGTAAGATCGTTGAGTGACTGCGTCCAGTAATAATTTGGTGTGATCAAGCCGTTTCCTGGCGTCGGAGAAATATTCGTCCCGGGCTTGGGGAAGGGATCCTGTTGGGGGGGCTTGGGGGGTGCCTTCTGCCTTTGTTGTTCCTGTTTAACATTTGATGTTGTCGTCGTCGGTGTTGTTGCTGCTCCTGTTTTTGTGGCTGTCTTCTTGGACTGTTTTGTTGCCTTCCCGCCGCCCCCACTAGCTCCCTTGCCGACGTGTTTATATTGCTGTTTGCCCATAGAATCCTTCACCATTTCTGCGGCCCGCCCAGGGGGAAAACCCATCCTTGCTGTCCCATTTTTAAAGTTCTCTACATCATCGACAACGTAGAAATCAGTTCGTCGTTGGAGGAATGAAAAGACAGTGTCGAGAAACTTGGGATGTGACCCCGACGATTGCAGCAACTGCGACAGGAGATTGTCGGATTGTTCCTGGTTCATTGTCGACGACGGTATTCCTGTGGGAGCTTCTGCTTGGAGGTGGTCCTTTCAAGCTGGAAGTGTTGCGATGAGTATTGCTGGTCGCTGTAGCTATCAGTGAATACTATTGGATGCGTCCTGAAGTTCTTTCAATGAAAAATCGGTAAAGACTGTTGCGCTAGAGCTTTTTCCAAAACTTTTTCTTTTCCCCTTTTTGTTTGGAGAAGAGTTCATTGTACCTGGCACGCCAAACCTAACATCGGTAGCACCAGAGAACCTGAGACTAGCTCTTGACACCGCTTCCCGCTCTAACCTTTTTCCCCGCTGACCTGTGTCCCTTCCTCCTCCCTCGATCAAATCTTTGATGAGCTCCTTTACCACCCCGTCTGACGCTTGGTCCCAGCTCGGGGGCACTTCGAAAAAGAATAGTAGTAGTAGCATTAAGTTCAGCCTGCCTCCTCGAGGGACTGAGACTTCGTCTCGGACCTCTCTCAATAATACCCACAGTACTACTCAACCCCCCCAAATTCAGCTGTCGAATGCCAAAACCTTCTTTCTCCCCCCTACTCTCGGGGGCAACATTCTGTGTGGTATGAACCTAAACAACAATAGTTGTTTCTCCAACACCAACTTGGTTTTCCGCTCCAACTGTCCAAGCAATGATGATGGAGGAAATGGGTTGTTCAGTTTGATGTCTTTCCAAGCCAGTGAAACCTCCAAGTCATCGAGTGGGAAGCACCACGCCACTCGGAGCCGATATCGTACTGAGCTTCTTTATAGTACTTTGAGGGATGATTCAGAAATGGGGATGAAGGGGAACCCGAGTAGTCATTACAGCGGGCGGACTACTTGTATCGACACTAGGGCTCGAGTTGTTGGTAGCGGCACCGATAGCGAGACCGACGGCGTCGCTACGCGGACTCTCCGAGTAGTGACCGGTTTAAATACCGGTACCGTCGGTGTTCATCAACTATCGATCTCTGCCCACCACCTCGACAGCAACAATAATGATGGTGATGAAAATGAAGAGGAAAACAGCAGCAGAAGCATCCTGAATCCCCTTCCTCAACAGCCGCAGCATTCCTACTCGATAAGCACTGCTGCCCCCGTTCGCTGGTTCTCCCCCAAACACGCCCGTCCCGCAACGTCTGTGTCTTTCCGACCTAATGACTCGGCCCGCCATTTCGTTGTTGGACTCGATGGATTTCGGCGAGACTTTTCTTGCTTAGTCTGGGATGTAGAGCACAACGCCGCGAGCTCTAACAACACGGGCGTGTCAAATGCTGTCTGGAAGAGCCTGGCAGAGGCTGTGAGCAGTCTGAATTGGGTGGACGAGCAGACCCTGGCGATTGGCTGTATGAAATTCTTGAGATTGTTCGATGTCCGTGTCTCGGGTACTTCAAACCCTCCCCTCTCTGCATTGGCCCATAATTCCAAAGTTCTCGGAACGTTACCGAAGAACAATATCGTTGCCACGTTTACCGATAAGGCCGGAGAGCCAGTTAAATTATGGGACATCCGAAAGTTCTCCGACCCGATCATGACGGTCCAAAACGAAACGGGTGAAGTCGTCGAGTGCGTGAGCTGGAGCAAATTCCATGAAAATACGATTGCATGCTGTACTGGCAGTGCAGTTCGCACTTTCAACGTCTCGTCGCACTCGCGCCCGACACAAGTCAACACTGTTTACAATCCCACTCCTATTGGTTATATCTCCTTTCAGCCTCCTAATAGTGCGGACTGTGACCTCTTTCCGGAGAAAATGATTGTGACAGGGACGGATGGATCGGTAAACGAACAGTCTAACAGCACAGTTACAAACAGCGTAGCGATATCGCCTAGGGACATGTCTATTGGGGGAACCGTGGGCTGCAAGAGTTATGTTATTGGTCGCCCTTCCATTTCGGACGACAATAAAAATGAGGAGGATATTTTTGACAGGATAAGGCGACGAGCTGTCAACAACCTCTATGGGATGGACAGCGCCAAAAATTTGCAGATGCTCAGCGATGAGAAGGATGAAAAGATCAATACCAACGACAATAGCGACCTTTTCGATGTTTGGAGCTGGGTGGGATCGATCGAGTACAAGCCGCGCGGCAACTTGATCGAGGAGGGTGCCGCGACTCTGCTGGGGCTAAAATTTACAAATAGCAACGACGAAAATAACGACGAGAACGACGAAGCAGGAGATCCGAACAACCGGTCGAATGTTAGCACTGAGTCTGTATTGACGAGCGCTGACGTCGAAGATATTAACAGCACCAGCTTTTCCGAGGAGCTGAAGATCAGCTACTTCAGCAGCAAACGGAGGGACCCGGCACTGGTATCGTGTGGCTATCTCGACAGCCGCACGAACAAGCTTAAAACTGTCATGTCAGACGCTGAGGCGATTGGCAACTACGACCGCTCTGCTGCCCTCGCAATTTTTAACGGCGACTTGACTGCCGGTGTAGATGCATTAGAGCGCGGATCTTCTGACAGCGATATCGACACAAAAACCTCAGATACCTTTTCTCTTGTCGCAACTCTTGTTGCCGGTTTTGCGGTCACCCCTGTTTGGCTTAAGGCCTGCGAAAAGGTGCTGTCCCGACGCGGAATTCCTACCTACCTTAAGATCATCTGCGTATTCCTCTCTTGCATCAACAAGAGCAAGAGCAATGGCGATGACAACCGTGATGAAGGCGAGGGGAATAACGACAGCAGTGACAGCTCCCGGCTGCAGCTATTCAAGGAGATCCTTAACAATAATAAAATCTCCCTGAGCGATCGCATCGGATTCTCCATTAAGTTCTTGCCTTACGAGGATCTGCAACGATTCTTTCTGCAGAGTTTCCAGACTAGCTTGCAGAACAGCAAATTGGAGGGTCTTCTGATAACAGGCCTGTCCAAAGACGGCGTTCAGCTGATTCAATCGTACGTAGACAGGACGGCGGACATTCAGACCGCTGCATTTGTCTCGTGCCGAGTCGTCTTCACGGGTGCTGACTGTGTGTACGAAAAGCAGCTTTGCTCCGAGTTTTTGGAGAACTATCGTGATCTGCTGAACGCGTGGGGATTCTGGGAGCAGCGGGCAAAGTTCGACTGCGCCCGTGCAGACTTGCTCCGGGAGCGGAACCGTTTTGTTAAATCGAAGTCTAGCGCCGGCGCTGGCGCCAGCAAGGGCGGCAGCAGCAATGAGAACGACGACGAGCGATTCATTAACGTACCTGTACAGCTTCAAGCCAGGTGCAACTTCTGCAATATGTGTTTGCCCCTTAGCTACTTGCGTCGTCAGGAGGGCATGAGTAACTCATTCCTGACGAGGCAGAAAGCAATTCTGTCGTGCTGCCCAGCGTGCAGAAAACCTCTCCCACGGTGCTATGTCTGTCTACTTGGACTGGGTTGCTTGAACCCCTACACCGAACTGAAGAGACAACGGCAGGCAGAAATTAAGAGGGATAACAATAGAAATAGGGGAGGAGGTAACAATGGGACGCTAGGGGGGTTCAGCAGTCTCGGCAATGATCTAGGATTTTCTAATTTCTGGACGTGGTGCACTGTTTGCAAGCACGGTGGCCACACAAACCATTTACTGCAGTGGTTTCAATCGCATGATACTTGTGGAGTAAGCGGATGTGACTGCAAATGCCAGTTTGGCAATTGATCGGAAAACTGAACACACCCCACGCCTTAAGAAGTAGATTTGCCCAAGTTTGTTTGGAAAATTTTGACACTTGAAAAAATTTTACGCTGTTACTTCTCCACTTGGATAAGTAGGGAGTAGCATGATGTCAGAATTGCCTGTACTCTGGGTCCCATAGTCGACAGAAAACATTCGATTCTCAAAAACCGTTATTTATCTATCTTTTGCGAGTCTTCGGTTGCTAACTTAGGAGGGACATGATTGTTGACCTGACATCTGCATCACTTAGTAGTAGAGCTTTTCATTACTGTCATATAAAGTCACTCACATCTTAATTTCAACTTTACGATAACAAGATCGGTGGGTGGGGTAAACGTTAGGCGCGCTAGAAGGGAAGTTACCATGTTTTGGGTGCCATACAAGGTGGCTCAAGAAAAAACAAAAAGTTTTCTCCACTGCTGTTAGTTAAATAGTTTTCTTGTGCAATTTTCCCTTAATTTTTAGGCTAAATCGGCCTCACCGTGACTATTTAATCTGCTGAGCTCGCAATTTTAGCACACTCTCCTTCTTTTTCCACTTGATTTTTGGTCACAACTCCTCAACTTCCGCATTGGATACGACCCCACTCGGGATCAAGCTCTGTCATAATGCCCGGCCTTCCCCCCGTCCTGAGTCAAGATGGAGTGTGCGACTACTCTTTCATGGAAATTCATGACTTGTGGGACATTGTGCATGTGAACGAGGATTCTGATGACGACGCTGCCCCCCCGCCCCCATCCCCTACCCACAAAGATGGACTTGATTCTAATGGCGATGCCGCTGGCCAAAATGTTGTCGAGGAGAGAGAGAAATTGAAAGATATGAAGGCACTCCGAATTTCCTCCAACAACATAACGGACATCTCCCCCCTCTATACCAATCTCAATCATGTCCTCGACTCCCCCTCCTCCTTAAAGTGGATTGACCTTTCCTACAACAGCATCTCCACCATAGGGTCTAGCCTGGAGAAATTCGAAAATCTCACTGTGTTGTACCTCCACGCGAATAAAATTACGTCCCTTTCTGCCCTGAAACCGCTCACCTCCCTCAAGCATCTGCACAAGCTCTCCCTCCATGGGAATGAGATTGAGGGTCAAAAGCACTACCGATCATACGTGATTTGGTTGCTTCCCGGTCTCCAGATGCTCGACTTCAGCTGTATTACCAAGCAGGATCGGGTAGACAGTGGCGTGTGGGCTGAGGTTTTTCGGAAGAAGCTCAGGAGGAAGAAGGAGAAAGAGCAGGGGTTTTGAAAATTGTGTTGAAAATAGGTGTAAATGAGATTGAAATAATTTCGGCAAAGAACGGTTTCTGCCGATAGATGTTCCTATATTTCCTACGTTTTATTACAGTCCCGGAAGTTTGTCGCCCACCCTTCCTCCTTCAACCTACCCATCTCCTTCTGGAACCTCTTCCTCCCTGGGGCATGGAACATCACCGGAAAAGACCCGGTCGCATTATTAAAAAGCCTCCCTTGTCGTATTTCGTGGTCGCGATTATATCGTCCCCCATTGCCAGAGAAGAGGGTCTGGTGGGTATCGACAAGAATTTTTATGTTACTACGGTTTTGGCCATTTGTTGGACAGGTTGTTGTCGCTTCGTCACTCGGGCACTCGATTCGGTTTATTTCATTTTGGTGGTCCTCGACGAGCCACCGAATGAATAAGCTTTGGTCACTGCCTACCCACCATTCTCCATCTTCCGCGTCACCCTCGTCTCCGCCGACCCATCTATCCACAACTTCCCCCACCAGCGCCTTCAAGCTGCCAGCATTTCCCATAATCCCCCCACTGCTCAAAAACCTAAATATTGTTCCCCCTCCTTCTCCGACAGTCGGATATTCTCTTGCCAGCCTAGCTGAGAGGCTGACTGAATTCATCGGCGCGTAAAATGTGTAATCTGCCTGAAAAACAATGAATTCTTTGTCTGAGTCACCTTCTTCTTTGCCTCCGATAAGTGCTCGGTACCTAGACATGAACTCTGAAGGTGTACCGGAAAGGACGACGTCGTAACCATCGACGACGACGATGATAGTGTCTGTTGGCATAGATTCAGCGAAGTCGCGCAGAAGACGGAGCTTGTCGCCGTTTCTCCAGGGTCGGCTTTGCCGTGCAGGCTTGTCTGCGCCATGGCCAACACTGTCGTTACTACTCTTTTTATTACCTTGGGCACCAAGGACGGTAAATTGTATGCCTTGGTGCAAAGCTGAGTCTAGCAACCGCTTAAGCTCGCATTTCGTAGGATCTGATGCGAAAGTAACGAATCTTACAGCTCCCTTTTCGTCAATAATGGATTGTACAGGTGGTTCTTGCGTCGTCACCGGTGGCGGTAGGATAAGTCCATTTCTTCTCAGAACTGCCTCCTGCTTCTTTGCTATAATGTCGACATTGTTCTCGTTAGCTTGTTCCGCTTCCACCAGTACTTCTTCTGCCCTTTCATACTCCTTCATCTCGATCAAAGTCATTCCCATTCTCAGCAGTGTGTCATCGATTCCAATGGAAGACGGAAATACACCCTTCTCGACGAGCTTCCTTTTAACTTCCCAGCTCTGTTGAAAGCAATTCAAAGCCGATTCCAGGTCACCTTGCTCGTAATCAACCATGCCCATCTCGTGCAAGAGCATTCCCATGGTTCCCACCTCCTCTCCTCCATTCATCTTCCGCAACAACTCAACCCCCCGGGAGAGCTTTTCCCTCCCTTCCTCTAAAAGCCCCCCTGAACTCAAAGCGATTCCCCAGTTTAAGAGCAAACTCGCGTCAAAGGGCGACAGCGACACTAGACAGTCGTAGATTGACGACGCGGAACGGTAATCATCCAAAGAGTGGAAAGAGGCAGCCAACAAAGAATATACATCAACTAAGTTGCCGTCGCCATTTTTTAATATTTCCCCGTTTGTTTTTTTTTCATCAGTGCCGTCTGCATTGGCAACACCGTCATCGGAAATTGAGAAGCAACTGAAGTCTCCCTCCTGTGATTTCAGATCTTCACCCCTCATCAATGAAAGCTCTCCCAACATGAACTCAAGCAACTCCTTTGCGGCCCGGTACTCCCCGGCTTCGAAAAGTCCCCTGGCAAACTCTCTTAAATATATATCTATTCCGTGACTTATAATTTTGCCGCTTTCACCTCCCTCTCCGCTGCTACGGCTGCCAATTGCCCCTGCCCCAAGCTTAACTAGACGAACTGCAACATCAACTACACACCGGTCGCCTAGATGGTAATGGGTGCAGAACTCAACGGATGTCGTAAGAGGAGAGTATGACAGAGGGTGGGAGATATGGAGCGTATCTGTGTTAATAATAATTGGGAGGGTAATTATTGGGGAACTATCTGAGGGGGAGGGGTTACTGTGAGAGAGCAGAGGGGAGGAGAGAGAGAAAGGCAAAAAGAGGAGAGCTAAGGAGAACGTGAAGAAAAAGCAGTACAGTGTCGAGATGATAGAGGTCATCATAAATAACCTTTTAACGATTATGAAGGCATGTTATGTTGGAGTGTTGTTTTTTTGTTTTGAAGAGTGATGATATAAAGCCTACCAAAAATCAGCACAAGTTTTAATGACGCCTTGTGTCTGGTGGTAACTCGCTGTTGCGCTGGTATGATTTTGGTTGATTAATTGGATTAACTTCAAGCCAAACAAAGGTGGGAATGAAACTGGGATTGCTGAAAAAAGTGAAGAGAAAGATAAATATGGATCAAAGCTAAACAAAGGACTTTTTTTTCTGATAACTGACTTTCATTGACATGCAGGACATGGTCCTCCATCTACCCAAAAAAAGGGAGTGACTTCATCAATTCCAAACTCATTCTTCACAGTTCGGAGAACAGACATCGCCGCCTTTAAGTTGGCATTGCCCCCTTCAACGGAAAAATGTAAATTCATGTGTATGTCCTCTGTGCTGATAGCCCAAATCCGCAATTTGTGGAGGGAAGTTATAATTCCTCCCTCTTCCAGTTTTTCTCTAACTTCATTGACATCAATTCGTTCCGGGCAAGTCTCCATTAGAATCGAGGCGGCCACTGCCACAACATTTCTTGTCGAAAGAAAAACAATCGCACTAGAAATCAATGTGCAGATTGGGTCTGCAATGCTCCAGTTGGGTTTTATGTAAATTATTAGCCCAGCGATGAGAACAGCCATCGACTGCAATAAATCACCAATTAAATGTAGTGAGGTCGCGTGAAGAAGCAGCTCTTTGTCTCGAGAATTTTTTGTCGGGGATAAATCACCGCAGGAGTGGATACTTTGTACGTTCGTCCAGCTCAAATCAAGGGGGGGGCATCCATCAATGACAACTTTTCTCATTTCAACGTCACCTTCTTGATAGTGATCATGGCCACAGTCCCCCGCCCCTAGTAAATGTACGTGTCCTTCCCGCCCCAAAATCCATAGTAGAATCATGTTCACAGCGACTCCGACAGCCGCGACGATGCTCATCATCCCACCCTTGACTTCGTCAACTTTGTTGCTATTACTAACTTCGTGGACAAATCGCTCCATGGCCTCAAAGAAAAGGCTCAGTGAGACTATCCATAAAAGCACCACGCTCGTCAGCGCGGCCAAAACTTCACCCCGGCCCCAGCCAAAACTTTGTCGGCCCCCTGGTACCCTGTCCCTCATGCGCACTGCATAGATCGCTATAGCAAAGCTGGAAAAGTCACACAGCATATGCAGCGCATCCGAGAGAATCGAAAGAGAGTTCGACAGAAACCCGAAAGTTGCTTCGAAGGAGAGAAATACGAGGCAGACCTTGGAGGCGAGCAAAAGCCGCTGAGATGAGTCACTCTTTCCATTTTTGCTCGTTGCTGTCGTGTTCGTGACCTCTTCATACCTTTCCATGACCTTTTCATAACCGTCTGATAACACTGACATTATACTCTAATGCGCTCATACGAAACTGGATTTTAAGGGGGAATAATGTAGAGGCTGTGCTAATAAGGTTCGGTAGATTCTACCACACGCAAATTATAAATAACAAATTAAAAGACTTACGAACGCCACTAAATACCTCATCAAAAATCAATCGCAAAAATGATCCAGAGGTTTTCGGGGGGATTTAGAAAGAAGAACTCTGAGGGGGAAATCGCGAATCAACCCTCTGCAGCCAACAATCTGCTTTCTGCCACCAGCACTACACCCTTACCTGCCTCCATTCTTCAAGGGCAGGACTTTCTACAATTCAACGCCCCGAAAAGCCCTGCACGTACACTTGATGAAGAAGGCAAGAGCAAATCATTCTCTGACTGGGCTCCAGGTAAAAAAGAAGTGAGAGGGCTTCTCTTTTTGCCTCTGTCGCCTTCACTTACACTGAGCTTATTTCTCTCCCAACGCACTGCGCAGTATCTTCACCGAAAGGAGGATTGTCTATCTTCAAGGGGACGAAGAAGAGGAAGAAGAAGAGCGAAACCTCTTCCTCTGCTGTAGTCCCGCTTCCTTCGGCAAAGCCCTCTATTCCCAGACAAACTCTGTCTCTCAATGGTAACCCTTCCCCCGCAGTTCCCACCAATGGTGCTCCTGTCCAGGCTGCTCCTGTCGAGGCTGCTCCTGTCGAGGCTGCTCCTGTCGAGGCTGCTCCTG
>Ga0115555_1001982_pt1 | contig 13943 bp, 14 predicted proteins | sample COGITO_mtgs_1104_2_FD_87285 | JGI IMG/M metagenome (GOLD analysis project Ga0115555, IMG submission 87285) | Pelagic marine microbial communities from North Sea - COGITO_mtgs_110407 | ecosystem: Environmental > Aquatic > Marine > Epipelagic | place: Germany:Helgoland, sampling site Kabeltonne... | reverse complement strand
TCTCCATCTCCATCTCCATCTCCATCTCCATCTCCATCTCCATCTCCATCTCCATCTCCATCTCCATCTCCATCTCCATCTCCATCTCCATCTCCATCTCCATCTCCATCTCCATCAGCGTCATCGTACGGGACACAGATTGCGTCCATGTCAGTAATGCCACCCTGCCTCCCATCATATGCCTGCGTGATAAAGTCACTGAGAATCGGTGCGATGAACTTATGGCCTCCTCCTGTATCGTCGCCCTCGTCACTTTGATTTTTCACATCTTCGTCATCGACGCTGGCGCTTCTGCCGCCATCTCCCAAGATGCCAGAGAGAGTGTACACAGAAATCATGCCCTCGCTGGTAACAGAGACAATGCCTTTGAACTCTTTGTAGGATAAGGCCGCGGTTTTGACGAGGACTCCGCCCCCTCCCGGCAGGAGCCTCGCTTTCAGGGAGATACGACCGGAGTGGTAGGTTGACATGTCGTAGAGGAGGAGCGGGGCTTGGAGGGTGGTTGAGAGAAGGTTTGGGGAGGAGGCGGAGAGGAGGAGATAAGGGGTGGAGGGAATGGATATCGGGGAAGGGGCGCCGTGGTCGTAGCGCTGGTGATCGGTATTTTTATGGGAGGGTAAATGTGTGGATGGGCTGCTGCTCTCAGGAGTGTCACCTTCCGAACTGCTCACTATCGGTTTGTTCATCCTTGAATTGTTCTCCTCCTCCTCATCAGAGGAGAAGAACTCACCCAGGCGCGAGTCTTTGATAAGTCCATAAAAGTCATCCGTGTCATCTGACGCTGCACCGTCGTCGCTTTCACTCATGCCGCTGTCGCTCCCCTCATCACCCCAAATCACAGATCCAGGCAGCCGCTTCCTCTGGCGTCTTTTCTTCGGCGACGGAGATTGGGACAAAGGATGGTTGATTTCCTGCCGACAGCAACACGATGCGTGGCACTTATTACTGCAGGCAGAACAAGGGAGGTAAAAACAAACACACGTAGGGAGTTGGAGGGAAGAAGCAAAGGATGACGAGGTCAACTGAGCGTACATTTTAGTTTGGATTGGTCGAGGAGGAGCCGCTGTTGACTATTTGACCCCCCCCCCTCGACAGTCGTTACAGAAAAGAGCGGTGACGTTCCACAATGTTCCGTACAATGACTGTCAAAAGGATCAAAAGCAGGAGGGAGTTTTGGAGGTCCGTTAATGATTTTTTTTTAACTAAAAACCAGAAGCAGCGCCTCTTTGAATTGGAGGGTATTATTGTCGATTGTACAACGGTGTCTGTTTCAGAAAATCATCGTTTTAGATTCTCCTTCCAAATTGCGCGCGACCCACAAGACATTCCCTCCCAACGAAACGTACCATTTGAAACTGCGCCCAGTAGTTGGTGGTAGTAGTGACACGAGATTATCCCGGCCCCAACGAAGAAGTGACCGCGTGTTCATCAAGTCACAAAATGACGATTAAATACACAGCACTCTCCTCAATCCCTGCCCAAACCTCTCCCTTTTCTCCCTATGCAAAATACATTGCAGCCTCTGCCTTGTATCCCCACCCGTTTCCCGACATTGATTTTCACCCTTCAGTCACCCCCGTAGATTACGGGACGGGTGGCACTGTTGATGGCGGCCGCACCCGCACAGGACTCGCATCTGCCAAGGAAATCTACACCGCAGCCATATTCGATTTTGCAGACGAGCTTTTCTCACTCACCCCTGGTGATTTGACGGAGAGACCACTGCCGGAAGATTACCATCAGCTGAGGACGGCTTTGTCGCTGCTGCATTTGTCTTATGTTTCTTTGATGGTGACTGCGAGACAGTTCAAGTCTGCTCAGTCAGGTTTTGAGTCGGCAGTGTCTGATGAGGGGAGCTGCGTGGACGGGGGAGTTTGGGAGAGCTACGGGAGATGGCTGGGCGAGGAGAGGGGGAGGGACGATGCGGCTAGGGAGGTGTTCATCAGGGGGGTGGTGGAGTGCAGGAGGGCTTATGGCGGTGAAAATAGAGATGGGGACGACAAAAACGAGGATAACAACGAAAACGGCGACAGCAACAACGACAATGGCGATGACTACGATGATACTACACAGGTTTACGAGGGATTCTTGTTGATGATGAAGAGGGTTACTAAGAACGATCACTTGACCCTCGATAACCTGAAAGAGGCTGTCGGTGAGAGAGTGCAGAGTGATTTTGAGAAAGAGAAGAAGAAGAAGGAGGAGGAGGAGAGGGAGAGAAGGGAGAGGGAGGAGAGAATGGAGCTGGAGAGGATGGTGAAGCAAGAGGATTTGGGCGAGGGCGAAACCGAAACCGGCGAACCGGTAAGCAAGAGGATTAAGATCGAGGAGGGGTACGAAATGGAGGACCCTGGCGGGGGGGGCCTAACCTCAATTGGGCAGCCCGTCGATGGAGGCTATGTGTTGGATGATAAGACCAAGGACTTGATGAGTCAGTTTCTCACCAAGAAACCGACGACACAGTCCGCATCGCAGCAGGCCCAGCAAATGGCAATGCAGCAGCAGCAGCAGCAACCGTCATTGCAGCAGCAACAGCAGGAACAACAGCAGCAGCAACAGCAGCAGCAACAACAACAACAACAATCCGCCCCTGCAACGATGGCAAATACGACAGCACCCCCGATTCCGAAATTCTCCCCCCCCCCAGACACTCAAAATAGTCTCCCACCTCCTTCTACCCTGTTGCCAACCCTCCGTGCGCAATATGCTGCCCTCGATGCCTCGTCTACAACTGGTAGCAGCACAAACGACAGCCAAATGTCCCTGACGCAGCCCCCCCCCAACATGATTTTTACCCCCTTCCCCCCCTCATCCCATCCTGGCGATCCTACTGGAATCCAGTCGGGCAAAATTTCCCCGAGTCTCGCCCGGAGGATATCAAACGTGCTCCAAGGGGACGAGGGCGAGTGCCGGGAGATGATGGCGGTCATTGAGGGTTGCTGGAGGGCCGTTGGGATGAAGACATTGGAAGTGGAGGAAAGGACGAGGAAGTTGGACGAGGAAAGCGAGAATAGGAGAAAGGAGGTGGAGAGAGGTTGGACCATGCAGGGTGGCTGGTCTGCTGGGTCAACTGTTGATGCGGAGCGGAAGATGTTTGAGAGGGGGGAAAAGACGGAGAGAGATAATTTTCACCTCCGCATTACGAATGAGTGGAGGATTTTACTGCAAACGATGCAAATCATCATGCAAAATGCGGGAGTACCAGGATTCGAGGGACCCCCAACAATTGACGAACAGGAGCTCGACAGACAGTCCCAAGTAGCGATGCTAATGGTCAGGGATCTCAATGTTATGAAACAGGCAGGAATCGAGCCTCTGAGGGACCTTGCGAAGCAGATGGACGGCACCATCAAGGTTAAGTCGATCGAGGAAGCCGGAGAGAGGGCGCTAGGGATCATGTGAAGGAGATAAGAAGGCTCAATAAAATAAGCACCGTAAACTTCGGCAATTTTTAGGGAATGCCTTCGGAAAGAATTAAACATGCATGCCTATTATATATTTTCATTTATGAGGTATGGTTGGATGTGGTGGTGGTGGTTGTGGTGGTGGTGGTGGTTGTGGTGGTTGTGGTGGTGGTTGTGGTGGTGGTTGTTGTGGTTGTGGTGGTGGTTGTTGTGGTTGTGGTTGTGGTGGTTGTGGTGGTGGTTGTTGTGGTTGTGGTTGTAGAGTAGGTAGTGATACCACGTTCTGCAGCCAGACATTCACTGCCGTCCACTCTCTTTATGCCGCTACTCTTCATTGAACCATCGCACTAATAAGTTGGTTCTCCGTGACTCGAAAAGAACATCGTGCAGGAATCGCTCCAGTAGAAATGCTTTCAAGCAGAGGTATTCCGGGTTGAGGCAACGGAACCATCGCTTCCTTTGAGAAAGCAACTTCCAGCTACAGAGAGCGTTTGGAAGGTAAGGATTTTCGTCGTCGCTCCCTCTCACATTCTCAACATTGACGCCACTGCACCAAGAGTCATCCCCCCCTGAGCATCTCTCGAAGAGCTTCTTGAAATCACTGTGTCTCTTCCACTTTCCCTTTGTATTTTTGAATCCTCCCCTCGCAAAAATGACGAGGAATTGCGCGTAAGTCTCCGTACGTCGTCTTTTGGACAAATCAAAGACAGATACCACGCGATAAGAGGCGATAGATATCGTGACAGTCTCGGTCAAACGCACCCCATTGGTAGAGTGAGTAAAAGTCTTGGACACCGTAGTGCCATACATGTTGTCTTCTTTGAGCAGAACCTTGAAGGAGGCAGAGGGAAAACCCATGTTGCTGCCATTGGTACTGGCGCCTTCAGAACTTTTGTTACTTCCTTTTGTAACTCTGTTTACCTCATTGCGCTGTTGATGTTGATGCTGCTCCATGAAACTCAACTCAGCATCGAGGATGTTGTGGTCTCTGGTCGCCCCGACAAAATCCCCCCTGAGCCCCCCTCCCCTAAGCTTCGAGGACCGGGGGGAAGGATCGAAGTTGAACCTCTCTACTTCCAATTCTTCCGTAGCGCTCCTTTTCAAGAGCTCATCACGGCTCATGGAATATTCAACATTAGATAAAGAGAAATTCTTAGCCCACTCGTCTTCAAAGAAATCCCTCTCAACCACTGGCTGCGGGGGCCGGTTGCCTGCTGTCAGCTTCCACAAGTTCTGATCGCTCTGGGAAGACTCAAGCACGTACGGAGGGGCCGTCACATTGCTCCCATAACCGCGATTGTGCATTGATGCATCGAGATCACCAATGCCACCATGGCGGGCACCGTCTATAGACTTTGCCGCATCAAGCTGGCTCATAGATTGGAAGCTGGGCGAGAAGAGATGGATCATGTGTTGGTACACACAAAGGGGGGCGCTCTAACGCTTTAGCTACAGTTTTGTCTGTTGCAATTCTCACCTGCTGGGGGGCTGGATTTCCTCGAACCACCCGTAATTTCCGCTACCGCTGTCGTATCTCTTGCTGCCAGCGCCTCCACCGATATGACTATGATCCAAAACAGGGTGGTTATCGCTCAGACTCGATTCTGAAGATTTGCGCTCCCCCACGTGCTCCCTTTGGTTCTTCTCTGCGTAATCTCCAACAAAACTCCGCCTCTTATCCTGTTTTTTTGCGGCGGTTAGCAATCCAGTCCTACTTAAGGCACTTTTAAATGCTATCAGATCATCACCTGCGTCGGGAAAGCGTTTCGTGGGGAGGTTAATTGTCGCCTTCTTCTTGTACGGCGGTTTTTGCGCATTATACTCACTGGAATAGGACTTTAATCCCATGCTGTCATTCTCCGAGTCCGAGTTCCGTTCTAAACATTCACCTACTAAGGAGCTCAGCCCTATGACTGTTTTTTGGCGCCTACCAACAATGGTTCCTTCCTCCAAAACTGGATTTGGCATCGTCTCTGACAGAATGAGGCTTTTTGTGCTTATTTTGCGTATATTATGTCTTCTCTGTATTCTCAGTCCGGGGAAAATACAAAAATATCACCAAGACTAGTAGGGTTTCAACAGAAAAGGAAAAATCTGGATTTTTTCATTTTTTCTTCTTCGAAAAGACGACTGTATCCATTAAACCTCATTATCAGAATTTTGAACCTTAAACCACATTCCAACGATCATAGCTCATTACGGACGGCGGCACCAGATAGACAATATTTGTAAAGTTCGCCGAAAAAACACTTCATTGAGAACATTCGTCTATATGCACCGGTACCTTCTCCTTCTCCCGGTAATCATGACCACGGCAAAATCTATCCCCTTCACTACCCCACCTCTTGCTCCCCCAGATCCAATATTTGCTGTGACAACAGCATTCGATAACTGTAATATCGAAGGCAAAGTATCTCTGGGTGTTGGAGCTTATCGCGACGCCTTTGGTGACCCACGTGAGTGTGGAACTTGCAGCAGCTATTTATTTACTTTACTTTTATTTGACTTTTATCACTCAACTAACCTATTTTTGCAGTTGTACTGTCCTGCGTGGTCGAGGCTAAGCGTCGTCTCGGCGAGAAAGCAGAATTGTGGAGGCACGAGTACATCCCAATTGGTGGTATACAATCCTTCCTCAAAAACGCCCAGTCTCTTCTCTTTGGACAATCGATTCTAAATGATAATTCCGAAAGGTTATCGTCGATCCAATCTTTAAGCGGCACTGGCGCATTGAATCTCTTTGCAAAGTACGCGCGCCAGTTTGCAGTAGAAAAGACCATTCTCATTCCGACCCCGACATGGGGGAACCACAGGGCGATTTTCACCTCTTGTGACTTAAAAGTCGGAACCTACACATACCTTGATCCCAAGAGTCCCCGAAAACCGCGCATCGACTTCGACACGACACTTGAAGAGGTGAGTTCCCGAAAACCGCGCATCGACTTCCACACGGCGGCGGCGGCGGCACTTGAAGAGGTGGATTTCCGGGCGCATTCATCCATAACCTCACTCTCACCTCTCACCCTCTCCAAACGAATCGCAGCTAAAGGCCGCCCCAGAAAACACGATCGTCTTGTTCCACCTGTGTGCACACAACCCCACCGGTGTTGACTTCACACCTTCTCAATGGCAGACGCTCCTTGCCTTGTGCAAGTCTCGGGGCCTTTTCCCAGTCTTTGACAACGCCTACCAGGGTTTCGCCACAGGAAACCTGGACGAAGATGCTTACGCTGTCAGAAAAGCTGTCGAGATGGACGTGAGCTTCTTTGCATGTTGCTCCTTCTCTAAGGTTAGTTTAAGTTTTTTTTTGTGTGGGAAGGGAACAGTTATCAAAAAATCTGCGTTTTTTTCATTCATTTCCTCACCCCTACCCTTACCAAAAAGAATTTAGGCCTGTATGGAGAGAGAATTGGTGCGCTGCACTACTATGGCGAGAATGCAGCGGCCGTTCTCTCTCAACTCAAACTTATCGCTAGGGCGACCTACAGCAGTCCGCCTCAATTTGGTGCGATGATCGTCGATGCAGTATTGAGCGATGGTGGACTACGAGCGAACTGGGAAAAGGAGCTACTCTTGATGAGCTCAAGAATTAAGGAAATGCGAGAACTTCTCCGCTCCGAGCTGGAAAGGCTACAGAGTGGGAGTGACTGGAGTCACTTGACGGACCAAATTGGGATGTTCAGCTACACGGGACTTAGCGAGGCTGAGGTTGAATTTTGCGCTGGGCGAGGAGTTTTCATGCTGAAAACGGGGAGAATTTCTATGGCTGGGTTGAATCACGGGAACTTTAGGCGAGTTGCACAGGTCATGGTCGATGCAATAGCAGCGAAAAATGGTGCGGAATAAGTATTCTAACGGTAACTAACTACGTGCTCATCTTTTCATGCAACTTTCTACTCATTATGTATAATCTTCGTTTTGTTTCATTAAACTTGCAACTGAGCTGTTCTGAGCAAATAATTTGTTCGCGATGTAAAAATCTTTCGCAGTTTTGGCGTTGGAGACTTCAGCCGCTTTCTGCGCCCTTCGCTGATTGGCCTGGAAATCACTCTCCCAAACAGCTTTATCCACACCAAAACTCATCCCAACGCTCTTGCTCTGGAGTTTGGCTTTTCTTTCGGTGTTGATTTTTGCCTGCTCAGACGGTTTTATCGCATTGGTAACCCCTCTCCTCAAATTACTGCTCCTTGCAATTGATTTTGGTACCGTTCGCTGTTCGTCACGCTTATCCTTTTCGTAGGTGTGAGCAAGGCACACAGAAGTTTTGAGGTGCCTTTGCTTGGCCTCGGCCTTCTCATCCACAATTCCTTGCTGCAAATTCCATCGGCGGCGAATATCTTGCCGGTTAAGATCAATCGTGAAGTCAGGAGTAGATTGCTGAGAAGCCGTTTTGTAGTCGACTTTCGACTCTCCCATTTTGATGGAGGAAGTCTGAAACTTATTCATGTTCTGTTATGATTGTGTTGTGGGCGATGGTGAGTTTTTCTGATGATTTTTTATGGTCATCTTCATCAATTTTCTCACCTTCTTTCGTATTTCAGATGCATTTCCTAACAAATCATCATCACCATGATTACAAGTCTGTCGTTTTGCCTTGTCAAAAGTTTCCCAGCGAGAAGCAGTTGTAGCATCGTCATACACACTCCAGTGTGCAGCTTCACGTATCTTCTCATCCACGTCTGCTTCAAACTTCTCCGCGTTAGCAGATTTTTGTACCTCTGAGAATTCTGACGGCACTGAATATCCATTGAAGGCAGTTGGAGGAGCAGCAAGGGTTGGCGACGCCGAGCTTGATTTGCTTTTTTGAAGTTTCTTAAAGAGCTGGTAGGCGGAATTTTCAAGGTCAACCATGCGCGCCATGTTCTACAATGAGGACGTTAATCCGCTTATATCGAGAATAGCTCTTCACCTTTTAAGTTTTGCAAATCTGTAGGTTTATAATTTTTAACTGAGAGCGAACTGTTTTTGCTTTTTTTCAGATTTTTGCTTCTGCTTCTGTTCTGTGAATCTAATCTACTACTGTGTAAATAAAAAGAATTCTGTCCGAATTCTGGCATCTTGCCCTACGAGAATTGTGGATTCTGACGAAAACACAACACAACGATGACGATAACATTTTTAGCGTTTTAAACATTGATGCCTAAAATTACTTTCACAGGTTAGGGTTGTGGGATCAACCAGCTCGTTCCGGTTTGCATTCCGGTATTTAACTCTTTGCTCCTGCCATTACGTTATTTTCTTCTTCTTCTTCTTCTTCTTCTTCTTCTTCTTCACCCCAGATTTTTTAACTTTTTTGGGACAAACAGGGTTGCCCATGAGCATTTCTCCTCCTAGAGGCATGTTCGCAAGAGCGACGTTGATTGGCTTGTCTTGGGGAATTTCTAATGCCCGCCTAACGACCTCTTCCATGCTTCTCGCCTTCCCTGTGCGGCGATCGAAGACCTCTCCTTCTGATAGTCCATATCTACCAAGAGTTCTCACGACGTCATGGATCTCCCCTTCATTCCTTATTCTCTGCAAAGAACGAGCTGAACTTTGGAATGTCGGGTAATGCAGCGAAATGTAGTCGGTGGCATCGCGGTACACACTAGTGTTCTTCTTCTTCAGTGATTCTGGGTCAACTTCTTCACCAGCCTCCTTCTTCTTTTTCTTCTTCATGGGAGGTGGTTTTTTCTTCTTATCATTTGCTGCTTCTTCCTGCCGTCTCTTTGCACGGAGCTCCTCCCTTGTCCTGACACCCTCTTCGATCAACATCCTCTTCTGATTCAACAAGTCTAGCGTCTTTTCATCGAGAGGCTGACGTCTGCTGAGCAGTTCTTGCTGCAGGACGAGTTGTGAAAGCGATAATGTGGAAGAGGCGTGGAGCGTGCTTCCGAGAAGTGATTTTTGGAGCCCGCTCTTGAAATCTTCTCTCTCCTCATCTTTCACACCACCCCCAGCTTTTTTCTCGAAATCTCGGTTGTCTACTATTACATGCTCACTCTGAAAGTTCCCAGTTTTTCGCGGGGAGTGACGAGGCGAGCCCCCGTCGGAAAAATCGGAGTAGTCGGAGTCGTCGACAAAGTCGTTTGAGACATGCGACGATGACGCACCGTCGCTTTTATCTTCAAGGTTGGCATCTGAGATATCCAGAGCATCGACGGTGTCATTTTGAACAGCATCATCAGCCTCCTCTTCTTCCACTTTCCCTTCGTCATTAAGACTTTCAACGAAGCTCAGTTCATCCAGTTCCGCCTCCACCATCCTCAAGTCCTTGATTGATTCCCTTCGAGCTCCTACACTAAAATTGTTCCCATTCGAAGCGGGAGCAATAATTGTCCCCCTTGTAATCACTTCAATGTTTGCAAAGGTGTTCACCGATTTTGCTTCGTCTTCAGCTTCCTCATCGAGATCCTCTACTTCGCCCAAAGATGAAACCTGCGACTGTTGAGGCAAAACACCATGTTGCGACGGAATTTGCAGATCCATCTTCTGTGAATTATTATTATCGCTTTGCTCATCGCCTTCGTTGCCACCTTGTACCAATTCCTCCTGCTCCTGGAGCCCAGCGGCAAGCAATCTCCCAACTCCTTTCCCCCGAAGCTTGGACATGATTACCTCAGCGCCTTCGCCCCCCCCCCGCAAACATTCTCCAGCCCCTTTCCCGTACAGTCTCTCGGGAAATTCCCTCTCCAGAGCTTTGAGAGTATCAGCCGACATTAGCGTTTGGCCCCCAGCTGCCTCACTCAGACTCGATCCCAAGTTATCCATTCTGTAGCGGCGGCTCGTCTCACGCATCGAAGCAATTCGCTGCGTCTCGGTCAACCATCTTTCGGTCTTCTTTCCCTCGTGGGAATTAAATATCGAGAAGTCAACATTTTTGCTAAACGGCGAATGGAAATCTACCACGTCGAGTGCCATCGGGTTAATGGATGCTGGATCATCATTTATCCGGGTATCTACCTCAGTGTGTGCTCCCTTCTTTAGCTTCACTAGTGGCGTATTAATAATCATATTGTTGTTATTGTTGTTGTTTTTGTCGAAGATATTCGTGCTGACATCAGTCAGGCGTTTTATGACTTCCATCTTCGTATCTTCGATATCTAGATAGTCACTTCCGCTCCGCGCCGCCTCGTTAATAAGACGCCGCCGGTGGCTTGCAACGAGGTCCCGGCGAGCAATAGGCTTTGCTATATTGCGCGCTTCATTCTCTCTGGCCAATTGGCGGCGGCGCTTTTCCCGATTATCCACAGACTTATCCTGCTCCCCAAATTGGGAAGCAGGGGAAAGACAATTTCTGAGAAGCTTCATTTCGCAACTGTTCCGAATGCTCTGCCTATTAGGAGCAGAAAAAAATACAACAAGGTTAGAAGGGAGGGCAAGGAAATCAATCACGACGGCGACCCACTGTTTTCCACTCACCTTCGACGAGGCACCATGCCTCTGATCTCTCGCATGACAACTGTGCCCTGCTTTCTCTCCATTTGCCGCCGGAGTTGCGTAGCATCTTCGAGAGACCGTTTCTTGGAAGAAAAATGGGAGAATATTGACCGGCAATACGAGTTTGTCTCTTCCGGTGTGACAGAAGGAGGCAAGTGGAGAATTTCAATGAGAAGTTTTACACAGGTTGAAATGAAATCGATCACTTGCTGTGGGGTCGATTTCGATATCCGCTCCTTTGAGTCCACGATGAATGTGTAAATTCGGTACATTTCGTGCTTCGTTTTGACATCGCTGACCTTCAAGTTCTTCTTAAAGTCCAACAGAACAAAAGCATCAATTTCATCCATCAGTTCATTGAATTGCTCATGGTTTTCATCTCCTGTGTCCATCTCTTGAAGCAGCGAGTGAGTCAGAGATTGTTGCTGCTTTAAGATTGGTCTTTTCCACCCTGAGGACGCGTTTTGGTTACTATCGGAGGCATCCGAACTCTCTTCTTCCGTGCCTTGTCGGTAGATCAGCGCGCCAATTCGAGACTCAATTGGGAGAAGGGGCGTTGACGTTATCGGTATACTGTCGAGCATATTGTTTGGGAATTTGCCAAGAAGTGTAGATATCGGTTCGAATCAAGGAAAAGCTGGAGGGCGTTTAGTGGTGATCCGTTTTGTGGACGGAACGGAAGGGTTGTTAGAAGGCTGCTTTCTGGGTTGTACAGCAGTCTTTTCAATTAATATTGAAGACGAAATGAACGTATGCACTTTATATTAGCGCGAATTCATGCTTTATTTGCGCATACATGGCCTTAATTGACGATTGTTACAGTTGGCTCTGTTTTTCTTTTTGATAAATCAGTTGCCTTCCTTCCTCACCAGCCAAAGCCCAATTTTGCTTGTTCTAAATACTGATCGGATAGAAACATACTTCCGTGACCAAGGACGAAAAGAAATCCCCGAAAAGTAACCCCTAACCTCCCAGAACCAAACCAAATTACAACTCCAAGTCCCACCCCCCAATGCCTCCCAAGAAGAAGGCCGCCAAGGCCGCTACTTCAGACGAGCCAGGCCAGCAGCCAGAAGCCCTCTTGAAGGTATACAACGATTTCTGCAAACGCCTGGGACTTGCACCTCATGCGCAGGTTGCAAAATCCCTCACCAATGCGGAGAATCCCTTTGTGGGCCGGCAAATAATCATCGACGGGGGGGCGCCGAAGGACCCCAAACTCGGGGCCGGGGGGATGCGCGCCTTGTCGACCAGCGTGATGGGCATCGGAGAGGGCATGCCTCGCCAGCCGATCCCCGACTCGAAGGAAACAAAGCCGATAATGTACAAGCAGCTTCAGGAGCTTCGGGTCTGGCGGTCCAACATTGGGGACGACGGCGCGTCCAGCCTCGCCGAGTTGCTGCGGCTTGGGGGGGCGGAAATCCAGCTACAGTATCTGGAACTAATGGACAATGACATCACTGCTATTGGAGCTTTTGCTCTCGGACGGTCACTCTCATGCATGATGAACAGGAGCTTATTGACACTTTCTCTCGATTACAACATGAGCCTGAAGAGCGAGGGAGTTGCCGCACTCTGCATGGGTCTCCGAACGAACAGCACGCTGAAGAAGCTCAGCCTCCAGTACTGCGACATCGACGAAGACAGCGGCGGCCCCCTCGGGGAGATGCTGGCATTCACAAAATTGGGGCTCAGCATTCTTGACCTCAAGGGGAATCGTCTGGGAGGGATCGGCCTGAGGGACATGTGCCCGGGACTGCTCAGGAACAAAAGCTTGACGTCAATCGTCATCGCAGACAATAACATTTGCACCCGCGACACTGACGTAGAAGGGCTAAGATCCTTTGCCGAAGTGCTCTTCAACCACCCGACCCTGTCAAAAGTCGACATGCAATACAACAGAATCGAGAGTTCCGGCGCCACCATCCTCATCCCCGCCCTCGACCCCAAAGAGGGGAACAAGAACATCACAGCCTTCCTACCCGACGCTAGCATCGAGAACGCCGTCTTCGAAAAGATCTTCAAGAACGGGGGCGGAGGAAAGAAAAAGGGGAAGAAGAAGAAGTCAGACCTGAGACTGAAGACTGACATCGTCCCCATTGATGTTGACGTTGATGTTGATGTTGTTGGCTGCTCTGGGGAGGAGAATGTGAAGGAGAGTGTGAAGGAGAGTGCGAAGGAGAAGGAGGAGGAGGACGACGATGCCAAGGGTCGTCCGCCGCAACTGCAACTTTACAGATACAAGTACACCCGGGATCCTCTGGGCAAAGTGCAGGTCGGTGTAATGGCCCAAGATCTAATTGGGGGGCCACTAAACGACGCAGTCTCGGAGGAATTCGACATAGACGACGGCTGGCACTTGCAAGTAAACTACGAAAAACTGAATGGTATTGTCGGTTTCCCCATCTGCTGAAATGCAGAAAGCAGATGGGGGAAAGAAAACGTGGGCGAAATTGTTTTAAAATTGTACAAATTATATGTATTTTAGCGATGGACGTTTTAAGTTACCAGTGGGGGAAGGGTGGCCTATTTTAAAATTTTGTCACTAACAAAAACTCAAATTAAACATCGTCGTTCGGAGTGAACTTCTGTGTCAAATTATTCATTCCCATTTGTATATTCCCATCAGGTCACTTCAATAAAAAGCATGCTCTCCCGCCTAACCTCGTCCTCCACCCGTCTGCTCAGCATTCGCTCCCGCCCCCTCTCCACCCTGGTCGTGGCCGAGCACGACGGCGCGAACCTGGGAGCCGGAGTTTTGAGCTGCGTCACCGCCGCCGGCCAGGTCGGCGGGGACTGCCACGTGCTCGTGTGCGGGTCCGGGGTGGACGGGGTCGCGAAGCAGGCGGCGGAGGTCGTTGGGGTCAAGAAGGTTCTGGTCGTCGACGGGGATGATCATGCCAAGTCCATCGGGGGTGAGTGAGGGACTGTTCTTCATTGCCATTTCTGTTTCCCTTTCTGTTTCCGTTTCCCTTTCTGTTTCCGTTTCCCTTTCTGTTTCCGTTTTCGTTTTCGTTTTCGTTTCCGTTTTCGTTTCTCTCTCCTTTTCCACGTCTCCTGCCCTTTTTGCTCACTAACCCCCTCCCCCCCCCAGAACACACTGCCTCCGCCGTCCTGTCC